>Ga0208034_1000111_pt1 | contig 82746 bp, 62 predicted proteins | sample June2015DPH_8_10_FD_184699 | JGI IMG/M metagenome (GOLD analysis project Ga0208034, IMG submission 184699) | Peatland microbial communities from SPRUCE experiment site at the Marcell Experimental Forest, Minnesota, USA - June2015DPH_8_100... | ecosystem: Environmental > Terrestrial > Soil >... | reverse complement strand
TAAACCCAAAAATCGTAACTTCTCTCTCATGACCGGCTCCTCCGCTTGTGGCTCTGGACTGCGTTCTCAAAACAAACTCAGCCTAACCCACGACTAGCGCAGCGGGCCGGTCACTACATAATGACTACCCCGCAAATTGAGGCGCGGCTGAAGCTGCGCGAAAGCGAAGATCTGCTGCAGCTTTTGATCGAGCACGCGCCGGTTGCGTTGGCCATGTTCGATCGGAAGATGCGGTACCTGGCCGTAAGCCGCAGATGGCTGGAGGTGCATTCTGTCATCGATGTGGCGGTTCTTGGCCGTTCGCACTACGAGATCATGCCTGAGATTCCGCAGTCATGGCGCAAGGAACATCAACGCTGTCTGGCGGGCGAGAAAGTGGACCGGGAAGAGAGACAGCTCGTAAGGGCGGACGGGACCGTGCAATGGGTCGGGCGCGAGATCCTTCCCTGGCGGACCGGCGATGGCGCTATCGGCGGCATCATCATCTTCACCGACGACATCACCGAGCGCAAGCGCGCGGAGAAAGAACTGTACGAGAGCAAGGAACTGCTGCAGATCTTCATCCAGCATGCACCGGTCGCGCTGGCGATGTTCGACCGCGAAATGCGCTACGTGGCCGTGAGCCGGAGATGGCTTGAGGATTATGGCCTGGTGAACCGCGAGATCGTCGGGCGGTCGCATTACGAGATCATCCCGGACATTCCGGAGCGGTGGAAGGAAGCGCATCGGCGCGGCCTGGCAGGCGAGCGGCAACGCTCCGATGAAGACCGTTTCGACCGCGCCGGCGGCGCGGTGCAGTGGAACCGGTGGGAGATCATCCCCTGGCGCACCGGCGAGGGCTCCGTAGGCGGCATCGTCCTGTTCGCCGAAGACATTACACAGCGGAAGGAGATCGAGGAGCGGCTTCGCCTTGCGGCGAACGTCTTCACGGGCGTGCGCGAAGGCATCGTGATCACCGATCGCACGGGGACGATTCTGGATGTCAATGACGCTTTCAGCCGCATCACCGGATACGCGCGCGAAGAAGTGCTGGGACAAAGCCCGCGGCTGCTTCAATCCGGCCTGCAGAGCAAGGAATTCTACTTGAACATGTGGCAATCCCTGTTGCGCGAGGGCTATTGGTCGGGGGAACTGTGGAACCGCACAAAAGGCGGGGACATTTACGCGGAGATGCTCATCATCAATGCGATCCGCAACGCGGGCGGCGAGGTGGAGCAGTATGTGGGGTTGTTCAGCGATATCACGGAGATCAAGGAGCACAAGCAGGAGCTTGAGCGCGTCACGCATTACGACGCGTTGACCGGCCTTCCCAATCGCGCGCTGTTCGCCGACCGGCTTCGCCAGGCCATGGCTCATGCGCACCGCAACGAGAACCTGCTGGCCGTAGTCTACTTTGACCTGGATGGATTCAAGAGCATCAACGACCGCTATGGCCACTCAACTGGAGATGCGCTGCTGACGGCGCTGGCCTTCAGGATGAAGCGCGCCCTGCGCGAGGGCGATACGCTGGCCCGGTTGGGCGGAGACGAGTTTGCCGCCGTGATCCTCGATCTGGACGGCAACAAAGCGTGCATGCCCACGCTGAATCGCCTGCTTGCGGCGGCATCCGAGGAGGCCCAGATCGGCGAGACCATGCTGCGCGTCTCGGCCAGCGCCGGAGTGACCCTTTATCCGCAAGCGGAAGACGTGGACGCCGACGTGCTCCTGCGCCAGGCCGGGCAGGCGATGTATCAGGCCAAGCTGGCCGGCCGCAACTGCTTCAGCATGTTCGATCCCAGCCAGGACCTGATTGTCCGCGACCGGCACGAGAACATCGAGCACATCCGCCAGGCGTTGGCGGCCCGGCAGTTCGTGCTCTTTTACCAGCCTAAAGTGAATATGCGCACCGGCAAAGTGGTGGGAGCTGAAGCCCTTATTCGCTGGCAACACCCGGAACGCGGATTGCTTCCGCCGGGCATGTTCCTCCCCGTGATTGAAGATCACCCGCTAGCCGTCGAATTGGGCGAATGGGTGATGGAGACCGCGCTGGCGCAAATGGAATCGTGGCAGATGGAGAGCTTCAATCTGCCCGTGAGCGTAAACGTGAGCGCGATCGAGCTGCAGCAACCGGATTTCGCCGATCGCCTGCGCATCCGGCTTGCGGCGCACCCGCAAGTGAAGCCGTCGGAGCTGGAACTGGAAGTGGTGGAAACCAGCGCGATGCAAGATATGGTGCGAACCTCGCAGGTCCTGACGGCCTGCCGGGAAATCGGCGTATCGATCGGCCTCGACGATTTTGGCACAGGCTATTCCTCACTCACCTATTTGAAGCGCCTGCCCGCCAATGTGCTCAAGATCGACCAGAGCTTTGTGCGCGACATGCTGGAGGAACCGGAGAACCTGACGATTCTGGAGGGCGTGTTGGGGCTGGCCGCGGCGTTCAACAGACGGGTGATCGCGGAGGGTGTGGAGACAGCGGAACACGGCCTGATGCTGCTGCAAATGGGCTGCGATCTGGCCCAGGGTTACGGCATCGCGGGTTCCATGCCGGCGCATGAATTCCGGTCGTGGGCAGCCTCGTGGCAGCCCGATCCGCGTTGGTGCGAAGTGCCGTTAGTGGGCGCGGAGAACGCGCCGGTTCTGTCTGCCGCCGTGGAGCACCGCGCCTGGCTGGGGGCCCTTGAGGCCTACCTGCAGGGCAAGCGCGCCGTTCCGCCGCCGCTCGATCCCGGCCAATGCCGGGTGGGCGCTTGGCTCAACGACCAGAAGCAGTCAGCGCGTGGGACAAACTCGGCGATTCAGGCCATCGAGACCCTCCATCGTCAGGTACACGATCTGGCGGCCGAGATCCTCGCGTCACAGAGCGAGGGCTCGAATTCCCAGGGGCTGGCCCGTCTTCGCCAATTGCACTACCTGCAGGACAAGTGCCTGAAGCGTCTGAAGACCTTCGCTTGATCCCACTCTCCCAAGCAAGATAGTGGATGCGCGAAACCGCCGCGGTTGAATGAGCCTGCCGCGCCTCGGCTATTTGCGCCTCATTGGCGGGCCGCTGACGCATCGGCCAGAACTTCTTCGGGCAGGGCCTGCGGTTCTCGCAGCGTGAGTACGGGACAGCGCGCGTGGGCGAGCACGCGATAGACGGTGCGGTCGCGGGTCAGGTTTTCCAAAGCCAGGCGGTGCGCGGCGCCGAGAACGATCAGGCCAGCGCGCCGCTCCGAAGCCAGAGCCAGAATCTCGATGGATGGATTGCCGTGAGCGACGACCGGCTCGACGGCGGAGCAGCAGCGAGCGCCGGTTTCCTCGGCCAGGATGCGCAGCTCGACCATGGCGGACGAATCCAGCCCGGTGGGCATGTGTTTGCGCTCCATCACTTCGATGGGCGGAAGCACGTGGAGCAAAACCAGCTTTGCGTTTTGGGTAGCGGCTACCTGACAGGCAAGCGCTGCGCTCGGGCGAGAGGTCTCTCTAAGTGTGGTGGCGTGAAGGACGACGCGTTCCTCGCCCCTGGCCACCGGGAGATGAGCCTCGGGTCCCACGGTCATGACCGGGAGGTAGACCGAGCGCAGCACTTGCTCTGCAACAGAGCCAAGGAGCAGCTTGCCAATCTTGCTCCGGCTCCGTGTCCCGAGCAGCACGCGGTCGCCTTGAAATTGGCGGACGGCGGCTACAATTTGCTGTGTGGGGAGACCCTCGCGCACCAGCGCGTCGCAACGGATGCCGCGGCGAGCGGCTGCTTCACACCATGGCCGCAGCATCTCTTGCGCGGTTTCGAATGCGCTCCCTTTATCGTAGTACGGCATTCCGGCGGCATCGGCGCTGAAGACCACGGACGAAGAAAGAACATGCAGAAGAATCAGGCGCGCCCCGGTTTCACCCGCCTGTTCCAGGGCAAACGGCATGAGATGGTCCAGATCGCTTAAGTCGGTGGCGACAAGGATCGTGGCCGGATGCGTCCAGCGGCCCAAATCGGAAGCCCGCATGGCGAAGACCTCACACCCGAAAGCGTGTCACCGAGCAAAGGGCTGTGATGTGCCGGAGCGCACCACGGAATGTGATTTAGATCACCTCCCGGCTGCCAAATGGTCCCAGAAACAGGCTCCCGATTACCTTCGAAGACTCGTACCGCCCCGGCTTCATCGTTGCGAAGGAATGACCCGATAGACAGTTCTAAGGCTCGCACTGAGCGGGCTGTAAAGGTGAGGACTGTCTCATGCGGGCCGAGCTCGACGAGGCGTCTCTGGTAAAGGCCAACGCCCAGTTCTGGGAGCCGATGATCGCCATGCGCTTGGAGCCGGTAGCAGGCACCGAGGAGTTCTGCGTGGGTCCGGGGCACCTGATCGGCAGCGTAAGCCTGAACGGAATGTAGAAGGGGCGCATTGAGGTGCGCCTGGCAGAAGCACTTGCACACGCCGCCACTGCGGCCATGCTCATGCAGCCCGTGGATACGATCACCGAGGCAGACGCGCTCGACGCGACTCGGGAGATTGCCAACATGCTTGGGGGAGTCATCAAGGCATCGCTGCCGCGGCCCTGCTCCATGGACCTGCCCGAATCCTCAGTGGCGACGGACGGACTGTGCATGCGGCCGCGCACCGATGACGTGTTGTCGGTGACCTTTCGTCACGACACGGGAACGCTGCTGCTACTGCGCGTATGGGAAGAGGCGTGCGGATAGAGCGGTTCCACAATTCACGTGCACTTTGCAACATCTTGCAGGGTGGCTTTTTCTTGATGAAAAAGCCACTCGGCGGCTGCGGTCCTGAATATAGCAATTGTGGAACCGCTGTCGTCGACCGCTGCCGTCGGAAAATGAACGCTTACAATCGCCTCATGCTGTTTGCCGTGCTCACCATCTCCGACCGCTGCTCACAGGGGCTGATGACCGACACCGCGGGTCCGGCGGTGGCTGCGCTGCTCGCCCGCGAATGGCCGCAGGCGGAGATTCGAACGGCGGTCTTGAAGGACGATGAGGACGCGATTGTGGCGTCGCTCGAAGAGCTGGTGCGGGCGAATGCGGAACTGGTGCTGACGGTGGGCGGCACCGGCCTGGGCCCGCGCGACCGGACGCCCGAGGCCACGCGGCGCGTGATCGATCGCGAAGCGCCGGGGCTGGCCGAGGCGATGCGCGCCAAGGGAGCGGAACGCAATCCCTATGCGCGGCTCTCGCGCGGCGTAGCGGGACTGCGGGCGAATACGCTGATCGTGAACCTGCCCGGCAGCCGGCGTGGCGCCGCGGAGAGCCTGGAAGCCATTTTGCCTCTATTGCGTCATGGGCTCGAGGTCATGGCCGGCGCGCAAAATCATCCGTAGCCGAAACCTGTGCGCATAGTGAATCGGCTTCGAGCGGTTCCACAATTCAGGTGCTCTTTCCGGCGTCTTTCGGGGGTGGCTTTTACTTCCACCCCACAGACAAAGACCTGTCTGTGGGGACCCCGGTTGATGAAAAAGCCACTCGGCGGTTGCGGACCTGGGAATTGCAATTGTGGAACCGCTGCGCCGCGCGTTAAGTAAGCGTTTTCCTGAGTCTGCCTGCTCCATGCTTTGCGCAGGCGTCGCGCGAGCGCCCAATCGGCCCAAAGTACCGAATTCGACGGAGCTTTTCGCGGTTTTTCATTCCTCCTCTCCTGAGAAAAACCCGGAAAAGCGTACAATCGCCTTTGCCCATGAGACGAACTGATAAGGCTCAACGAAATCGCCGCCGCGCCGCCGCAAACATTCACGATGTCGCCAGGCGCGCCCGAGTCTCCATCGCCACCGTGTCGCGTGTCGTCAACCATATCTCCACCGTGGATCCTGTTCTGGCCAGCCGGGTTTGGAAGGCCGTGGAAGAAGCCGGCTACGTGCCCAATACACAGGCAAGAGCATTGGTTTCAGGGCGAAGCCGCATCCTCGGCCTGATCGTTTCTGAAATCACCAATCCGTTTTTTCCGGAGCTGGTGCAGGAGTTCGAGAACCTGGCCGTAGCGCAGGGCTACGAAGTCATGATCGGCTCGACCAGCAACGATCCGGCGCGGGCAGAGTCGCTGATTCGCCGCATGCTGCAGCGCAGCGTGGACGGCGTGGCGGTGATGACCTTCGGCGTTGAAGAGGAGCAGGTGCAGAACCTGGTGGGGCACGAGTTTCCGCTGGTCTTTGCCGATGCGGGACCGAAATCGCCCAGCGTTCGCGTGCTGAAAGTGAACTATGGCGACGGGATTCGCGAGGCGGTGCAGCACCTGGCGGCGCTCGGCCATCGCCGGATTGCTTTCATCAGCGGGCCGCTGCGCATGCGTACCGCCGTGACGCGCCGCGATGCTTTCCACAAGTCAATGGCCGAGCTGAAACTCACCGTGCCCGGCGCCTATATCGTCGAAGGCGACCACACCATGGAGGGAGGAAAGGCGGCCATGGAAAAGCTGATCGCTCTGGCCCAGCTGCCCACGGCGGTGATTTGCTCCAACGACATGACCGCAATCGGCGTTCTGCACGCACTCGACGAAACCACGCTCAAAGTGCCCGCCGACATTTCCGTGGTGGGATTCGACGACATCCGCCTGGCTCAGTTCATGTTGCCGCCGTTGACCACCGTGCAAATGTCGTGCAAGGAACTGGCTGCTGCGGCGGTGCATGCGTTGCGCGCCGGCATTGAGCCGGACCACCCCCAGTCCACGCAAAAGGAATGGCCGGTCGCGACACGCCTTGTCGTCCGCCGGTCGACGGATTTCCCCCGCGGTACTTTGCCGGCATTGGGAAAGCAGCGGGCCAAGGCATCACGGCGCGGATCGCACTGAGACCGCAAATTGAGTCACGGCGTCTTCGCCGGCGCGACTATGTACTCATATTCCAGCGGATCGCCGCCGGTGTTCTCCACGTTGTGCCGGGTTGCGGGCGGGATGTAGACGAGCGCCGGGGCAACGAAAGGAAGCGCAGGCTGGCCGTCGATCAAAGCTCTTCCTTCTCCATGCAAAACAACGAGCGCTTCCTCGTTTTTCCCCGTCGTGTGCCAACCGACTGTCTGCCCGGGATTGAGTCGCACAAAGCCGCTGCGCATTCCCGCAGTTTGAGGCGCACCTGTAAGCACTGGGCAATTGCCCTGCGCGCATGCGAGCGGAATGGCCTGTGGAACCGGCTGCGGAAGCTGCGACAAGGCAGGCGCGCACGCAGGGAAAAGCGCGGCAGGAAATCTCAACCAATCAAAACTCGAAAATTGGCGCATCTGATTGTCCTTAAGAGGATTGCGCAACGCGGCATCAGGCTCAATCACGCCACGAGCTGTGTGATAAGGTCACATAGTAGCACGATTCTAAAAATCGTGTGACGCGAGTCACAGGCGATAAAACAAGCCCATATATAAAGTGGCTTTATGCGTAGCAAAAAAAGCAAGAAACGTAGCACTTGGCCTTTCGCTGTTCTCTGACTCCGGGCTGGGACTGATCCGGCAGAGCGAATTCCGCACCGTGAGAAGCGCGAGCGCCCTGGATGGGAAACCAGACCATTTTCAATCGCGATAGATTGTCCAATCCTTTTCGGGAGCCAGTGCAGATGCTTTACCGCAGGTTCGTTCTTTTTGCCCTATTCACCGCGGCCTCGCTGCTTTCCGCGCAACGGTCCACGATAAACGGAAATATCCTTGATCCGCAGGGTCACCCGGTCGCCGCGAGTGACAAGGCTTATTCGACTCAGCTATCAGGAACTGTCGTTGACACGTCTGGCGCGGTGATTGCCGGGGCTACCGTGCAGGTTCTCAGAGCGAACGGTACTGTACAAAGAACAACACAGTCGGACACGAACGGCTCCTTCATAATTTCCGGAATCGCGGCAGGAAATTATCGGCTCGTTGTATCGAAGCCCGGATTTGAAACAAAAGAGATCCTTGCCACCATCGGGACTACCGGTGCGCCGGCCCCGCTGCGCATCTCTTTGGTGGTGGGCGCCGTGAGCACCACCATCAATGTGCAGGGCCGTGAGGATGAACTCGTCGGAGTTGCCGAATCCGGCACCCAGGGAACGGTGGGCGCAAAGGAAATCCAGGATCGCCCGATTCTTCGTTCGGGAGAAGTTCTGGAGACGGTTCCCGGACTCATCATCACGCAGCACGCCGGCGGCGGCAAGGCCAACCAATATTTTCTTCGCGGCTTCAATCTCGACCATGGCACAGATATCGCCATTTTCCTCGACGGTATGCCGCTTAACCTGCCGTCGCACGCGCACGGCGAGGGCTACTCAGACATGAACACCGTCATCCCGGAGTTTGTGCAGCGGGTGGATTTCGAGAAAGGCCCTTACTACGCGAATGTCGGCAACTTTAGCTCGGCTGCAAACGCCCACGTAGGATTTTTCAAGACGCTGCCCGAGAACTTCGTCAAGTTGGAAGGGGGCACGCATACCTATGGGCGGGCCGTTTTCGGCGCATCGCAAAAGCTCGGTTCGGGTAATCTGCTGTACGGCGGAGAAGAGTATTACTATGACGGCCCATGGGTGCATCCGGATGCTTATAACAAAATCAACGGGATCCTAACCTACAGCCAGGGCGACGACACCAATGGCGCCAGCATCACGGCCCGTGCTTACCACGGAAAATGGAACTCGAGCGATCAGATCCCCGACGCCGCCCAACCCGTCGTTGGTTTCTTCGGCACATTGAACCCGTCTGACGGTGGGCACAGCCAGCGTTATAGCGTGCAGGGCGAGTGGCATCACCAAGGCGAAAATTCCGATTCGAAGATCATGGCCGCCGTATTTTATTACGATCTCAATTTATTTTCCGATTTCACTTACTACCTGGTGGACTACGGCAAAGAGGACCAATTCAATCAGCAGGATAGGCGCTGGGTAGGTTACCTGGACGCACACCACACGGTTCTCAGTACATGGGCTGGCCGCAAGATGTCAAATACGTTCGGCGTGCAGTACCGCAACGATTGGATCAACAACGGCCTTTACCGGACGGAAAATCGCGTGCGCACGACCAAAACCGATTATTCTGCCACCGGCGCCAGCTTCTTCCCCGCCGCCAACAGCGGTCTTCCCAACGCCGGCGTGCTTCCCACATGCATCTACGCCGACCCCACCTCCACGATCACTCTTTCCGTTACTTTGCCCAACAACCTTGCTTTTGCTAACAACGGCAGCACCGCCGCCACTGTCACCGTTCCCAACACTACCTGCCCCACTTTGCCTGCGACCACGTCGCGGGATAATTTTACGGACATAATAGGCAGTGCTTTTTGGGAAAACAAAATCCAGTGGGCGAATAAATTCCGCTCGGTTCTGGCCCTGCGCGGCGACGAGGAAAAATTTATTGTCACCAGCCTGGCTTACGCGACCAATATGATTACTTTGGCCAACGGCACCACCACGACGGTGCCCGATATTGTTACTTTGCCCGACGGCACCACCGAATCGGTTAATGCGGCCAATTCCGGCTCAGCAGCCAAATTCCTGCCCAGCCCCAAAGCAAGTTTGATTTTCGGTCCGTGGGCCGATACTGAGTTCTACCTGCAGGGCGGATTCAGCTTTCACTCGAACGACGGGCGTGGCTCAACGCAAGTGGTAGAACCGGTTTCGCCGGACTATCCTTACCCCAATACGATCATGCCGAAAATCTCTCCCCTGGTCCAACAAAAAGGCGGGGAAGTCGGCGTGCGCACTGTGGCCGTCCCGCATTTGCAAAGCACCCTTTCGCTCTGGTATCTCCACAGTAATTCCGAACTGACGCAGGATGGCGACACCGGAGGCACGATCGCTTCAGAACAGTCGAGCAACCGCTATGGCCTCGAATGGGCGAACTACTACACGCCAGCAAAACACTTGGCCTTTGATTTTGACATCGCGGATTCCAGGGCCCAATTTACTCAATTAGACCCATTCGATGCGACGGTATGGGTCTCAAATTTACCCTTAACAGCTACTGTTACAACCGCGGCGCTCGCCATCACCACGATTTACAATGCCAGCGGATGCCCTTCCGCAGCCCCTTCCACTCCCATACCTGGCTGCGTATATGTGAATTGGCAACAGCTAGGCCCGGGCGGCAAGCTTGTACCCGAAGCGGTTAAGGTGGTCATTTCCTCAGGGGCCGCACTGCACGATTACAAAGGCTTTTCGTCGAGTTTGCGCCTGCGCTACTTTGGTCCGCGCTATTTGACGTCTGACGGACTTTATCAATCAGATCAAACGGTGTTGCTCAATGGGGAGGTCGGTTATCAATTCTTAAGGAAATGGCACCTTACGGCCGAATTCTCGAATATGCTTAACCGCAAAGATGCCGACATTGACTACGCCTATGTCTACCAAATAACTCCAACAGCCGCGCCGGTATTCGGACGCGTGACTCACCCCACCGAACCGTTCCTGGTGCGATTCGCGTTAGGAAGAAGCTTTTGACATTACCGCAATGGGGATTCAGTGCGAGTGCTTGTGCGAGTGGCCATGCTTCGAATCGAGCGCATGAGTGGGCACGCTCATCACCAGGCGGCCGTGCTGCACTCCTTTCAGGCCGATGATCAAGTCGGCGAAGTGCTGCACGCGGGCGGCTTTGCCGTGGACGATCAGCACTTCGAGGCAGGAATCATGATCCAGATGCGCGTGACTCGTGGAGACAACCAGGTCGTGGTGCTCGTGCTGCGCTTCAGTCAGTTTCTCGGTGATCCCGAAGGCATGGTGGTTGTAGATGAGAGTGACGGTGCCGACGACGGTGGCATCGGGCGCGGCGGTCTGCTCCCGCACCAGCCGGTCGCGAATCAGGTCGCGAAAGGCTTCGGAGCGGTTCGTGTATCCGCTCTTCTCAATGGAAAGGTCGAACCGCTTCAACAGCTCGGAATCGAGGGCAATGCCGATTCTGCTTAGCTCTCCCATGCGCGCTCCTGCGTCGAATCCAATCGGATTGGCAAGTTCAGAATAAGGCATTTCTCCTTCAGAAATAGCTCTCGTCGCATCGTGCCAGGTGGCAATTTCTTGAGGAAATTGCCACTTCGTGCCGCCGGCTCCGGGATGCAGCAGAAGGAGAAATGCTTTCGCGCTTGGCGGCGAATCGAACTACTGCGGCGCGATCAAGTGGTGCGCGATGGCGAAGAGAGCAAGCTCCAGTCGCGTGGAGACACCGGTCTTGTCGAAGATATTCGAGAGATGGCGCTTAACCGTTTCTTCGCTGAGCGAGAATTGCTTGGCGATGTCACGGTTGCTGCAGCCTTCGACGATGCAGCCCACAACCTCGAGTTCGCGCGGCGTGAGGCCGTAAGTCTTGCGCTGCGGCACAGCGGCCTGTTGCATCAGTTCGTGCAGCGCTGAGACCAGGTTGACGACGCGCTTGCCCCCGATCCAGTAGTCGCCTGCGTGAACGGTGCGGATGGCGGTCTGCAGGTGGCTGGCGAGAGCGTCTTTGAGCACGATGCCGCGCGCACCGATCTGCAGGGCCTCGATGATCTGCTGCGTGGTGATGGTCGACGTGAGCAGCAGGATTTTGGCTGTGGAGGGGCCGCTCATGATGGCGCGCATGGCCTCAAGGCCAGGTAGGCGCGGCATGGCGACATCGAGCAAAAGAACATCGGGCTGGAGCTCGAGGGTCTGCGTGATGGCCTCGTCCCCGTCGGTGGCATCACCCACCACGTCAAAGCCATCGTTTTTTGTCAGCATGTTACGTACGCCGATGCGGACCACAGGATGATCATCCGCCAGCACGATTCGAATGGGTCGTTCCATTTCTGCCACACGCCTCCGCCGTTGCTGGTCCATGCGCCGAAAGACGCGAAGGATCAGGCAGGCAATTCAGCATCCAGCATACGCTCCAACCCTCGGACGGCGGCACGCAAATCGCTGAGCAGAACGGCGCTGTTATCCAACTGGTTATCCTTCGAATCGAACCCTGTCATCTCCAAAAGCGCGCCCAGGCGGGCCGCCTGAAGGGCGCCGGCCATACCGCAGCCTCCCTTGATGGCGTGCCCAATGCGGCGAATCTCCACGACGTCGCCTTTGCCGATCGCGGCTCCCAGCGCTTCAATCCGCCCAGTGAGATCGGTGACGACGGCAGAGTAGATTTGCCGCACCGCGGACTCGGGCATTACCTTTCGCAACTGAGCGAGAACCTGCGTGCTGACCACGGGCTCATTGGGATCGAGCAGCGTGGGAGCCGCATCCGGTTGATAGCCTTCGAGCAGCTTACTCAGGCCTTCGACATTGAAGGGCTTGAGCAGAAAACCGTCGGCCGCATCGGCCACGTCATGCGTCGTGTCGCTGCCGCTGATGGTGAAGATGCGAGCCTTGGTACGGCCGCGAAGCGCCGCAATCAATTTCTTTCCGCTCAGGCCAGGCATCTGCGCATCCATCAGGATCACGCCCGGCCGGAACGCTTCATTGGCGAGCATCTTCAGCGCAGCATCCCCGCTCTCTGCCGTGTGGACGGTGAACCCGGACATAGTGAGCATAGTGGCCGCTACTTCACGGCTGACCAGGTCGTCGTCAATGAGCAGGACAACGGGAAGTTGCCTTTTCGGGGAGCGCTCGAACATGCATCTAGTTTGCATCCGCCGCGCTCTGCTGAGGAAAGAAATCTGCAGGCCGGTAATCGCTCTGGTTCAGCCGTGGATTGCCGGGCAATTTCGGTCGTGCAATCGGGCCGCCTCGAAACCGGCTTAATGCGCACTCGCGGCAGGCTCGGGCATTCCCAGAGCAGCAGCCGCAGGCAGGTCCTGGCCATTCTGCCAGCCGTAGATAGCCGCAGCAAACTGGTTGCCGCGTTGCTGCCACCGCTCGATTTCCAGGTCGTAGCGGACGGTCACGTTGTTGAGCCAGTAGGGGCGGTTCTCAGCCAGCCACGCCTGGCTGTACTCGCTCTTCAAGGCCGAGTAGGCGTCGCGCAGGTCCTGGCAGCGGCCGTTCGCGCCGCTGATCTCGCTGAGCAGAGTGTTGATGGCGGAGCTTTGCGTCTTGTCGTGCTGCCGCGCGACCGCCTGGGCATATGCCCCGGGAATCTCCTGCGCAAGCTGGAATTTGAGGCCGATCAGATCGAGGCGTCGCGCGCCCAGATCCATCGCCGTGAGCGCATCGGGCTCGCTGAGCCTGGGATTGTCGTGGCGCGCCTCGGCCAGCAGAACAATGGCCTGTTCCGCGTGGACACGCAGATCGTGCGCAACGGGCAGGAGCTTCGGTGCAACCGTTTGTCCCTCCGCGCTCCACGGATCGAGCCAGAACAGCGCATCGCTGGTCAGGGCGGTCTTGGCGTCGGCCAGATCTCCCTGTGCCGCCATCAGCTCTTTTTCGGCGCTGCCGATCTTGCCGCTCGAGTCGAGATGAAAGACCGGACCGTAGGCATCCTGGTAATCGGCGATGGAACTCTGGCCGCTCTGCCACGCGGCGGCGGCGCCAAAGAGCACGCCGTACCAATCCATATTGAAGAGGCCCTCCCCATCGTCGTTCCAGACCGAGGTGAGCGCGCCGGTCGATCCGAGGCTCTGCCCGGCCGCGATGAATCCCTGAATGTTCCATAGGGCCGTCTTGTCCTGCGGGTAAACCTCGTTCCAATTCGAGTCGCCGGGAGCGACCCAGGTTTCAATGCCGTTCTTCGCGAATGGCGCAATCAGCTTGTCAAAGCCTGTCTGGTCCGAATAGTCCCAGGGCACGGCGATCATATCTTTCGGAATTCCGGCAACGGCATCAGGATTGGCGTCGCCAATGTCGCCCCAGAAGAGCAGGCGGCGATTCAGCGGCGCCAGCGCATCGTGAATCTGCTTGACGAAGGCAACATAGACCGGCCCGTAGCCTTGCTGCGCGACCGCGTCGTGCGTTCGGCCCAGGCCGAGGTCGAAGGTTTCGTCGGCACCAATGTGGATGAAGGGCGACGGAAACTCCCGCGCAATCTCTGCAAACCAATCTTTGATGAGGGGCAGCGTGCCGTCCTGGCCCGGCGCGAGCATGTAGCCGTGAGGGGTTTCAGCCTGATCCTGATAGAGCTCCCACTTGAGCACATGGTGCAGATGGCCGAAGGATTCCTGGTCCGGCACGATGGTGACGTGATATTGCCGCGCGTAGGCGACCAGTTCCGCGGCCTGCGCGGGCGTGAGCGAGCCTCCCGCGGGCGCCGCCAGTGGATGATCGGGAGAGAGGAGCGTGTGTTCGAAGTACGGGGAATAGATGTTGATCTTGAACGAAGCCAGCACGCGAATCTGCTGCTTCTGGAAGTCGAGCGTGGGAATCGGGCCGCGGGAAAGATCGTCGCTGATGCCGCGGTATTGCATGGCCGGCCAGTCCCGCACCGTGCCCGTGGGAAGCACGCGCGGCGCTCCGGGCAAGGGCAGCAATTGCTTGAAGGTCTGCACGCCGTAATAGACGCCCGAGCCGGTTGCGCCAATGATTGCCGCCTCGTGCGGACCAATCACCAGAATGTATCCTTCTGACTCCATCACCGGATCGAAGGCGAGATTGTTGCCCGCGAGGCCGGCCTTCGCCGCGTCGGCGCCGTTGCGGAGAAGCGTGATGCGATACGGCGGTTGCGCGGTGCGGGATTCATCGCCGGCCGGCGCGATGCGCTTCAGCGCGTCCTCAAGATCGCGAGCGGCGAACTCATCCTCCGCGTCGTGGCCGGGAACGGCGACGAGAATCTTGTCCGGCAACTGAGTGGTCTGCCCAAAATTCGCCTCGCGCGGCGCGGGAAGAAGAGCAATCTTTGTCTGCGCGGCGCCCGCCGTTGCGCCGGCAAGGAAGGCGAAGAGCGCTGCCCGCGCCAGAAAGGACGATTCAAATCGAATGAAGCTCTGCAACTCCAACCCCTTCGGCCCAAAACTTTGAGCCATTGCATGCGATGCGACCATTGTAGACTGGTGCATCGCACGATTCCGCCGAGCACGGATTTGAGCGAGCCGGTCGCCTGACGATGAGCGAAAGGAAAACATTCCCGTGAACTCTGCCGGATTCCCGCATGCGACTACCTTCGCCGCGACGCGCCGTTACAACGCGTTCCTGCTGCTCGTTGCGGGCCTGAGCGGGCTGCTCTATGGAATCGACGTCGGCATCATCGGCGGGGCAGTGCCTTACTTGCAGGCCACATCGGGCCTGACCGCGTCCGAGCTTTCGTTCATCGTGGCTGCGGTGTTGCTGGGCAGCGTATTCTCCACGCTCTTCTCCGGCCTGCTGGCTGACTGGATGGGGCGCAAGCCGCTAATGATCCTGAGCGGGTGCGCATTCGTCGTGAGCATTCCCGTGATTGCGCTCTCGCCCGGCTATGGGCCGTTGCTTTTCGGGCGCCTGCTGCAGGGCGCGAGCGGCGGCCTCATCGGCGTGGTGGTTCCGCTTTACCTTGCTGAATGCCTGGCGGCTTCGAGCCGCGGCAGAGGCACCGCCATTTTTCAATGGATGCTGACGCTGGGCATCGTGGCCGCGGCGCTGATGGGCATGTACTTCAGCTATCGCGTGGACGCCGTTGCCAGGCTGGGCGACGCCGCGGCACTCTTCCGCTTCAAGGACCGTGCATGGCGCAGCATCTTCTGGGTGTCACTGCCGCCCGGCGCCGTCTTTCTGCTGGGCAGTTTGTTCGTTACCGAGTCGCCGCGCTGGCTCTTTCGGCGGGGACAAAAGGACCGCGCGCAGGCCGCATTGCTCAGGTCGCGCAGCGGTGAACAGGCCGCGCTGGAACTTGAGGAGATGGCTGCCACGGCACATGCCGCAAAGGCGGGACATCAGATTCGCGATTCGCTGCTGCGGCGCAAATACGCAATTCCGTTTTTGCTGGCCTGCGTGATTCTGTTCTGCAATACGGCCACGGGCGTGAACTCCATCATCGGCTACAACACAGGCATTCTGCTGCAAAGCGGATTGAGCGATCTCGCCTCGCACTGGGGCTACGTGATCTTCACCGTGGTGAATTTTCTGGCGACCATGATCGGCATCATGCTGGTCGACCGCAAGGGCAGGAAATTCCTGCTGGTGATGGGCACGAGCGGAGTCATCGTCGCGCTGGCCTGTGTGGCGCTGCTCTTCAGAACCACGGAGAAGCTGAGCGTGGATTGCCACGACGCAGTGCAGGCTCTGGTTTCGCCCAGCCAGAATCTGGCGCTCCGTTTTGATCCGGCTGAGGCGAGCCGGCTGCTTGCGGCCCAGGTCAATGCGGGCCAGACCGATGCGAGCCGCGAAATCGAGGGCAGTCGCGCGTCGCTGGCCATCATTTATTCCTACGGCGGCTTTACCGCGGCCACAAGCTTTGTGCGCTCGGACGATACGGCTGCCGCGCCGATCGAAATCACGCGCGCGAGCTGCGTGCCTGCGAACAGAATCGAAGCGCTGTTCCGAAATCCCTTTGCTGATCTCGCGGCTGCGCGGACCGCGCCGCTCGTGATTCAAAAAGCGCTTGTCGGGCGCGTGCCCGAAGCTCGAAACGGATGGCTGGTGGCGCTGGGACTCTACGTCTTCATGGCGTTCTACGCTTTGGGCCCGGGTGTGGTGGTCTGGCTGGCGTTGAGTGAGCTGATGCCCACGCGCATCCGCTCGAACGGAATGAGCGTCGCGCTGGTCATCAATCAACTTGTGTCGACCACGCTGGCCGCGATCTTTCTGCCCTTCGTCAGCAAGCACGGCTACTCGTCGATGTTCTTCCTCTTCGCCGGCTTCACGGTGGTGTACTTCGTCGTGGCCGCATTCTTCCTGCCGGAGACCAAGGGCAAAACGCTGGAGGAGATTGAAGCGCAATTCGAGGGAAAGACAGCTTCCAACGTCTAGCTTTCAGCCCAAACCGCCGCGATTTCCCGCACAAACACCAAGGGCGCCCGCCGTAGCGAACGCCCTCGTTGTTTCGAGTTGGATTGCGGTTACTTGCTGCCGCCCTGGACGCCAAGCTTCTCTTCGAGCGCGGCCTGCGCAGCGGCCAAACGCGCCGTGAGCAGACGGAAGGGCGAGCAGGAGACGTAGTTGAGGTCGATCTTGTGGCAGAACTTGACGGACTCCGGATCGCCGCCATGTTCGCCGCAGATGCCGACCTTGAGGTTCGCCCGCGTGTTGCGGCCCTTGGCTACGGCCATCTTCACCAGTTGCCCTACGCCGGCCTGATCGAGAGTTGCGAAGGGATCCTGCTTGAAGATGCCGAGTTTGAGGTAGGCGGGCAGGAAAGCGTTGATGTCGTCGCGCGAAATGCCGAACGTAGTCTGCGTCAGGTCGTTGGTGCCAAACGAGAAGAACTCGGCCTCTTCGGCGATCTGATCGGCAGTCAACGCAGCGCGAGGCAGTTCGATCATGGTGCCCACCATGTAGTCGACCTTGGCGCCCTTCTCCTTGAACACTTCGTCGGCCACGCGGCGAACGATTGCCGCCTGGTTGCGCATCTCCTCGATGGAGCCGATGAGCGGGATCATGATCTCGGGATGCGGATTGCCTCCCTTGGCCTTGACTGCGACCGCGGCTTCAATGATGGCGCGCGCCTGCATCTCCGTGATCTCGGGGAACGTGATGCCGAGCCGGCATCCGCGCAACCCAAGCATCGGGTTCTGCTCGTGCAGCTCTTCTACGCGGGCCAGTAGCGGGCGCAGTTCCTTGAGCTTGGGCGAACGAGGCTTGGTGTCTTCAAGGTGCTGGATTTCGACCAGCAGATCCTCGCGCTTGGGCAGGAACTCGTGCAGCGGCGGATCGAGCGTGCGGATCGTCACCGGCAGCGACCCCATGGCCTTAAAGAGTCCCTCGAAGTCTTTGCGCTGCATGGGCAGCAGCTTCTTCAGCGCCGCGCGGCGGTCCTTCTCGTTGTCGGCCAGAATCATGGCGCGCATATGCTCGATGCGGTCTTCGGCAAAGAACATGTGCTCGGTGCGGCAGAGGCCGATGCCCTCAGCGCCGAATGCGCGCGCGTTTTTGGCGTCGCGCGGAATGTCGGCGTTGGCGCGGACGCGCAAACGGCGGACCGGATCGACCCAGGCCATGAACTTCACAAGATCCGGATCGTCGGGCTGAGCGGGAAGAGTCTTGAGCTTGCCGGCGATTACGCGGCCGGTCGTTCCGTCGAGTGAGATGTAGTCGCCCTGCTTGAAGGTCTTGCCCTTCACTCGCAGTTCCTTCTTCGCCTCGTCGACCGTGCAGTCGCCGGCGCCGGCCACGCAGCACTTGCCCATGCCGCGGGTGACGACAGCGGCGTGTGAGGTCATGCCGCCGCGCGAGGTCAGAATTCCGTCGGCCACTTCCATTCCGGCGATGTCCTCAGGAGTGGTCTCGCCGCGGACGAGAATGATGGACTTGTAGGTGCCGCTGTTGTGCTGCTTGACTGCTTCTTCAGCGGTAAAGACGATCTGGCCGACCGCCGCGCCCGGCGAGGCCGGCAGTCCCGTGGCGAGCACTTCAATCTTCTCGCCCTTTTCCACGAGCCGCGGAACCAGGAAGTCGTAAAGCTGGTTGGGCTCGACGCGGAAGATGGCTTCCTCCTGCGTGATGAGGCCCTCGCGAACCATGTCGATAGCGACGCGGACGGCAGCCAAACCGGTGCGCTTGCCGTTGCGCGTCTGCAGCATGTAGAGCTTGCCATCCTGGATGGTGAACTCGAAGTCCTGCATGTCGCGGTAGTGCTTTTCCATGCGCCGCGTAATGTCTTTCAACTGGTCGTAGACCTTGGGCATGGCCTTCTCGAGCTCGCTGATGGGAAGCGGAGTGCGGACGCCGGAAACCACGTCCTCGCCCTGCGCGTTCATCAGGTACTCGCCAAAGAAGGTGTGCTCGCCAGTGGCGGGATTGCGCGTGAAACCGACGCCGGTGCCGGAGTTCTCGCCCAGGTTGCCGAAGACCATGGCCTGCACGTTCACCGCTGTGCCGAGCCAGTCGTCGATGTGGTTGATGCGCCGGTAGGTCTTGGCGCGATCGTTTTGCCAGCTCCTGAAGACGGCGTCGCGGGCCGCGACCAACTGCACCAGCGGATCCTGCGGAAAGTCCTTGCCGGTCTCCTTTTTCACCAGCTTTTTATATTCCTCGATGATCTTTTTGAGCGCATCGGGCTGAAGGTTGTAGTCGAACTTTACTTTCTTTGCGGCCTTCACGCTGTCGAAGATGTGCTCGAACTTCTTCTTGGGAACGTCGAGAACCACGTCGCCGAACATCTGGATGAGCCGCCGGTATGAGTCATAAGCGAAACGGGGATTATTGCTGCGCTTGGCCAGCGCTTCGACAGCCTGATCGTTGAGGCCCAGGTTCAGAATCGTGTCCATCATGCCGGGCATGGAAAACTTTGCGCCCGAGCGGACTGAGACCAGCAGCGGATTTTCGCCCGTGCCGAGCTTCTGGCCCTGCAACTTTTCCAGCTTCTCCAGCGCGTTGAGCATCTCGGTCTCGATCTGTGGGCTCAATTTGCCGCGCATGTACTCGCGGCAGGCCTCGGTCTGGATCGTGAATCCCGGAGGAACGGGCAAACCGGCATTGGTCATCTCGGCCAGGCCTGCGCCTTTGCCGCCGAGCACGTCCTTCATCTTGCCGTTGCCATCAGCCTTGCCGCCGCCGAAGGAATACACATACTTGGTTGTTGTTGAGGTCGCCGCGGCGACCGACTGCTCCATTACGCCCTGAGCCATGGGATAAAGCCTCCCTCACTTATTGGTTCTTGTAGGATTCCGCCGTGCGGTCCATAGGCAAGGGTAAAGGAACGGAGGCCAAGCACGCCAATTGGATGTTGCGAAGCGGCTGAGCAGACCAGGCCCTTGGATATGCGACAACGCCTAGCGGCATTCTTATGTCGATATCACGAATATCGTCCTGGGGACACATTTGCCTGTGCTTTTGGTCACAGGGGGAGGGTGAAGCGAAGAATGATCGTACCGAAGCGGAACATCGGGTACCGCATTTTAGGACGGCGGAGCAGCCGGCGGCGTGATCCTTGGGATTTCCTGCAAAATCAGGCCGCCGTTGCCTCTGCCGGCGTGCCAAATTCTGAAAAACTCTCCGCATGTTGGGTCAAAAGGATCTTGTCGAGGCCTACAACAGCAAGAATCTCTGCCACATGGGAAGAAGGATTCAGGATGGTGAAATCATGGCCCGATTCGCGCGCGGTGCAATAAAGCGTGATGAGAGCGGCAAGACCGGCGGCATCGATGCGCTTGACTGCTTCGAGATTGAGCACGACGCATTGCCGGCGCACTATCGGCATGACGCGCTCCAAAAAGGCGGTTTCGTTGCCTCTCACCAATTCCGTGGGTTCGCCTGCTGCGATGGGCGAAAATTCTGTGCAGCGCATAGTGGCCTTCATGGCGTCCTCCTCGAGAGTGTCGCCCTACGGGGCGAATCATGAGGCGTCCGATCGATCTCCATCGCGAGAGCTATGCTGAATTCTCGGGAGTCCAAGGGGGAACGAACGGTACATTGACCTATACGCACTCGAGTGTGCGGCGGTTCCATGGCCAACGCGGGATGAAAACTCGGCCTGCTTCGGGAGCTTCGTGGCAGGGAAAAATTGGCCCATGCACCAAGACCTCTGCCTGCGGGCAGAGGCCTCGATAGCCTTGCGCGATGGTTGGGACGCGTCAGTTCACCGTGAGCGAGAAAGAGGCAGTGTGCTGAATTGACCCCGCCGTAGCGGTCACGGTGACCGTCGAGGTGACGGGAGCAGGAATGATAGGCGGCCCCGCTGGCACCGCGCTACAGGAGGCAAGCAGACTCAGGCCGAATACGCTCACCGCCAATAACAAAATCATCTGCACGCGGCGCCGCTTCTTCCAGCCGACACAGCAGAGCACGAGCGCCAGCGTAGCGGCTGGAAACAGCGGGCGGGAGTTGCGGTGGAGAGCCGCGGTGGTTGTGGCGGATGTGGTCACTTTGAGCGTGGTCGAAGCAGCCCCGCCTGAAGGCGTCACGGTCGCAGGAGAGAAGGCGCACGATGCCCCGGAAGGCAGCCCCGAACAACTGAACGAAACAGCCGAATTGAAGCCGTTCAGCGGAGTCACTGAGACGCCCGTCGTGCCGCTTTGTCCGGCAGTCAAGGTGAGCGACGCGGGAGTGGCCGCGACGGAGAAGTCCGGAGCGGCTGCGGTGCCGGTCACCACCTGGCTCAGGGGTGCAGATTCGCTGGATCCGACGTAGCCGTTGCCTTCCGTAAAGATGGCGGTAATCGCGTCTGTGCCGGCGGGCAGCGTGCTGGTCGAGTAGGTGGCTACGCCGCTGGTGCCGGTGCTGCCGCTGCCCCCCACTGGAATTTGCGATCCCATCGCTGTGCCGTTCGCGTAGAACTGAACGGTTCCGTATATGCCGGATGGCGCGTAAGTGCCTGAATTTTGGAGAGGGCCGCCACCAACGACGCAAAGAGGAAACACCCCAGCAGCAACAGTCGCCGTGAAGGTCACGGATTGGCCTGTGTTCGACGGGTTCTGGGATGAGGTCAGCGTGGTGGCGCTTGAGCCCGCACAAGCGCCGGCAACAAACTGTTGCAACGGCGTGGATGTACTGGCGGCGAATGGCGAACCGCTGCCCGGTATATAGGCCGCCGTGATGCTTCCCCCACCTGCGAACAGCGCCGCAGTCGTGTATGTGGCCACACCACTGCTGTTCAGCGCCACCGGCGGCCCCAGCGGAGCGCCGTATGCACTGAACTGAACCGTTCCGGCCGGCGTGGCGGAGTTGCTCACCGGCGTAACCGTTGCCGTGAAGGTGACATACTCGCCGACATTCGAGGGGTTCAGCGAGGAAGCGATCGTGGTCAATGTATACCAATTTACCGGCAGATCAATGTTGTAGGTAGCTGAAACCACCGCGCTGTTGAAGTAATTCGCGGCCACGGCGATGGCCTCGACGGTTTCCGTAGTAGACACCGTGGATACTGTGAGTGGACCCGTGTAGATGGCAGAGTTGAAGTTCGGCGCTGTTCCGTCAGTGGTGTAGAAGATGGTTGCGTCAGGCGTTGCGTCGCTTATGGTCACCGTCTGCACGGTGGTATAAGTCCCGGCAGCGACACTGAAGGTTGGGTTGGCGACTGTCGTAAAGGAGTGTGGTGTCGATGGCTGGTATCTCCAAAGGTCGTTGAAAAAGTTAACTTCACTGGGGACGTTGGCTAGAACGCCGGTGCCCCCAAAGAGCCAGAAATTGCCGCCCTTGTCGGTCCAACTCGCAGCCGCGTCGCGACCTCCGGGGACGTTTCCGGGGGCGGGCGTTTCCAATGTACCGTACACGCCGGGCCAGCCAAGAAGCTCGGTGCTTGTGGGAGCGGTTTCGGTGATTAAAGTGTTGTTTCCGCCCATCCACGTCCATTCGCTCGTGGATGGACTGAATTCCCACAGGTCATTGAGCAGGTAATCGTTGCCGTTGGCATCTAAGCCCCACCCCCCAAAGAGCCACAGATTGCCGCTGCCGTCGGTCCAGCTCGCTGACGACCAGCGGCTTCCGGGTGTGTTTCCGGCGGCGGGCGTTCCCAATGTGCCATACACTCCGGCGTGGTCGCATTCCAGGTCACCATTAGTGCAGTTCACCGTGCTGCTTCCACTCATCCACGTCCATTTGTTGGTGGAAGGAGCGTACTCCCACAGATCGTTGAGAGCGCCTGGATTTCCGTTGGCGTCGTAGCCATCGCCCCCGAAGAGCCAGAGATTGCCGCTGCCGTCGGTCCAACTCGAAGCGAAATCACGGCTTCCGGGGATGTTGCCTGCGGCAGGCGTTCCCAACGTGCCGTAAACGCCGGGCAGGCCTCCGGGGTAGGCTGGCGTACTGCTCCCATCCATCCATGCCCATTCGTTGGTGGAGGGATCGAACTTCCAAAGGTCATTAAGACTCCCGGAGTTGCCGCTGGCGCCGTTGCCATAGCCCCCAAAGAGCCAAAAATTGCCGCTGCTGTCAGTCCAGCTTGCGGTCCACGCACGGCTTCCGGGGACATTTCCTGCGGCCGGTACTCCCAGTGTGCCGTAGACTCCGTCCCAGACACATGCAACACCCCTGGTCGTGCAGGTTGCCGTACTGCTTCCGCCCATCCATGTCCACTGGCTGGTGGATGGATTGAACTTCCAAAGGTCATTGAAAAAACAGCCGACACATCCCACATCGCTGCCATCACCCCCGAAAAGCCAAAGATTGCCGCTGCTATCGGTCCAGCTTGCAGCGCTATCCCGGCCTCCGGGGACGTTTCCGGGGGCGGGCGTTCCCAGGGTGCCGTAGACTCCGGGCTGACCATACAAAGTGCCGCCTGAGGGCGGCACTGCGCTGCTCCCGCTTATCCAGGTCCATTCGTTGGTGGAGGGGTTGAATTCCCAGAGATCATTGAGATCGCCTATCGTTCCGTTGGCATCGTAGCCCTGGCCCCCGAAGAGCCAGAGATTGCCGCTGCCATCGGTCCAGGTAACAGTTCCATAGCGGCCTCCGGGGACGTTATTGGCAGAAGGTGTTCCCAGTGTGCCGTATATGCCAGGCTCTCCATCACCGTAAATGGCCGAACTGCTTCCGCCCATCCATGTCCATTGATTTGGGGTGCTCGACTGCGCTGCGGCAGCAAATGAGAGGATGGCGAATCCAGACAGGGACAACAGCAGAGAGATTGAAAGCGACCAGTGTTTCCTCATCGGAGATTCCTCCGCGGGAACCGGCTTCAAGCCCCGAGACAGGAGAAATCGCAACCCGCACGCCAGTTCCCGAACGGCCTGAGGGTTGACGATGGAAGACTTAACAGTATAGACGCATTCCTCGATTGGGGTACTCTGGACTCTGTTTCATGCCCGTCGATCTTGCAGCCAGGCGAAGGGGCAATGGTGGCGCGATTGGGAGAGCTTCGCGAGTGTTTCATGGCCCAACCTGACGCGCCGGCTCCCGGCCTGAGGCGTGAGAACGTGCATGATTTAGCGCTGGAGGCGGGCTTTCAGGAGGCCGGGCTTGTGGCGCTGCCCTATGAAGCGGAAGCGCGCGATGCAGAACGATTTCGCGAGTGGGTTGCCGCTGGCCGCGCCGGAACGATGGGCTACCTTCAGCGCAAAGCGGAAAGCGGGCAGTTGTTGCGCGAGCGCGTCGGCGTTACGTTTCCCTGGGCGCGCTCGGCGCTGGTTTGCTTTGCAAGCTACGCCTTCCCATCAGCACCGCTTTCAACCAAAACTCAAGACCCACGGAGTGGGTGGATCGCGCGCTATACCTGGACAAGCCGTCTGTTGCCCAGCCGCGGCGACGCCAAGGGCGAGCGGCGGCCAAGCGATTATCACAAGGTTCTGTTCAAACGAATGCGTGCAATCGAAGCGCGGTTGCACGAACAGCTCGGCGAGTTCGAATCGCGAGCTTATGTGGACACCGGGCCCATTGTCGAGCGCGCGCTCGCGGCGGCGGCCGGGCTTGGCTGGACGGGAAAGAACACCTGCCTGATTCATCAGAGCCTCGGGTCGTTTGGGTTTTTGGCGGTGCTGCTGACCAGTCTCGAGGTCACTCCAAAGGACAAAACAGCGGAGCTGCTCGTCGCAGATCGTTGCGGCAGTTGCACGCGCTGCATCGAAGCCTGCCCGACGGACGCGCTCGTCGCTCCCTACCAGATGGATGCTTCGCGCTGCATCTCGTATTTGACCATTGAGCACAAGGGTCCGATCGAGGAAGAACTCGCAGAAAACATGGGCCGGCAGGTCTTCGGCTGCGACATCTGCCAGGACGTGTGCCCCTGGAATGGAAAAGCTCAACGCGGAGGGCCGATCATCGCAGACGCCGATCTTGAGCCGCGCGCAGAGCTCATCAATCCAGCGCTCGAATGGCTGGCCTCTCTGGACGAGCCGTCCTTCGAGCGCGAGTTCAACGGCTCGCCGGTGCGCCGTGCGGGATCCCTCGGCCTCAAGCGCAACGTGGCCATCGCCATGGGCAACAGCGGACTGGCTCGGTTCGCGCCGCAGCTTGAAGCGTGGGCGACGGCGGCCGACGAAGGCCTTCGCTCTGCCGCGCGATGGGCGCTGACGCGGCTGCGCCGCGATTGATCGATTGATCCACGCATCCAACCGGCATCCAACCGATTGAAGTGAAAGCTACCGCCGATTGCGGCCCAGCGAGCTTGAGCCGAACCGGCTATCCTTGGGTCAGCACCTTCCTTCATCCGCGCGCGTCCAACGGGAACGGCGGAGCGCGCATCACCGCAAGAAGGCCTCACGAGAGATTGAACCGTGGCTGATGGTTTGGAATCCGCGTCCGGAGTCGCCACTGATGTTGCAGCCGACATCGGGAGCGCCGCCGCAGCTGTGGTTGCCTCCGCTGAAGGCCCCACTCAGCCGGCCGCGCAATCCAAGTGGTACCGCTGGCGCAAGAGCGGCACAGCGCTCATCGCGTATCTGCTCGACAGCGAGGTGCACACCTTTGCGTTCAGCGTAGCCGCCAACGCGATCATCTCGTTTATTCCGTTCGTTGTGCTTCTCTACACGCTCGCGCTCTCCATCTTTCATTCGTCGGCGATGGTGAACGTCGTAAACGACATGGTGAACTATTTCCTGCCCTCGGCCACCAAACAGTCGGACTGGGTGACAAAGAACCTTCTGAATGAGGCCGTGATGCCTTTGGTGAAGCGCCATGGCGCGCAGGCATTTTCTCTGGTGATGATTCTGATTTCGTGCACGGGTATTTTCTTGCCTTTGGAGGTGGCTCTCAACCAGGCGTGGGGCGTGAGCAAAAGCCGCAACTACCTGTTCAACCAGACCATCGCTTTCGGATTGGCGCTACTGATGGTGGGACTGGGCGTGGCCAGCATGGTGGTGAACGTGAACGTGGACAAGGTGCTCGCCTTTGCTCTAGTGCATGACTCAAACAACTGGTTTTTCCGGCTTCTGAACTACTCTTATGACGCTCTGAGCTACCTTTGGCTGGCGGTCTCAACGGGCGCCGCGTCGATTGTCTTTTTCTTTTCGGTCTACTACCTGCTGCCGAACCGCAAGGTGCCGTGGCGGCCTGTGCTGCGAACATCCATCATTACCGGAATTGTCTGGTTGATTTCGAGGTTCATCTATTCCGCCGTGCTCCCGCATCTGGATTTGCAGTCGCTTTACGGACCGTTTTATGTCTCGGTGGGACTGCTCTTCTGGGCCTATATTTCCGGGCTGATTCTCTTTGCCGGAGCGCAGTTCAGCGTGGCGCGCCTGGGAGATGCGAAGAAGTAGCGCTGGCCGATTTGGAAAACTTCGGGCAGATGCAAAGGAAACGAGGGCCCCCTGGATTTCGGACGATTTTCTGATCTCTGACCCCTGATCTCTGATCTCTGCCTTTTTTCGCTTTGTCTTCGCCAAGGCCTTTGCGCTACTCTCTTGAGAGCAGCATGTCCCCGCCCAAAACCAACCCGACCGAAATCCCCGACCCTTTTGCCTGCTTCCACCCGGTGACGGCGGAGTGGTTCAAGGCCGTCTTCGACGCTCCTACGGCCCCGCAGCGCATGGGCTGGCCGGTGATCGCGCGCGGCGAGAATGCACTGATCCTTGCGCCGACGGGCACAGGCAAGACGCTGGCCGCTTTTCTCTGGTGCCTGGACCGGCTGATGCTTCAAAACAGGGAACAGGGAACAGGGATCAGGGATCAGAAGGACGGGGCACAAGAGACCAAGGGACCGAGGGAACGAGACGACGTCACGAAGCAGGGCTGCCGCATCGTCTACGTCTCGCCGCTGAAGGCGTTGGCCGTGGATGTGGAGCGGAATCTGCGCTCGCCGCTCGCCGGCATGGCCAACATGGCGCGGCGCATGGGTGTTCCATTCCACGAGCCTTCCATCAGCGTGCGCACCGGCGACACGCCGCAGCGTGAGCGGGCCCGCTTCGCGCGTCATCCCGCCGAGATTCTCATCACTACGCCCGAGTCGCTCTATTTGCTGCTCACCTCGCAGGCCGCCGAGGCGCTGCGCACCGTGGAGACGGTGATTGTGGATGAGATTCACGCGCTGGTTCCCACTAAGCGTGGCGCACACCTTGCGTTAACGCTCGAACGCTTGCAGGCGCTGACCGCGAAGCCGCTGCAGCGCATCGGCCTTTCGGCCACGCAGCGGCCGCTCGAAGAGGTGGCGCGGTTCCTCGGCGGAGTGGAAGTGCAGGGAACAGCGAATAGGGAACAGGGAACAGGGAAGCAGGGAACAAGGGAACAAGGGAACGAGGGAACAAGAAACCGAGAGGCTGAGAGCGAAGGAGACAAAGGAGACGATTCCTTGCTCCCTGGCTCCCTCGCTCCCTCACTCTTTTTAGCGGACGCCACGCCGCTTCGCTACCGCCCCGTAACCATCGTCAACGCCGCCGCGCCCAAGCAGCTCAAGCTGCGCATCGAGGTTCCCGTAGAAGACATGGCGCGGCTGGGCGAGATGGAAGAGATTCCCTCAGGGCCGGCCTCGCAGACTCCGCGCCGAGTCTCGATCTGGAACGCGATTCATCCGCGACTGCTCGAAATCATTCGCCAGCGCAACTCGACCATTCTTTTTGTGAACGCCCGCCAGACCGCCGAACGTCTCGCTGGAGCGCTCAATGACTTGGCCGGAGAGCCGATCGCCCGCGCACATCACGGCTCGCTCGCCGCAGCTCAGCGCTCGGTCATTGAGGAGCAGCTCAAGGCCGGCCAGATTCGTGCGCTGTGCGCGACCTCGACGCTGGAGTTGGGCATCGACATGGGCGCCGTCGATCTCGTTGTGCAGATCGAGTCACCGCCCTCGGTCGCGAGCGGTATGCAGCGCATCGGCCGTGCGGGCCACCATGTGGACGCGGTGAGCGAAGGCGTTCTCTTCCCCAAGTACCGCGCCGACCTGGTGGCTTGCGCCGCGGTCACGCGCGCCATGCACGACGGCCACATCGAGTCGACGCGCTTCCCGCGCAACCCGCTGGACGTCTTGGCGCAGCAGTTGGTCGCCATAGTCGCATCGGCGCGGCCGCCAAAGGCTGCGCGTCCGGCAAAAGCGCGGAAATCAACTCGACGGGGAAAGGACCTCACTGCAAATTTGAAGTTTGACGGTTTCGATTCGACCGAAACGCTCACCGCCGAAGCTCCTCCCGAGGTTTCTGTCGACCTCCTATTCAACCTCGTCCGCGGTGCGGCGCCATTTGGTTCGCTTTCGCGCTCGGCCTTCGATGGCGTGCTCGATCTGCTCAGCGGCCGCTACCCGTCCGACGAGTTTGGCGAGCTGCGCCCGCGTCTGACGTGGGACCGTGTGCGCAATGTGGTCACGGCTCGCGACGGCGCGGCGCGACTCGCGATTCTGAATGCCGGAACCATCCCCGATCGCGGCCTCTACGGCGTCTTCCTTGCCTTCACTGACGGCAAGCCGGTGCGCGTGGGCGAGCTCGACGAGGAGATGGTCTTCGAGTCGCATCCCAACGAGACGTTCATCCTCGGCGCCTCCACCTGGCGCATCACCGACATCACGCACGACCGCGTCCTCGTGACGCCCGCTCCCGGCGAGCCGGGCAAGATGCCGTTCTGGAAGGGCGACGGTCCCGGCCGCCCGCTCGAATTTGGCCGCCGCATCGGCGCAATGGTCCGCGAGCTGCGTGCTTTGCCGCAGGCGGCTGCGCTCACGCGCCTCGTCAACGAGCACGATCTCGATCCCGGCGCTGCGGAAAACCTGCTGCGCTTTCTCGCCGATCAGGCTGAGGCGACCGGCCAGGTTCCCGACGACCGGACAATTGTGGTTGAGAGGTGCCGCGACGAGCTGGGCGATTGGCGCGTGTGCGTGCTCACGCCCTTTGGCAGCCGCATTCACATTCCCTGGGCGATGGCGGTGGCTGCGCGCATTCGTGCCGCCGGCGGGCCTGAGGTGGAAACGCTGTGGGGCGACGATGGATTTGTGCTGCGATTCCCCGACACCGACGAGCCACCCGACTCCGATTGGATTCTTGTTGAGTCGGCCGAAGCCATGCAGCTTGTGTTGCGCCAGTTGGGATCGACGGCGCTGTTTGCCGGGCGCTTTCGCGAAGCCGCGGGTCGCGCGCTGCTATTGCCGCGCCGCCGCGCCGACCAGCGCTCGCCGCTGTGGCAGTTGCGCAAGCGCTCCTACGATCTGCTCAGCGTGGCCTCGCGCTATCCCCAGTTCCCGTTGCTGCTCGAGGCCTATCGCGAGTGCCTGCGCGACGTCTTTGACATGCCGGCGCTCATCGAGACTCTGCGCGCCATTGAGCAGCGCCAGCTCCGCGTGCACGTAGTGGAGACGCGCAAGCCTTCGCCCTTTGCCGCTTCTCTGCTCTTCAGCTACGTGGCCAACTTTATGTATGAGGGTGATGCGCCGCTGGCCGAGCGCCGCGCACAAGCACTGACAATCGATCAGGATCAGTTGCGCGAGCTGCTGGGCGAAGCCGACCTGCGCGAGTTGCTCGATGTCGACGCCATTGCCGCGGTGGAAGAAGCGGCGCAGTGCCTCGCGGAGAACTATCGCGCGCGTTCCGCCGACGGAATCCACGATTTGTGCCTGCGCCTCGGCGACCTGTCTCGCGAGGAGCTGGGCCGACGAGTCGTTTCGCCCGACCTGCTCACACACGTCGACCGGCTTATTCGCTCGCGGCGTTTGCTGGAATTGCGCATTGCAGGCGAGAAGCGATTGATTGCCGCCGAAGACGCTGCCCGCTACCGCGACGGCCTTGGAATTCCGCTGCCGCCCGGATTGGCTGCTGCGCTGCTCGAGCCAGTGGCCCATCCCGTGCTCGAATTGGTGCGGCGCTACGCGCGCACCCACGGTCCGTTCACGCTGCGCGAGCCCGCGGACCGTTTTGCGCTGGACACAGAGGCCGTCGAGAATGCATTGCGGCAGCTTGCCCACGAGGGCCGCGTGCTCGAAGGCGGTTTTCGTCCGAGTGGACTGCATCGCGAATGGTGCGACGTGGAAATCCTGCGGCAAATTCGCAGAAAGTCGCTGGCCAAGCTGCGCCGCGAAGTTGAGCCGGTGGAGCAGCACACGCTGGCGCGCTTCCTTACGCACTGGCAAGGCGTTCTCGCGCCTCGCCGCACCGGGACCGCGCACCTCGACGCGCTGCTCGACGCGATCGAGAGCCTGCAAGGCGCGCCACTGCCCGCATCGCTGCTCGAGACCTCGATTCTGCCTGCGCGCATCGCCGATTTCACATCCGCCGGGCTCGACACGCTGATCGCTGCCGGTGAAGTGGCGTGGGCCGGCGTCGAGCCGATTGGCGAGCGCGACGGCCGCATTGCTCTGTTTCTCGCCGACAAGCTTCCGTTGCTCGCGCAGCAGCGGCCGATCGCCAATTCGGGTCTTGGCCCGCTGACCGAGCGCGAGGAAAAGCTGCTCGCGGTTCTCGAATCGACTGGCGCGAGCTTCTTTGATTCGCTGCATGAATCCGCAGGCGCCGGCTATCCTGGCGAAACGATCGATGCTCTCTGGAACCTCGTGTGGCGCGGGCTGATTACGAATGATTCGCTGCACGCTCTTCGCACGTATATTGCCCGGCCCGAAAGCGCGCGCATCCGCCTCGGCGGACGCCGCTATCAAACCGGCATGGTCTTCCGCTCACGGCGCACCACGCCGCCCACGGCACAAGGGCGCTGGTCGCTGCTGCCGCTGCGTGCCGCCGATCAAAGCAGCGAATCCATCCGGCGAACAACAACGGAGCGCAGCCACGCGCTGGCGCTGCAACTGCTCAACCGCTACGGTGTTCTCCTGCGCGAGTCGGTAGCTGCGGAAAACGTGCCCGGAGGATTCAGCGCCGTCTATGACGTGCTGAAGGCGCTCGAAGAGAGCGGGAGGATTCGCCGCGGCTACTTCGTCGGCGGATTGGGCGCCACGCAGTTTGCGCTGCCCGCTGCGGTCGATCTGCTGCGCCAGTTGCGCACCGAGCCGCCAGCCGAGAAGCCCGAGTTTGTGCAACTCGCAGCGACTGACCCCGCCAACCCTTATGGCTCGGTCCTGCGCTGGCCCGATCTGCCAGTTGCCGATGAAGATTCAGAAAGCGCACCACGTGTGCTCACTCGCGCCGCCTATGCTGAAGTAATCCTGCGCAATGGCCAGCTCGTGGCTTGGCTCAAGCGCGGCAATCCAAATCTGCTGGTCTTTTTGCCTGCCGAAGAGCCGGAACGCTCGCAAGCCTCCGCGGGCCTCGCGCATTTTCTGTGCACGCTCGGACAGCAACGAATGCGCGCGAGCAGCCACGGTGGCGTGCTGATCACCACCATCAACGGCCAGCCGGTAGCCGCGCACCCGATGGCGCGCTTCCTGATGGACGCGGGCTTCCATCCCGGGCCTCTGGGCATGCATCTGCGCCGCATTCCGCTCGCCATTGCGCATTCCGAACCGAACCGGCCCGAGGTTCAATAAGAAATGCCTGAAGGCGACACGATTTTTCGCACCGCGCGCAACCTGGGCCGCGCGCTCATGGGCAAGCCGGTCACAGGCTTCCGATCGACATTCCCACTCCTTACGCGATTCAACGACGACACGCCGCTCGTGGGCCAGACGGTCGATCAAGTTGAGGCGCGCGGCAAATGGCTGCTCATTCATTTTTCCGGCGGCGGCATTCTCACCTCGCATTTGCTGATGAATGGCCGCTGGCACATCTATCGCCAGGGCGAGCGCTGGCAGGTCCCCCGTTTCCACATGCGCATCGTGATCGAGAACAGCGAATACCAGGCTGTCGGCTTTCGCGTGCCCGTGGCGCGCATGCACACGGAACAATCGTTGGCTCGCGATCTGCACATCGCTCGCTCTAAAAACGACCTGCTCAGCGAGGAGTTCGACGCCGCAGCCGCGCTGGAGCGCCTGCTGGGCCACCCGCAGGAAGCGCTCGCCGATGTACTCCTCGATCAGAAAGTGCTGGCCGGCATCGGCAACGTGTTCAAATCGGAGATTTGCTTCGTCAACGGCCTTCATCCATTCCGCGCCGTCGGAACTTTGACGCGCGATGAAGCCGCCGCAACAATTTCCAGCGCGCAAAAGCTGCTGCGCGCCAACATTCTCGAAGACTCCGGCGACAGCATCGTTACCTATCGCGGTCAGCAACGGCGCACCACGCACGCATCCGATCCAGGCGCGAGCCTGTGGGTCTATGGCCGCGCGGGCGAGCCGTGCCGCCGCTGCGGCGAGGCCATTCGCCGCCGCATTCAGGGCGAGGATGCGCGCGTCACGTTCTGGTGCCCGCGCTGCCAGCCCATGCCCGACGGATCGGACGTAGACGGATAGGTTCTGGCTCGAATCAATTCGACGGCTTGCCGATCCCGAAGATCTTTTGAAAGATGTTGCGATGGTCCTCGCCGTTCAGGCCTTTGTGGTCGCAGGTCTCGGTGGGAGCGGTGCCGTCGAGGAATGCCGCGGTGTAGTCGACGGGGCAGGAATCGTCGGCCAGCAGGTTGGTGGTCTTGTCGATGGAAACAAGCTGCACGCCATCCGGCGGCGTGAACTCATTCGTGTCTGAGTACTGCGGCAATTGGATGGCCTGCCTCATGAACGCTGCCCATATAGGTGCGGCGGCGCGTGCACCTTGGACGCGACCGAGATTTTCTGGATCGAGCGGGGTGTAGTCGTCATTGCCAACCCACACGATGCAAAGCAGGTTGCTTGTAAAGCCCGCGAACCATGCGTCGTGATCGGTGCCCGTCTTGCCGGCAGCGGGGGCGGTAAATCCCAATGCGCGAACGCTCGCCGCAGTTCCTCCATTCATCACTGCCTCCATCATGTTGGTCGTCAGGTAGGCAACGCGGGGATCGAGCACCTGGCGCGTCGTGGGCGAGTAGTCTTCGATGATGTCGCCAGTCGGCGTGCGCACGCTGGCCAGCATCCAGGGATCGATATGCACTCCGCCGTTGGCATAGATGGTGTAGGCGCCTGCCATGTCGAGGGGCGTGGCATCGTAGGAACCAATGGGCATCGAAGGAGTGCCCTGCGCGCTTTTGACGCCGGCGTCGCGGGCCAGCGCGGCCACGCGATCGAACCCTACCATGCTCGCCAGCTCGATCGTGGCAATGTTGTCCGACTGCATCAGGGCGTAACGAGCGGTCATCACGCCGTAATGCTCGTTTATAAAGTTGTGCGGCGTGTATTCGTAGGGAGTTCCCTCGCCATACGTGGTCGACTCGTCGGTGAGCATGGTCACCGGCGAAAATAGCGCAGTTTGCCCGGGCAGCATGGTGCCTTCGACGGCGGTCTGAAAGGCCGAAGCATAAACAAACGGCTTGAAGATGGAGCCAGTAGGACGATGTGCAACCGCGTGGTTCACCTGCGATGTGCCGTAGCTGCGCCCTCCTACGAGAGCCAGCACCTGGCCGGTGTGAGGATCAAGCGCAATGAGCGCCACCTGCGGATAGATATAGGACTGGCCGAGCTTTTTCTGCTTCGCGTGGACTCTGTCCACCAACTCGTCCACTGCGTGAATTGTGGAGTCCACAGCCTGCGACGCCAGGCGCTGCAGATCGGGATCGAGCGAAGTGTAGATGCGCAACCCTTCGCGGTTGAAGTCGCGATCGCCGAGCCTTTGCGTGAGCTGATCGTGCACCAGGTCGACAAAATACGGCGCTTCGCTTTCGTCCACGCTGGCTTTAGCCAAATGCAGCGGTTCGGCCTTGGCCGTTTCAGCTTCATCCTTGGTAATGGCGCCAGTCTCGACCATCGAGTCGAGCACAAGATTGCGGCGCTCGATGGCGCGATCCGGATGGTGAAAGGGATTCAGGCGGCTGGGGCTCTGGATGAGCCCGGCCAGCATGGCGCACTCCGCCAAATCGAGCTGACCCACGTCTTTGCCGAAGTAATCCTGCGATGCTTCGCCGAAGCCGTCGACGGAAAAACTGCCGATTTGCCCGAGGGGGATTTCGTTCGCGTACATGGCGAAGATTTGCTGCTTATCGAAGCGATGCTCGAGGATGATGCTGATGATGGCTTCGCGCGCCTTGCGCGAATAAGTGCGCTCGGGCGTAAGGAAGAATCCGCGCGCAAGCTGCTGCGTGAGGGTGGATGCGCCCTCGGTGTAGCGATGAAGGTGGAAGATGTCGTTGCGCATCGCGCCCAGGATGCGCCAATAATCGATGCCGCTGTGTTCAAAGAAGCGGCGGTCTTCGATGGCGATGACCGCATGCACAAGATTCGGGGGAATCTCGTCGTACGTGAGCACGCGGCGCTTGGTGCGTTGCGTGCCCTCGCTCAGGCCGGTAATGAGCAGCGGCTCGAGCGCGTAGCTCGAGAGCGCCTGGCCGTGCGCATCGGTTATTGCGTCCACCACACCGCCGCTCACGTGGATGGTGGCGTTATCCGGCGCGTGATAGGACTGCGGGCCGGGCTGCACCGTAATCTGCTGCACGCCTTCGCTGTAGCTTCCCAGCGGGGAAGGCTGCGCGGCGCCATCGCCCGTGTAGCCGGCCTCGTGCAGCTCGTTTCTGATCCAGTGGATGGAGAGCTTTTGCCCCGGACGCACCTCGCGCGGAGCGGCGTAGATCTGCGCGGTGTTGGCGAAGATCGGCTGCTTCAGCCGCTCATCCACAATGCCTTCGTACTTGACGTAGAAATAAGCGAAGACCGAAGCGCCAGTGACGGCGGCGACGGCAACGATCGCGAGCAGAACCAGCAGAATCCGCGACCGGAGATGATGCCCCGATTGGGACCTCGGGATTCGGACTCGTATTGCCATTGCCACTCCTCAAAAACAGCTTCCGGCTTTCAGCACTCAGCTTTCAGCTCTTTCGTGCGGAAGAAGCCATTTGGAAAACCGCCCCGCGTATCGCAGGAAGAACCCAGCCAGCTAGAGGCTTGCTTCCAGCAACCGCTCTTCTTCCACGCGCTTCCTTACCAGCGCAACCGCATCACCCAAGGCCACATCCACGCTCGTGCTCGTCAAGCGCGTCACCAGCTCCACCTGGCCTGCGGCAGCTTTCTTGCCCACGTTGATGCGATAGGGAATGCCAACCAGGTCCGCATCCTTGAATTTGACGCCGGCGCGCTCGTCGCGGTCATCCAGCAGCACATCGAGCCCCGCCGCTTCCAGTTCGACGGCGAGCCTTTCCCCGGCAGCGCGCAGCGAGAAGTCGGCCACGTTCGTAATGGTCACGACGACAGCGAATGGCGCGATAGAGGCCGGCAGGCTGAATCCGTTGGCGTCGTTCGACTGCTCGATGGCCGCCGTGAGAATGCGCTCGATGCCGATGCCGTAGCTGCCCATGATGGGCGTTACCTCTTTTCCGTTCTCGTCGAGAACGCGCGCGCCCATCGAATCGGAGTACTTGTAGCCGAGCTTGAAGATGTGCCCAACCTCGACAGCCTTGCCCACGGCGAGCATGCCCGTGCAGCCCTCCGTCGGGCAGCCCTCGCCCTCGTTCACGCTGCGGATGTCGGCGGCGATAGACCATCTGAAATCGCGGCCGGGCGTCACGTTGCGCAAGTGGTAGTCGAGCTTGTTGGCGCCGCAAACCATGTTCTTGCGGCCTTCGAGCGCATCATCGACGATGACCACAGGCGACCGGGCATCAACGTCGGAATGTAGAAAGTCGAGGCGATGCTTTCTTGAGGCTTCGCAACGTTCGGCTTCGAGAACATCCTGAGCCAGCGCCTCTTTATACCGTTCTTTACTCGCCGGATCGAGGCCAATGGGTCCGAGAAATCCTGCCGGCGCATGGAAGACTTCGTCAATCTCTTCCGCCTGCATCGGCCTTAGTTCCGACGCAAAAAGAACCGCCGCCAATTTTGCTTCGTTGACCTGATGGTCCCCTCTCAGGAACACCACCGCCGGCTTCCATTCACCGGCGATGGACGCCATGTAGGCAACGCACTTGATGTCCGACACCGGCGAAATCTCGAAGAACGCGGCCACATCGGCGATCGCGCCGCATCCCGGCGTGTAAACAAGCTCCGGCGCCCCTCCGCCCGTCGGCGCCATCTCGAGGACCGGATCGAGCCGCGAGGCTGCTTTTTCCAGATTCGCCGCGTATTTGCAGACCGGGCAGCTTGCGATCAGGTCCTCGCCGGCGTCGGTGTAGACCATGAACTCCTGCGACTGCGAGCCGCCCATGGCGCCCGAGTCGGCCTCGACAGCGACGAACTTGAGGCCGCAGCGCGTGAAGATGGCGCGATAGACGCGGTCGTGCAAATCGAAGCTTCGGTCCAGGCCCGCCTTGTCGATGTCGAAGGAGTACGAGTCCTTCATGATGAACTGGCGCACGCGCAGCAGGCCCGCCTTCGGCCGCGGCTCGTCGCGGAACTTGGTCTGAATCTGGTACCAGATCTGCGGCAACTGCTTATAACTCCGCAATTCGCCGCGCGCGATCGTGGTCATGATCTCTTCGTGCGTCATGCCCAGGCACAGGTCGGCGCCCTTGCGGTCCTTCAGGCGAAACATGGTGTCGCCCATCGTCGTCCAGCGGCCGCTCTCCTCCCACGGCTCGCGCGGCAGAATCCCCGGCAGGTAGAACTCCTGCGCGATCTGGTCCATCTCCTCGCGCACAATGGCGATGATCTTGTTCAGCGAGCGCTGGCCCATGAAGAGGTAGTTATAAATGCCGGCGCCAAGCTGGCGAATGTAGCCCGCCCGCAGAAGAAACTTGTGGCTGGCCACTTCGGCATCCGCCGGGGCTTCGCGCAAAGTGGGAATAAAGAGCTTCGACCAACGATGCATAAATGGTGTAAGCGTACTTTCCCGTCCGCGGGGGCGAACGCAAGGCAAATCAGAGCAACTCTTATTCTAAATGGACGGCGCGTAGGGGAGTTCAAAAGGCGGCTTTTGGAGCGCACATCGCTTCGCCGAAGCCCTGTGGCATACTTTCAGCCATGAATTTTCATCACATCCCATGGGAAGCGATTCTGTTCGGATTGATCAAGCTCCTCAAGATGTTCGGGATCATTCCGGGCGCGCTTGCGGCGTTCGGCGTGAAGAAGCTCTACCAGAAGTGGAGGCAGAACAAAGCCATGGCCGGGTGGCCCGCCACCGATGGAACGATTCAAAACGGAGAGGTTCATAAGCAAGGGCTGCGTTACTGGGTTGAACTTACGTACACCTATTACGTGGGCGAGTACCGTTCAGGAAAGCACGTCCACCATTTTCGCCGCGAAGAAGGCGCCGACGAATTCGTCCGGCAAGTCAAAGACAGGCACGTTCAGGTCCACTACGACGCTTCCAACCCCGACAAATCGGTCATTCTGGACCGCGACCTGGAGATGATCGCACTGCTGGCTCCGCAGTTTCGCTGACGTTCGCGTGAATTGCGTGAAGCCTAGCCGCCTCGGGAAAGCACGGCCCTCAACCAGCAGGTCTTTCTGGTCCCTGACCCCTGAAACCTGATCCCTGCCGTCAGATCAGTTCCACGCCCCACAGATCGTGCAGATGCACCACGCCTTCGACTTTTTGCTCGGCATCGACGACGATGAGCGAGGTAATCTTGCGCTCCTCGAGAATCGCCAGTGCTCGGGCCGCCAGTTCTTCTGCGCCGATCGTGCGTGGATGCGCATTCATCGCTTCGCCGGCCGTCTTGCCCAAGGCCGCCCCGCCTTCGCGTTCCAATAATCGTCTCAGGTCGCCGTCCGAGATTACGCCCCGCAGCCGTCCCGACTCCTGCACCGTCGTCATCCCCAGCTTCTTTGACGACATCTCGAAGATCACATCGGCCATCGGCGTGAAAGGGGTTACGGTAGGGACGTCTTCGCCTGTGTGCATCAGGTCGCGTACCTTGGCGAGCTGCTTGCCCAATTTGCCGCCAGGGTGCAGCTCCGCAAAATCCTCAGCGCGGAATCCCTTGCGCAGGCTCACGGCAACCGCCAGCGCATCGCCGAGCGCCAGCATCGCCGTCGTCGATGCGGTCGGAGCAAGATTCAGCCCGCAAGCCTCTCGCTCCACCGAGCAATCGAGCGCCACTTCGCTCGCTTCGGCGAGAGTCGAGTGCAGATTGCAGCAGAAGGTGATGAGCGCGTCGCCTTTGCGCTTGAGCGTGGCCAGCAGGCGCAGAATCTCCTCGGTTTCTCCTGATGCCGACAGCGCAATCACCACGTCGCCGGGCATCAGCACGCCCAGGTCGCCGTGCACAGCCTCCGCCGGATGCAGAAACAGCGCGGGCGAGCCGGTGGAGCTGAGCGTGGCCGCAATCTTCTGCGCGATGATGCCGCTCTTGCCCATCCCGGTAACCACCACCCGCCCGTTTTGCTCACCGCAGCGAATGATCATCTCCACGGCGCGCGAGAACGGCGCGGCCATCGGCCCATCGAGGCGCGCGGCAAGAGCCTCAAGCGCAGCCGCCTCGGTGCGCACCAACGCCGCGGGTTTAAACGGCTCGTCTTTCCCGGTGGGGCTCATTGGCATTTCATGCTAACAAAGACAGAGACCAGAGACCAGAGATCAGAGATCGGCTTGTGCCGAAGCCTATTTATGACAACGGCTGGAGATACGCGATCCTGTCGGCCGCTGCTATACAGATGCAGTCTGATCTCTGATCTCTGACCCCTGATCTCTGACCCCTGATCTCTGACCCCTGATCTCTGACCCCTGACCCCTGACCCCTGACCCCTGACCCCTGACCCCTGACCCCTGATCTCTGATCTCTGATCTCTGATCTCTGTTTTCCCCTCGTACAATAGAGCTACGAGGTCGATTCCGTTGCGCCGAAATACCATTGTGCTTCTTACCGTCATCTTTATTCTGGCCGTCTTTGCCTGGGCGGGATGGGCCAACTGGGAGTATCGCCGGCAGGCCGCCGAAAAACTGCTCGCCGGCGCCGGGCAGGGCGAACTGGTTCCGGCTTTTGGCGGCGACACCTTGAATTATGTTTCGCCACTCAACGGCAAGCCTGCGCCTGCCTTTGCGCTCCAGAACCTCAGCGGCAGCAAGGTCTCGCTCGCGAGCTACAAGGGCAAGGCCGTGATGATCAACTTCTGGGCCACATGGTGCGGCCCGTGCAAGGTGGAGACGCCGTGGATCGTTGAGCTGCGCGACAAGTATGCAGCGCAGGGATTTGAGGTTCTGGGTGTCGACACCGAGGGCGACGACCTGCAGGCGAGCGACAAGGCCGGATGGGCCAAGGCCGAAACCAACGCGAATAAATTCGTCACAGAGATGAAGGTGCCGTACCCGGTGCTGCTGGATGGCGACAGCATCAGCCGCGACTACGGCGGCCTCGACGATCTGCCTGCCTCGTTCTTCGTCGACCGCAGCGGCAAGGTCGTCGCGGCGTCCGTGGGCCTGACCTCGGAGAGCGACATCGAGGGGAATATCAAGAAGGCGCTGGCGGATTAGCAAGTCGGCGAGTCAGCGGCGTTAGCGGAGTTTGCCCGTTGGAGCGCGTTTCAAAACTGGCGTTTTGTATCAGGGCACGGCTTTAGCCGTGCCGATAAGACCCCAAATGAGCGCGGGCTTTAGCCCCCGAGGGCAATTCGGCGACCAAATCAAAACTATGTTTGGGGGACTGGAATCGATGGCCGCAAGAATGAAGTCAGGCTGGACAGCAACCGCGGCGTTACTGCTCGGAGCGCTGGCGGCGCACGCGCAAGTGATTCCGCCTGCCGCCCAGAATCGCTCCATCATCACGACCGACGCGGTGCAGTACCTCTTTCCCGAGCAGGTGACCGTTCCCGCGGGCAAGGCGACCCCGGTCACGCTGCATTTCCGCGTTGCGCAGGGGCTGCACATCAACTCGCACACGCCCAGCGACGACTTCCTGATCCCGACGGACTTCTCCATCCCCGACGGCATGGGCGTCCGGCTTGGAGCGGCCACTTATCCGCCGGGTAAGATCATCTCGCTGGCCTTCGATCCCAAAACCAAGCTGAGCGTCTACACCGGCGAGTTCGACATTCAGGTGCGCATCATTGCAACGCCGGGCAATCATCTGGTGCAGGGCAAGCTGCACTATCAGGCATGCGACCAAAACCAGTGCATGCCGCCCAAGACAATCAACGTACCGATCGATGTGATCGGCAAGTAGCCGTCATCAGGGATCAGGGTTCAGAGGTCGAGAACACTCGATGGGGTGCCCCATCCATTTCGCATTCTTTGCGGATAGGATGAAAAGCACAACATTCAACCAGCCGCCGGCTTGCTGGCTCGTTGACTTGCACGCCTTCACTGCGTCGAGCCGTTGTCGCCTGCGGGCAGTAACTGGTAGCTCACAAAGGCAAAGTGCGCGCCATCGGGAGCCCAGTTGGGCACGTTGTCGCTGCCCGATCCGCCCACAATCTGCACCAGGTCGCGAATCTTTCCATCGGCAACATTGAGAATGCGCAAGGTCACGTCTTTGTTGGCCGCGTGCCCCGTCACATCCTTGTCATAGGAAAGAATCAGGATCGATTTTCCGTCCGGCGAGGGATGCGCCGTCCAGTTGTGCTTCTCGTCGAAGGTCACCTGCTCGGGAGCGCTGCCATCTGCCCGCATCCGCCAGATCTGCATTCCGCCCGCGCGGTCGGAGTTGAAGTAGATCCATTTCCCATCGGCCGAAAAATCCGGATCGTCGCTCACGCCGGCGCCTGTGGTCAGCGCGATCTCCGCTCCGCCGTCCGGCGAAATGGCATAAATGTTCAGCGTGCCGTGGCTGGGCCGCGTAAACAAAATCGTCTTCCCGTCCGGCGACCAGCTATGAAAGTAGGAATCGGGATTCGCGGTCACCATGCGCGGCGCGCCGCCCGTTGCAGGCACAATATAAACGCGGCGGCCGGGATGGTCGGGCGTCGTGCAGGTCATCGCGAGCCATTTGCCGTCGGGCGAAAGGCCGTGGCTGCCTGTGCAGTCGCTGGCGTTGCCAATATCGATCTGCGTAGCCTCGGCGAGCGAGCCCTCGCCCTCGCCTGCAGGCACGCTCCACAGCTTTCCATCGCGATTAAAGATCAGCGTCTTGCCGTCGCGGCTCCAGTTCGGCGCTTCCATCTGTCCCTTGCCAGTCTGGATCACGAAGACCATGCGCGCATTGTTGTCGATGGCGATGGTCTGGAGAGTACTATAAAGCGCCATCGGCGCGGGAGTTGCCGGAGCCGTGAGCGGCGCGAGCTCCACATGCGCGAAGGTGGCCTGTTCCACCGCGTCTTTGTTGTGTGCACACACTCCGAGGCCAGCGTAGAAATCGCCGTCGAAGTGCAGCTTGATCGACGCTCCCACCTGGTGCAGCGGCTCGCCGTGTGCGCTCAGGAAAAGCGTGATGGTGTCGCCGCGCTTTTCTAGGCGCATCCGCTGTGGTGCGCCGATGTTGAAGGCAATGTCCTGCGTAGTGTCGCCCTTGTTGTGCCGGTATTGCAGCGCTGTTTCACCCGAACCGTGAACCGCCGCGTCGGCGTACATTGCGTCCGCGTCGAGCGTCTGCCGGAACATCAGCAATGCCTTGCGATGCGGGTCTGAGCCGGGGCCGGCGTCGGCCAGCTTTACGTCGGCGGTCAGCGAGACGTCGCCCGAAACTTTCCTCCACACGAAGTGGAATGCGTCGACATTGACCCAAAGATTCGCCCCCACTGACCGGATGGTGTAAACGCCCGATGCGGCATCGAAGGTCGCGACTCCCGGCGGCACAACACTCCCCACATCCGACTGGTTCTCAAAGATGCCGAGGGAACTGCCGGCAGTCTCCGCGGCTACGATGCTCGTTCCGAAAAACCCAACCGCCAACGCGGCAACTGCCGCCACTCGTTCCGCCCTTCTCATGTTCCGATGCACGATGAATCTCTCCCTTGTGGACGGAATCACTCTACGGCAAGACAGCGGCTGCTCGCCAGCGAGCAGACCGGGTGCCCCAGGTCCCGATTTTGGGACCTGGGAGAGCACAACAGCTCATGCGAGCGATGAGCGAGCGTCTGCCCCACCCGCAGGTGGTTACGCTCCCGACTTCTTCTCGATCTTTGCCCACGAATCTTTCAGCGCCAGCGTGCGATTGAAGACCAGATTGCCTTCAGTCGAATCGGGATCGAGACAGAAATAGCCCACGCGCTCGAACTGAAACCGGTCCCCGAGTTTTGCGCTGGCGAGCGACGGCTCAAGCTTTGCGCCGGTGAGAACTTCGAGCGAGTTGGGATTCAGATTGTCGAGCACGTCCTGGCCTTCTTCCAAGTCGTGAGGATCGGCCTTTGTGAACAGCTTGTCGTAGAGGCGAATCTCGGCTGAGATGGCGTACGCGGCCGAAACCCAGTGCATGGTGGACTTCACCTTGCGGCCGTCGGGCGAGTTGCCGCCGCGACTTAATGGGTCATAAACACAGTGCACCTCGACAATGTTGCCAGCCGAGTCTTTCACTACGCGCTGGGCCGTGACGAAGTAGGCGTTGCGCAGGCGCACTTCTTTCCCCGGCGAGAGGCGATAGTACTTGGGCGGAGGAACCTCGCGGAAATCGTCGTGCTCAATATAGAGCTCGCGCGAGAAGGTCACCTGGCGCGTTCCGGCCAACGGATCTTCGGGATTGTTGGCGACCTCAACGAATTCCTCTTTACCCTCTGGATAGTTATCGATGACAAGCTTGAGCGGGTGCAGCACGGCCATGGCGCGGCTGGCGCGGCGGTTCAGGTCGTCGCGCTGGAAATGCTCAAGCATCTCAACGTCCGTTGTCCCATTGGTCCGCGAGGCGCCGATGGCTCCGCAAAAGGCGCGGATGGCTTCCGGCGTGAAGCCGCGGCGGCGAATGCCGGTAATGGTTGGCATGCGCGGGTCGTCCCAGCCGTTGACGTGACCTTCCTGCACGAGCTGCAGGAGCTTGCGCTTGCTGAGCAGCGTGTAAGTGAGGTTGAGGCGGTCGAATTCAATTTGCTGCGAGGGAAAGATTCCGAGCTGCTCGATGTACCAGCGGTAGAGCGGCTGGTGATCGGCGAATTCGAGTGTGCACATGGAGTGTGTGACGTGCTCAATCGAGTCGGACTGCCCGTGCGCGAAGTCGTACATGGGATAGATGCACCACTCGTCGCCGGTGCGATGGTGTGTGGCGTGGAGGATGCGATACATCACCGGGTCGCGCATATTCAGGTTGGGCGAGGCCATGTCGATTTTGGCGCGGAGCACGCGGCTGCCGTCGGGGAATTCGCCGGATTTCATTCGTTGAAACAGGTCGAGATTCTCCTCAATCGTCCGGCTGCGATAAGGGCTGTCCGTCCCCGGTTCAGTCAGCGTGCCGCGGTGCTGGCGAATCTCATCGGCCGTGAGGTCGTCGACGTAAGCCTTGCCGGCCTTGACGAGTTGCAGGGCCCACTCATAAAGCTGCCCGAAATAATCTGACGCGTAGCAGAGGCGGTCCCAGTCGAAGCCTAGCCAGCGCACGTCCGTCTTGATGGATTCGACGTACTCCGTCTCTTCCTTCTCGGGATTGGTGTCGTCGAAGCGCAGGTTGGTCTTGCCGCCAAATTCATCCGCAAGACCGAAGTCGATGCAGATGGCTTTTGCGTGGCCGATGTGGAGGTAGCCGTTGGGCTCGGGCGGAAAGCGCGTTTGGACGACCGCGTCGCCGTACTTCTTGGTGCGCACATCCTCTGCGATCTGGTCGCGGAGAAAATTGTTGATCGCGCGAGCATCTTGATTTGGAACGTCTTGGCTTTCCGGATTCGAATTGGTCATAACTTCAGTTCCTGACGGTCTGTGCTTAAGCGAGCGATTGTAGGTTCTTTTCAGCCTGGCGGATGCGCTCGAGGCACACCTCGCGGCCAAGGACAACCATGGTTTCAAAAAGCGGCGGCGCATTCTTGCGTCCGCAAACGGCGACCCGGATAGGCTGAAACATCGGCCCGGCTTTGAGTCCGAGCGAGGCCGCAGCTCCGCGCAGAGCTTTGTCCAGCGAATCGTGGTCGAAGGTAGTTCCCGGCAAAACCTCCAGCGCGGTTTGCAAAACACGGCGAGCCAGCGCGGCATCGCCTTTCTGGGGAATCAGCTCCGCCGGATCGTACGGCGCAAGCTTGTCGACAAAGAAAAAGTCAGCAGCCGAAACCGCATCGCGCAACAGCTTGATGCGCTCGCGGATGAGCGGCGTGACGGCGAGTATTTTTTCGGGCGAGGCATTGAAGCCAGCCTGCTCGAAGAATGGCTTCAGGTCGGCGCTGAGCTCGTCGACCGGCAGTGCGCGGATATGTTCGGCGTTGAGCCAGACGGCCTTGGCGTCGAATGGATCGTCGTCGGTAAAGTTCACGACCGCATTGGCGCGGTTGACGCCCTCGAGCGTGAACAGGTCACGAATCTCGGTCAAAGACAAAAATTCACGGTCGTTTTTGGGCGACCAGCCCAGCAGGCAGAGAAAGTTGACGAAGGCCTGCGGCAGGAAGCCCGCATCCCGGTAGGTCGTCACGCTCACGACAGGGCCATGTTTGCGCTTGGAGAGTTTGGTGCCATCGGGAGCGACAAGCAGAGGAAGATGCGCGAACAGCGGCGGCTCGGGGCCAAGGCCCTCGAAGATCAGCAGGTGCTTGAAGGTGTTGGTCAGGTGATCCTGGCCGCGGATGATGTGGCTGATGCGCAGATCGGCATCGTCGACGCACGAAGCGAGGTGATAGGTCGGCATTCCGTCAGAGCGCAGCAGCGCGAAATCTTCCACCTCGTCGGCCAGCTTTTGCTGCGCACCGTAAACGCCATCGACGAATTGCAAAATACGGCCCTCGCCGCGCGGCACGCGATAACGCAGCGCGAACGGCTCACCCGCGGCGGCGCGACGGTCACTCTCTTCACGCGGAAGCTCGCGCATGCCGGGATTGAACAGCCACGCGCCCTGCGAGGAGGAATGCTCTTCATCCGTCGCGTGCGCCGGAGTGAAGTCGCGATAGGCAAGGCCCTTGGCGAAGATGGCCTCCGCTTGCTGGCGGTGCAGGACCAGGCGCTCAGATTGCTTGTACTCTTCGTCCCAGTCGAGGCCCAGCCAGCGCAGCCCCTCAAAGATCGACTGCACGCTGGCGTCGGTGTTGCGCTCGACGTCGGTGTCGTCCAGTCGCAGCACCATCGTGCCGTGATTGTGGCGCGCGTAGAGCCAATTGAAGATAAACGTTCGCGCGCTGCCCACGTGCAGGAAGCCGGTGGGCGAGGGCGCAAAGCGAACGCGCGGAGTAGCAGAGCCGGAGGAGTTGGGATCAGGCATCGTGTGGTTTCGTTTACCTTCACGATGCTATCGCAACGCTCCCTGTCTCGCAGTGTTCAGCAGTCTCACTGCTGCGGCGGCAGAGGCGGCTGCGGATACGGCGGTTGTGGCGGATACGGCGGCGGATACATCATCTGCGGCACCGGCACAACCTTCCACTGCGCAAAGGCCAGCACGTAGATCAGAATCAAATTGCCGAAAGGGATAATATTCAGAAGCGAAAGCCAGGGCGAGAAGCCGGCCTTCTTGCAGATGAACCAGAAGGGGATGATGATGATCGCCAGGCCAATCAAAATGATGAGCGGCAGGATCGCCATCATGGCCACGACGATGTGCTGAATCTGATCCGGGTTGAGTTGCTGTTGCAGCAGGAATGCGAGATTGAACATAGAAGCGCTCCAATGCGGAATTGGTTTCGCAGCCAAGGTACAGCTAAACCCATGAATCTTCAATAAAAAACTTCGAATGGTCTTGCGCAGCGGAGATTCGAATGGCAGGCGCGCAGACGTCAGGGAATTCCACGCCCCCCGCGTGCTGGTCCCTGATCCCTGTCTCTAAGTGATGTCTTCCGTGTCGTAGACCGGCGTGATGGTCCGCTTCTTGGGCACGCCGTGCACCGAGCTCAGTAGGTCCTCAACCACATCTTCGAGTTGGCGCTGGCTCTCGACCACTTCGCTCATGCTCTTCAACTCTTCCGGTTCCTGCACGCGCTCGACGAGCGCCACGGCGTGGCACTGGGCCACATGATCCAGGTTCAGTCCCTCGGGCGTCTTGGCCTTGATGCTCACCTGATCGATGGATACTCCCAGCAGGTCGGCAATATGGGAGCTCATTTCACCCGCGATGGGCGCGATCTTGGGCGCGGCAAGGATCAGCGTTGTGTCGATGTTGACGATGCAGTATCCCGCGTGTTGCAACTCTTCCAAAGCCAGATTGAGAAAGATGGCGGAGTCGGCGTCTTCCCAGCGCGGGTCGCCGGGCGGAAAGAAGCTGCCGATGTCGCCCGCGGCCACCGCGCCCAGCAGCGCATCGGTAATGGCGTGGAGCAGCACGTCGCCGTCCGAGTGGCCGGCCAGGCCTTCGGGATGGTCGAGCGTCATGCCTCCCAGGCGCAAGGGCACACCGGGCTTGAATTCGTGCGAGTCGTAGCCAAATCCGATGCGTGTGTCCATCATTTCCGCGCCTGTTCTCTTAGTCGCTGATACTTGCGATCTTAATTCCTTTTCCAGGAAATGTAGTGTCCAGGATGCCTCTTATCGGGAATTTATTTCCCCGATTTGGGCGCCACCGATGCGAACGAACTGCCTGTCGTGCGTCGGGGTTTCCGTGAGCACGCGGCATGTCGGTCTACCTGACCATTGAAAACGTGCCAATGCACTCCATATCGCCGGTGCCGTCAGCATGAACTAAACCTGAACAAGTACCGGTCCCCTTGGTGGATTTGTATCTTCCGGTACCACCTTCAAGCTTCCATCTTTGTGTGAAAGGCTTTGTGATGTCCGTTGAAAAGGATCCTTCATAGGAGTAGTACACCTTGTCTCCGTCCCTCATTGTCACATTCAAGTGGCCATGTACGCTCACGGATGCATTCAGCATCTCTTGGAACTCTGTATATTCACTCTCGTCTTCCGGGAAGTTTGCGGCGCTTGCCGTCGATTTGCAACTGCCCTGGATGATCGTAAAGTTGTGATTCGGCGCATCGCCCACGGCCACGTTGTAGAAGACCGATGGTTTCTGGCAGAACCACCTTGTATCGACCCGGTTCTGAGCCAATGCGGGGAAGGCCAGGCAGAGCAAAGAACATGCAACCCAAACGGTCTGTCTCATTCAGATCCTACCCTTGCAACTCGGATCGAAGACTCGACTGCGGTGATGCCCCGTCACTTGCCGCGCTGCCGCAGGTAGAACTCGGCCAGTTCCAGGTCGCCCGGCTGCGTAATCTTCAGATTAACCTGAGAACCGTGCACTACGGCTACCGGAATTCCCGCTCGCTCGGCCAGCGAAGCCTCGTCGGTGCCCACAAAGCCGTCGGCAATGGCCTCGGCAAAGGCGCGCTGCAGCAGCCCAAAGCGAAATCCCTGCGGCGTTTGCGCCTGCACCACAAATTCGCGCGGAATGGTCGCCGTCACCAGTGCTCCGTGAGCCGTCCGCTCCACCTGCTTGATGGTGTCCGTGGCGGGCATGCCCACGATGGCGGCGCCGTACTCGGCCACCGCATCGATGGTGCGCTCGATAGTGGCTGCGTCGATCAGCGGCCGCACCGCGTCGTGGACCAGCACAATGTCGTCAGGCTCTGCTGGTAGCGCGTCGAGCGCGTTGGCCACCGATTCCTGGCGCTTTTCGCCGCCTTCCACCACATGGACTTGGCCCGCGAATCCGTACTCTGCCACCTGCGCCTCCGCGCGCTCCATCTCCGGCTTGCGCACGGCCACGTAGATCGCCGTCACCCGCGGCGCCGCGGCAAACGCGCGCAGCGAGTGGATGAGGATGGGAACGCCGTCGAGCGCCAGAAACTGTTTGGGCTGCGGGTTGGGCTGCGGGCCCGACATCCGCGTGCCCAATCCCGCAGCTGGAAGAATGGCAAAGACTTGCATAACTCGTGGAGTATACATCGGCGGAGGTTGATGCCGCAGCGAAGACGCGCCTCCGCACAGAGCAAGCGCACTGTTTTTGACAGGCACGCCTTTAACGGCTGCAGGTGCCCACCTCGCCCGCGACGGCCCGGCCAGCACCTTGACCTGCTAGCATCACCCGATCGAAAGAACTCTTGGAAATTGTGCTTGCGAGAATTGGGAACTCTAAAGCTCCGGTTCTCGCATCCACAGCTTATCGCGATAGGAGGACACCGTGGACAAGGTTCAGAAAGAATTGCGCCTGCTCAAAATCTATGCACTTATTTCAACCATTTTGTTTGTCGCTTTGTTTTGCCTGGCGTTCAGGAGCCGCGGCAGGAAGGCCGAGTTTGATGAGATCGACGCCAAACGGATTAACATCGTCGAACCTGACGGGAAGATCCGTCTCACTTTGGCCAACCGCGAGCGAATGCCCGGGGGACAGATGGCAGGAGTCGATCTGACCGCCCGCTATGGGAACCGCGCCATGTCGAACAATGGCCCTGCGACAGCCGGACTTGTCTTCTTCAATGATGACGGTGACGAATGTGGCGGCCTTGTATACGGAAGCAAGATTGTGGATGGAAAGCCGACTGCGGTCGTTCGTCTTTCTTTTGACCATTACCGCCAAAATGAGGCACTTGACATTGTGCAAGGCGAAGAGGGCGGCACGAGCCGCTCTGGATTGGAAGTCGTGGATACGGGCGAGCAGATTACCGCGGATGAGGTGCGACAAGTCAATTCCATCCTCCTCAGGCCTAACGGTCCTGAAAAGGATGCGGCTATGAAGAAGTTCGTCAGCGAGCATGCAGCCACATTCAAATATGCGCCTCGGTTGTTTGTAGGGCGCTTGCCAGAGAACGACGCATCCGCTGTGGTCCTGATGGACGCTGAATCACGGCCGCGCATCCGCATGGAGGTGGATGCATCCGGCGCTCCATCGCTCCAGTTCCTCGACGAGCATGGCAACGCTACATACAGCCTGCCCGGCGCCTCCGGCAACAATGACCATTCGACACACTGATCTCCAAAACCGGGTGTGCCACCGGCCAGCGCGCAGCCTGAACCGCATCCAGGGCAGCGCCTTATGATCTTGGAATGCGCTCCTTGCCGCCCATCGACACCGCGCTGCTCAAGCCCGGAATGCGCCTGGCTGTTGCGCTCTCTGGCGGCGCAGACTCGGTGGCGCTTCTGCGCGTTCTGGCCGCGCGCAGCGCGGAGTTGGGACTTGCGCTGCACGCTGCCCATCTGCACCACGGTTTGCGCGGAGCCGAGGCCGACGCCGATCTGGAATTCTGCCGCGAGCTGGCTGCCAAGCTCGGCCTTCCCTTTCACGAGGCGCGCGTGGACACGGCGCGCGAAGCTGCAGCCGATCCAAAGTCGGGCAAGGCAGCAGAGACTATCGAAGAGGCTGCGCGCCGCCTGCGCTACCAGTGGTTCCGGCAACTCTTGTCCAAGAGTCCGCCCCATGCAGTGGCGCTCGACGCAATCGCCACTGCGCACACGCTCGACGACCAGGCCGAGACGGTTCTTGCCAAGTTTCTGCGCGGGGCGTGGACCGAAGGTCTATCGGGCATTCATCCAAAACTTGAAAGCCCGGGGGGCCTCATTCTGCGGCCGCTGCTTGCCGCGACCCACGCTGAAATCGAGGCCTACCTGCGCCAAATCGGTCAGGATTGGCGCGAGGACACGTCGAATCGTAATCTGACCTTCACCCGCAATCGCATCCGCCATGAGCTGCTGCCGCTGCTCGAGGGATGGAATCCCCGGCTGCGCGAGCACATGGCGCAAATGGCCGCGTTGGCCCTCGACGAAGAAGCGTGGTGGCAGGCTGAGCTCGGCCGGCTCGCCCCGCAGTTGCTGCTGCCGGGGCGTCCGGTTCGCGGGGGCGGCCGCGCTGCTGGTGCCGGCCTCGATTCCGGCCTGGCCATCGAACTGACTCGGCTGGCCGTGCTTGCTCCGGCGCTGCAAAGGCGGCTCGTTCGCTACGCCGCCGCTCAGTTCGGCGCCGCGCTCGACTTCACCGCGACTGAAGCCGTGCGATCGCTAGCCCTAACCGGCCGCGCTGGCCAAAAGCTGGCGCTGCCGCAAGGCCTGCGAGCGGAGAGAACCGCCCGCGAGCTGCGGCTGTCGACTCACCTCGAACCAACTTTAAAGGGCAAAAGCACGGGAGTGCGGCCGCCGCCGATCTACGAAGCCGCAATTCCAGGCGAGATCGATGCGCCGGCCTTCGGGCTCCGGCTCCGCATCGAGACCGCCCCCTCCGCAACGTCGAGTGGAAGCGCAAATGGCCGCATCGGCCCCGCCGGAAAGACGGCCATCCTCCGCAACTGGAATCCCGGTGACCGCGTGAGGCTTCGCCACTCAGCCGGGCCTCGGAAGGTGAAGGAAGTGCTGGAACGTCTGCGGGTTACGGGCACTGACCGGGCAGTCTGGCCCGTTCTCGAGATCGATGCGCGTATCGTCTGGATGCGCGGCGTCGAGCTCGAACCGGACCCTGAACTATTGATTTCGGCGGATTTTTCCGGCGCAGTCTGCGCCGAACCTCAGGCCCGGACCAGCCCGGAAGACCGGTGACGCTCGAGGTCCTGCCCCTTTCGTAGCATGGGCCTGCCTCCAACTTCCACTGCCCGGGGAGTACAATCGGGTTACTGCTTCTCAGGCGGCGCGCCATGCGTGTCTCCGGGGGACGTTCTGTAGTTTTTGCCACTTTAACGGGCGCGGGGGCGTCTAAGAAAGTGGTGTTAGGCCAGGGTTGATCGTTGGGGGTCGCGGTAGCTGTTTCGCCTTCGCCGCGAAAAGGAGACGTTGGTGAATTCGAGCGTTAAAACCATAATGTTTTGGCTCTTTATCCTCATCTGCCTCGTGCTTTTATGGGGCGTGGTGGAGAAGAGCACCGGCATGGCGAAAGAGACGGAGTACGCTTACTCCGACCTCTATGACAAGGTGGTCAACAATCAGGTAAACGACGCCACCATCCAGGGCGACGAACTGAAGGGCCATCTGAAGGTCTCGCCCAAAGACGAGTTCCACACCACGTTGCCCAGCAACTACGAAGACCTCTTGAAGGCGATGATCGCGGCCAAGGTGAGCTTCTCCATCAAGGAGCCGCAGAACAACCTTCTCATTCCCCTTCTTATCAACGCGGGCCCATTTGTGCTGCTGATTGCTGTTTGGTTCTTCATGCTGCGCCAGATGCAGTCGGGCGGCAACAAGGCGTTGTCGTTCGGCAAGAGCCGCGCGCGCCTGCTCTCCATGCAGCAAAAGAAGGTCACGTTCAAAGACGTGGCCGGCGTGGATGAGGCCAAGGAAGAGCTGAAGGAAATCATCGAGTACCTGCGCGAGCCGCAGAAGTTTCAAAAGCTGGGCGGCCGCATTCCTAAGGGCGTGCTGCTTGTCGGGCCTCCGGGAACCGGCAAAACGCTTCTGGCGCGTGCTGTGGCCGGCGAGGCCAACGTTCCCTTCTTCTCCATCTCCGGTTCCGACTTCGTCGAAATGTTTGTCGGCGTCGGCGCAAGCCGCGTCCGCGACCTCTTCGAGCAGGGCAAGAAGAACGCCCCCTGCATCATCTTCATCGACGAAATCGACGCTGTCGGCCGCCATCGCGGCGCAGGCTTGGGCGGCGGCCACGATGAGCGCGAGCAGACCCTGAACCAGTTGCTCGTCGAGATGGACGGCTTCGAATCAAACGATGGCGTGATCCTGGTGGCGGCTACCAACCGCCCCGATGTGCTCGACCCCGCTCTGCTGCGGCCCGGCCGCTTCGACCGGCGCGTGGTTGTGGGCCTGCCCGATATTCGCGGGCGCGAGGAAGTCCTCAAGGTGCACGTCAAGAAAGTTCCCGTCTCCGACGACACCAACTTAAACGTGCTCGCGCGCGGTACGCCGGGCTTCAGCGGTGCGGATCTCGCTAACATGGTGAACGAGGCGGCGCTGAACGCGGCGCGCCTGAACCGCAAGCAAGTCACCATGTACGACTTTGAGCTGGCCAAGGACAAAGTCCTGATGGGCGCGGAGCGCAAGTCGATGCTGCTCAGCGACGAGGAGAAGCGCGTCACTGCGTATCACGAGGCCGGCCACGCGCTGGTTTCGCTCAAGCGCGACAACTCCGACCCCGTGCACAAGGTCACGATTATTCCGCGCGGCATGGCGCTGGGCGTCACCGTTCACCTGCCCGACGACCGGCACAACTATACGCGCGAGTACCTTGAAACACGGCTGGCTATGCTCTATGGCGGCCGCGTGGCCGAGGAGATCTTCCTCAACCAGATGTCCACCGGCGCGGGCAATGACATTGAGCGAGCCACGGAACTGGCGCGTTCCATGGTCTGCGAGTACGGCATGAGCCGCCTGGGGCCGCTCACCTTCGGCAAAAAGGAAGAGCAGATCTTCCTGGGCCGCGAGATTGCGCAGCATCGCGATTTCAGCGAGGAGACGGCGCGGCAGATCGACCTCGAAGTTCGCCGCCTGATCGACGAAGCCTATCAATCGGCGCATAACCTGGTGGAATCGAATGCCGACGCCATGCACCGCATCGCCGCCGCGCTGCTGGAGCGCGAGACCATCGACGCCGAGGAGCTGAAACTGCTGCTTGAGGGCAAGGCGCTGCCTGAGCTGCGGTCAGCGCTTGCCGGGGGAGGCGATGACGGTACCCCGCAGCAGGTTCTCAAACCCGAAAGCCGCGGGCCAGGCACTGGCGGCGGCTTGCCCGAGGGCTCGCCTTCGCCGGCGTAACCACCTGCGGTGGGGGTCCGCCGCGGCGGACGGCTTCGCCGCCAAACAGCAATCGACAAGAATAAAGGGCTGCTCTTCGGAGCGGCCCTTTTTGTTGTTCGAAGAAATCTCCGCTTCGTTGAACCTTCCGCCAGGTTGCTTCGACATAATGGTTGAACGCACATGGAAAGCAAGGATCGAGCGCCATACGAGTGGCTCGCGCTCCGTTGCCAGAGCGGCGAAAAGGGCGCATTCGAGGACCTGATCGCGGCGATGGAACGGCCGCTGCTTTATTACGCCATGACTCTAACCGGCAATCAGGACAGTGCGCTCGATGTGCTTCAGGAGGTTTGGATCAAAGCGTTTCGCAGCATCCGCAAGTTGCGAGACCCTGGAGCGTTGCGCCAGTGGCTGTACTCGATCACGCATGGAATTGCGGTGGATCGAATCCGAAAAAACTACTCGCGCGAGCAGGCGGAGAAGGTTCAATGCGAGGATTTTCAGGAGGCCGAGGAACCGTCGTTCGCCGAAGAGGACGCCGCCGCGGTCCATGCGGCGTTGAATCAAATCGGCCTCCATCAACGCGAGGTTCTGGTCCTGCATTTTCTTGAGGATCTGTCGCTGGCGGAGATTGCAAAAGTCGTCGGTTGCTCCGAAGGCACCGTCAAGTCGCGAATCCACTATGCCAAACGGCAAATGAAACAGATTCTCGAAGGAGTGAAATATGGCACAGCAAACGAATAACCTGCGCGAACGTCTGCTCGCGGCCCTGCCGCAGCCGGAAAACCTCGCCGCCTATCGTGAAGAGACCGCTGCGTTGCTGGCAAAGCACGCAAGAGCGCTTCGCTGGGATAAAATCGCGGCAAACACGTTCGTATTCCTCGCTGTCTTGCTCTTCTGGTGGAGCATTTACCCCGGGCGCCTGGGCCCAATGGCGGCTCATAGCTTTCAATTCGGCAGTGCCCTCCTGTACTTCGTGGGTGCGATCTACGCGGTGCAATACAAGGTCTATGACAGCCAAGTCGCCACCCTGAAGGAAATCAAGCAGGTCCAGCTCCAGGTCCTCGAGTTGCAGGCCTCGCTTAAAGCAGACGGCCAGCGCCAACCCTGACCCCGAACCGCTGCTCGCTGTCCATCGTCTGCGCTTGCTGTATACTTCCCCCGCAGACCTCATCGCCGCTCGCTTGTGAATTTAACTTGAGAGTGCGGACGGCTTCGCTGATTCCCACCAAAATGCTAAGAGGAGCACTCCGCATGAACGCCCCCGTTGGCCGTTTTGCCCGCCGTTTCGCCCGCCGGTTCCTGGTTTTACCGCTCGTCCTCATGGCCTTCGCGGTCGTCTTCGCGTTCGGGGCCCACGCCGCTCCCGTTCTGATGATCTCGATCGACGGCCTCAAGCCCGAGTACATCACGCAAGCCGATGCGCACGGAATGAAGATCCCCTATCTGCGCACACTCCTTGCCAATGGGACCTACGCTGATGGCGTGGTCGGCATCTGGCCGACTATCACCTATCCCAGCCACACCACGCTGATCACTGGCGTTTGGCCTGCCGAGCATGGCATCAATAACAATCAGATTTTCGACCCGTTCCTCCAATTTGGAAGCGCGTGGAACTGGTACGCGTCCGAGATTCGCGTTCCCACTCTGTGGCAGGTCGCGCACCGGGACGGCCTGCGCACGGCCAGTGTCGGCTGGCCCGTCAGCGCTGGCGCAACCGACGTCGACTACCTCATCCCGGAATATTGGCGTGGCGCAAGTCCGTCATTTTCTGCCAATCCCGACGACCAACTCCTGATGGCGGCGCTCTCACGGCCCGACACGCTCATTCAGCAACTGAAGCCCGCGGTTGGCCCTTATATGAACGGCAACGACACCTCGATCGCCGGCGACGAGATGAAGACCCGCTACGCGCTCGAAATTCTGCGCCGCTTCAAGCCGGTATTCATGACTCTGCATTTGAGCTCGCTCGATGAGACCCAGCATGCGCACGGTCCGTTCAGCCCGGAAGCCTGCGCCGACCTCGAAGCGCTCGACGGCATGGTGGCGCGGCTCGCGCACCAGGTGTTCGCTAACAATCCTTCCGCTGTGCTGGTCATCGTCTCCGACCACGGCTTCATGAATATTTCCAATTCCGTTAACCTTGCCATCCCGTTTCTTCAGGCGGGCCTGATCAACGCGACGATGGTCCCAGGCAAAGCTCCGGTGGTCAACTCATGGAAAGCTGAGCCGTGGATGGCCGGTGGAATGGCGGCGATCATGCTCCACGATCCGAACGATCGCGGAACCGAACAGCAGGTGAAGACGATGCTCGACGGCCTTGCCGCGGATCCCGCGAACGGAATCGCGGAGATTCTCGATCGCGACGCGATCAAAAAGCGGGGCGCCTTTCCCGAAGCGGCATTTCTAGTGGTTTTGAAGCCCGGCTACTATACCGCAAACGGACTCGCGGGCAGCCTTGTCACTCCGATTCCCGGCAACCGCGGCTCGCATGGGTTTTCGCCTGAGTATCCGGAGATGCGCTCGTCGTTCTTTGCTGTGGGAGCCGGTATCGCACATCATCGCGACCTTGGCCTGGTGGATATGCGGCAGATCGCGCCGACCGTGGCCGGAATCCTCCATGTGCCCATGCCCACGGCTAAGGCAATGCCCCTCCACGTCGCGCCGTAAGTGCGTAGTCCATCGACCGCGGAGCTTGGTATGGCCTGAAGAGCTTCAGGTTTTCCTTGTTCCCTCGGTCCCTTGTTATCTTGTTCCCTGCATTTAGAAAATCTTGTAGCTGATTCCCACACTGCCGCCGTAGGGCGAGAGTACGGGAGTCAGGCGCCACTGCTGATATTCGAAGTCGATGGCGCGCAGCGTGAACCGGCGGGTCAGCCTGTAGTCCACGCCGCCGCCGTAGTCGAGGACGAATGCATCCCCCTGCATGAGAAAATTGGCGCTGCCCATGCCGACCAGAAACTTGCCATAAGGCGTGATGCGGTGAAACGTGACAATGGGAATCCGCGGACCGATCAGGTAGGTATTTTCGCCGTTTCCGGTCGGTGGAATGCCCCAGTAGTACTGGTTGTAGCGCAGCCAGTGGCCTTCGGCTTCCACCTGGAGCCAGCGGCTGAAATGGACGTCTACGAAGGCGCCGGGGCCATAGAGCCGGTTGGGACTCGTATACGCGATGCCCAATCCATCGTAATCAGGCTGGAACATGGAGCCCAGTGCGCCGGCGGAAATGCTGAGGTTGTGCGAAGTGGCCGCAGGCACAACCTGCCCATGCGCGGAAACGATGGCGAGGGAAGAAACGGCGCAAAAGAGCGCCACAGCATTTCCGATTCTGGTCCGCACAGGAAAGCAGCGGCCAAGTGGCTTTTTCCCAAAGGAAAAGCCACCTTGAACGATCTCAAGAAGGCAGCAAGTGAATCGGAAATGCTCCAGGATCGATTTCTTCATAAGCAAGACACAAATCCACTTCCTGTGAATCTTCGTTTCGCAAGGCAATGTCAATCGGACTCACACTCCGGACCGCATTGGGTGCGCTCATTTGAAACGGCGCACCGTGTGCGATCTCGGCGGGACTCATTTTATCTTATGGCTGCGGGTTCTGTGCTGCAGGTGGTTGCTGCGGTGGCGGCGGTGTGCCGCCGGCCGCGGTCTGCTGATCGGGTGTGGCAGCGGAGCTGCTCGAAGGTTGAGCCGGCGGAGCAGGCGGGGCATTAGCGGGTGCGGCGGCCGGTTGATCATTCGCGGGCTTTGCACCGGGCGCGGCCACCACTGGCGCCGACGCAGGCGGTTCCGCACTGGCCTCTTCATAGTGCTGCAGCTTGTAGAAGATCGGCGTCACCTCGAACGGCATCTTGTCGCGTGCGTTCATCGGCGCATAGCGCTTGGCGCTCAGCATGTGCACGGTATCGTCCCAGGGATCGGTCTTGAGCCAGCTTCCCAAGGGCAGCGCGGGCGTCTGCGCCAGGTCGTCCCAGTTCAGTTTCGGAGCCATGTGCTCCACCGCCGCCATCCACGGCGTGCCATCTGCCTTCAGCAGCGAGTCGCCCAGCATCGGCGTATTCAGCGCCTTCAACTCCTTCGCCCGGTCCGCCAATTGCTCGTAGTAAAGGCCCGCGTTCGCCAACCGGTCCTTGTACATGGAATTCTCAAGATACTCCATCGCCTTCTTCGACGCGGTGTCGTTGTCCACGTCGGAGTGATTCATATTGATGCGCTTGAAGGTGGCCTCGTCGGGGAACAACAAACGGTCGTTGAAGGCATAGCGCGTGTCGATGTGGTGGCCCATCGCGATGTGAGCCAGCTCCATGGCGACTACCGAGGCGATCGCTTCTTCGCTGGGCAGCGAGTCGATCAGCCCCTTGCTGAGCAGGATTGTGTTGCCCACGGTCGTGGCTTCCACGGTATCCGTAAGCAGCACGCGCGTGTGAAGCTGATCGGTGAAAGCCAGGTTGTTGGGCACCACCAGGTTGATCACTATCTGGTCCAGAACCTTGTTCTCATAGCCGCCGGAATCGAGCGGCGCCACCAGCCCCGCTTCCACCAGCCGGTCGATCACGTTGTTCTCGGCCTGCGTGATCCACATCCGCGAAGCCTGCAGCGGACCCACATCCTGCGAGTCGTCGCTCTTGTCCACGGCTTCGTCCACTTTCACGCTCACGTTTTCGCTCTCGCGTGTGGGCAGCTTCAGCGAGTAGCCCCAGAAGTGCGTCTGCGCCTTCAGGCCCACTTGCTTGCTGGCCTCGGTGCGCTGCGTCTCTTCCACGTAAACCGCCACCGGCAGCCAGATTCCCGGCTGCACGTTCATGCGCCAGCTGTCAAAGTGAAAGAAATATTTTGAGGCGTCCTCCGTCGTGGGTCCGGTGTAGGTGCCGTTGAAGCGGACTACGTTGGCGCCGTCATCCTCGATCCAGATGCGTCCGTAGAACCGGCCGATGCCCTTGACGTCGGCCTTGGGATGCACGTCGTAGACCCAGGTGCGCACCGAGCCTAGAAATTCGCGGCGCACAAAGCTGAACACATAATGCTGCTGGTCGAATCCCGACGGGTCGATGAACATCATCTCCATAAATCCGTTGGGATTGTAGGTAAACTTCTCCAGCCCCAGCGCCTTGCTCAGTCCCGTCATGGCAGCGAAGGAGCCCTTGAAGAAACCATGCTTGGTCTCCTCCTTGGGCTCGTAGGACTTGTCGAAAAACCCTTTGCTGAAGTCCACACGGCTGAGCATGTATTGGTCGTCCGTTGGCACTTCATAGAGCTTCACGTCCGGACGCGTGTCCTGGATGTAGGTCTCCACCAGCGGCGTGCGCAATTGGATGTTCTTGATGAGCACCTTTTCCTGCGCGACGGCCCTTTGCACCAATGCGGCCTGGTCGGCAGTGAGTTGGCGCGCCTGTTCGTACTTTGGCTGCTTCTTTGCGTGCGCGCAAGCAACACTCATGGTCAGAATCAGGAAGGTTAGGGGGATCTTCCGAAACATCATGTGTGACTCCTGTTGAATTTTGTCCGGCTTTGTTCCCGGCCTGCTCGCCGTTCCGGGCGCTGCGGCTGAGTATCGGGCCATTTTCTTCCTTACCATGGTGATGCTACGCCAATTGGGGCGCGATGCTACGCCAACTGGAAGGTAATGGTAATCTTCGTCGTTACGTCCACGGGCTGGCCATTGTTCGTTGCCGGGCGAAATCGGATTTGCTCCGCCACGCGCTTGGCTTCTTCATCAAGCCCGTGACCGAGTCCCTGAAGCACGCTGCGCACGACCACCTGTCCGCTGGCCAGGAACGTCACGCTCAGGACCACATCTCCTTCGACGTGCAACTGCCGCGCTTCGTTTGTGTAGCGCACCGGCGGCTTGGAAAGAACTTCCACCTCCGTCGCGCGAACCACCTGGGTGGTCATCCTTGGCGCCGCAGCCACCTGCGTCATGCCTGGAATCCCGGCCGTCGCCACCTTGCCATAGTTAGACGTGTTTCCGCTGCCCGTCGCTCCCGGAATGCCGGCCGAGGCCACTTTTCCCAGGTTGCCGGCGCTGGAACCGTACTTGGTTCCATTGCCGAGGCCGGTCGAGCCCACCACTCCGTGCGGCGCCACTGCCGGGCCATTCATGCCGCCATAAGGATTTCCGATGGCGGCCACCGTGGCCGGACGTGTGGCATTGGGATTGGGCGTTACTCCAAAGGTCTGGCCCAGATGCACGGGCGCCGTTGACGGCTTGACCGTCGAGTTCTGCGCGGGCATCGCGGCCGCCAGAGCGGCCTTGGGCTGCGGCGCCAGGATCACCGTCTGCGGTTTCGGTTGCACCGCCGGCAGAACCACCTTGGCTTCCATCTGAATCGGCTTCGGCTCGGGCTTTGGCTTGGGCATTTCGATCTGCCGCGGCTGCAGCTCCACCTTGGGTGGCTCCGGCGGCGGAGGCAGCTCCTGCGGTGGCGGCTGCTTGATCTTCACCGCCGGCGGCGGATTGTTGGGGACCACGAGTTCCGTCATCTCGTAGTGCTGTTGAAGCACCTGTTTCGCCGTCATGCCAATAACGATGGCTGTCACGGCGATCAACACGTTGATGCCGCCGCTCATGATGAAGGCTAGCGGACGGCCCTCGGGCTCGGGCAGCAAACCGAATGTGCTCTGTCCAGGGGTATACGATGTCGGCATCTCTTTAAACCTCGCTTGCGGCCGCCGCTCCGGCGGAGGGCCAACTCGGGAAAAAATGGCAGATTCGGGGTTCGCAAACCATCACGCCTGCTGACTGCTGCGCCCTTTCAACTGCTGGCTGCTGCGCCCTTCCAACTCTTTGACGACGTTCAACCGAACAAAAACTGTTTCTGCCACCCGCTCATGAGCCAAAAAAGTCGATCGTGTCGGCAGCTGAAAACGATGTTCCGCTCGGCGCCATCCGCTTCCCATATTCTTGATGGCTGCGCCTAACTCTTCCATCGCTTTCCGGTCCAGATTCCTTGAGGGAAAATTGGAAAGAAACCATTACCATTATACGGAGGAGATGGTTACTCACAGATCACCCAAATTGTGTAGGTACTGGTACCAAGGGCACAGGGGAATCCGCTTGAATACTCACCCCAGTCGGGCCTGCCGCCCACGGACATTCCGTTCCTTTCTTTTATGATCCAAGGCATTTCAAAAGGAATCGGCCGCAGGTCCCGCGACTGAAAGATGCGCTGCTGGAACCCTAAATCGGGACGTCAAGAACGACCAGACCGCTGTAGTCCCAGAGCGCTGTGTTCGAACTCCCGGCGTGGCCAACCGCCCATGCGGAAGATTCAGACCGGGCGGCTCGGATGGCCGCGCGGTCAAGCACTATTCTTATAGACTCAAGGTAAACCAATCTGGACTCGCGAGGGTAGTCTTTTTGTGAAGATTTTTGTGACGGGTGGCGCGGGGTACATTGGAGGTACTGTTGCTGGCCTCTTTGCCGAAAGGGGCCACAAGGCAGTCGTTTTCGACAATTTGAGTCACAGCCGGCGCGATTTTCTGCCTGCGGGGGTGGACTTCATCAAGGGCGAGCTGGCCGATCGGCAAGCTCTCGAAGACATCTTTCGAGCGGCCCGGATTCAAAACCAGCCCTTCGATGCCGTGCTCCACTTCGCCGCCCTCATTGAGGCCGGCGAGTCGATGGTGTGCCCCGAGATCTTCTTCCGCAACAACACCGCATCTACGCTCTCGCTGCTCGAGGCCATGCTGGCCTCGGGTCCCAAGCGGCTGGTCTTTTCTTCCACCGCCGCCGTCTACGGCGAGCCGGAATCCATTCCGATTCAAGAAGATGCGCGCCTCGCGCCCACCAACCCCTACGGCCAGTCCAAGCTCCTGGTCGAGCAGATGCTCACCTGGTTCAACCGCATTCATGGCCTGCGCTACGCCTCGCTGCGCTACTTCAACGTGGCTGGCGCCCACGAGGGCCCGGCCGGCATCACCCGGGGCGAAGCGCACGAGCCAGAGTCCCACCTGATCCCGCTGGTCCTCGACGTCGCGCTCGGACGCCGTCCCTCGATCCGCATCTTCGGCGACGATTATCCCACTCACGACGGCACCTGCATCCGCGACTACATCCACGTCACCGACCTGGCCGAAGCGCACCTTCTTGCGCTCGCCGCCCTAAACTCCGGCCCCGAAAATGACTCTGGCCCCGAAAATCTGGCCCCTCTCATCTATAACCTTGGTAACGGTCAGGGTTTCAGTGTGCGGGACGTCATCGACTCGGCGCGACGCGTCACCGGCCATCCCATTCCCGCGGAGATTCATCCCCGGCGTCCGGGCGACCCGGCCGTCCTCGTCGCCAGTTCGGCGAAGGCCATCCGCGAACTGGGCTGGAAGCCGCGTTACACCTCGCTCGACGAGATCGTCCGCACGGCATGGATCTGGCACCAGAAGCGCTTTCGCGCGTCGTAATAAAGTCACTGAGGAACCGGCGATGCAATGCATCTATTTGCTCTCGACAGGTGGAACCATCGAGAAGATCTATTCCGAGCAAAGTGGCGCGGTAGAAAATCGCGCCGCCAAGCTCGAACGTTATCTGCGCGCGCTTCGCCTGCCCGACGCCGAAATTCGCTCCATCCAGCTCATGAACAAAGACTCGCTCGAGATGACCGACGCCGATCGTGCCGAGGTCCGCGATCGCGTGGCTGAGCTTCTCAAAGAAGGCGCTCCCATCGTCATCTCTCACGGAACCGACACGATGGTTGAAACTGGCCTGTTCCTTGAGTCGGCCTTCTCCGGCCTCAAAGTCCCAATCATCCTGACCGGAGCCATGACGCCCCTGGGCTTTGAGGGCAGCGACGCTCTGCAAAACCTTACCGAGAGCCTGCTTGCCGCGCGCTTGCTCTCTCCTGGCGTCTTCGTCGTCATGCACGGCCAGGTCTTTCCCGTCGGCCGCGTCCGCAAAGACAAAGACAAAGCCACATTTGTCTGGAAATAGACTCGGCCACGACGTGGAATTCGTGCAACCACAGAGAGCGCTCGTCGATCTAATAAACTGAATCGGCGCATGAGGTTTTCCCCGATGGCCAACAACCGAGACAAGGGCTTTTTACGGGCGTTTCTTGACTTCTTCATTCTGTTCAGCGGCGTCTCGACAGCTTCGAATCTTGCCCGCACGCAGGGCCGCGTACTTCTCACGCGCGGCATCTTCCTCTTCCGTGGCCGCTAAGCTGCCCTTTTACGCCAGGCTCGCCGCGTTATTGTTCCCTTGTTCCCTTGGCGCCTTGGTCCCTGCACTTAGTAGAATCACTCCATGCCGATCTCGCGCCAGCAGGCCCTCGATTACTTTCAATCCCCCGACCTGATCGGACTGGGATTCGAGGCCGACGCTGTGCGCCGCCGCCTGCATCCTGAGGGCGTGGTCACCTACATCATCGATCGCAACATCAACTACACCAACTACTGCACCGAGTACTGCACCTTCTGCGCCTTCTATCGCCCGCTGCCCCGCGCCGGCAAGCCCGATCCGCGCTCGGACGAAGGCTACATCCTCGACTTCGAAACCATCTACGGCAAAATCGCCGAGACTCTCGAGATGGGCGGCACCGGCGTGCTGATGCAGGGCGGCATTCATCCCGATCTCAAGATTGACTGGTTCGAGCGGCTCTTCCGCGGAATCAAAGAACGCTTTCCGCAGATTTGGCTGCACTGCCTTTCGGCCTCTGAAGTCCTCGCCATCGCCGAGTACTCCTCGCTCGACCTGCGCACCACCATCGCTCGCCTGCGCGACGCCGGCCTCGACTCGATCCCCGGCGGCGGGGCGGAAATTCTCGATGACGAGGTCCGCCATCGTATCGCGCGCCTCAAGTGCGACACCGAAGATTGGGTCAGCGTTCACCGGACGGCACATCAGTTAGGCATGCGCACCACGGCCACCATGATGTTCGGCGTCGGCGAGAATTTCGATCAGCGCATCAACCACTTTGAAGTCGTTCGCCGCCTCCAGGAAGAGACCGGCGGCTTCACAGCCTTCATCCCCTGGAGCTTCCAGCCGAAAAACACGGCGCTCGGCGGTCGCGGCTGGGACGAAGCGACGAGCGTCGAATACCTCAAGGTTCTCGCCATCGCGCGTCTTTATCTCGACAACATTGAGAACGTGCAGGCCAGTTGGGTCACGCAGGGATTGAAGGTGCTCGAGCTCGGCCTCCACTTCGGCGGCAATGACGTGGGCTCGGTCATGCTCGAAGAAAATGTCGTCCGCGCCGCCGGCACTTCGAACTGCACTACCGAAGAAGAGCTGCGCCGCATCATCCGCGACGCCGGCTTCAAGCCAGTCCAGCGCGACACGCTCTACCGCACAATGTTTTTGAATTAGCGTCGAACTCCGCGAGTGGCACTGCGGGGCACAGTCCTATCTGGGGGCTCTTTGCCTGGGAGGAATGAAAGCAGTGCGGCGGCAGCGAAAAGGGTGTGCGGCCCTCAAGGGAAGGCCGGTTATTCCGGCAGTGCTGCCGCCGCTCTGGGGAGTGCACGTACTGTGATCGTACGATTTCGGCGCAATGAAGACTGAGCAATATTGACCGGTTTGCTGCTTTTTTTCGAAGCGCCCGGCCGGCGCAAATCATCTACCTTTCAGGTATGACACATCCTGCCTCGCACTCCCTCCGCTCCCTCGGCAACTCGGACCTCGAACTCACCCCCATCGGCCTCGGCACATGGGCCATCGGCGGGGGCAACTGGGCCCACGCCTGGGGGCCCCAGGACGACGCGGACTCGATCGCCGCCATTCATCGCGCAGTCGATCTGGGCGTCAACTGGATTGACACCGCGGCCATCTACGGGTTGGGTCATTCCGAGGAAGTCGTCGGGCGAGCCGTCAAATCCCTTTCGCGCAAACCCTACGTCTTCACCAAGTGCTCCATGCGCTGGCACCCCGATCGCTCCATCTACAACTCGCTCAAGGCCGCGTCGCTCGCTGAAGAGGTTGAAGCCTCGCTCAAGCGCTTGCAGGTCGACACCATCGACCTCTACCAGATTCACTGGCCCAACCCCGACAGCGAGATCGAAGAGGGATGGGAAGCGCTGGCGCGGCTGCGCGAGCAAGGCAAGGTCCGCTGGATCGGCGTCTCCAACTTTTCCGTCGACCAGATGAAGCGCGTCATGAAGATCGCGCCTATCACCAGCCTGCAGCCGCCTTACTCCATGCTGCGCCGCGCCATCGAGGCGGAGATTCTTCCCTTCACGCTGGCCAACGGCATCGGCGTCATCAATTACTCGCCCATGCTCTCCGGCATGCTCACCGGCAAGATGACCGCGGAACGCGCGGCAAATTTGGCCCCCGACGACTGGCGTCGTAGGAACAAGGAATTCAATGAGCCGCGCCTGAGCCAGAATCTGCGCCTCGTAGACCTGCTACGCGAAATCGGTAGCGGCCACAGCGTAAGCCCCGGCGTAGTGGCCGTAGCCTGGGTGCTGCACAATCCCGCCATCACCGCGCCGATTGTGGGCGGGCGTAGCGCAAAGCAGGTGGAAGAGACCGCTGCCGCGCTCACCTTCCGCTTGACCGAAGAAGAATTCGCACGGATCGGCGCGTTTCTGGCCACGATGCAGCCGTGACGCCCGTTCCGCTTCATGCGTATAGAAACAAAAACCCCGGCCGAAGCCGGGGTCTTTGTTTGAGCATGAATCCCGATTACATCGCCGCGACAAAGTCCGGAACCATGACGGCTGCGTGGTCCTGCAGCAACTGCGTCATGCGGGCGGCCATGCCGGTGTAAATTGAGGCGGCGCGGAATGCATTCACGCGAACACCTTCACTAGCGTGCCGAAATGCATATTGCGCCAGCGCTGTCAGCACGCAAACTCGAATCTGCATCGCGTCGCTATATAAGGTTTCGATCAGCAGCCGATCCACGCCTTCGCAATGCTTGGCCGCGAAGCCTGCCATCTCCTGCATGACCCGTGCGTTCTGGTACATCACCCACAGGCCCTTCGGACCTTCCATGCGCTGCCATGCGTCTTCAGGAGTGGCGCTCAAACCTTCCTGCCACAGGAAGTGGTCGCTCAGCTCGCGAGCGCTCCACTCCGGCCTGAGCCGGGCTATCATCGATTCCCATGTCTGCGCATCGCGGCGCTGCGCGCTCTTGCGCCAGCGCAACAGAACCATTGCGATCGCAACCACGGCGGCAATTTGGAGTACAAGCAATGCCATCTATCAGTCCCCAAAATCAAACTATCGGCAACTGCTAATCCGGTGACTCAACTCTAAACACTTCTGTCTACTCCAATACTTGTAGCAGAAATCAAATCGCTTGTCTGCGCCAAAAACGTGTTTGGAATAACCCTTTAGTGGTATAAATTGCAGCCCTGTCGGACAATGCACGAAAGTAATGGTTGGCGAGTCATTGCAACATTTTCCGCTTGATTCGCCCGTTGCAGGCTCCCAATCGCCGCTGCGCCAAAGGTCTTCCACTACAATGGAATACAGACAGAAATCCCCTTGAAGGAGCGATCGCCAGTGCTCGAACGCACGCTCAGCATTATCAAGCCGGACGCGGTTGCCGCTGGATTCACCGGCGCCATTTTGGCCGAGATTGACCAGGCCGGTTTCCGCTTCGTCGCCATTAAAAAGGAATCCATCACCAAGCGCGAGGCCGAGGGCTTCTACGCCGTTCACAGCAGTAAGCCGTTCTTCTCAAGCCTTACCGACTTCATGTCTTCGGGCCCGCTTTATCTCATGGTCCTGGAAAAGGAAAATGCGATTGCCGATCTGCGCAAGTTGATGGGCGCCACCAATCCCGCCAACGCCGAAGAGGGAACGATCCGCAAGAAATTTGCCCGCTCGCTCCAGGAGAACGCCATCCACGGTTCCGATGCACAGGAAACGGCTGCCTTCGAGATTAGCTATTGGTTCGCCGGCTACGAGCTGATCTAGTTCTCCATTTGTTTCGAATCGTAATTGTCATGGGTGCCCCAGGTCCCGTCCGCTGCGGCGGATGGGACCTGGGAAAGCACGAACTCTATTCTCAGGGTCTTTCTCGATGACACCGCGTGAAACACAACTCGCCGCTCTCTTTCTCGAATTCTCGCGCCACAAGCTCCTCGGGCAGTTTTGGCCGCGCATCAAGGAATGTGTTTCGCCCCTCACCGCCGAGCAAATCTGGTGGAGGCCAAACGACGCTTCCAACAGCATCGGGAATCTCTTGCTGCATCTCGATGGCAATGTGCGCCAATGGCTGGTTGCGTCGTTCAACAAAGATGAAGACCGGCGCAACCGTCCGGCCGAGTTCGCTGCGCAGAGCGGGCTCTCCGCCGCCGACCTGCTCTCCCGCCTCGGTGCTACGCTCGACGAGGCCGCCAGAGTCCTTGACCGCCTCTCCGTGGACGAATTACTCGCGCCCTACGAAATTCAGGGCTACCACGTGCGCGGCATCGACGCCGTCTACCAGGTCGTCGAGCACTTCGGCCTCCACTACGGCCAGATTGTCTACATCACAAAGAGCCTGCTCGCCAAAGATCTCGGCTTCCATAAAGAGCTGAACAAGACCGGCCGCGCTTCGTGAAGGCTCCGCGCTTCCGGATTCACGGGCGGCGCGCGATTGCCACGCGGGGAATGCCCTGCAAATCCTTCGTGAATTCGATCCCCGTGAACCCGGCGCCGGCGAGTAAAGCCTCGACCGCTGGCTGCTGGCCGAAGCCGATCTCGAGCGCGATGAATCCGTCCGGTGCCAGCCCGGAAAATGCCGCAGGAATCAGCCGGCGATAGATTGCCAGGCCGTCGGCTCCCGCAAACAACGCCTGCGCGGGCTCGTAATCGCGCACTTCAACTGAAAGCGAATCGCGATCGCTCTCCGGCACGTAGGGCGGATTGGAGACGATGAGATCGAAGCGCCGGCCGGCAACGGGCGTCAGCAAATCGCCTGCGCGAAAAATCACGCGAGTCTCTGCACCAAGACGTTTTGCGTTGGCTTGCGCTACTCTCAGAGCCGATGCGGAAACGTCTGTCGCGTGAATGTGCGCGTGGGGCAAATTGCAAGCCAGCGCCACGGCAACCGCTCCCGATCCGGTGCCCACGTCAACGATCCGCTGACGCGCGAACCCGCGCGAAAGCTCGATCGCCTTTTCCACCAGGTGTTCGGTCTCGGGCCGTGGAATCAGCACGTCACGATTGACTTTGAAACTTAGCCCGTAGAATTCCGCTTCTCCCGTAATGTATTGGATCGGCTCCCCGCTGCGGTGGCGCTCGACCCATGCGCGAAAAGTCGCAGTCCCGCGAGCCGGCAGGGTTTCGTGTCCGTGCGCAATCAGCCACGCCAGGTTTGTGTCCGGCGCATCCTTTTTCAGAACGTGAAGCAACAGCGTCTCGGCGTCGCGGCGCGCGCGCTCCGCGTGCGCCCCCTCAACCAGCGAGCCTTCCGCCTCCGACAGCAGAGCGCGAATTGTCTCTGAATCACTTGGGATAGGCTGCATAAGAACCTGACGCTGGCCCTAAACAGGATAGCGTTCCAGCTCAATGCACTGGCGGGCCACCGCGCGGCTCAAAGCCACCGCATTCCCAGGAGTAGCCCGCGCCAGCCGCCGCAGAATGGCCAACTGCGTTTGCAGCGCGTCGCCTTCCCCGCAGGCCGCAAGCACCCGCCGCGCCGCCTGTTCGGCCAGCGCCATGGTTTCATCCGCCAAGAGGCCCGTCATCGCCGCCGCAACCTCAGCGGAGCTGCGTCCCGCGCGCGCCATCTTCTGCGCGCGTATCAGCGCCGACTCCAGCGCATAGACCTGGCTGATCATGTCGGCCAGGTCGGCCATAATCTCCTGCTGCTCTTCCAGGCCCGTCATAAATCTCTGGCTGGCCACGCCCGCCGCGAACAGCGCCATTTTCTTCACCGCAGCCAGCACCGCTGCCTCGTGTGCCAGCGGCTGGCCCGCATCCGCATCGCCGCCGAACGCGGGCGGCTCAGTCACTTCGTCCATCACGCGCTTGATCGCCGCCAACAGCGGCAGCTTCCCGCTCATCGCCCGCTTCATCATCCATCCCGTGATGATCAGCCGGTTGATTTCGTTCGTTCCTTCAAAAATTCGATTGATGCGCGCGTCGCGGTACGTCCTCTCCGCCGGATACTCTTCGACGTAACCGAATCCGCCCATCGTGGCGATCAGTTCGTCCGCCACCAGCGTGAGCATCTCCGAGCCGTAGACCTTCAAGATGGAGCACTCCACCGCGTACTCCTCAATGCTGCGCGGAACATCGACGCGCTGTGCCGGCCCTTCGCTGCGAGGTGCAGCGAGCTTGGCGTCAATCAGGCCGGCCGTGCGGTAGGTCATGCTCTCCGCCGCATACAGGTGCGCCGCTGCCGAAGAAATCTTGCGCTGGATCAGTCCGAACTCGGCAATCGATTTACCGAACGCGTGGCGCTCCTTGGCATAGCGGATCATTGCGGCCAGCGCGTGCCGGGCCCCGCCCACGCAGGCCACTCCCAGCTTGAAGCGGCCAACGTTCAGCACATTGAACGCAATGTGGTGGCCCTTGCCGGCCTCGCCCAGCAGATTTTCTTTTGGAATCCGGCAATCCTGCAGGACCAATGGACAGGTCGACGAGCCGCGAATTCCCAGCTTGTGTTCCTCGGCGCCTACCGTAAGCCCAGGTGTCGCGCGCTCGATGAGAAACGCGGAGAACCTTTCGCCGTCAATCTTGGCGAAGACCGTGTACAGCCCCGCGATGCCGCCATTCGTCAGCCACTGCTTCTCACCGTTCAGAACGTAATGAGCGCCGTCGGCGGTCAGCACCGCGCGGGTGCGAATATTCATGGCGTCTGAGCCCGAGCTGGCCTCGGATAATCCATAAGCGCCAATCCACTCGCACGTCGCCAGTTTTGGCAGGTAGCGTTGCTTCTGCTCCTCGGTCCCATACCACACCAGCGGCAGCGTGGCGATGCCGATGTGCGCGCCGAACGCCGTCGAAACACTGGCCAGCACAGAGATGCGATCGGTGATGAGCGTCGAGCTCACCTTGTCCATCCCCAAGCCACCGTACTCTTCGGGAATATCGACCGCGGTGAACCCTAACTCCGCGGCCTTGCGCAGTATCGCCGGCATTGCGCCCGGCTCTTTCGCCTCGATCGCCGCCACGCGCGGCAGAATTTCCTCGCGCGCGAACCGCTCCGCGGTGGCTGCGACCTGGCGCTGCTCCTCGCTCAGGTCTTCGGGAGTGAAGATTTCATCTGGCGAACGCGTTTCGAGCAAAAAACCGCCGCCCGCGGCGGCAACAATGGGGGATGCGGCTGCGGAGATCGGCACAAAGGCCTCCTGTCAAAGCCAACCTTACGATAGTGGCCTTTCATGCCGCAATGATTGCCGCTCCAGCTACACCTTCGCCACCGGGTGCGCCGCGTAGTGCAGCAGCACCGCTACGGCGCAGCTCGTAAGCCGCGTCTCCGCCGAATCGGCGCGGCTGGTGAGGATGGTCGGCACCCGTGCGCCCAGAACGATCCCGGCTAGTTGCGCTCCGCCAAGGTATTCGAGCTGCTTGGCGAGCATGTTGCCGCTCTCAAGGTCGGGCACCACCAGGATGTCGGCCTGGCCCGTCACCGGCGAAACCAGCTTCTTGATCTGCGCCGCCTTCTCGCTCACCGCGGTATCGAACGCCAGCGGCCCGTCGAGAATGCCGCCCGTGATCTGGCCGCGATCGGCCATCTTGCATAGCGCCGCAGCATCGAGCGTCGACTTGATCTTGGGATTGACGGTTTCAATCGCCGAAAGCAGCGCCACCTTGGGCTCGGGGATGCCGAGCGCGTGCGCCAGATCGATGGCGTTCTGCACAATGTCAACCTTGTCTTCGAGCTCCGGCGTAATGTTGATCGCCGCATCCGTGATCAGCAGCGTGCGCGCGTAGGCTGGCGTATCCATAATGAACACATGCGAAATGCGCCGCGCGGTGCGCAGCCCCGTGTCCCGCTGCATGGCCGGCTTCAACAGCTCGTCGGTGTGCAGGCTGCCTTTCATCAGAGCCTGTGCGTTGCCTGCGCGGCACATGGCCACGGCAGCCTCGGCGGCCTTGGATTCTGTTTCGACCTCGACGATCGGAAATGCGCCGATGTCGGCGCCGATCTTTGCCGCCAGCGCCTTCATCGCCTTTCCAGGTCCAATCAGCGTGGCCTCGATCAGTCCGGCAGCCGCGGCTTCTACCGTTCCGCGCAACGCAACGTCGCTCAGTGGCCAAACCACCGCCGTCGTGATAGCCGGAAGATTCTTGCAGCGCTCGATGAACTTGTGAAACACGTGGTAATCCGGCGGATGGCCGACAAGTGGGTCAACAGCAACAGCCTCAGCCAACGTTGCAAGGTCGCTCATGAATCGAATCTCCCGGCCGGCACAGCCTCTGCTCGGCCTTACTCAAATATTGTCGCGTGCCCGCCGTGAACCACGTGTGCCTTCGGTCACAGTTCGGGCTTGCGTCTCTGCATGTGGTATCAAACGTACACTAAGTGCCGCTTCCCGCGGGTCTCGCTGGCCGTCCCTTTCGCGCCCCCCGGATATCCGAACCGCCGCTCCTTCGGCAGCGATTTGCGCCTGTTCGCCCGCGTTGACTCTGCGCGAAATTCGGGCCTATACTCGTGGAATACCGGGCCTTCCCCCCCCAAGCCAGCAACGGTCAGCGGCCTGATCGGCACGCCGCATTCATGGAAAAGGAGAGTCTTATGAAAAGACTCCTCGCCATCGCCTTTTGTGCTCTGCTTGTTTGCGGAGTTACAACGCCCGTGTGTTCTGCCCAGGTCTCCCAGATCACCAACGCGCTATCTGGGAAAGGGAAGAAGCTGCAGGACCCGAACGACATCAGCAACGTCGACAAAGACAAAATCGCCCGGATCGAAGCGATGCCGGAGGTGGCGGACGCCATTCAGCAGGAATGGGATATGCTGCGCCGAAACGATATGCAGCTGGCCTACGGCATCAACCTGACCGCAAACATGGGATTGGCCCAGGACGTTGTTGCCGGCGACTCATTTGACCGGCAGCGTCTCTACAGCAATCCCGTGGTGCAAAGCTACGTCAACCACATCGGGCAAAAGCTCGTTCCCAAGAATTCAACCAACGTTTACACCTTCCGCGTCCTTTACGATCCCATCCCCAAGGCTCTCACTCTCTCCACGGGAACCATCTACCTCTCCACGGGATTGGTTTCCATGCTCGACAGCGAGTCAGAGTTGAGCTACGTCCTGGCGCACGAAATTGCCCACGTTGAACTGAGGCAGGCTTACCTGCGCATTCGCGACAAGCATGTGGCAGAGGAGTTGGCCAAGGAAAAGGCCGAGAAGGAAAAGGTCATCAGCGACGTGGGCTCAATGGTCATGGGAGCCGGACTGGGTGGCGCCTTGATCCCGCTCCGCATGGGAGGGTTGCTGGGAGGCAGCGCCGGCCTCGCCACAGGAATGGAAGTTGGCCACTACTTCATTCATCCCCAGATCGAGCCAGTTCTCTGGGCCTCGAAAGAAGAGGACGACGCCGACGATATGGCGATCAATTTGATGATCCAGCAGGGTTACGACCCGCGCGAAGTCAATCGCCTTTTCGCGTCGCTCAATCAGGTTGTCACCGCGGACTCGCGGATGGGACTCGGTTTCATGGGAAGCGCGCCACGTATTAAAGAGCGGCAAGCCCACCTGGACACGCTCTTTGGCGGAGACCTAAAGGCGGAGATTGAGTTGCGGGTCAAGGGCAAGGGCTTCAATTCCAATAGTCCCGACTTCGGCCCCATGGTCTCCTCCGTCAAGCGCGACAACGGGATCCTGGCCATGGATTACGATCTCTTCGCCGTCGCCAAGAGAAATCTCGAGGGCGCCGTGTCGGATCGGCCTGACGATCCCTACGCGAACTTCTATCTCGCCAAACTCGAACGCCTCACGGCGCGCACTCCCGACGAGCGGCAGGACGCGCTCAACCATCTGACTACCGCGCTGCGGCTCGATGCGGATCGGGGCGCCATCCCCTCGGCTCACCTCGAGTATGCCGTCGCCCTGATGGAGGCGGAAGACCCGTCCAACCACGATCAGGTTTCAAGCGAGCTGAAGGCCTATGTCGCCCTCTCCGAGCGCGATCATGGCGGACTTCCGTCCAATATGCCGCTGATCTACGACTATCTGAGTGCGTCAGGCGACGCCAGATGGTATTTGCCTCCGCAGTGGTTTGACGCCCAGTTGACCAACAACCCCGGCTTTTCGACCACCGCGCCTGAAGCTGTGATTCGCAAGGCCACTATGCTGGAAGGACCGGCTTCGGCGCCCTCAGCAGAGCCAGCAACCACGCCAAATCCCCGCACCAAGGTCAAAACGGCTGCCGCGAACAAGCCGGCAACCGCGAAGGCCACTCCGCCGGCAGCCAACTAGGAATTTGCGCCCCGTTTTGCGCAGACCTCTCTTCGGTTCTGGCCCATCACCTTGCGTTACTCTGAGTTCTTATGGGCCAGATCCGCATCCTTCCCGATCAGGTTGCCAACCAGATCGCCGCCGGCGAGGTGGTTGATCGGCCCGCATCCGTCGTCAAGGAGCTGCTTGAGAACGCTCTCGATGCCGGAGCCACGCGTATTCGCGTCGAGGTCGAAGGAGGCGGACGAAAGCTCATTCGCGTCTCCGATGACGGCCAGGGAATGAACCGCGACGACGCCTTGCTCGCCTTCGAGCGCCACGCAACCTCCAAGCTCCGCACCGCCGACGATCTGCTCTCCATTGCAACGCTGGGATTTCGCGGCGAGGCGCTGCCCTCCATTGCTTCCGTTGCGCGCGTCACGCTTGAAACGGCCACCGGCGACGAAGCCCCAGGCACGTGTGTTGGCACGCGTCTCGAGGTCGCGGGCGGCAAAATTCATCGCGTCGAAGATGCTGCGCTGCCTCGCGGCACTACGATCGCCGTCGGCGATCTATTCTTCAACACTCCCGCGCGCCGCAAATTTCTCCGCGCCGAGTCCACTGAACTCTCCCACATCACCGCGCTGGTCACGCACTACGCTCTGGCCCATCCCGACAAACAATTCGATCTCGTCTCCGCCAGCCACACCATTCTCACCGCTCCTCCCGTCGCCCGCACCGCCGAGCGCATCTTCCAGATCTTTGGCAAGGAGACCCTCAGCCAGTTGCTTCCCGTTGCCGCTGAAGCTCCTTTCGAGCGCGCCGGCCTGCCCGAGCCGCCTCCATGGAAGAAGGATCCCGATCAGCCTCCGCGTATTCCCGGCTCGTTGCGCCTCACCGGCTTCTATTCCAAGCCGGAGCTGCAAAAGTTGAATCGCAATTCTATCTACATCTTCATCAACAAGCGCCTCATCCGCGACCGGCTTTTGCTCCACGCCATCACTGAGGCCTATCGCAACGTCATTCCGCCCACCAGCTTCCCCGTGGTTCTGCTCTTCCTTGAAATGCCGCCTGAGGAAGTGGACGTGAACGTCCATCCTGCCAAAACCGAAGTCCGCTTCCGCCAGCAAAGCCACGTTCACGATTTCGTCCGCGCCAGCCTGCGCACTGCGCTCATCAAAGCGCGCCCCGCTGCCGGATTCCTCGCCGCGCTTGACTCGCAGCCCTCGGCCAGCCCGTCGCTCATGCCGCCCGCGGCGTCTCCGCTTCCTGGCGCACCCGATTCGATGGGCCCATCCGTTCCTCTGCCGCCGGACTCCGATCCGACCGCCTTTGCCGACGCCGAAAGCTTCCAACTGACCCCGCGTCTGCCCTCGCCCGTTCCCGGCGCGCTACCCTTTGACGGCCAGAGCTTTCCTGACGGCCAGCAGCCCCTGCCCGACGGCCAGCTCGCCCGCAGTCTCGACCCTCAAGCCTGGGCTTCGGCTACCAACGCCCTCTTCGCCCCGGACTCCGCCCCAACGACCGGCGATTGCAGCCCAAACCCCAACGGCGCAACAGCTTACGGGAGCGATTCCGCCGCTGCTGCGGCCCTCGTCGAAGCCGAACAGGCCGCCAATTCCCTCAACCGCCTCGGCTCGCTCAAGCCTCTCGGCCAGTTGCGGGACTCGTTCATTCTGGCTGCCGGAGACGATGGATTGTGGATCATCGACCAGCACGTTGCACACGAACGAGTGCTTTTTGAGAAGATCCTCCGCGACCGCCAGGTGGAACGCGTGCAGCGCCAGCGCCTGCTCATGCCTTTGCTTGTGGAATTGAAGCCCGAACAAATGGTCGTCTTCGCCCGCATCGCCGAGGAGCTGGAAAACAACGGCTTCGAAGTGGAACCCTTTGGCCCTCAAACACTTGCGGTCAAAGCGGCGCCCGTTGGCCTCGAGGGCGCCGAGCTCGAGCGCACCCTCGCCGAAGTCATCGATCAGTCGACCGCAGATTCCGCCGAACCCTCTCGAAATGAAGAACTTAACCGTCTCCGCTCCCGCATTGCCGCCTCCATTGCCTGCCATTCCGCCATCAAAGTCAATACACATCTTGATCTAAACCGTATAGAATGGTTATTGTTAGAACTTGCAAAGACCAGCCACCCAACCAGTTGCCCGCATGGACGTCCAATCGCTTTGCTGTATTCTTGGAGTGAGATCCAGCGGGCCTTTCACCGAATTTAGGGTCCTTTAAGAGACCCTTCGGACGCTTGGAAGGTGGCCGGACGCGCTCCTAGGAGCGCGCGATTCTGGCCGTGATCGCCAACCTGGAAGCGAGGTTTTCTTTGACAGCAGAACAATTGGAAGCATCGCGCGCCGAAAGGATGCGCCTGAACGGACGCGGGCAGTTGACCCTTGATGAAGCCCGCACTTGGTTGGAGGAGACGGGGTTGTGTCTTTTCCTACCGCGGCGACAGTTCGCCACTTTCACTGCCCCCACCTTCGTTGAAGCCGTAGCCGGTGAGCACTGCACGTCTCCCGGAGTCAAGCTTGTCGCGACTGCTGAAGATCTGCTGATTCGCCTGGAATCCGAAAGTGTGGCCGTCCGCCTCAATCTGCTCGGCCAGCCCGGTGAGCAGCCCGACTTTGTTGTCGCGGCTTGGGTCTTGCCCTACGTCTACGCGCTCCGCGGCGATCGCGACTGGCGGCGCAGCCCGCAGTTGACCGGATCGCGCCAGGTCTCGCAGCTTGCCATTCAGGCCTACAAGCAACTTGAAACCGGCGACGCCACCATCCCTCAGTTGAGGCATTCGCTCGGCCGCGAGGTCTCCGAGTCCGCGGTTCTCCGCGCCATCACCGAGCTCTGGCAGCAACTGCGCATCATCCCGGTCGTTTCCGCTCCCGGCAAAACGCCGCAGTGGCAGCTTCTGCGCCTCCGCTATCAGAAGGCCATTGCTGAAGGTGCATCCACATCTCAGGTCACAGCCATCTCCGTGCTCGCCTCCATTTACCTCCAGGCGGTCATTGCCGCCAGCATGGAAGAGGTGGAGATGTTCCTGGCGCCGCTCACAGCGCGCAGCAAGGTCCGTGAAGTGCTGCGCGGGCTGGTCGCCACTCGCCAGGTTCACTCGCTCGCTCTGGGCCACGCTCCGCATTTTTACGTCGCCGGAACGCTGCCCGAGTTCTCGCCTGCGCCCACGGTTTACGCCAGTTCGTCCATGCCGGCCTCCTCGCACTTCCTCCGCTCCTATGAGCACGAGGAATCGCTGCGTGAGCCGGTCGAGTCCCGGCCTACTCCTCAATTGTCCGCTCCTCAGTTTGCCTCCGTGGCTCCGCCACAGCCCAAGCCCGCCGAGCCTGCAATCGAGCGCCCCGCGCAATCTCGAGAGAACGCGCAGACTTCGCGGCCTCGCTTCAGCCATCAGCCCGCCCACGCTCGCGACCGCAAACCGGCGCAGAGTTCCACCGCCGGCCGTGTCGCCCGCCGTTCCGGCAGCGACGCGCGCACCGCTTCGCCGCGCGCCAACGGCAACTCGCGCCACGCGCATGCCTCGCGCTTGACGAAGAGCGCTTCGAAAAACGGTCACACGTCCCACTCCGCCAAAAGCTTCTCCAACGGGAACCGCTTCCGTTCAAACGGCCACTCCCGCCCCGCCAACGGCGCCAACGGCCTGCACAAGGCAAAGCCGGCCGCGGCCAGAAACTTGCGCAACGGCCACGCCACCAACGGAAAACCTGCCGCAAAGTCCGTCTCCCGGCGCGTTGACGCATCCAGTAAAAGTGCGCGCCCCGCTACTCGCGGCGGCCGCAAACCGGCGTTGGCGGCGTCCACTAAAACTGGCAACCGCTCGCGCTATGGCTTTACCGCTTCCTCCAATCGGCGTTCGAAAAAACCCAGATGAGCGAAACAGGATGAGCCAAAGCAGATGAGCGAACCCAGATGAGCAAAACTGGATGAGCGCGGAAGAGAATCGCATCCCCGCTCTTGAGCGCGCCCGAAAAATCATTGTCGCTATCGACGGCCCTGCCGGCGCGGGAAAAAGCACCATCGCCCGCCACCTCGCCCGGCACTTCGGCCTGCTCAATCTTGAAACCGGCGCAATGTACCGCGCCTTCGCCCTCAAGGCTCTGCGTTCTGACGTCCCTTTGGACGACGCCCGAGCTCTCGAGGAGCTCGCCCGCGAAACCGAAATCCGTCTCGAGCCTGGCGACCAGGAGAATCTCGTCCTGCTCGATGGCGAGGACGTTACCGGCCTCATTCGCAACCCCACCGTCACTGAAGCCGCATCGCGCGTCAGCGTCTTCCCCGCTGTGCGCGCCTGGATGGTCCGCCTCCAGCAGCAGGTCGGAGCCCGCGGCGGAGTGGTCATGGAGGGCCGTGACATCGGCACCGTTGTCTTCCCCCACGCCGAAGTCAAGATCTTCCTTGACGCTGCGCCCGAGGTCCGTGGCCAGCGCCGCTACGAGCAGATTGGCCAGCTCGGCTCTGTACCCGCGCCACCACCGGAAGAAATCCTCCGCGACCTTCGCGCCCGCGACGAGCGCGACCGCAATCGCAAAGACTCCCCACTGAAGCCCGCGCCCGACGCCGTCATTCTCGACTCCACACGCATGTCGCTCGGCCAGGCGCTCGCCGCCGCTCAAGCCATCGTCGCCGAAAAGCTCGGCATCGCTCCTCCCAACCCGCAAACCCGCTGACTCGCTCCCTTGCTCCCTCGTCCGCGGCCCAATGCGTTACGCTCATAGTTATGGAGCTCACCTGCAGCCGTTGCCACCAGACTGTGCAGCCCGGGGATTGCTTCTGCCCCTTCTGCGGTCTGCCCCAGCTCGTCTACACGGCTGACGGATCCGCCGGGCCCGGCGTCTCCGAGCGCACCGGCGAGCCGGTTCGCGACGCGAGCTCGGTTGACTGGAAGGCTGCCCTGCGCCTCGCTTTCATGCTGGCCATTCCGGCCGGCGCTATCTGCTCCATGTTCTCCCCGGCCGGCGTCTTTGGATTACCCTTGATGGCTGCAGCGGGCGCGTGGGTGGTGGCTCTTTACATGCGCAGCCGCCGGCCTGCCTGGATCACAATCGGGGCCGGCGCGCGCATCGGCCTCGTCACCGGCATTCTCGGCGCCTGGGCGGCCGCCTTCACCACCGCAATTTCGCTTTACACCATGCGCTTCGGGCTGCACCGCGGTCCGGCCCTCGATGCTGAGTGGCAGAGCCAGATGAATCTTGCCACCCAATATTGGGCGTCCATGGGCTTCGATGCGCAGCAGATCGCGACAAATAGAGCCATCATGCTCTCGCCCGAAGGTCATGCCGGCTTCATTCTCTTCAGCGTGGTCCTTCTGGCGATCATCGTCCTGGCCGTGACCGTGGCCGGCGGCGCGCTCGGCGCTCGTTTCCTCGGCCGCCCCCGCAGGATCGAAAGCTAGGGTTTTTCTCCGCTTGACCCTGCCTCGAATCTTCGGTATCTTAGAACCTATGAGTTTCGAGCTCACCAAGTTGGTGTGTCGGGCGTGTTGTTCCACGTCACACCGGCCTTGTTGTTGAGCGGATTCGAGACTCAGCCGATTCACCTTAAGGCCGCGTGACAGCAAATCTGCTGGCGCGGCTTTCGTGTTTAAGCCGGTGAATCCAAATCGACACCAAACCCCAATTCAAACTTTTGACGCAACCATGACATTTTTTCCCAAAACTCGACGCCAGATGCCTGCCTCTCGGCAGGCCGGCTGTCGTTGTCGCTGTTGTTGTTGCCGCTAAATCCCTTATCCAATTCCTCATTTTGAAGCACGCTCCGACCCTTCTTGGACATTTCCCCAGGGCGCGCTCATATCCCTAAGCCTGCACCAGCAGGCCTTGCTAAATCCTCAGGAGACGCAGATGACCATTCAGAAAAAGCTGGTTCGGATTCTTCTTGATCTATCTCTCGCGGTTGCGGCCCTCGTCGTTCCGGTTGCTTTCAGTTCAGCGCCGGCCGGAGCGCAGATTGTTGGCGGCAGCGTCGGCGGCGCCATTCACGATTCCACCGGGGCCGCATTGAGCGGCGCTACGGTCACCGTTCGTCAAACCGACACTGGCGCCACGCGCACGCTCGTCACCGGTTCGGATGGCCGCTACGCTGCGCCCAGCGTGCCCGTCGGTCACTACACCATTTCAGCGACGCACGACGGCTTTCAGCCGCAGGAGCAAACCGGCATCGTGCTGGTCATCGGGCAGAGCGTGCAGGTGAACTTCACGCTGAGCGTGAGCACGGTCCGCGAAACGGTGGTGGTCGAGGCTGGCGACCCCGTCGTCAACACCACTTCGCAGCAAACCGCCGGCCTCGTCGACGAGCGCCAGGTCAAGGAGCTGCCTCTCAACGGCCGCAGCTTCGACCAACTGCTTACCCTCAATCCGGCCACCGTGAACTACACCAACGAGCGCTCGGGCAGCACCGGAACCTCCAACTCCTCGGTCGGCAACATGTTTTCCGTCGGCGGCCGCCGCCCGCAGGACAATCTCTTCCTCCTCAACGGAATCGAATACACGGGCGCCTCGCTCATCAACGTCACCCCCGGGGGAACCAGCGGCCAATTGCTCGGCGTCGACGCGGTGCGCGAGTTCAACGTTGTCACCGACACTTACGGCGCGAGCTACGGCAAGCGCGACGGCGCGCAGGTCTCAATCGTCACCGGGTCCGGAACCAACAAGCTGCACGGCACGGCATTCGAGTTCATTCGCAACAGCGCTCTCGACGCGCGCAACTACTTTGACCAGGCAACGATTCCCGAGTTCCAGCGCAACCAGTTTGGCGGAACACTGGGCGGGCCCATCCGGAGAGACAAGCTGTTCCTCTTTGGCAACTACGAAGGATTCCGACAGAACCTTGGCCTGAGCGACGTCACGCTGGTTCCCGACGACGAGGCGCACCAGGGCTACGTGCCCAACTCTTCGGGCGTGGAGCAGCACATTGGTGTGAACGCCGCGGTTGAACCGCTCCTCAATCTGTGGCCAGTCGCGAACGGACCTGAGCTCCTGTCGAACGGCAACCCAAGCGGCATCGCCGAGGCCTTCAGCCATCCGCCGCAGCATATCAAGGAGGACTTCGGCAATGTGCGCTTTGACTCGAACCTGAGCGGCAAGGATCTGCTCTTCGCCGTCTACACAGTGGATGCGAGCTCCGCAAATACGCCCTCTGCCAACCCGCTGAGCCTGGTGAACGAAAGCCTGCGCGAGCAGGTTGCAAGCATTCAGGAGCAGCACGTGGTCTCGCCTTCGCTGCTCAACACTGCGCGCTTCGGCTATTCACGCGCCAGCTACTTCTTCACCGGTTTGGTCCCCGTCAGCGGCGTGCCCGGATGGGTCTCGGGTGATCCCGTCGGCGCCATTGTCATCAGCGGCAGCACAGCTTCAAATGGCGCCTCCTCCATCACAGGCGCGGGCGCCAACGTGGGCAGCAACAACCGAACGGCGCGCAATCTCTTCACTGAAGACGATCACATCTACTGGTCCAAAGGCCGCCAGCAGATCGAAGCTGGCGCATGGCTCGAACGCATACAGGCCAACGATCTGCTCGCGCAGGACCAGTACGGCCAGGCCTCGTTCTCCACGCTCACCACTTTCCTCCAGGGAACGGTGGCCACCTTTACCTTGGTTCCCGCGCCCACCGCGCTGGGCTGGCGCTCATTCGAGGGCGCGGGCTTCTTTGAGGACACCATCAAAGTCACTCCACGCCTCGAGCTGCGCGCCGGCTTCCGTTCGGAGTCCACCAACGGATGGAACGAATCGCAGGGCCGCGCCGCGAATTACGCCATTGTCAACGGCGTTCTGCAAACCACGCCGGTCGTCGGCAACTCCGCGCTGTCGACCAACCGCGCAAAGTTCCTGCCCAATCCGCGGCTGGGCTTTGCCTGGGACGTGCGGGGTGACGGCAAAACTGCCGTACGTGGAGGCGTCGGCCTCTATCACGGCTTGCTTGACACGCTCGACTATCGGGTCGATCAGACCGCTCCGTTCAACACGGCTGAGTCCATCAAGACCATCGCGGTGTCGAATCTGAACTTCACCGCAGGCGTGCCGCCGCCTTCGACCGCCAAGGTCTCGCCGAGCAATATACAACCCGATATTGCCACCCCGGCCGTCATCACATGGAGCCTGCGCATCGAGCAGCAGATCGCCCCGCAAACGTCGCTCACGTTGGGCTACGTGGGCTGGCACTCCTACCACCAGATTCTCTCCGAGGACATGAACGAGCCCGTGCCGGTCTACGCATCCACGGGCCAGGTCTACTACCCCTCGACCACCGACGTGAATCCGAATCTTGCCAATTCGACTTCGTGGGTCTCGCAAGGCGTGGGCCTGTATAACGCGCTCGAGGTCGACGCGCGGCACACCTACGCGAACGGCCTTCAGCTCCGCGGCAATTACACCTGGTCAAAGAATCTTGACGACGGCTCGGCGTGGAACACCAGCGTCAGCGGAAACACGCCCGCGTTTGTTTCGTTCCCGCTGAATCCAAGACTCGACTGGGGTCCGGCGGCCACTGACGTTCGCCAGGCCGCCTCAATCAACGGCAGCTACGACCTGCCCTTTGGACCCAACCGGCACTTTCTCAATCGCTCTTCAAAACCGATCGCTTTCCTCTCCGGCGGCTGGACCACGAGCGCCATCTTCGCCATCCAAAACGGCTTTCCGTTCTCGCCGCAGCTCGGCTATAACCCACCGGGCAATGGCGACTCGCGCAATCCCATCCGGCCCAGTTGGAATCCCTCCTTCACCGGAAACCTCTACCCGCGCACGGCCACCGAGTACTTCAATCCCAACGCCTTCATCCAGCCCACGGTCAGCATTCCCAACGGAACCGGAGGCAACACCATCTACGGCACCTACGGCAACGCCAAACGCGACTCGCTCATCGGGCCCGGGCTCACGGAGCTGGACTTCTCCGCGGTCAAAGACACGCACATCACCGAGAGGCTCAACCTGCAGTTCCGGGCTGAGTTCTTCAACATTCCCAACCACACCAACTTCCTCACCCCCAACGAGGTCGTCTACTCTTCGGCGCCAACCGTCACCACCTCGGGTGGCGTCCAAACCGTCGTCCCCTCGGCCATCTCTCCCACCGCGGGCGTAGTCACGGCCACTTTCACTACCTCGCGCCAAATCCAGTTCGGCGCCAAACTGCAATTCTGACAGTCGCCTCGCACCTCGCACGACCTTGGGTGCAATCTGATCGATCCATTCAAACCCTGGGTGCCCCACGTCTCTCCGCCGCGGCGGATGAGACGTGGGATACCACGACGCCGGATGCGCCACTCCCCGGGTTGTTGTTTTTCCGGAAAGAGCGGGTCGCACGACCCTCCGCCCGCAAACTCGCTCCCTTGCTTCCTCGCCCCCTCGCTCCCCGCCTTCCGCCCGTCCAGAATGAGATCATCGAAGCTAATCGTGGGTGCCCCACCCTCGCGGCGTCTTTGTTCTTGCCGCTAGGGTGGGTTCCGGAGGTCGATCGGAAATGAGGGAGATTGTTACGTATGTCTTCGGGCTGGCCCTGCTGGGCAATGCAGCCCTCTTTGTGCCGCAGGCCCTCGCCGTCTGGCGCAAGAAAAGCGACGAGGGCATTTCGCTCGTCACCTTCGGCGGCTTCTGCGTTCTCCAGGTCATCGGGGTCGTTCACGGCGTCTACGAGCACGACAACTCCCTCATCGTCGGCCTCGGCGCAAGTTTTCTGACCTGCGGAACAGTCACCCTCCTCACCATCGTCTATCGCGTTCGCCGCCTGCGCGCCCGCTAGGGTGTATCGACATCTACTGGCGGCAGCGACGGGAGCCATTTTTTCTCAGTTCTAGGAATGAGGAGCGACGGATACCGGGCGTACCCTAGCGACGATTGACGACGAAATGAGGGAAAATGGCCCCGTCCCTTCGGGTTGCGGAGAAAATCCGGCCATACTTTGTTGTCGTCCTCGACGGTGGACCCGCCACAGCCTTCGGACTTCGCCGCGTCTGGCCGGATTTTCGCTCGCAACGCTGTCCGTCCGTATATGTCGATACACCCTAGCCCTCGATTCCACCCGCCTGACCGGCCCCCCTTCCGCTCCAGTCTGCCTGTTGTAACCAAAGGCTGGTGACGCCCATCACATCGCAGCCTATGGAAGGATGAGTACGACAGGGTCATGCAATCCGGCGTATACTGCTCTTCCACGGCGGCCAAGACCCCTGGGAACTCAGGAGGCGCCCCGGTATTTCCCTGGCTCAGGCCCCAGGAGGTCTCGATGAAGATTGCTGACACAGTCGACCAGGTGCTCAGGCAAAAGGCATTCAACAAGGTTCTTCCCATTGCGCCCGAGCAAACCGTTCACGATGCCCTGTCGCTCATGGCCGAGTACGATGTTGGCGCCCTGATGGTCATGTCCGGATCGAAACTGGTGGGCATTCTGTCGGAACGCGACTACGTGCGCAAGGGCATTCTGGTGGGCAACCACTCCCGTGAGACGCTGGTGCGCGACATCATGACCAGCCCCGTCCGCTCCGTCACCCCGCTGCACACCGTCGACGACTGCATGAACCTGATGACCGAGGGCCATTTCCGCCATCTCCCCGTGCTCGATGGCGACAAGGTGGTCGGCGTCGTCTCCATCGGCGACATGGTCAAGTGGGTCATCTCCGGCCAGGAGCACGCCATTCAGGCCCTCGAGGGCTACATTACCGGCGCGTATCCCGGCTAACCTTTCAACGTTAGCGCCAACCCACCTGTCATCCTGAGCGACCGAAGCAAGCCGGTGGGGCGCAGCGAAGGGAGGTGAAGGATCTGCGGTTGATTCTCGCCAGCCCCAGCGCCTCCAGAAGTGCTCCCAGATTCGTGCTATATTGGCCGCGTATATGAGCGATCAAGACCGCATTTGGAATATCTCACTCCGACCGAAAAATGATCTGCAGGTTAAGGCATCCAGTGCTTCCGAGCACGAAGGGAGCCTCCTTTTCGAGGATTTAAACGGAAATCTAACCGGGAAGTTTGGCTTGCCCCATGTGCAGGGATACTCGAAGAAGCCAATCATCACCCTCGTTGTCCGCTCGGTCCTTGACAAACCTAGCGAAGAGGAACCCTCTGGAACCCTCAGTACGTGGGTAGTGCATTTGCCCGGAATGCGGAAACATAGGGTGGACGCAGCACGGGTGGAAGAAGCCGACGGTTATTTGGTCATGTCTGACTCTACCGGCTCCTTGGTTGGAAAGTTTACGTTGAGCGATGTACTGGGTTACTCGATTGAGCAAGAGCCGTCTGACTCCGACGAAATCATCCTTGATAGTTGCCTAGGGAAGGCGGAAGAAGACTAGAGCATTTTAGGAAATGCTGTAGACTGCATTGCAGAGCCTGAACCACGCCCTGGCGTTGTCCGGTGTGATCCTTTTGAGGGCATCGGCAATGGCTTGTTCGAGAGTTTCCCGGGTTCGGGCCTGG
>Ga0208034_1000107_pt1 | contig 83481 bp, 62 predicted proteins | sample June2015DPH_8_10_FD_184699 | JGI IMG/M metagenome (GOLD analysis project Ga0208034, IMG submission 184699) | Peatland microbial communities from SPRUCE experiment site at the Marcell Experimental Forest, Minnesota, USA - June2015DPH_8_100... | ecosystem: Environmental > Terrestrial > Soil >... | reverse complement strand
TGCCCAGGTCAGACTGCAGTGCGGGCTATTCCGGCTCCACAGATCCTCGACCTTCACCTGCGCAGATCGCATGCTACTATTTTCATGCTCTTCGGGTGGCCCTATGGGCCATGCATGACTGCGGTTGCTTTTTGTGGCCTCGGCGCGCAAGCCTATATCAAGGTCTAGAGGAGCCGCCCCATGCCCCGAGCCGTTCTCGTCGCCGCTGTTCGCACGCCCGTTGGTCGAGCCCCCAAAGGCGCGCTCTCCACCACGCGCCCTGACGATCTTGCCGCAACAGCATTGAACGGCGCGCTCGACAGGATTCCCGCCCTCGACAAAGCCTCCATCGAGGACGTGATCCTCGGTTGCGCTCAGCCCGAGGGCGAGCAGGGCTGGAACATCGCCCGTATGGCTGCCCTTCGCGCCGGCCTCCCGGTCGAAGTCCCCGGCGTTACCGTCAACCGCCTTTGTGCCTCCGGCCTCGAAGCCATCGCGCTCGCCAATCACCGCATTCGTTCCGGCACCGCGCAGGTCATCGTCGCCGGCGGAGCCGAATCCATGAGCCTCATTCCCATGGGAGGCAACAAGCCCAGCCCCAATCCTTGGCTCACGGACCACTACCCCGCGTCGCTGCTCACCATGGGCCTTACCGCCGAGCGCGTCGCCCGCCGCTACTCCGTCTCGCGCGACGATCAGGACGCCTTCGCCCTCTCAAGCCACCAGAAAGCCCTCGCCGCGCAGGCCGCCGGCCGCTTCGCTGGCGAACTTGTCCCCGTCAAAATATCCACCGCAACTCCCGGCCCGAAGAACGGCAAGCCCCAAATTCAGGAAAAAGAATTTGCCTCCGACGAAGGGCCTCGCGCCGACACCTCCGCCGCGGCACTCGCCCAGCTCAAGCCCGTCTTTCACTCGGCAGGCACTGTCACCGCCGGCAACTCTTCGCAAACCTCCGACGGCGCCGCCGCCGCGGTCCTCATGGATTCCTCACGCGCGCGCCAGCTCGGCATTCTCCCGCTCGCACGCCTCGTTTCCTATGCTGTCACCGGCTGCCTGCCTGAAGAGATGGGCATCGGCCCCATCACCGCCATCCCAAAGGCCTTGCGCCTCGCCGGCCTCACGCTCAACCAGATCGACCTCATCGAGCTCAACGAGGCCTTCGCCGCGCAGGTCCTTGCGATCATTCGGGCTCTCAACCTAGACCAGGAAAAAATCAACGTCAACGGCGGCGCCATCGCCCTCGGCCACCCCCTCGGCTGCACCGGCGCAAAATTAACCGCGACTCTTCTCCGAGAAATGAAAGCGCGGAGCGCCCGCTATGGAATGGTGACGATGTGCGTCGGCGGCGGCATGGGCGCCGCCGGCATCTTCGAGCTGCTTAGCTAAGCTGCGGCAGGATCGGCCGACCACTCACCCCTGCCCCCTGCCCCCTGACACCTAGTTCTTGAAGAACTCCCCATGCCCTCCGTCCTTCCACGGGTCATAGTGCTCGGCAAAATTCGCGCGGTCCTCTACGCTGGGGTGGCTATACAACCAGAACTTGATCAACGGGCTCGGATTCGGATCCTCGAGCCACGCCTTTCCGAGGTCGTTAAACGCGGCCACCGCCGTCTTCTGCGGGTCTGCCACGATCCCGTGGACCGCCTCCTGCCCATATACATCGGCCTGGTGCTCATAGTGCCGGCTTACGGCGTTGCCTGCGGGCTGCAGCAAAAAGCTCGCAATCGAAATCGTGAACAGCAGCACCACGAACCCTGTTCGCGACGACAACTCAGCTGCGCCCCATCGTGCGCCGGTGCGGCACACCAGCCACGCGGCAAAACCCGCACACCCCCAGTACACGAAGAACAGGCCGGCCGAGTAAATCGCAATATATTTCGGAATGTGATGCAGCACGTAGTGGCCGCTCTCGTGGCCGAAGATAAACATCACCTCGTCGTCCGGCACGCGGCCCGCCGTCGTATCCCACACGACGATCCGCTTCGTCGCGCCAACCCCTGAGACGTATGCGTTAAGCCCATTGGTCTTCACGCTTGCCTTCATCAAATACATGCGGTCGGGCGGGATATTCGTCCCCGTCCTCGTCACGACTTTCTCCAGCTGCTCGACGAGTGCGGGATTGGTTTTCTCGAGCGGTTCAAACTTGTCAAAGATCGGTGCAAGCAACGGCGCCACAAAGATGAGAAGCACCAGGATCGGCAGCGTCACCAACCAGATGCCGAACCAGTAGCGCCGAGGCCATTTCCTCACAATCCAGTTGAACAGCAGCAGAATCGGTATGCCGAACACGAGCGTTAAAGCCAGCCCCTTGCCCTCGTCTCCCAGCCAGCTGCCCCAGCCTTGCACGCTTATCCCATAAGCACTCTCGTAGTGCTGGCCAAGCCAGTCCAGCGGGAAGCCGGCAACGGCGCTGATGATGAAGAATGCCGCGAAAAACAGCAGCCCCTGCACCCATCGCTTTGCAGTGATCCGTTGCGCCCATCTCTCCACCGCCGCCCACGCGCCCACGGCCAGCAGCAGCCACACGAATACGATCCCCCAGATCGATCCCGTGATATTCAGAATGTTCCGGATGCGGTTCAGTGCGATCGCCTTGGCCAGTTTGTCCGGCGGCAGCGTATATGCCTCCTGCGCATTCGCAGCCGGCGGTGCCTGCGTTGTAGCGGCCGGAGCGGCTTGTGCCGGCGCGGCTGTGCTCTGCGCCCTAAGAACCTGCGGAATCATCGTGGCCCACAAAGCGGTCAAGCACACGGCCAGCCCCAACCAGCGTCTAACCTTCATTTCAATCTCCTTTTGCATGCCAACTCTGCGACAATCGAGTATACAAATGCGACGACCCGGATTCCCAACTTTCCCGCCCCACAACTTCTTCAAATCGCACAGATTCGCCGTTCCCGCGTTGTTCGTCCCTCTTGCCGCGGCATTCGTCCCGCTCTTCGCTTTGACCGGCGTAGCACGCGCCCAGCAGCACTCTCCCGTTGTCCTCGATGCCATGACCTCCGAGTTGCATCGCGCCTTCACATCGCTCGGCAAAACCCCCGGCACCGTGGAATCGCCGCCTACGCCGGCAGATTCGAAGGCTGCAACAACGGACGCCCCGCCACCGCCTGGCCAGCAGCTCCCGCCCTACTTCCTCAGTTACATGGTTCGCGACACGAGCGTCGTCTCCATTCGTGCGCAATTCGGCGCTCTGGCCGATAGCTCCGCGGGTCGCACCCGCTCGGCCGACGTCCAGATCCGCGTCGGCTCGCCCCAGCTCGACAACACCCACGGCACGCATCGCGGCTCGGCCGTCAACAGCCTCCAACTCCCGCTCGGCGACGACCGCGAGGCTCTCGTGCGTTCTCTCTGGCTCGCGACCAACAACGGCTACGGTGCCGCTCTCGACAACTACCTCCGCGTCCAGACTGAGGCCGAGGTCCGCGCCAAAGAAGAGGACAGCTCGCCCGATTTCAGCCGGCAGCCTCCGCAAACGCACATCGGCTCAATCGCTCCTCCCGTCGTCATCGATCGCGCCGCCTGGGAGCAGCGGGTGAGGGAACTGTCCCGTATCTTCCGTGACTACCCCGACGTGTATCAGAACGCCGTCATCCTCAGCGTCCAGAGTGAAACCGATTACTTCGTCTCCATTGAAGGCTCCAGCATTGTCACGCCGCATCTTCAGGCGCGCCTCGTCGCTGTAGCCGTTACCCGCGCCGACGATGGCATGGACCTCTTCCGCGAGCAGACCTTCGAAGCCGAAACCGTCGACGGCCTGCCCAAACAAGCCGATCTCGAAGCTGCCATGCGTTCGCTTGGCCAGAGCCTTGAAGCCCTGCGCAAGGCTCCGGTCACCGAACCCTTCGACGGCCCCGCCATTCTCTCCGGCCGCGCCGCCGCCGTCTTTTTCCACGAAGTGCTCGGCCATCGCCTCGAGGGCCAGCGCCAGCGCGGCGACGAGGAAGGCCAGACCTTCACCAAGGACATCGGCAAAGACATCCTCCCCGGCTTTCTCTCCGTCGTCGATGACCCCACGCTCACCACATTCGGCGGCGCCTGGCTCAGCGGCAGCTACCAATACGACGACGAAGGTCAGAAGGCCGAGCGCGTTGACCTCATACAGGACGGCATGCTCAAAACCTTCCTCATGTCGCGCCTCCCCATCGCCAGCTTTGGAGCGTCCAACGGTCACGGCCGTGCCGAATCCGGCCACGTGCCCACTGGCCGCCAAGGCAACCTGATCGTCACTTCAACCAAAACGGTCTCCGACTCCGAACTGCGCAATCAGCTCATTGAAGAAGCAAAAAAGCAGGGCAAGCCCTACGGCCTCTACTTTGAAGACATCTCCTCCGGCTTCGCTGTCACCCAGCGCAGCTCGCCTCAGGCCTTCCAGGTGATTCCGCTCGTCGTCTGGCGCGTTTACGTCGACGGCCGTCCGGACGAGCTCGTGCGCGGTGTCGGCATCGTCGGCACGCCGCTCGCCGCCATGAAGAGCATCATCGCCACCGGCGACAAGAGCGAAGTCTTCAACGGCGAGTGCGGCGCGGAATCGGGCACCATCCCCGTCAGCGCGGTCGCTCCCGCCATGCTCCTTAGCTCCATTGAGACGCAGCGCCAGCCGCAAGGCACCGCGCGCCCGCCCATCCTGCCCATCCCCGGCGCGGATTCTCAGGCGCCCGCAACCAAGGGGGCCCAATGAAGCCGCCGAATTTGAAGACAATCATCGGGTGCCCCATCCTAAAGTTCGACGCGCAGCGGCGAGCTTTAGGGTGGGTGCGGCGTTCGTTCTTCGCACGAACCCTCGCGACCACAGCGATCATGGTTGTATCTTTTCTCTTCGGACGTACCACGAATGCTCAACCCACCCGCGTCGACGCCGAAAAAGACCCGGTCCTCAAAGCCATGCTCACTGAGCTCGACCGCAGCATGAGCCAACTTCAGTTGCCCGGCTTCGCCAGGCCCTTCTTCATCCAGTACCGCATTGAAGACGTCGACGACTTCCAGACCCGCGCCGAGTTCGGCGCCAGCGAGGGTTCTGACCACGTTCACCAGCGCGTCGCGCGAGTCACTGTTCGCGTTGGCGACTACAAAACCGATAGCTCGGTCGCACGCGGAGACGGCGCCATCGAGATCGTCGCGCTCGACGACGATCCCATCGCCATTCGCTCCGCCCTTTGGACGATCACGGACCAGGCCTACAAAAACGCGCTCTCTGCCTACGCGCAAAAGCAGGCGGAGATGAAACAGGTCCAAACCCCTCCACAGGCTGACGACTTCAGCCAGGGAAAGCCCGTCATCTCCCTCGCCGATCCCATCGTCCTTCACGTCGATGGAAATTCCTGGGCCGATCGCGTAGCGCGAGCCAGCGCTCTCTACCGCACCGATACTTCGGACAGCGCTGGCCGTCGTGACATCGAGTACAACACCGCAAGTTTTCGCGCCCGCGCCGTCACCACCCGGCTGGTCACCAGCGAAGGAACCATCGTCCGCAATTCCTCAATCGAATATCAGGAGTCTTTTGCGGCGGGCGCGCAGGCTCCCGATGGCATGCGCCTCGACCGCTCTTACGCTTCAAACGGAACAGCTCTAGCCGATCTCGACTCTGAGTCCGTTTTCAATCAGCACGCCGTTGAAGAGCTTGCCTCGCTAGCCGAACTGCGCAAGGCCCCGCTGGTCGAAGAGGAGTATCACGGCCCGCTGCTCATGAGCGCCGACGCCGCTGCCGACACAATGCGCTCGCTCCTCGCCATTGCGGTCACGGCCACGCGCCCCGCGCTTGGCACTGAAGCCCGCACCAACGGCCCGTTCGCTTCCAGCTTCCACGCGCGCGTCCTGCCCGACTTCATGAATGTCGTCGACGATCCCGGCCTCAAGTCCTTCAACGGCAAAGGACTCCTCGGCGCCTATGCCGTCGACGACGAAGGCGTCCCGGCGCAGGCTGTCAAGCTCGTCGATGACGGCCGCCTCTTGAATTACCTCATCGGCCGCCAGCCTGTCCGCGATTTTCCGCAGTCCAACGGCCACGGCCGCGCCGGCATCACCGGCCCCGCGCATCCCTTGATCGGCGTCCTCAAAATCTCCGCTGACAACGGCCTCTCGACAGACGAGCTCAACCGTAAGCTCCTCGATATGGCCAGGGATCGCGGCCTCCAGAGCGTCTACTTTGTCCAGACGCTCGGTCCCGGGCGCGCCCCGCGTCTCCTCTATCAGGTCACCCCCGACGGCAAGCGCCGGCTTGTCCGTGGCGCCGAGCTCGACGATATCGACGAGCGCGCCCTTCGCTCCAGCATTGAAGCCGCAGGCAGCGATCTCTGGGTCGCCAATTCCTTCAGCGATCCGCCAACCACCGTTCTCGCCCCGGCGCTCCTCTTCGACGACGCCACCATCCGTCGCGCCAATGAGAAGAATGAAAAGCTGCCGTTTTACCCGCCGCCCGACTAGAGCCTGTTATTAACTTTGGCGGGTGCGGCGCTGGGAGCCAATTTCTCCCAGTTCGCGAAGCGAGGAGCGCGGTGTGCCGGGTGTACTCAAGCGACGAGCGACAAAGAAATGGGGGAAATTGGCCCCAGCCCTCCGGGTTGCGGCGCAAATCGCGCCATACTTCGTTGTCGTCCTAGGTAGTGGGGCCGCGCCACAACCGTCGTCCTCCGCCTCGTCTGGCGCGATTTTCGCTCGCAACGCCCGCGCGCGCCAAAGTTAATAACAGGCTCTAGCGCCGGCTGCAATACCTGGCAATTCTCCGCCCGTTCATCTCAACCTGTGAACTTTCCCGCACCCCAGCGCCGCGTTCCCGCATCCATCCTGATAGATGACTTCGCTGCCCGGCCGCTGGTTTTAACCATGACCCACTTCATCCGGCCTAAACCCACACAGTACAATCCGAACGAAGGAGATTTTCCCCAATGGCATATGAGTTACCACCGCTTCCTTACGACTACAACGCGCTCGAGCCCTTCATTGACAACGAGACCATGCATCTTCACCACGACAAGCATCACCAGGCCTACATCAACAACGTGAATGCTGCACTGGCCAATCACCCCGCGCTCGCCGCCAAGTCCGTCGACGACCTCATCAGCGATCTCAACGCCGTCCCTGAAGACATTCGCGGCGCGGTCCGCAACAACGGCGGCGGACATTCCAACCACAGCATGTTCTGGACCATCATGGGCAAGGCCAACTCGCCCGGCATCGGCGGTCATCCCTCCGGCGACGTTGCCAAGCAGATCTCGGCCGACTTCGGTGACTTCGAGGCCTTCAAGAAGACCTTCAACGAGACGACGGCCAAGCAGTTCGGCTCCGGATGGGGCTGGCTCGTTTTCTCGGGCGGCAAGCTTAAGGTCATTACCACGGCCAACCAGGACTCGCCGCTTTCGCAGGGCCTCTACCCCATCCTCGGCAACGACGTCTGGGAACACGCGTACTACCTCAAATACCAGAATCGCCGCCCCGACTATCTCGCGGCGTGGTGGAACGTCGTCAACTGGGCCGAAGTGAACAAGCGCTTTGCCAAAGTGAAGAAGTAAACCCGAGGCATCAGCTTTCATCGGAGGATCGCGCGCTGACCTTTGGGTGCCCCAGGTCCCGATTTTGGGATCTGGGATCCAACGAAGTCGGTTCTCCCTCTCATCGAGCTAGAAGCTAGTAGCTAGCAGCTGATAGCTGCCTTTCCACGCCGGAGGTTGTTTTCGCCATGGCCACCATGCAAATGACAATCCGCCCCGAGGATCTCTCCCAGCTTCCCAAAGGCGCCGAGCGGATCCCCGATCCTGGGATTCTTGTCATCTTCGGAGCCTCCGGCGATCTCACCAGGCGCAAGCTGCTGCCCGCCTACTTTCACCTCTTTCAGGCGAACCTCCTGCCCAAGCAGTTCGCCATCGTCGGCGTGTCGCGCCGAGCGCTGGGCGATGCCTTCGCCGCCGACATGCGTTCCGGAATCGTCGAATTCGGCGACGTCGAGGCAAGCGACCCCAAACTCGACGACTTTGTCAGCCGCATCAGCTACTTCCCACTCAACTTCGACGACGCGTCCCACTACGCTGCGCTCAATACCGAGCTCGATCGCATCGCCAAGGAGAAGGGAATTGGCCCCGACCGCCTCTTCTATCTCGCCACCGCGCCCGAATTCTTCGCCGGCATCATTCAGAATCTTGGCGCGCAAAGCATGGCCCAGCCCGAAAAAGGCCGCATCGCCATCGTCATCGAGAAGCCCTTTGGCCACGACCTCGACTCAGCCCGCGAGCTCAACCATCAGGTCAACGCCGTGTTTCACGAGAGCCAGGTCTTCCGCATCGATCACTACCTTGGCAAGGAAACCGTCCAGAACCTCCTCGTCTTCCGCTTCGCCAACGGCATCTTTGAGCCGATCTGGAAACGCAACTACATCGACCACGTCCAGATCACAGTTGCGGAAACGCTCGGCGTCGAGGGCCGCGGCCCATTCTACGAAAAGGCCGGCGCTCTGCGCGATGTCGTGCAGAACCACATGATGGAACTGCTCGCGCTCGTCGCCCTCGAGCCACCCTCCAGCTTCGACGCCGACAGCGTGCGCCGCGAGAAGTTCAAGGTTTGGCGCGCCATTCCGCCCATCCCCATCCTTAACGCCGTCCGCGGCCAGTATGGTCCCGGCATCGTCGCCGGCGAGCACGTCATCGGCTATCGCGACGAAGACCGCGTCAATCCCGAGTCCGGAACTGAGACCTATGCCGCGCTCCGCCTCGAAATCGAAAACTGGCGCTGGGCCGGAGTTCCCTTCTTTCTGCGCGCCGGCAAACGCATGAAGAAGCGCGCCACCGAGATCAGCATCCAGTTCAAGCAGCCGCCTCTGCTCATCTTCAATCGCATGGCGCTCTCCGGCCCGTGCTCCGAGATTCAGCCCAACCTGCTCACCATTCGCATCCAGCCCGACGAGGGCATCTCCCTGCGTTTCGGCGCCAAAGTGCCCACCACTCCCGAGATGACCGTCTGCCCCGTCAACATGGACTTTGACTACGAAGCCGCCTTCGGCAAGTCCAGCGCCAACGGCTATGAGCGCCTGCTTCTCGACGCCATGGTCGGCGACCAGACCCTCTTCGCGCACCGCGACGGCGTCGAAACCACCTGGGCTCTCTATACACCCGTCCTGCAAGCCTGGGCGGCGAAGAACCCCGAGGTCTTCCCCAACTACTTCGCCGGCTCCTGGGGTCCCGAGTGCTCCGACCACCTGCTCGAAAGCTCCGGCCGCGCCTGGCGCAACGACCTCGGCCGCCAATCGTAAAGAAAGAGAGCAGTGAGTTGGGGATCTGGGAAATCGCCTCAACACCTTTCCTGTCGATGTCATTCTGAGCGACCGGAGTCCGCACAGCGGACGAAGGGAGTCGAAGAATCTGCGGTTGCATTCGCGTCGTCCGGTATTGTTTGCGCTTTCCGGGGACCTCGGTTGACGAAGCAGAAGGCAGAGAGCGAAGCTTTGCACATGAAACCCCTTGCGATCGCGCTTCTTGCCTCCCTAGCGCTTCAGTCGGCTTGCGCCCAGGCCAACATCCGCTAGGTTGATTTCAAGAACTTCGCTTACCCCTTGAAGGACCACTCACTCGGGCACAACGAGCTGAAGTGGTTGACTGCGCAAATAGGTGGCAAACCGATATTGCGGACAGTCCAGCTAAGGAATGGAACGGACTTCGACAAAACCCAGATTCAGGCGGGTGGGCGCGAATACGCCCAGTATGAAGGATTCACGCTGCAAGAAGTTAGCTATGCGAAGCTGACCGGGAACAGCGACGAAGTTGCAATCGTCGTCCTTACTTACCACACCGGCGGGACCCAGACAACAAACTATGTTTATCTCTACGCTTTCGAAGCCGGAAAACCAAAACTCCTTGCATACTGTCACACCGGGGATCGGGCATATTTTGGACTACACAAGGTCTACGATGAGCGAGGAACGTTAGTTTTCGAACTTTTCGATCCGAAGAAACGCCAGGGCGATTGCTGCTCATCAGGCATTGTCCGCACGTGCTATCGCTGGGCCGGTGGTCGGTTCATGCATGTCGGCTCATCTGAAGAGCTGCCCCTGAAAGAGCCGTAGAAGCTTAGCCAGAAGCCGACCCGCCAGCCTCGCTAACCCCGCTAACCCCGCTTCACCCCTTCCAGCGTCAGCGTCTCCAGCTTCAAAAATCCCGGCTGCATCCTCGACTCGTTCTCCAGGTTCGCGAGCGCTTGGCTCCGGCCCTCGTTCAGCGCGCATCGCTCAATCTCCGTGAATCCCGCCTCTTCCATCGCGCCGCGCAGCGACTTCTCGTCGTAAATGAAGCAATGACCCCATTCGCGCAAATAGAAATTGATCACGTGCGTATCCTGCTCCTTCACTCCCCACATCTCCGCCGACGCGCGAATGTAGTCCCGTTGCAACTCCGACTTGTCGCTCCTGTACAGATCTAAAAGAAATTGCAGATTCGGCGTCGACACGCGGATCCGTCCCCCCGCCTTCATCACGCGGAAACACTCGCTCAGCATGTGCCCGCCGTCGACATAGGGGATGTGCTCGATCATGTGCTCGCTGAAGACAAGGTCGAAGGCCCCATCGGGAAATGGAAACCGCGCCGTCACATTCAGATAAACCACCTCGTCTGTCAGCGGCTCGAAATCTGTGTTCAGCCATCCCTTCAATACCGACGACCCGCACCCCAGCACCAGCTTCTTTTCTCCCGTGCCCGTAAGATAGCTCTTGATCTTCCGGCGATCGCGCCCGCCCATCCAGCGGATCAGCCTCAGGATCTCCCGGTAGAGATTTCTCCTCACGCCCGGAAATCCCATCCGCCTCCAGAAGGCCCGCAACTTCCCGATCATGCCTCTTGTCCTTTCGCCTCGTCTCGCTCGCGCCGCTCAGGGAGCCATTCATCTTCCAACGCGGGGGGTCTTCATGGCTCAAACAGAATTCAGCCTACCACGCTGTTCCGCCGCCTCCGTGGCCATCTCTGCGCCGAAACGAAAAGGGCCGGAGCCCCGTTCGGAGCCCCGGCCCAGTTGTCTTACGTCCTGCTGTTTACTGGCAACTCGCAAACGCGATGAGTGACACCGACACGTTGAACGGTCCCGCTCCCGACAGCGCCGACGAAGTCGATTGCAAATCGGATGATGTGCAATCCAGTGCGCCCGTCGAAACGCTTGTCGCGATGGCATCCACTTCGTACGTCGCAAGCGGCACAGTCTCGCTCAGCGTCGTCCCGCCCGCGGACCACGCGCCAATATATGCGCCGCTCGATGGTCGCTCAACATCACCTTCACAGTTGACATCCCCGAACCGCTCGTGGTGGTCGTGCCGTTGGTACAGGCTGTCACGAGGCCAAACGCAATCAGCAAGCCTCCAAAAACCACCGCTGCCCACTGCCACACGTGGTGCGTTGAGCTTTTTCATCTCTATTTTGCATTGTCGTCCTCCGTATAGGGATCTCGCGCGGCGGAGGAGAACCAGGGCAACTCTACATTTACATCAGGCGACTCTACATCCATAGAGCAAATGCTCATGGGAATGGTTGTTTCGGGGCCCATGTCACGAAAGTAACTTAGCCGAGAGCAGAGGTATATCACTGATTCATGAGAGGCGGAAGCCCATTCTACAAGGACTCCGTTAGCCGCTAACTCCGCTAGCTCGCCACCTACTCCCTATCCCCTATCCCCTCGCCCCTGTCCTTCATCCATCGCCTCATTTGCCAACCGGTCCGCTTCCTTGTTCCCGCCGCGAAGCGTGTGCCGCATCTCGAACCCCTCCAGCCTCTGCGCGCGCCGTTGCGCCTCCTCCCACAGCGGCCGCAGCCCGGGGCTCTTCACCTTGTACCGGCCCTTCATTTGCCGCACCATCAGTTCCGAATCCGAAACCACCCGCAGCCGTCTCACACCGTGCCCAAGCGCCCAGTCCAGCACCGCCAGCAAACCCTTGTACTCGGCATAATTGTTGGTTTGTCGCCCCAGATACTCGCTCAGCCGAGCCGTCACATGCCCCTGCGAATCCTCGATCACGGCGCCGTATCCCGCCGGCCCCGGATTCCCTCTCGACCCGCCGTCGCAGTGCGCAGCATACCACCCGCCCGCCGTCACTGACCCGGCTGCCTCATCCTCAAAAAGAGTTCCGCTCATTGCTACCCAGTGTATCGAGTCAGCCGCCCGCACCGGCCCGCCCGGACCCCAATCTCGCCCCGGCCCGGCCGCCCCGGCTGCGGCCTGAAAATCTGCTTACAATTGCGCCCTTTGTTCGTCTATCTCAATACGCACTGGCTGTATCTTCTGCTGGCGGAGGATCGATGGCTACGGACGCGATCGCCGTTTCGTTCACTGGGGCGCAGACGGCCGGCACTTTGGCTTGGCCGGCGGGAGGAAGGATACAATCCTCTCCAGAGGTGGCTGCTTCCAGAGCAATGGGCGGAGCAAGGCAGCAGAACCCCGGCGGGAACGACGCCAGCCGGGCTCAAAGCCGTGTGCAAAGCCGCGCCCATGAGATGGACCTTATCCGCGAGGCCCAGTCCGGCTCCCGTGTCGCCTTCGACGCCCTCGTCCGCCAGTACGAACACCAGGTCCTCCGCCTCGCCCTCCACCTCACCGGTTCTGAGCAGGACGCCGAAGACATCTACCAGGACGCCTTCCTTAAGGCCTATAGGTATATCGGCAACTTCCGCTTCGAATGCTCGTTCTATACGTGGATTTACCGCATCGTCACAAACCTCTGCCTTGACCAGTTGCGCCGCCGCAAGACCCGTCGCGAGGACCACGCGGTGATCGTTGACCGCGGCGGCGAAGAGATTGACGTCCTGGCTTCGATCTCCGACAACAGGTCGTTTTCCAATCCTGCCCGCGAGCTCGACCGCAAGTTGCTGGGCGCAAAAATTCAGACGGCGCTAGGCAAGCTCACGCCGCGCGAGCGGATGGTCTTCGAGTTGAAGCATTACCAGGGACTTCGCCTCCGCACCATCGGCGAAATGTTGAACACCACGGAAGAGACCGCCAAGAACACCCTCTTCCGCGCAACCAAGAAGTTGCGTGCACAACTGGCGGAGTTGAGATAAACGTTCACTTCGAACTGTGAACTACAAACTGTGAACTGCTTTTGAGGCTCAAAGGACGTAACAAATGAACTGCGAACTTGCACATGAACAAATTGTCACCGCGGCGTACGGTGAACTGCCCGACGATCAGGTCCACCAGCTCGAGCAGCATCTGGCTGCCTGCCCCGAATGCCGCAAGGAGCGCGAGCAGATTCTGGCGCTCAAGGTCATCGCCGACGTGCACTCCGTCGCCGAGCCCGATCCCAATCTCATTGCCCGCGCTCACTTGCGCCTCGACGAGGCGCTCGACACGCTGCCGCCCAAGCGCTGGTATGAGCGCCTGGGCGAGCGCATTCTCTCGAACTTCGCCAGCCTGCAGTCCGCGCCTGTCGCTGCGGTCCTTCTGCTCGTGGCGGGCATGGGTGCCGGGACTTTGGGCGGCTTCGAGTACGCGCAAAATCGCGCGGCTCACAACGCCGCTGTGGCCCAGGCCGCTTTGCCCGCCGAAGCTCAAGGCGAACCCGTGGCGGCCCTCCCTGACCTGGCTACCGTAGCCGGCATCTCTGGAGTCGTTCGCCAGCCCAACAGTGAAACCATCGCGGTCAGCTACAACCAGATCGTTCCGCGCCAGATCCAGGGCTCGCTCGACGATCCCGCCATCCGCCAGTTGCTCATGCTGGCCTCTCGAGATGCCGCCTCCGCGGGCGTTCGCAACGACTCTGTGGCGCTTCTCGCGGCCGAGTGCCGCGCCGGCCACAGTTGCCAGGCCGCTGGCATCCGCGAGGCGCTCATGGTCGCGCTTCGCTACGATCGCAGCCCCAAAGTCCGCCAGAAGGCGCTCGAAGGTCTCGAGCCCTATGTCGCCGACGATGTTCGCGTCCGCGATGCCGTCCTTGAAGCCGTTTTGAATGACAGCGACCCGGCTGTTCGGACCGCTGCCATTGGTCTCTTGGAACCCGTCGACGCTGACACCAGCGTCCAACAGGTGCTCTATTCGGTTTCCAACTCTGATCGCAATCCTCAGATCCGGAACGTTTCTCGCCAGGTATTGAGCCGCGTTCCGCAGATCCAGTAACCATGCATGCTTTTCCGGCGACCGCGCCGCACGTTAAGAGCGCTGGCCGGAGTGAAAATACGAGGGAGTAACAACAATGAATCACCTTTCGAGGCCATTCTCTACATCGCATCTAATCCTTGCACTCGCCGGGCTCGCCGCTGCTGCGTGCTTGCTTCTCGCGCCGCGCGCGGCCAGTGCCCAGGCCAATGACTTCGCGCCCATCCTGGAGGACACCAACCCCTTGCTGGCCCACGCCAGTGTTGCCGGCTATCTCGGCGTCGATGTCACTGACGTCGATGCCGACAAGGCACAGGCTCTCAAGCTCAAGGAAGTTCGCGGCGCCCTCATCACCCTCATCGATCACGACGCTCCCGCAGGCCAGATGGGCCTCAAGGTCAACGACGTCGTCCTCGCCATCAACGGCGAAAACGTCGAGAGTGCCGAGCAGTTGCGCCGCATGTTGCACGAGCTGCCGCCCGGCCGCAAGGTCAGCCTTGAGATCAGCCGCGACGGCAACATCCAGACCCTCGCCGTGCAACTCGTCGACCGCAAGGCCCTCGACCACGATATCTGGGGCAAAATCGGAACCGAAGGAGCCACCATCGAGCCCATGCCTCCGGCGCCCGCCATGGGCCTCATGGGAGGCGGGGGCGACGTGCCTATCACCGGCGGCTTCCACCTGTCCATCTTCGCCAGCACGCTCAACGTCGGCGCGCTGGTTGAGCCTCTTACCTCCCAGATGGCCGAGTACCTCGGCGTTGAGGGCGGGCTCATGGTCAAGCAGATCGCAAAGAAGAGCGAAGCCGCCGCCGCCGGCCTCAAGGCCTTCGACGTCATCCTCAAAGTCGGCTCCGATTCCATCGCCACCGCCGCCGACTGGGACCGCGCCCTCCGCGCCAACCAGGGCAAGCCCGTCCAGGTCACCATCCTTCGCGACAAAAAGCAGCAGAACCTTACCCTCCAGGTCGACTCCAGGCATCGTGGCGCGCTCGACATGGAAGACATCTTTGGTTCCGGCGATGACACTATCGTCGCCGAGGAGATGCCATCTGTTGATTCCGACATGTTGGAAGCGCTCGCCGCCCAGGCCGAAGGTCTGCGCGACACCATGAAGGACTTCAGGCTCAATCCCAAACAGATGGAGCAGATTCAGAAACAGATGGACGAGTTCCGCAAGCAGTTCAGCGGCCCGCAGATGAAGCAGCTCAAGCAGGAAATGCAGCAATTCAATCGCCAGATGGAAGAGTGGTGCCAGCAAAGCCAGGGCAACTTCGTCTGACTCGTCGCCGAATTCCAGCCATCAACCAGGGCGCCGCTATCCGGCGCCCTTCGCGTCTCGCGCCGTAAACTGAATTCCATGGAAGTCCTCTACGGTCTGCATCCGGTCTCTGAAGCTCTCAAGGCTGGCCGCCGCCGTTTCGATCACGTCCTCGTCGCCCGCGAGCGCACGGGCGACCGCAGCGATTCGCGCATTGGCCGCCTCATCGCCCAATGCCGCGACGCAGGCATCCGCGTCCGCCTCGAATCGCGCGATCAGCTTACCCTCGCCGCAAAAACTTCCGCCCACCAGGGTGTTGTCGCGCTCGTCCGCCCGCAGGAGTTCCTTACCCTCGAAGATCTCTTCGCTCCCGATCCCGCCCGCGCCTCGTCCGCGCGCCTCATCCTCGCCCTCGATGGAGTGGAAGACCCGCAGAACCTCGGCGCGCTTCTCCGCGTCGCCGACGGCGCCGGTGTCGACGGCGTTCTCCTCACCGAGCGCCGCTCCGCTCCCCTCAGCCCCGTCGCCGTCAAAGCCAGCGCTGGCGCCGCCGAGCACCTCCGCATCGCTCGTGTCGTGAATCTCGTCCGCGCCCTCGAAGACCTCAAGCGCCGCAACCTCTGGATCGTCGGTCTCGACGAACGCGGCACGACCGCATACGACCAATTCGATTTCACCGGCGATCTCGTCATTGTCTTTGGCCGCGAGGGCTCCGGCCTTCACGATCTCGTTCGCCGCACCTGCGACCACCTCCTCCGCATTCCCATGGCAGGCGGAGTCAGCTCGCTCAACGTCTCCACCGCCGGGGCCGTCGTTCTCTACGAGGCCGCCCGGCAGCGCCGCACCTCGGCTGCCGGAATCTCCGCATCGCACGTTCAGGACTCCGACGCTCCCGGCGCAAGGCCGAAGAAACAGAAAGGCCTCGGCTCATGAAACTCTCCGGGTGCCCCATGTCCCGATTTTGGGACATGGGAATCCACAAAACGAGGCTCTCCTGCATCGCGGTTTCTCCTTTTATCGCGTTCATGTATCTCGCGCCTTTCCCCGCCGTCTCCCAAACCCCTCCCGCCTCCCCGCAGGACCAGCAGCCCCACGGCACCGTCATCTTTTCCCGCTCCATCGATCAGAACGGCCAGGCCACCACCACCAACGGCCCCGCCGCCCCGCCTACAGCTGGCCGCCAGATCGCCGCTCCCGTTGCCACCGACGCCGAACGCCAAGCCGTCACCTTCACCGCATTCGACATGGACGTGCATCTCCGCCCCGTCGCGCAGCAGATCAGCATCCGCGCTCTGCTCACCATCCGCAACGACGGCCACGCTCCTCTCGCCCAGGTCCCACTGCAAATCTCCTCTTCGCTCAACTGGGAAGCGATCCGCATCGCCTCTCGCGACATCCCCTTCACCGTCGCCACGCTGAACTCTGACGTCAATCACACCGGCCAGCTCCACGAGGCCGCCGTTCCGCTTTCGCCCCCGCTCGCGCCCGGCGTATCCCTCCAGCTCGACGTCACTTACTCCGGCGTCATCCCCCAATCCGCGCAGCGCCTCACCAACATCGGCACGCCCGCTGATGTCGCGCTCCATACTGACTGGGACGCGATCGGCGTCGACTTCACCGGCCTCCGAGGCTTCGGCGACGTCGTCTGGTATCCCGTTTCCAGCGTGCCTGTCATCCTCGGCGACGGCGCCCGCGTCTTTGACGAAATGGGCGAGCACAAGCTTCGCATGGCGGCTGCGCGCTTCCGCATGAGTCTCACCAGTGAATTCCCTCACGGCCAGGCCCCAACCGTCGCCCTCATCAACGGCCATCGCGTGCCTATCGCGCTCACGGAGCCTCAATCCGCCGGCCCTGAGGTCTCCGGCATCGCTGCCGCCAGCCTCGACCAATCGGCTCTTGGCTTTGAAGCTCCCAGCCTCTTCCTCGCCGTCCGCACTCCGCGCCCGGCTGCCAACTCCACGCTCTACATCCTCCCCGCGGATGAACCTGCCGTCGAGGGTTGGGCCTCCGCCGCTTCGTTCGTTACGCCGTTCCTTCAGGGCTGGCTCGGCCAGGCGCCTCGCTCTCAGCTCACCATCCTCGATCTCCCCGATCCCGACGACGCGCCCTTCGAAACCGGCGCCCTCCTCGTCACCGCCATTCGCCAGGCCACGCCCGGCGAACTCGATGGCGTATTCGCCCACGCCCTCACGCACGCCTTCTTATGCACATCCACGTCCTCGCCTCCCGCCTGGCTTTCTGAAGGTGTGGCCCACTTCATGGGCACTCTCTGGATCGAGAATCAGGACGGCCGCAAGAAGGCCCTTGAGTCGCTCGAGGCCGGCCGCTCCGCACTCGCGCTCGCCGAGCCTCCCAGCCCCGGCGAAAGCACCGGTCAGCCTCTTGCCCAGGCCATCTCCCCCGTCTACTACCGCACCAAAGCAACCTACGTCTTCTGGATGCTGCGCGATCTTATCGGCGACCCCGCTCTCTCCGCTGCTCTCCGCGACTACTCCCCGGCGCAGGACGCGGCCCATGCGCTCGGCCCGGCTGCATCCCCCGATGACTTCGAGAAACTCATCGAAAAAAACGGCCAGCGTCGCGATCTCTCCTGGTTCTTCTCCGATTGGGTCGACACCGACAAGGGCCTGCCCGACATCTCCATCGACAGCATCTTTCCCTCGCACACTGAGGGTGACAGTTGGCTCGTCGCCGTCAACCTTTCCAACTCCGGCTACGCCGCCGCCGAAATCCCCGTCACCGTCGGCAATCCCGACACCTCCGTCACCCAGCGCGTCGTCGTTCCCGCGCGCGGCAAAGCTACCCTTCGCATCCTCCTCCAGGGCCGGCCCACGCAGGTCCAGGCCAACGACGGCACCGTTCCCGAAACCGAGGCGGGCATCCACATCCGCACCCTCACCGGCACAGATTCCATCCCCTCCCAGCCTACCGGCGTCCAGCAATAAACAGGCGCGCAACTCCGACTCGCCAAAAGCAAAACGGCCGGAGCACCCTCGCTCCAGCCATCATCGTCTTCTCGTTCCTTCGTTCCTTGTCGCTCCGATCCCTATTCCCTATTCCCTGTTCCCTTTCTTTCTCGTTCCCTGCCTCTCTTTTACCTTGAACCACACCGGCGTCCCCTTGAATCCGAACGCCTCGCGAATCTGGTTCTCCAAAAACCGCTCGAACGCAAAGTGCAGCTTTATTGCGCGATCCGTAAACAGCACGAACGTCGGCGGAGCCACCGCCGCCTGCGTCATATAAAAGATCCGCACCCGCTTCGCCATCGGCACCGGCGCGCGCTGAAAGTCGACCCGCTCCAGGAAACGGTTCATCGCGCCCGTCGACACGCGCTTGCGCCGCTCTTTTGCCACCGCCACAACCTCGCGCAGCAGCCGCTCCATCCCCTTCCGTTCCCGCCCTGTCCCTTCCAGCGCCGATAGAAAAATCACCGGTGCATAGTCCAGATACTTGAGCGCCACGCGCAACTGCCGCTCGAAAATCGCACGGTCCGCCGCCGGCTTCCCATCCGTCCGAGCTGTTGTTACCGCGTCCCACTTGTTCACCACCAGAATCACGCTGCGTCCGCTCTCGTGCGCGTACCCTCCGATCGTCGCGTCGCTCGCCGTCACGCCCGCCGTCGCGTCGATCACCACCAGCGCCACGTCCGCGGCCTCCAAATGCCGCCGCGCCATCACCACGCTCATCTTCTCTGCCATCAATTTCGTCTTGCCCTTGCGCCGGATGCCCGCCGTGTCCACAAACCGTAGCATCTTTCCTTCGAACTCCATCACCTCGTCCACCGCGTCCCGCGTCGTGCCTGCAATCGGCGACACAATCGCCCGCGCCGTTCCAGTCAGCGCGTTCAAAAGCGTCGACTTGCCCACGTTCGGCCGCCCGATAATTGCCACCGACGTCTCGTGCTGCTCAAACTCTCCATGCGTGCGCAGCTTCTTCTCGCCCTGCTCTTCGTTCACCTCACTCGTGGGGTGCCCCATCCTAACCGTTCGCTCCGTCGGACGGTTAGGGTGGGATTCGTCGGCTTGCTGACTCGCTGACTCGGTGACTTGCCCCTCTACGCTTGGGGTTCCCGCGGACAGGTCCTCGTCCGTGGAGCGGGGCACCGCCTCCGCAATCGCGTCCAGTAAATCGGCTACGCCCTGTCCGTGCTCCGAGCTCACCGCAAACACATCGCTGATCCCCAGCCGCCTGAAGTTCTCCGCCTCCGCCGCCAGTGCCTCGCCCTCCACTTTGTTCACCGCCAGGAACAGGGGCTTTCCCCCGCGCTGCAGCAACCGCGCCAGGTCGTAGTCCGGCCGCGCTAACTCCGTCCGCGCATCCACCACCATCACCAGCGCGTCCGCTTCTTCCAGGGCCACCTTCGCCTGCCGAAAAATCTCCGCCGGAATCAGCTCCTCATCGTCGGGCACGATCCCGCCCGTATCCGCCAGCCTGAACTGCCTTCCCGCCCACTCATACTCGCCATAAATGCGGTCGCGCGTGATCCCCGGCTCATCGCCCACAATCGATCGCCGGCTCCCCGTGATCCGGTTGAACAGCGTGCTCTTGCCCACGTTGGGCCGCCCCACAATCGCCACCAATGGCAGCCTCGCGGCCCCCGCCCTCACCGGCACAACCGATCTGCGATACGTCGGCAAAGCTCGTCTCCCTCAGCGCGATCGCCTTCGATTCGCTGCTCCACCAGTAGTTTACTGTCAACTCGACCTTGCAGCCCCGCGCTCTGTCCTAACTCTGCTAACTCCGCTAGCTCCGCTCCACCCCGGCTTCTCTATCATTAAAGCTGCACCCTCCATGCCCTCCTCCGACGCTTCAACCCGCGCCCTCCCCTCGCTCCACGAGTTCTTCGCTCCCGGCGGCATCCTCTCGAGCTCTCCACTCCCCTACGAGTACCGCTCCGGCCAGTACGAAATGGCCAAAGCCGTCGAGCGCGCACTCGCCGAGCGCAAGCACCTCATCGTCGAAGCCGGCACGGGCACCGGCAAAACGCTCGCCTATCTTCTCCCCGCGCTCCGCACCGGCCAGCGCGTCATCATCTCCACCGGTACCAAGGCCCTCCAGGACCAGCTCTACTTTCGCGACATCCCCTTCCTCGAGACCCTCCTCGGCCCGCTCCACGTCTGCTACATGAAGGGCCGCGCCAACTACCTTTGCCGCCGCAAGCTCTTCGCCCTTCGCGATCAGCCCATTTTGTCGGGACTGGACGAGATCGACGAGTACCGCCAGATCGCCGAGTGGGAGCAGATCACTGAGACCGGCGACCGCGCCGAGCTCTCCGGCCTCCCCGAGTCCAGCGCCCTCTGGCACAAACTCGACGCCCGCTCTGAGGCCTGCCTCGGCTCCGACTGCCCCGACTACCGCCGCTGCTTCATCACCGAGATGCGCCGCCGCGCCCTCGAGTCCGACATCGTCATCGTCAATCACCACCTCTTCTTCGCCGACACCGCCGTCCGCCTCGCCGCCGGCAGCGCGCCCGACGCAGGCATCCTACCTGAAGCTTCCGCCGTTATCTTCGACGAGGCCCACGAGCTTGAGGAAGTTGCCTCCAGCTACTTCGGCCGCTCGCTCTCCAACGTCCGTTTTGAAGACCTCGCCCGCGACGCCGAGGTTCTCCTCCGCGGCAAAAACGGAACCTCGCAGATTCCCGCCCTCACGCTCCAGCTTCGCGAGCGCGCCCGCCTCTTCTTCGCCAGCTTGCCCATTCACGCTGACGGCCGCCACGCTTTCACCAATCGCGCCGAATTCCTCGAGTCCTCCGGCGACCTCTACGTCGGTGTCCGCTCCGCGCTCAAAATTCTCGAAGCCGAACTCGAGCGCCTCAACGACATCGACGAAGCTCGCGGCCTCGAGGCCCGCACCGCCGGCCTTCGCGCGGACCTTGAATTCATGCTCGAGTCCACCGCCTCCAACATGGTCTTCTGGCTCGAGCGCCGCGGACTCGGCTCAAACAACGGATCGGCTCAATCCTCCGCTCCACGCACTGGCGCGCGCTCTGCCCGCACCACGTTTTTACAGGCCACGCCCATTGACGTCTCCGAACTCCTCCGCGAACTCGTCTTCGATGTCATTCCCACCGCTGTCCTCACCTCGGCCACGCTCACCGTGCAGGGCGGCTTCGAGCATCTACGCCGGCGCCTCGGCCTCAATGATTGCCGCGAACTCGTCGTGCCCTCCCACTTCCGCTACGACCGCCAGGCCCTCCTCTATCTCCCGCCGCAAATGCCCGACCCCCGCGATCCGGAATTCGTCGCCTCCGCCGCCGCCACCATCGAGCGCATCCTTCGCATCACGCGCGGCCGTGCCTTCTGCCTCTTCACCAGCTACGCGCAAATGCGCACTCTTCACGACCTGCTCCTCCCGGTCCTCGATTTCCCGCTCCTCCTCCACGGCACCGCGCCGCGCAAAGCCCTCCTCGAAGAATTCCGCTCCACGCCCAACTCCGTCCTCTTCGGTACCGCAAGCTTCTGGCAGGGCGTCGACGTGCAGGGCGAGGCCCTCAGTTGTGTCATCATTGACCGTCTGCCCTTCGCCGTCCCCTCCGATCCCGTCGTTCAGGCACGCATGAAGGCCATCGAAGAAGCAGGCGGCCGTCCCTTCTTCGAATACCAGGTCCCCGAAGCCGTGCTCACCCTCAAGCAGGGCTTCGGCCGACTTATCCGCTCGCTTGAAGATCGCGGCGTCCTCGTCCTCCTCGACCCGCGCATCCGTTCTCAGCGCTACGGCCAGATCTTCCTCCAATCCCTCCCGCCCTACCGCATTACGCAAAACATCGCCGACGTCGAATCCTTCTTCGCTCCGTAGCGCCACGCCCGCGCCCGCGGCACCGCTGGCCGTACAAATACTCTCGCTGCAGATGTTCGAGGCTGAGACTGCGCACGTCGAAAAGTCGCCACACGCAAAAACCGTCCAATTTCGTGCTGATAGCTGATAGCTGGTAACTAATGGCTGCTTACAGTTCCTCCGCCAAGCGCCTGGAACAGAGTCGCCGAATCGGTAAACCGGCTTGCGGCGGCGTTCGAGCGGTCAAGCGCGGTTTGGAGCTGCTCGCGCTCGGCGTCGAGCAGCGTGAGCTGGCTGATTCCGCCGGCCTGGTAGCGCTCGGTGGCGATCGAGTAAGCTCCATCGGCTTCACCGGCTGCCGCCGTGCGCGCCTCAAGCGTTTCGGCATCGCGCTGGATCGTGTAGAGCGCGTCCGCGACCTGGCGAAAACTGTCGAGCACAGTTTGGCGATAGCCCGCGGCCGCTTCGTCGTAGGCGTCGACCGCCGCGCGCTTTTGTGCCTGGAGCGATCCGCCATTGAAGATCGGTGCCGCGAGCGACGCGCCAACATTCCACACGTCGCCGCCGGAGTCGAAGCGCGTTCCCGATCCGCCTCCGCTTCCCGTCAGCACAATCTGCGGATAGAGATTCGCCGTTGCCACGCCGACGTTGGCGCTCGCCTGGTGCAGCAGCGATTCGGCGGCGCGAATATCGAGCCGCTGCCGCACCAGCTCCGATGGCACCGCGAGCGGCAACTCCTCGGGCAGGTGAAGCTTGTCGAGCGAGACGTCGGCGACGTGCGCTTCGGCCGGGCTCTGGCCCATGAGCACGGCGAGCTGGTCGTTGACGGTCGCGAGTTCAAGCTCGAGCGGCGGAATCGCGGCCTGCGTCTGCGCGACCTGCACGCGACGAGTACGCACGTCGGCCTCGGAGAGTCCGCCCGCGCGTTCGCGCTCCTCCGCGATGCGGAGCTGCTGCTGCTCGACCGAAAGAAGCTGCTGCATAAGGTCGATCTGCTGACGCAGTTGCGCCTGGCGAATCGCCGCCGCGACCACGTTGCCCGCGAGCATGAGCCGCGCGCCTTCGAGCTGCCACACCTCATAATCCCGCTCCGCCCGCAGCCCCTCAATCGCCCGCCGGTTCGCACCCCACACGTCCAGCGCATACGAAACCGCCACCGACCCATTCAGAAGCGTGAACGGCGAGGGGTTGGGGAAGGGAACTCCTAATGCGGCCAGGTTCAACTGCTGTTCGACCACTGAAGCATTTCCGCTTACCGTCGGATACTTCGTCGCCCCCGTGCGCGCATTCACTTCTTCTTGTGCTTCCTTCAGCCTCGCCGTCGCCTGCTCCAGCGTAGGACTGTTCTTGAGCGCCTGCTCGACCATGGCGTTGAGTTCGGGCGATTGGAATGCTTTCCACCAGTCGGACGAAATCGCCACCGACGAATTAAAGTGCTGCGCGTTTCCCGCCGCTCCAGCGCTGCTCGCCGTCTCAGCCGGCAACGGTTGCGGTGTGTATGCAGTCACGGTCGGCGGAGCTGGCGCACGATACCGCGGCCCGACAGTGCAACCGGCGATCAGAGCGAGAGATGTGAGCGCCGCGATTGCGATGCTCCATTTTGAACGCGTCGATCGATGCATGGTCTCGCCCTCCTTAGTCCAAAGTTCTTCGGTAAGTGGCGACCGCTACGCACATCACCACCGCGGTGAACACCATCATCGGCCAAACGCTCGGCCACGAGTCGGCCCAGCCGTTGCCCTTGAGCAGAATGCCGCGGATGAGGCGGTTGAAGTAGGTGAGCGGAAGACAGTTGCCGATGGCCTGCGCCCAGGCAGGCATGCCCTTGAATGGGAACATGAATCCCGACAGCACAATGTTGGGCAGGAAATAGAAGATCGCCAGCTGCACCGCCTGCAGTTGGTTTCGCGCCAGCGACGAGAACGTGATCCCCACGGTGAGGTTGGCTGCGATGAAGAGCAGAGCGGACAGATACACCGCGCCAACGTTGCCGAAAAAGGGCACGAAGAAAACGTAGCGCGCGGCGAGAAGAATGATCGACGCTTGGATGAGGCCGATGCCGATGTAGGGAATAAGCTTGCCGGTCATCACCTCCAGCGGCGTCGACGGCATCGCCAGCAGATTCTCCATGGTGCCGCGCTCGCGCTCGCGCGTCACGGCGAGGCCGGTCATCATCACCATGGTCAGAGTCAGGACCATGCCCATGAGGCCGGGGACCACGTTGTACTGCGTGATCTCGTCGGGGTTGTAGAGCTGGTGCACGTTCACGTCGAAGGGCGCGGGACTGCCCTGGAGCGGCGCGAGCGGGCCCGATAGTTCGTGCTGGATAACCGATTGCGTGATGCCGTTGACGGCTGCGATGGCGCTGCCGGTAGTCGTAGGGTCGGTGGCGTCGGCTTCAATCAGGATGGACGGGTGCTCGCGGCGCAGAAGCTGGCGCGTGAAGCCGGCGGGAATATTGACGACGAACAGCAGTTGGCCCTGAGCAAGCGCCTCGCGGCCGGCTTCTTCGTTGGGCAGGCGCTTTACGATCTTGAAGTACGACGAGTTCTGCATCGCCTCAATAAAACTGCGCGTCACGTTGGTGTCGTCGGCGCTGATGATGCCGGTGTCGAGGTGGCGCGGAATCAGGTTGATGGCGAAACCGAAAATCGCCATCTGCATGATCGGGATGCCCACGATCATGGCGAAGGTCAGCCGGTCGCGGCGGAGTTGCGTGAACTCCTTCAGCACAATGCTCCACCACCGCGCGCCCGAAAATCGTTGTCCGCCCTTCATGCTCCGCCTCCCGCGTCGTGCCCGGAGCGGCCCATCAGGTAAATGAAGACATCCTCTAGGTCGGTCTCGATCTTCTCCACGCGCCTGCCGCTCGCGCCAACAGCGCCTGCAATGTCGCGCTCCAGCAGGCCGGCGTCGGTTCCGCTCACATGCAGCACTTCGCCAAAGGTGACGGTCTGTTCCACGCCCGGCTTCTTGCGCAACTCATCCTGCAGTTCTGCAAGGTGATCACCGTGAATGGCCCAGGTGCTGAGGTGTTGACTCTCGATAATCTCTCCGGCGGTGCCTTGCGCGAGAAGAGTGCCGGAGGAAATGTAGGCCAGCTTGTGGCAGCGCACCGCTTCATCCATATAGTGCGTGCTGACCAGAACGGAAATGCCCGAGGCCGCAAGCGACTGGATCTCATCCCAGAAGTCGCGGCGCGCCCGGGGATCGACGCCGGCTGTCGGCTCGTCGAGCAGCAGCAGTTGCGGCGAGTGAAGCATGCACGCCGCGAGCGCCATGCGCTGCTTCCAGCCGCCGGAGAGCTCGCCGGCAAGCTGATGCGCGCGCGCGGCCAGGCCCAGCGCCGCCAGCGAATCCCGAACCACCCGGCGGCGATCGCGAATCTGATACATCCGCGCAACAAAATCAAGGTTCTCTTCGATGGTCAGATCTTCCCAGAACGAGAAGCGCTGCGTCATGTAACCAACGCTGCGCTTGATTGCGTCGCTCTCGCGCAGAATGTCGTGGCTCAGGCATGTTCCTGATCCCGAGTCCGGCTTCAGCAAGCCGCACATCATCCGGATCGTCGTCGTCTTTCCGCTGCCGTTGGGGCCGAGAAAGCCGAAGATCTCGCCGGTCCGCACGCGTAACGATACATCCTTCACCACGTGCTTGCCGTCGAAATGCTTGTTCAGCTTTTCCACGTCGATGGCGTAGCCGGATTGTGCGGCCACCGTCATTCCAGCGTCACCTCCACCGGCTGTCCGGGATGGAGTTTCGTCGCGTCCTGCGGCGACGGATTGGCGATCACCATGAATACGAGCTTCGAGCGATTCTCGTTGCTGTAGATCTCCGGCGGCGTGTACTCGCTTTGCGGCGAGACAAAGCTGATGGTCGCCGTCACGGCACTTGCGCAGCCGTCGCAACCAACGCGGACCTTTTCTCCCATGCGCAGCTTGCCCACAACCGTTTCCGGCACGAAGAAACGAACCTCGAGATTCTCCGGAGGCAGAATCTGCACCACCGGATTGCCCGCCGCCACCCACTCGCCCCTCCGGTAAAGCGTGTCGAACACCAGCCCGTCGCGCGGCGAGGCAATCTGCTTCTGCTTCAGGCGCCACTGGGCGTCGGCCAGCGACGCACGATCCGCCGCCACCTGGTTCTGCTGCGCCTTGATCTGCTGCTCGCGGGCCGGCAGTGCGTCCACGGCCAGCTCGGCTTCCAATTCGCGCACCTTCGCTGCGGAAGTTTCTGCCACCGCCTGCGCGTCGATCAGCTCGGTTTGCGCAATGCCTCCGGCCTTGAACTGCGCCTCGTCGCTCGCCAGAATCCGGTCCGCCTGTTTCTTGTCGGCAATTGCTTGTTCCATCTGTGCGCGCGTCACATCCACTTCGGCAGGCCGCTTGCCCGTCTCCAGGTCGCTGAGCCGTGACTCGGAGCTGCGCAGTACCTGTTCGGCCATGCGCTCTTCCGATGCTTCAGGCTCAGCGTCGAGCGCGAAAAGCGGTTGACCGGAAGTCACCGTCTGGCCGCGCGCGGCGTCGAGCTGGTCGAGACGTCCGCTTTGCGGCGAAGCGACGTAGACGTATTTGCCTTCGATGTAGCCCTGAAAGGTATTCGCGGGCTTCTGCGCGCAGCCGGCGATCAACGCCAGCGCCGTTGCTGCGGCTACGCCCGCCAGAGTACCGTCACGGAGACCATGCATCTTCCCCTCCATCTTTACTTACGCCTCGATCTCGCATTGCGTTTCATCGGCCGGCCCAGCTGAATCCCGCCTAGCAGGAGCCCTGTGATGTGCCGGCACACCGCCTCGCGCCCGGGCGTCTTGCGATGAAAGATCTCGGCCCAGAAGTTGATCGTGGCCATATGCATCATCACCAGCCCGATCAGCGAGAACACGATCAATCCCGGATCGAGATCTAGATTCACGTGGCCCGCGGTCTGAGCCCTGGCCACGCTGCGGCTCAACATTGCGATCTTCTCGAACGGCAGATGGCGCAGTACCCGGCCGCGAAGAAGGCCGCCTTCATTCAGCACTTCGCGCATCCAGGTCGAAGGCACCCACGGCATCTTTTCAATGCCGGTAAGGAGCCGCTCCACAACCCCGCTCAGGATTTCCGCGGGAGTTTCGCTCGCGTTCACCGGGCCCCACACCGACCGAATAAGCGGAGCCAATCGCTCCTCGACGACCGTGTCGAGCAACTGGTCGCGGTCGCGAAAATAGTAGTGCAGCATTGCGGGGGTAAGCCTGGCCCGATCGGCAATCATGGCGAAGGTCGTCGCCGCAACGCCTTGCCTGGCGAACAGCTCGGTCGCCGCCTCCAGCAATTTCTCGCGGGCGTAGAGCCCCGATGTGGAAGTGGGCCGCCCCGGTTTACGTGCCGATTTGCGTCGCGCTGGCATTCGAATAAATTAACTAGCGAGTTAATTAAATAATAAGGGTTGAAAGTTTGTCAAGTGCGGCTGCGCCGGTGGAGAGTCAAGCTGGTTTTGAGGGAAGGCGGCGGCCAGGTGTTAAAGCCCCTGTTCAATGGATCGAGAAATTCGGTTGTCGCGCATAAAAGCCCAAGCTGCCTGTCGTGCCGGCGCCGGTAATTGGGTTTTCAAAACCAGCTCTCAATGAGCAAAAGAACAAATGGGTCTTCCGCCTCCTTCTACCGCAGCAGGGGGCTCTCCCAAACGCGGCTGAGCAGCAATTTCAACCGCGCAAAATCCCTGGGGCCGAGCTCGACACTCCACTCGCGCTCAATGTCGCGCAGGATCTCAATCGCCTTGGCATAAGCGGCCTGCCCGCGTTTGGTGAAGTGGACGATGCGTGCGCGGCCCTCATCTGGCGCGTCTGTTCTGACCAGGTAGCCGAGATCCTCCAGGCTGCCGAGCAGCCGGTTCATGGCCTGTTTGCTCATCCCAGCGCGCTCGGCCAGAACGCCCGGGCGCACTCCATCCGGGCTCGGATAGCGAAACACCGCCATGTGCGGCTGGATGAGCCCGTCAAAGCCCGCCGCGTTCAGTTCATGAATGATGCGCCGGTGAATGGCCTCGGCCGGAGCGCGGAGGAGGGCCCCAATCAGCATGTCCTTTGTTTTCATCGGCGAATTTTCTTTGAAAAAAGTCATTGACACTCAAAGTAAACTGTGTTTACCTTCTCTCACAGGTAAACACAGTTTACCACAAGGGAGGTTGAACATGACACCGCAATCTGTTGAGGTTCTCGATCATTCCCCGGTCGAAACCGAATTGGAAGATTCAAAACCGCGCGCAACGGCGAATAAGGCGCAACAAGGCCTGGTGAAGCACGTTCCCGCAGGAACCGGCCGGGCCTACTGGGGGCCCGGCGAACTGATGACGTTTCTTGTTACCGGTGAGGAGACAGGAGGCGCCTTTTTCTTGGCGGAGATTGAAGTGATTCCGGGCGGGGGCACTCCGCCGCACATCCACCACCGCGAAGACGAATCGTTCCGCTTGCTCGAAGGTTCGCTGACAGTTCAGGTCGGCGGGAATACAATCACTGCATCGGCCGGCGATTTCGTCTATCTTCCCCGTGGAATCGATCATTCCTTCAGGAACACTGGAGCAGGATCTGCGAAAGCTCTGGTCCTCACGACGCCGGCGGGCCTTGAAGGTTTTTTTGCCGAAGTGTTCGAACCAGCTCTTGATCGTTCCGCAGCGCCGCCACCGCCGAGCAAGGAGTTAATTGCCCGGGCAATGGCCGCTTCTCCGCGGTACGGAATGGAGCTTCTTCCCCCCGCATAATGGTCCCGAAAACGAGAATCCACAAGAGGAGGTCACCATGACAACCCAGGCCCTCGCCGTGAGCGTCAATCCGGCCGACGAAACCATCCATCTCGGCCCGCTCACATTGCACTTTCTCGTCACCAGTGAACAATCGGCCGGCACGATCGCGGTCTTTGAGGTGATTGTGCCCGCAGGGCAGCGGCTGGCTGCCCCGGCCCACAGCCACGACCACTACGAAGAGACAATCTATGGTGTCGAAGGCGTCTTGACCTGGACCGTCGATGGTCAGCCCATCGACGTCGGCCCCGGTCAAGCGCTCTGCATTCCGCGCGGCGCCGTCCATCGCTTCGACAACAACGGTGCTCAGAATGCGCGCGTGCTTTGCGCCGTTACGCCCGCCGCCATTGGCCCACAGTATTTCCGCGATGTTGCTGACGTGATGAGAACCGCTGTCGGCGGACCGCCCGATAAAGCGAAGATGATCGAGATCATGCTGCGCCACGGGCTGACGCCGGCGCCACCTCCGCCGCAGGCGTAACCTCTCGCCTGCGTCGCGGCGAAGCAATCCCACCAGGGCCGAGGGGCTCCCGAAAGTCCTGAGCCCCGCTCTTCGGCTTCCTTACTCCATCCACAGCGCGCTGGTAATGATGCGCGGGTAGTAACGGCTCGCCTTGCCTTCGCCCGACACGATCTGGTCGCAGCAGGCCCAATACGAGCTGCCCTCGGTTTGCCACTTCACGTGCGCGGCATCGGCCTTGCGGAAGACCTCGGCCACCTTCGCATCATCGTCGAGGTGGAAGACCTTGCGCGTCACGTGCATGAAGATGGAAATCTTGCTCATCCACGAATTGTTGCTCGTCGACGACAGCTTGATGCCGCCATCCGCAAACACGTTGCGCCGCTCAGGATCGAGCAGCAGCCTGCGCGTGTGCTCCTTGAGCGCGCCGTACATGCGCTTCTCGGCTTCGCTCGAGTACACCTCTTCTTGCCCGATGCCGGCAAACCCCGTCTTCACGAAATACAACGGATATGCGCACCCCTCCACCGCCGGCAAAATCCTTGACCGGTATCCCGGGTTGCCCTTTTCGAAGATTGCCGGCAACACGCCGTCGACGGCCTGATCGGCGACAACGCCCGCGACCTTCACGGCGAGCTCCTCGGCGCGCTTCTGCTCAGCTGCGGCGCCCAGTTCGCGGAAGAGCAACGCCAGTGCGCGATAGCTCGCCCAGCTCTTCACCGCGATGTAGACGTTGTTACGCGTCTGCGCCAGCGAGTGATCGAGCGAGTCGTAGGTGGTAATCTCCTGCCCGCCCGCGGTGCGCGTGCTGTCGTATTGCGCAAAGCCTGCGTCGCCGCCGCGATTGATCATGCTCTGGAGGCACGCCTCCACGACGCTCCTGCTGCGCTTCAGCCATTCGACGTCGCGTGTTTTGGCCACGTAGCAGCCGGCCACGAGAATCCAGTTGCAGAGCTGCTCCTGCGTCATGTAGCTGAAGCAGCCGGTCAGGTTGGCAAGCTCGTAGCTGCTCCGGCCCTTGGGTGCGAAGTTGATGTGTGCGCCCATGTCGTGGCAAAAGCTGAGGCCGCCGGGCCTGGTGTCGTAGGGACGGGTCAGTTGCGCTTCATCGGGCGCAGGCGGCGGCGCCGAGGGATCGGCCTGCCCCAGCGGCGCGGCCATCTTGATCTCGGTCTTGTAGACCTTCACCTCGTCGGTATAGCTGTAGCGGCGTGCAAAGGTGTCGAGCAGATTCCGCACCAGCCAGGGATTGTGATCGAGCTCCCAGAAAACGTGATCGACGGCAAGGTCGAGCGTATTCATCATGCAGTACTCGCCCTCGTTGACCACCCACAGCGGCTGTCCCTCAACTTCGAGCAGCTGCGTGCTGCCGTAGTAGCTGTGCGTGGCGTGCGCGATGATGAAGCGCTGGTCATCGGAGAGCTTCGCGGAATCCAGCTGGTCATCGAGCGACTCGGCGCGCGCGGCGAGCTCGTCGGCGCGATCGAGTGCGGCTATCAGCACGTCGGCCAGGCCCTTGTAGTAGCGCGTGTAGAGGTAGCGTCCATCGAGGCCGTTGGTTTGGAATCCCTCGAGATACGATCCCAGCGCAATCGTAAGCCCGTACTTCTTGCCGGCGGGCACTTCGAATCCAAAACCGGGGCACGAACCCAGCAGGTGAACGGGATTGTAGCGCTCGCGCACGCCGTCGCTCGCCGACCAGCGCATGAAGACGAAGGGCTTGTCCGCGGCGATCGCCTTGCTGCCTGCAGTGGCATCGAACAATTCCGCCGCGCCGCCTGCTTCGCGCCGGAAAGCAAACCCCAGCCGCCCCGCGCCCAGATCGTCTTCGAGAATCCGCTCGCCGGGCCGCGCATGATTCAGCGCGAACATCGCCGTCTTGGTCTGCTTGCCGTTGGTGTTGTCGAGCACCAGCCGCGCCACCACCGCGGGCAGCAGTCCCTTGCGCATCTGTTCGTCGCTGTCGTTCGCCGGGTCGGGAATCGAACCGAACGGCGAGTACACGGTGAACGTCAGGCCGTCGGCGCGCCACTCGTCGGTGCACCAGCCGTAGGAGCGTTTGAATTCGCCGTCCTTGAACGGCTCGGCGTCCGGCTTCACATTCTGCTCAGCCGGGCCGGCCTGCTCCACCAGGAACGCGTCCGCCGCGCGGCTTACGGCGCCCACGTAAAACGGCAGGCACTTCAGCGTCTCGCCGGAATGGCGATGGCCCTCTTTGAAACCGATGAAAACTTCCTGGTCGCCAGGCTGGCCGATCTGCAGCCCTATGCCGCCGCGGGTGCCGAAGTTCCCGCAGGTAAAGCTCATGAATGCGCCCATGGGCGAGTGCTGCGCGTTAAAGCTCAGGTGGTAGGGGAGCGATCCACGTTTCGTCACGATTCATCCTCGAGTAAAACGATTTGCGGCCCACACAAATACTAACGCAAGACCCTCGGCATTATGTTCCCTGGATTGTGTCGGAGATCAGCCGGGGCGCTACTGCCCGAGAATCGGCTCGAGCTGGTGAAGCGCGGCGGTCATGCCCGCGCTGTCGCCGTTCTGGACGGCGGTGAAGAGCGCGATCCAGGAGGCGCGATATCCCACCCTTGCAAAGCTAGGATGTGCCCCCGCACCCGACGGTCTTTGCCGCCGCCGAAGTCCTCGATCCCCACCCCAGAGCCCTGGCTCCTACCCGAGCCCACCGACCACCAAACACAGGTCTCTGCTCTCTGTTCCCAGATCCCTGCCGGTTCGCATCAGGGCATAGCTTCAGCCGTACCGTAAACCACCCATCCATTTCTCGAGAAATCAAGTATGCGGCGAAAGACGCGCTTAAATCCCCGCCGTAGTGCTTAACGCGGGAGAAGCGAACTCGTGAGTACCGATGTTCTCGAGTGGCCCAGTGGTTGACCGATCCTTCCCGCCGACTGTTCGGATGTGAACAGGCGGCGCTAATTGCGGACACGGCGGGCATCTTTCCCGCCCCTAACTCTTTTATTTTCGAATGGCAGTGTGGCAAGTCGCGTGCAAGAACTTCCAACACAGGACACCCGTATAGGAAGGCACGTATGCTCAGCGATCTGAAACTCGCAGTCCGGCAACTTGCGAAATCGCCGGGCTTTGCCTTGACAGCCATCGTCACATTGGCGCTGGGGATCGGCGTGAACGCCGTCATGTTCAGCGTTCTGAACGCGCTCCTCCTTCGGCCAGTCAACGTACCGAATGCGCAAAATTTCTACATGGTGCAGCGGTTCGGGCATCCGCCGCAGGCGTACCCGGATTATCTGGACCTGCGCGACAGGAACCGGACGTTCGAGAGCCTGATGGCGGTCAAAGTTATTGGGGATGTAGGCGTGGACACCGGTGGAAATCCCTCCACCGCGTGGCCGTACCTGACGAGCGGCAACTACTTCGATGCGCTGGGCATTCGGCCCTTTCTGGGGCGGTTCTTTCACGCTTCCGATGAGAACGGCATTAACAGCGCACCTTACGTTGTGCTGAGTTATGCATATTGGCGCAGCCATTTTGACGAGGACCGCGGCGTGGTGGGGCGGACGGTCGAGATCAACAAGCACCTGTTTACCATCATTGGCGTGGCTCCCGCAGAGTTTCGGAGCACGGATCTGATCTTCTCACCGGCCATGTGGATTCCGATCGCGGAAGCGCCCACGATCCTGGGCTTCAACTCATTACCAAATCGCGGCGATCACAATCTTTGGGTGATGGGACGGCTGAAGCCTGGCGTGACGACGACAGAGGCGGCGGCGGATTTGAATACGCTCGGCTCTTGGTTGGCCAGGACCTATCCAGCCGACGACGAGGGAATCAAATTCACTTTGGCCAGTCCGGGGCTGTTGGGCGACGCACTGGAGGGGCCGGCGCGCGCGTTCATGGCAGGTCTTATGCTGCTCGCCGGCCTGATTCTGCTGGCAGCCTGCGCCAATCTAGGAAGCCTGTTTTCGGCGCGAGCGGCGGATCGCTCCAAGGAAGTGGCGCTGCGCCTGGCGCTGGGTTCGCGGCGCGGGCGAATTCTGCGCCAATTGCTCAGCGAAGCCTTGCTGGTATCTCTCGCGGGAGGCGCGGTCGGGCTTTTCGGCGGCGTGGAACTCCTGCACGCCCTCAGCGCATGGAATCCAATTCCCGAAACTCCCATCAACCTGCCGGTGAATCCTGACGTGCGCACCTACGCCGTGGCGCTGCTCCTGGCGGTGGCCAGCGGATTGCTGTTCGGAATCGTTCCCCTCCGCCAGGTCCTGCGCGCGGATCCCTGGCAGGTGATTCGCACAGGAACGAGGGGTACGGGGGCACTGAGGCGGTTCACGCTTCGCGACCTTTTGCTGGTTGCGCAAATTGCGATCTGCGCGGTGCTGGTGATCTCGTCGCTGGTGGCGGTGCGAGGCCTCGTACGGTCGCTGCACGGCAGTTACGGCTTCCAGCCCCAGAACGCCATGATCGTCCAATCCAATCTGCACATGGCCGGCTACGCCGATGACCGCATGCCCCAAGTGCAGCGGCGCATGTTAGACGCGGTAGCCGCAATTCCCGGCGTATCTGCAGTCGGCTATGCCGACCAGCTTCCGTTGGGCCTCGGTGGAAGTGACAACTATGCCTATAGCGACAGCACAACCGATTTCCGGCCGACCAACCGTGCCGCGGACGCATCAAACTACAGCATTTCGCCGGGCTACCTGCGAGCAGCGGGAACGCGGCTGCTGGCAGGCAGGGATCTGACGTTCGCCGACGACATGAAAGCCCCCGCCGTGGCTCTCGTGAACCAGCGGTTCGCGGTCAAGCTCTTCGGTTCGGTCGACAAAGCCGTCGGTGGACATTTCAAACTAGCCGGCGGAAAGCGCGTCGAAGTCGTGGGTGTGGTCGAAGACGGGAAATATCAGACGCTAACCGAAGATCAGCAGCCGGCGATGTTCTTTTCGTTCCTGCAGAATGATTCGAGCAACACGTGGCTGGTGGTGCGTTCGAAGCGCGATCCGGCGGGGATGGCGGCGGCGCTGGAAAGCACACTGCACGGCATCGATTCCAGCCTGCCCCTTACGATCAAGACGTGGACCGACGAGATGGATGGAGGCGTCTCCTTGTTCGCCGCGCGCGCAGCTACGGTAGCGCTGGGCGTGCTCGGCCTGCTGGGGGCGATGCTGGCGGTGACGGGCGTCTTCGGCATGGCGTCCTACGTGGTTAGCCGGCGTCTCCGCGAACTGGGGATTCGCGTGGCGCTCGGCGCGGGCACGCGGGCGGTGCTGAGCGCATCCGTGGGGCGCGCCTTTCGCCTGCTAGCCTTCGGCTCGGCTGCGGGCCTCGTACTTGGAGTGCTGGCCACGCGCATCCTGTCGCACATCGTTTACCAGGCAACGCCGAAGGATCCGATGGTGCTGGGCGGGGTGGTCGCGGCCATGCTCCTCATCGGTCTGGTCGCTTCGTGGATTCCGGCGCGTCGGGCATTGGCCGCAGATCCGCTCGTCCTGCTGCGGGAAGAATAGCCGCTCCTTGCTGAGGGTGATGTCGGGCGTCTGTTGAGTACTCACTTCGCGTGGTCCGGAGCGATCAAGGTCTCGTTGAGCGACTTGGCGATTGTGCTCAAATCGACATCCTGGCTCTGAGGGATAGTCCTAAAAAACGCCGTAGCATCTCCGAAACCCACGGGCGCCCCACATCACGATTCTGAGATATGGGACCGCGGATCCAAACCCAACCCAACACGGCTGATGTAGTTCCCCGGCCAGTAATCCAGTTCGACCGGTCTTCCCGCAATCTGCCCCGACGACGAAGGCCATTCCCTGTCCTCCAGCTGACCGGCTCTGCCTACGAGGATGAGGTGTCGTCGACCGTCGACGTATCCTCAGTGGCAGTCTCATCGACGGGGGCTTCGTCGGTTGTAGCCGAAGTGTCCTCCGCGGGCCCCAGCTCGCCGCCATATTCGCCCGCGGCTGCGGAGTTATCGGCGTTCTCCGCTTCGTTTTGCGCGGCATCGCCGTAGACCTCGGCGCCTTGCTCGTCTCCGGATGCAGCGTAGCTCCCCGCGGTCTGCGCATCCTCGTTCGCGGTCTGCTGATCCCAGTTGGCCCAGCTCTCGTCTTGCGCCGCTTGCCAGGTCGTGTCAGTGTTGTCCGGCCCTCCTGCGTCGGCCACGTCCTGCGAAGCCGCGTAAGCTTGCTGCGCCTGATCCTGCGCGCCGGAGTAATCTCCCGATTGCACATCCTGCGATTCCGTCTGCTCGGCCTGCTGCTCGTTGTATTGCGCGTCATCCAAGGCGTAATTGTCGGTCTGGCTGCCGGAATCGGTCGTGTCGGTGGAGCTTCCAGTCGTCGAGTCCGGATCGGTCGAAGCACTTGGATCAGTGCCCGTCGTGTCCGGATCGGTCGTAGCCGTAGCATCCGTGCCGGTCACGTCGGGATCTGAGCCGAGAACCCCTCCTGAATCCGGATCGTCGGTGCCGGTCGCGGAGCCGGCGTCGATGCCGGCCGGGTCCAGCGGATCGCCGGTGTCGGAAGTTGTCGATCCGTCTCCGCTATCGGGCGAGGTGCCAATGGGATCGACCACGCCTTCAGGCCCCGTCTCGCCGGCGCCCGTACCGTCTCCCGTGTCGGGCGAGGAGCCGGTTGGGTCCGCGACGCCGGCTACCCCGGTGGGATCGCTGTCGCCCGTCGGATCGGTCGCCGATCCGCTCTCGGTGTCGGGAGTTTCTGCGCCGGGTTCGATCACGACGACCTCGGCCTCGCCCGTCGGCGACGCGCCCTCTTCGACGACGATCACTTCCGGCTCGCCCGTCGCGGTCCCGGTTGGATCCGTCGGATCGGCGCTTCCTGTGGGATCGAGGACGGCTTCCACCACTTCCACAACCACGGGTTCGGAGTCGGTCGGCGTCGAGCCGTCGGTCGAGCTCGCGGAAGGATTGCCGGTTGCGTCTGTAGCATCGGGAACGATCACGACCACTTCATTGCTGGCATCATCTGGCATAACTTATCCTCTCTTCTCCTTTGCGCCGGCTTGCGCTTGCGCGGCGGCGCGTGGCGGGACAGCGGATTTTGTTTTCGCAGCAGTTGGCGGCTGTGCGGGCGATTTTGCTTCGGGGGGGGCGGCCGGCGGGGCGGCTGGCTTTATTTCTGCGGCAGTTGGCGCCGCGGGTTCCGTCACTGGTTTTGTCTCCGCGGCAGTTGGCGCCGCGGGGGAGGGGGCCGATTTGTTGCGCAGCGTGAATACGTTCTTGCATTGAGGGCAGCGGACGCTTAGGGCCGGCTTGCCGCGCAAAACGGCAAGCGGAATCCGCATCCCGCTCTGGCACTTCGGGCAGGCGACGCGAATCGAATCCGCCGGTGCCGGTGGCGTTCCAGGCGCCGGCATCCGAGCGGAGACCTGCGCAGCCGCGCCGGACGCAGGTCCCGGCGCCTTTTGCGGCCCTGCCGCGCCCGTTTTGGCTACGCGCACCGTGCCAACACCCAAACCCGTTATCTTGCCCACCGGGACAGGCGCCAACTTCTTGCGCACAGGCTGGATGCTCTGGCTCCAGCGCATCAGCTCTGGCTCGCGCGCCGCCTGGCCCAGCAACCGCAAACGCCGCGTAGTGTACATCGAAGACGAGGTCGTCATTTCTGAAAAGCGCGTCATCGCGTCGCCGCTGGCATCTTCCTGCTTCATCCATTCCTCGATATTCACCTGTTGCAGCAACCTGGCCGAGCGGACTGACCAGGCCAGCAGTACACGGCGCACCAGAGCCTCGTCGCCCACGGCCATCAACCCGGCGCGATCGGCGGTGATCTCCGACTGGCGCGACCACATCATCAGCGGTATATCCACCGCGCCATGGATCAGTTTCGTCGGACTGATCGCGTTCAACACTCCCTGCGAAAGCAGCCCTTCGTGCACGCTCACGTCCCCAGCGAGGAAACGCGTCACCGTCTTCCATAGTGCATGCCCGGCGCGGCAATGTCCCATCTCGCGCGCCAGCACAAACAAAAGTTCATCGTCCGCAAAGTTGATCAGATGCGAGGTGCCCAGCACGATAAACGAGCTGTTCTCGGTGCCGTAGGTGTAGGTGTTCCACATCTGGTCACCCGAGATGTACACGTCGGGCATGTTCGGCAGGCCAAGGATGCGCGCGGCCAGAACCGCCTGGTTCCACACATCGGGCAATTGCCTTGGGCCCAGGCGAATAGCGTTGAACGTCGACTCGATCCACGGCCGGCCAACCTTGTCCGAGACACTGCGCACCACCGTGCCCACCCCGGGCAGACTCTGCAGCCTCGACATTGCCTGCCCGTCCTGCGCCCAAAGGAAGACCTTTTTTTCAAGCTGGTAACCGGGAAGCAGAGGCCGCAGCCAGGCGCACTGCGGGCAAACGTTCTCCGCGGCACTCAAGCCGGCTCCGGTGCCGCCGCAGACGTTACAAACCGCTGCCTGCACCGCAGGAGCAAAAGCCGCCGCACCGGGCACCCCAGCCGCCGCGACCGTCTGCCCCGCAGCCACCGTCTGTCCTGCAGCGATCGTTTGTCCCGCCGCCATCATGGGTTGCCACTGGCCGTTATTCGGCGGTTGTGCCGGTGGGGCTGCCACAGGCTGCCACTGCCCGGCGGCTGGCGCCTGCGCCATCGCAGGATTTGCGGTCGCTGCCTGTCCCGGCCCCGGCGCGGAGGTCGACCCGCTCACCAGCGGCGTCCCGCAGTAGGTGCAGAACAGCGAGCCGGGCACTCCGGGTCCGTGTCCCTGCGGACAAATCAGCGGAGAAGCAGTGGTGGCCATGGGTTCTCCATGAATCGTTCGAGCGCCGCTCGCTCGCGAGCGATTCCAGAATTGCTGTACTCAGAAGGCACCTTTGTCGAGTGGTATTTTCCTCAAGAAAATACCACCTTTTACAAATCCGAAACGGGCACGTAGAGTCTGGAATCGCTCTAGTACCCCGCGAAATGAAAGATCGATAGCTTGAAAATCCAACTGATGAAATAAAGTGCGGTCGCAACGTAAACAGCCCTTGTAAATGGAGCGCTCTCCGTGATCCGGCGGAACGAAATGCGCCGCCAAATCAGCACAAGCGATACCGGAATCAGCGCCACCGTCCCGAAAAACAGCAGCAGCCCGAACGGATTCGCCAAAAACGCCTGCCAGAAATCCATCCGGATCGCCCATGCGAAGCTCGTCGTCAGTCCGCAACTGGGGCACGGCAGGTGCGTCAGGCGCAGAAAGTTGCACGGCGGCAGCCCCAGCTCGGTGTGCGTTCCATAGCCGCGCGTCGCGGGCGTCAGCCACCGCGCAACGCCCAGCACGGCGCCCGCCGTCGCCAGCAGGCCGATGGCAGCCGTTTTGTCGGTCCGGCCGTACATGGCGGCACTCCGTTCCAGCTCAGAAGCGATGCAGTCCTCCCATGCCGAACCAGAAAACGATGGCGAGAACTGTCAGGACCAGAGAAATGACGTTGAGGTAAAAAGCGCCCTTGGCCCAGCCCTCGTTCAATTGCGGAGCGCGCCCGGCGGCAATCTCATCCATATCCTTCTTGGCCATGATGAGCCCCGGCACCGACGTAAAGGGTCCGCAGCAGAACACCGAGGCAATGCCCAGCCCGAGAGCCCATTTCGTGTTGTTGCCGACAATCTTTGGGTATGGATAGCCCGGGGGAAACCCGCCCGGAGGCGGAGGATAGGCGCCGGGAGGCGGCGGTGGATATGCGCCCGGCGGAGGCTGAAGGCCCGGCGGCGCAGGAATCGCGCCCGGGGGCGGCGCCTGGTACCCACCCGGAGGCGGCTGAAAGTTCGCGTTCGGCAGCGGCGGTGGATATGCGTTGGGCGGTGGAGGCTGACTGGCCGCGGGCGGCTGCCATCCCGCCGGAGGGCCTCCGGCGGGTGGCGCGGCAGGTTGGGCGGCTAGCGGACTTCCGCAGACTCCGCAGAACGCGGCATTCGGCTCATTGGCCGCGCCGCATCGTGGACAAAGGACACTGTTCATCGCGAGTCACCTTGCAACTACGTCGAGAGATTCGTGGGACGAATAGAGAGCACTCGATACACGGGAATAGAGAGTACTTGGTACATCGGAACGATTGCATGGACGCAGCCGAAGCAACGGGTGCACCGATTTAAAATTCCATGACCCGGGCTTGTTTACTGCAGGGGGAGATTGGCGCGATTCTACGGAACAGTACGCCGCATGTCAATCGCGCCCATGTGAATCGCAATCCCGGTGCCTCACCCTCGCTGCGGGTCATCCCGAGCGGAGCGTGCTTGGGGCCCCTGATCGTGGACCGATCATGGGGTAGGCGGAGCCGAGGAACCTGCATTTGCTTTTCGCCGCTGGGGTGGGGAAGCACCAAGCCCGCTTCCGCGGGCACAAGACTCTAGGCAGATGGCCCCGGTCACGATGACTTTTCTACACCACGATGAGGGTGCCCCCGGTGCCTCGTCCGCCGCGGCGGAGGGACCGGGGCGGCTGGAAAGACTCACTTTTCGTCTTCGACGAATTCACAACTGGAGTATCCTCGCAGTGCATGAAAGGCAAGCGCATTCGCTATCAGCAAACCGGGGAATTTCACTTTCTCACCTTCAGCTGCTGCCGCCGTCGATCCTATCTCACGCCGGCCGCAGCCGTGGATCTCTTTGAAGAAGCGCTTGAACGAGTCTGCCGACGCTATCTCTTTGCGGTTGGCGGTTAGGTCGTCATCCGGGAGCACGGGCTGGCAGTTGCCCGAGTGGATGCGCGATCACCGGCCCGTCTCGTCAACCTCCCCGGTCCCTCCGCCGCGGCGGACGAGGCACCGGGGGCACCCTCGACTTGATAGAACCGCCTTGAGATCGGGGCCACCTGCCAAGGAGGACAATCTGATGAATGACCAGCAGGCACCAATACCTAAAAGGAAGTGGCGCAAAAGGACGATTGTAATCGTCTCAATTCTTTCTATCGTTTTTCTCGGTCTAGCAATTTCCACCTCATTTCTATTTCACCAAATGCAACTGGCGAGAGAGGCTCTTTCTGCTTATGACGATGCGCTAGTGGCGAAGGACTATGTACGGGCTTACGGCCTCGGCAGTTCAGAGTTTCAGAAAGCGATAAGCGAATCGGATTTTGCAGAACAACAAATGCTGCTTGTGTCCCATCACGGTGCGCTAAAGAAGATCGTGCTTGGACCAACAGAGACCGCTCGAAATCAACATGGGCTAACATCGACAATAGATTCACGGTTCGTTTTCGACAGGGATGAAGTTCTTTTCACAGTCACAATGAAGAAGGAAGGGGAACGATGGCTTATCTATGGATATCGAGAGCAGTGACAGGAACTGAAGGCGGGTGCCCCCGGTCCCTCGCTCCTGGGGACCGGGGCGGTTGGAAGACTTACCTTTCGCCTCAGACGGATTCACAGTTGGAGTATCCTCGCAGTGCATGAAAGGCAAGCGCATTCGCTATCAGCAAACCGGGGAATTTCACTTTCTCAGCTTCAGTTGTTATTGCAGGCAGCCCTACTCCGTCCTTCGCGCTTCCTGCGAAGGGTGAGAACGCTGAAATCCGGACCGCTTCCTCTTTGATGTCAAGACCTGGAATGCTCGCTCCGTCCCGCAACCCCCTGAAAACACTCGCCAAAAACTTCCACGAACTTTGCAGGTAATTACGCCCCTCCGGCGCATACTCAAACCATGATCGTTTCAACCACACTGGCTCCGCGATCACACGCTCAACTCACTGGGAGGGAGAAATTAAATAAAGAAAAAAATAAAAATTTTTGGCCGAAAAATCGATGTTAACGCCTTTGGAATCAACAAAACTGCCTCAAAATCGTCAATAAATTTCGACGAATTTCATCGGGCTGCTGAGCCCAACCGGCCATTCCGGCTCCGGAGCGCCTCTCGCACGAAACCCCTGCCCCGCCAGCTTGCTTTATCTTGCTATCTCGCTCCCTGCCTCTTCGCTCCCTTGCTCCCCACCATCCTACTCCCTACTGGCTACTGGCTACCGGCTACCGGCTATCGGCTACTGGCTATTGGCTACCCTTCCGCGCTTCGGCTTCGGCGAGCCATCCGCGACGCAGCTTTTCCGGCGGAACGCTTGAGAGATACGGCTTGATGTCGAGAACCGGAGTTCCGTCGAGCATGTCGACGCCGCGCACGCGCAGCGAAGGGCCGTCGCGGCCAATCAGTTCCACAACCGTGAGTCCAAGCGGATTTGGCCGCCGCGGCGAGCGCGTGGCAAACACGCCGTGAGGCCGCTTCTCGTCGGTCGGCGGATGCGCGATGAGATCGAAACCGTCGGCGCGGTCGAACTCCCAAATGACATAGAGATGCGAAAAGCCCGCAATATCGTCCAGGCCAGGCTCAAACTCGCGCAGCAGCTCGATGACGCCTTCAGCATCGTGTTTGGCGCCGAGTCCCTTGGGAATCGCGGAGGTCTCGTGGAAGGGGCTGTGAATGAAGCCGATGGGATGTGCGGTGAACATGGATAGAGGTCTCCGTCATTCATCCTATTCGCAAGATACGGAGTCGAAACTTCGAGACAGGGAATCCAAGGTCAGTGAAGGGCAATTCCGGAGGGCAGATTCATGCAGGCAGCAGTCGTCAATGTTCCCGGCCAGGCGCCGAAGTACCAGTCGTTTGCCGATCCCGATCCCGCCGATGGCGAGGAGCTCGTGCAGGTGCGCGCCGTGGGCCTGCATCCCGTCGTCAAGTTGATCGCCGGCGGGACCCACTACTCCAGCAAGGCCTCCGGCCCCGCCATTGCCGGCATCGACGGCGTGGGAGTCCGCGACGATGGCGACCGCGTGTATTTCGGTTTCGTACGCAAGCCGTGGGGAACGATGGCCGAGCGAGCGGCTGCGCCCCGTCACAGATTCATTTCCATTCCCGACGGCCTCGACGACGCCACCGCCGCAGCCATCCCCAATCCCGGTATGTCGTCGTGGGTCGCGCTTAAGGACCGTGCCTGCCTGACTCACGGCGAGGACGTTCTGATCATGGGCGCAACCGGAGTGGCCGGCCAGCTTGCCATCCAGACTGCCCGCCTTCTGGGGGCGAAGCGGGTTATCGGCGCCGGCCGCAATGTGGATGCCCTGGCGGGCGCGGACGTCGACGGCATCATTTCGCTCAACCAGCCCGAAGACGACCTCCGCGAGGCGCTCATTGAAGAGGCCGTCGCCGGCATCGACGTGGTTGTCGACTACCTTTGGGGCCGCAACACCGAACTGCTGCTGGAAGCCCTCGCCAAAGGCTTCAACGCCGAGTCCACCCACAAAACGCGCCTTGTCGAGGTCGGCTCAAGCGCCGGCCAGACCATTACGCTCCCTGCTGCCACGCTGCGCAGCATCGACCTTACGATCCTCGGCAGCGGATTTGGCGGGAGTTCCATCGATAAGATCCTGGCTGCCATTCCCACGCTGTTCGAGATGGCTGCTGACGGCCGGCTGAAGATGGCTGTCGAGCCGGTACCGCTGGCCGAAGTCGAGTCCGCATGGGATCGTGCCGAAAAGGGCCGCAGGATCGTCTTCACGGTCTAAACTGCTGAAATTACTCATTGAATCGGTCAACAAGGTTTTGATGGGGCGAAAGCCCTGACCCTGACTGACCGGGAACACTTGGGCAGGTTGCGGTGTCTAAAGCAATAGGCACGAGGGTGGCTTGTCGATAGGCACCTTCGCAACTGGGGTCAGCAACGCGGGTTCGGCGGCTAAGACCGGATCAGGAATTCATGTGAGGTGTCCGATGGCGTGCGAGGCGCCGTTTTCTTGAGGAAAACGGCACTTAGGGCATCAACTCCTCCTACACCAGTTCCTAATCCGGGGTAACCGGCTGCCGGAAATGGCCGCAAACGGCCTTGAACGAGGGTTCGGGGTCTTGGCCTTGGTGGCGCGATGTGATCCGCGCACATGCAAACCATGGCCGTTTTGCGGTAACGTGAGAGGACACGGAATTGCAGGCGGACCTCAACATGGGCAATGTTGCCGATGCGCTGACGCTTCAAACGGAAGAGACGGCTCTGGTGGAAGAGCTGCGAGCCGGCTCCGAGGAGGCGTTTGCGTGGCTGATCGGACATTACCATCAGCCAATTTATTCCTTGCTGGCGCGTACGGTGCGCAATCAGGCCGACGCTGCCGATTTGACCCAGGAAGTCTTCGTCAAGGTCTTTCGCGGGATTCACGGATTTCACTGCGAGTCGTCGCTGCGGACCTGGATTTACCGGATTGCGTTGCGCGAGGCCTCAAACCAGCGGCGCTGGTGGAAGAGGCATCAGCAGCAGGAAATCGCCATGGAGCAGGAGATGGCGGAAGGGGAAAGCGGCAGGCCGGTGCGGCTGAAGGACATGCTGGTCGACCCAACCGAATCACCTTTTGACGCGGCGCTGCACGAGGAGAATCGAACGCGGGTCGAATTGGCGCTGCGCCAGGTTCCTGAGCCGTTCCGCACCACGCTCATCCTGCGCGATATCGAGGGATTCGTTTACGAGGAAGTGGCGGCCATGCAAGGGGTCAATCTGGGAACGGTGAAGTCACGGCTGGTACGCGGGCGCGCCTGTTTGAAGGCGCTGCTGACCGCGCCCATGCCGGGTTCGCGTCCCACAGCGCTGACGGGGATAAGCATGTCTCTGGGAGAGGGGGCGCGATGAACGGCTGCAATGAAGTGATGGATGCCTTGACGGAATATCTGGATGGCCGATTGAGCGGACGCGAGATGCAGGTGATCGATGCGCATCTGAGGGAATGCCGCGAGTGTGCGCGAGAGTGGACGTCGCTCCGCGATCTGCAGGCTTCGCTCGCCGCGCTGGGCCCGGCGCCGGCGCCAGCGAACCTGCCGTTACGGATTCGTGTGGCGGTGAGCCAGGAGCGGGCACGCAGCCGGCGCGGCATTTTCACAGGATGGGGATTGGCATGGAAGAACACGGTGGGGCCGTTTCTGCTGCAGGCCGGCGCGGGATTTGCCAGCGCGATTCTGCTGCTGGGAACGATCGTGGTCCTGGTGACCGTGTTTGCCCAGCCGGAGACTGCACAGGCTACACCCGACGAGCCATTGGGCAATGCGACTGCGCCGCGCCTGCTCTATTTTGCTCAGGGAGGCAACGAAGCGGGTGCGATTTCGGACCCCATAGTGGTAGAAGCGTACGTGAACGGCGACGGTGAAGTGTACGACTACCGCATCCTGTCCGGCCCGACCGACGCGACAACGCGCACGCAGGTAGAGAACCTCCTGCTGTTCGGCCGCTTTGAGCCGGCGCGTTTCTTTGGTCAGCCCGTGCGAGGTTTGGCGGTGCTGTCGTTCTCCGGCGTCTCGGTGCGCGGCTGAAAAGCGGGAACCGCAATTGATGTGAACTTCGATTCCGTCGCCTGCCGGCGGGGCGACTACAACTCTGCGCTAACCATCGCCAGCCGCGCGTCTTTACATTTGCTCTCTCGTTCTCCCTCCCTTCTTTTTTGACTGGGCAGGGGTAACGGCAGTCAGCCTCAAAAGCAGAAGCACTCAAGCAAATCTCTGGTGAGGGTTTGGAATTCGCCCACGACTTCGCGAGTGACGTCACCGATGGAAGCCGAAATGGGGGGCGATGACTTTGTGGTAGTGGTCGGCCGTCACCTGGATGTAAAAGTCTACCAAGCCCCGGCCTCCAACGTGCCACGGCAATGACTGCCCCACGTCGATGAGAAACAGAGCCAGGAAACTGAACGCGATGCTGACCGTCAATGCCGCGGCCATCCATCGACGAATGCGGCCAAACAACGCCAGCATCGTCTCGTCGGTCAGCGTCAGATACAGTCCCATGAAGGCGAGAAAATCAATCTCCGGATAAAACTCCAGCCTGTAGCGGTACGCCGCCCATATGGCCGTCAGCATCAGGATGCAGGGCGCCAACAGGCCAATGGCAACGGCTATCGCCCATCGGCCCGCCGGCGGCAGGCCACGGGGGCGGCGCCTCCACAGCGCCACGGCCAGGAGCGCGATGAAGCAGAAAGCGAGCATATCTGTCAGAAAGAAACTGCTAGGGGGCATTTCGAACTCGCACATTGTCCTCCCCCATCTGGTCGCAAGAAGAACGTCGTCAGTGGTGTTTTGCAGTGCCCAAAACGGAAAGAAATAATACACGAGGTTGAACGGGATGCGAACGATATTAAAGGTGCCGTAGGCGTGTATGAGTGAAAGGTAGGGCGACAGCCACCAAGCACTCCTATTTGGCCAAGGAGCCCAACCCAGATACAGGTCCCAATTGGCGAAGGTCGCCGGATTGCCCCAGCGAAAGTAGTTCACCGTGCCCGATACAGTCATGAGGGCGGCAAGGACACCCCCAGGGAGAAGCGTGCGGCGCGTGGTGAGGGCGAGCGCAAACCGCCGGATCGGGAGCGAGGGCTTCGAGGTAGCGGCCGCGCCGTACTCAAAAGTAAGCATGAAGAGCAACAACACCATGGCCAAGATGAGTCCAATGCCCGTGGAGACACGCGTGTTCAATGCCAGGCCCGCGCAGAGCGCCATCCAGCAAAGCATCGGCAAGTCAAACCGGCGGTTCACGACGCCCTTCACCGCGAGATATACGAAGACCGTGGCAAAAGCGCAGGCCCACAAGATCACTTCGGCATAGATGGATGCGTTCAGAAGGCCGATCCCGGTTCCCCCAAGCAGGACGTAGGCCAACATCAGGCCAACGACCCATCGCGCCATGGGATTCTGCATGCCATGGCGGCGCAACAGTAATACCGTGCGCACTTTGGCTATGCCTGCAAGGCAAGCTGCCGCAAGACACGACCACAGGGTCAGGTCGATATCCATCCGGCGGAAGATCCAGAGGGGAAGCCGCAACAGAGCGCACCATATGCCGAAATAAGCGTAGACGCGACCGTTGCGCAGGAATCCTTCTTCGGCTCCTACGACCTGCGGGTCCACGTCGAACTGGCCGCGCATCAGATGGTCAAGCATGCTGTTGAAGGTGAGACGCAACGAGACGGTGCGGGCCGAATGCCCCCAAGCAGCCAGCAGCAAAACGCCGTAGTAGAGCACCATGAAGGCAAGCAGCGACAGTTGCAACTTGCGGTCGTCGTGGTTTATGCGGTGCGCGATTGCTTTTAGCTTTCCCGCCTTTGCGGCGGGCGAATCTTGGCTTGTATCGCGCGGCCCATCCGCTGATTCGCACGCCGCGTCACGGCCTGTGGCTTTCTCGGCCATAGCCGAATCATAGCAGTCGCAAAAATGAAGAGAGCGGGCATCGCATCTGCTGGATCAGTAACTCTTCGGCGCCAAGCTCAAGTGCGGAACGCACGAGCCTATCCTGCCAGGAAGAAATTCTGCAGCATTGAGTTCACGCGCTCACACGAAAAACCCTGCATCTGCTCAGAGATGTCTCGCTTTATTCTCTCGTTATCATTTGCTCGAAGTGTCATTCGATTAATAACAAGGGAGTGAATTCTCCGCCGCGTATACCTTCCCCCTGTCTTCCGTTTGACCCTGTGACTGCGTCTAAATAGACTTGCAGCAGGGTTCCCTCATGAGACGCAGGTTGCAGTCTTTCGCTTTTTTGCCCGCCGCGAGCTGGTGTTTGCTGGCCGGATTTGTCCCCATCTCAGCACAAGCTCAGTCGAGCAGCTCATCCTCCAACGGTTCTTCTTCGACGCAGGTGTATGCACGCGAAAAGGCGCCGTCGCTCATCGATCCGGCGGGGCCGACGATCTCGCTCATCCCTTCAGAACAGGTGTTCATTATGGCGGCGGCGTTGAACGCCTGCGGCTACGACGAGGGCCTGGAACAGAGCGCGCCGATTCGCAAGCATATCCGGGACGAAATGAATCAGGCGCTCGCGCAAAGCGAAGACGCTCGCACCAAACGCGACGCGCTCTGCCTTTTTATCGCGCAGCACCGCATGACGGGCACTGAGCGCGACATCGCACAATACATCTCGCTGTCCCTCTATCTGACGCAGCCGCCTGAGCTTGAATTGACGGCGGACCTGACTGAAATGCCGCCGGATTCGACTCAGGTTGCCGAGATTCTGCCGGTGCTTCGCGCATTTGCGGCCGCGGTGGACTTGCACGGCGCATGGCTGACTGCGCACCATACCTACGACGATGAGGTTGACGCGCTGCACGATCCGCTCTCGCAGATGATCGTCAACACGAATCTCTACCTCAAGATGCCGGCGTCAACCTACACGGGGAGCCGATTCATCGTCGTCATCGAGCCGCAGCTCTCGCCGGCCGTAGTCAACGCCCGCATCTACGGCACGGACTATGTGGTTGTGGTTTCCCCGGTCAACGGAAAGGTTCCGATGACCGATGTGCGCCACACCTACCTGCATTACGTCATCGATCCCCTGCTTCTTGCGCGCTCCAACGCGGTCGACCGCGAGCAGCCGATTCTCAAGGAGATTCGGGATGCGCCTCTCGAGTTCCGCTTCCGCTCCGATACCGTGTCGCTGACCATTGAGTGCCTGATCAAGGCCATTGAAGCGCGCACCATGGATACAGGGATTCCTGAGTACAAGATTCCGCCGGGGGTGGACCGCTCGCAGTTGCCGCGCTTCGAGCACGAGCGCGAGGTCTACCAGCAAAAGGTCGATACTGTGAAATGGGCCGCGGTGGGGCACGATATGCGGCAGGGGTATGTGCTGACGCAATACTTCTATGAGCAACTGCTGCAATTTGAAAAGGACCCCGCAGGCCTGAAAGATACGATCGGCGAGATGGTCTACGGCATGGACGTAGACCAGCAGGTCCACCGCGCACGTCAGATCCAGTTTGACGCGCAGGCCGACGACGACGTGATGCAGCGCAGCAAGCCGCGCCCGCTGACGGGGCTTGACCTGGCAGAAGCGAAACTGGCCAGCGGAGATGTGGCTGCTGCCGCCGCCTTGGCGCAGAAAGTCATTGAAGGCCCCACCGACACCATTGCGTCGACGGCCAATGCCGCACGGGCGCATTTCATCATGGCCCGCGTGGACCTGATGACCGGCCACCCCGACGAGGCGGTCGACGACTTCCAAAAGACGCTCGCGACGAGCAAGGAGCAAAGACTGCTTGCATGGTCACACATCTACCTGGGTCGGATGCTGGATCTGGAGTGCAAGCGCGACGAAGCCGTAGCCGAGTACAAGGACGCACTGACGGTGCGCGACGGCCAGCTCGACACGCGCCTGGCCGCTGAGCGGGGCGTGAAGACGGCGTATGTGCAGCACGGCCACGAACATGACTGCGACGACGAGACCGGCGACAGCGACGCGCCCGTTGCCGGGGGCCCGACCGGCCCGGGCGGAGCAAAGCCCGCTGCGCACGGACCGGACAGCACGCCAAAGCCACAGTAATCCACCACCGCCGTGTTTCCGGATGAGCAGAAGCTCGGCAGATGCGCTGGATCACCCGGTCGAATTTCGGCGTGCAGTCAACTTCTAGAGCCTGTTATTAACTTTGGCGGGTGCGGCGCTGAGAGCCAATTTCTCGCAGTTCGCGAAGCGAGGAGCGCGGTGTGCCGGGTGTACTCAAGCGACGAGCGACAAAGAAATGGGGGAAATTGGCCCCAGCCCTCCGGATTGCGGCGCAAATCGCGCCATACTTCGTTGTCGTCCTAGGTAGTGGGGCCGCCACAACCGTCGTCCTCCGCCTTGTCTGGCGCGATTTTCGCTCGCAACGCCCGCGCGCGCCAAAGTTAATGACAGGCTCTAGAATGGGCCTGACCGTGGAATGCATCTAAAACCTCTAAAGACGCTAGTGGGAGAGCCGGAAGAGTGAAAGCAGATCTCAAAGAGCTTGAGTTGGCGCTGGGGCATGAGTTTTCTCGCCCCGAGCTGCTGGTGCGAGCGCTCACACACCGTTCATTGGCCAACGAACTTGCAAAAGCGAACGGCGAAAGCCAATCTGCAGAGGCAAACAACGAACGCCTGGAATTCCTCGGCGACGCAGTGCTCGGACTCGTCGTGGCGGAGGCCTTGTTCACATGGCATCCGGAGTGGCACGAAGGCGAGCTGACGCGCGTTCGTTCGGGATTGGTAAGCCGGCAGCACATGGCTCAAGTGGCTGAGACGATCGGCCTCGGCGAACATTTGCGATTGAGCCGCGGTGAAGAGCGCAGCGGCCTGCGCCGAAGAAGCACTGTGCTCTCGAATACCATGGAAGCTGTGATGGGCGCGCTCTTTCTCGATGGTGGCCTGGAACCTGTGCGCGGATTCGTCCGTCGGCAGGTAATAGCAGACGCCGCCGAACGCCTGGCTCTGGAACTGCGCTCGGGCGAGGCGCTGGGCAACTACAAGTCTGCACTACAGGAGCGTCTGCAGGCAGCTCGCGCCGGGGCGCCGATTTATCGCGTGAAGAGCGAAAGTGGCCCCGACCATCACAAACAGTTTCTGGTTGAGGTGCGCCTGAAAGGCGAGGCCGGGCAGAAAGGCAAGCCGCTGGCCCGCGGCATGGGGCGCACCAAGAAACACGCCGAGCAGGATGCGGCACGGAGAGCGCTAAACCTGCTTGCGAGCGGAGCCCTCTCGCCGGGCGATGAGGCGCAAACCGCCGGACTGCGAACATCCGGCGCCGAGCTTGCCGCTCGGTCTGAAGCGGGGCGGCGCGCCGGATGAACACTCCTGCTCCAGCGCCTGTTCCGCATGGCCACCATTGGCCGCATGTGCGCGCGCATCTGCCAACGCTGCCGCACATTGTGGCGTCGTTGCTGCAAACCGTGGTGGTGGCAGTGTTTGTGCTTACATTCGTACTGCAGCCCTTTCTCATTCCCTCAGAAAGCATGGAGCGGACTCTCCTTGTGGGAGATTTTTTGCTTTTCAACAAGCAGGTTTACGCTCCTGCCAGCCGGCTGAGCCGTTGGCTACTGCCTTATCGGCCTGTGGAGCGAGGCGACATCATCGTTTTCCATCACTCTCAGCCGCCCATGCTCATCAAGAGAGTGGTCGGAGTACCGGGCGACCGGTTGCGAATCAGGGAGGGACAGGTGTTTGTGAACGGCTCAGTTCTCGACGAGCCGTATGCGGCCTTCGAGCCCGCGCCGCCCAATCCCGCACGCGACAACTTTCCCGCCAGAGTCTACTCCGACCCTGAGGTCGATCCCGACTGGTGGCGCGAGATGCAAAGCCTCACGCACGACGGAGAGCTCGTCGTGCCGCCGGGCGAATACTTTGTCCTGGGCGATAACCGCAATCACAGCCTCGACTCCCGCTTCTGGGGTTTTGTGCCGCGCCAGGCGATTGTGGCCCGGCCGCTCGTCATCTATTTTTCGCTTTCCCGGCCGTCATCCACTGACCTGCCGCAAGCCGCTCCGCCCCCAAATCAGCAGGCCGCGGATGATAGACTCGGACACGAACGCGATCTTGCCGAACGCCTGGCGGGTTTTGCGCGATGGCGGCGCATTTTCCGCGTTGTGCATTGATTCGGCCCGCAAACGGAGTCGATACGCCGCAGCACCTCCTAAAAGAGCTACAGAATGACGAAGAAAAAGACGCGAGCAGCCAAAGAGCCGCAAGGAAAGCAGGCGGAACCGGCTCCCGAGCCCGCCAAGGTAGAAGAAACGCCCTTTGAAGCCGTAGCCAGCATTTGCTCGGTGCTCGTGGTGGGCCTGTTCATCCTTACATTCATTGCGCAGAATTTTGTCATCCCTTCAGGATCGATGGAGAACACGCTGCTGGTCGGCGATCACCTGGTGGTCGACCGCATCACACTGGCCCCGCCGGCAAAGTGGATGCCCCTGGTTCACTACCGTGAGCCGAAGCGCGGCGACATTGTCGTTTTTATCAAGCCCGTTCCCGAGCCGGAGCCAGATTCCGAAGGCAAGCCTCAATACTTCTTCCTGGTAAAGCGGCTCGTCGGTATTCCCGGCGATCGCATCCATCTGCACGACGGCATCGTCGTTTTGAATGGCGTTGCGCAGCCCCAGCCGCACGCTCAGCCAACCACTGCCGACAACTATCAGGAGTTTCTCGACGAGTTTCCGTCCGTGCCGCCGTATCCCCAAACCGGCGGCGCCACCGAGAGCTGGGCCGTAGACTTTCCGAATCATGTCGTCGATGGTGACCTAGTGGTCCCTCCCGGGATGTACTTCATGATGGGCGACAACCGGCATGACAGCCTGGATTCGCGCTTCTGGGGATTCGTGCCGCGCCAGAACATCGTAGGCCGCCCTCTGTTCAATTACTGGTCGTTCGAGACACCGGATTCTGTTTACAACGAGACCGGCATTGGCCCGCGCCTGGCGTGGATGGGGCATGTGGTGATGCACTTCTTCACCGAGACGCGCTGGAGCCGCACCTTCCATCTGACACGGTGAACTGCCGAACCGCCGTAGAATCAGAAGGAAGATGACCAACGGAAGCGAGAGCAAGGAAAGGGTTCGCGGAAAACTGAGGATCGCACTGGCTGCTTTCGCGGTCCTGGTGCTTCTGTTCGTCGTCCCACCGTTGATCAACGTAAACCACTACAAAAACCAGATCACGGGGCTTCTGTCGCGATCGCTGGGCCGGCCGGTGCGGCTCTCATCGGTGCAGGTGCAGCTTTTGCCAAGGCCGGGATTCGAAATCTCTGATCTGAGCGTCGCTGAAGATCCCGCCTACGGCGCCGAGCCTGTGCTCCACGCCAACGAGGTCAGCGCTTCCATCCGGCTGCTGGCGCTGTTTCGTGGCCGCGTGGAGATCGGCAAGATCAGCGTCGATGAGGCCAGCCTGAATCTGGTCCGCGCCGGCCCAGGCCGGTGGAATCTTGACCCCATCTTTCGTACCGCGGCCGCTCAGACTGAATCTGCGGCAGGTATGCGTGGGGCGGCGCCGCTGCCTTACCTTGAAGCCACCAACTCCCGCATCAACTTCAAGAATGGAGCGGAAAAGCTCCCATTTTCGCTCGTCAATGCCGACCTCTCGTTCTGGCAGGAGAACCCCGGAGAGTGGCGCATCCGGCTGCGCGGCCAGCCGGCCCGTACCGATGTAAGCCTGTATCTGGAAGAGACCGGCGTGGTGCGCATGGAAGCAAGCATGCGGCGCGCTCCCGCTCTCCGGCAGATGCCCCTGCATCTCGATCTCGACTGGCGCGAAGCGCAATTGGGTCAACTTGCCCGCTTGATCACCGGGTCCGATCCCGGCTGGCGTGGCGACCTGGCGGGAGAACTGCACATGGACGGAACCGCCGACGCAGCCAGCATTGCCATGCGGCTCAGCGCGGTAGGCGTGCATCGCGCTGAATTCACGCCCACAGCACCGCTCGATTTCGATGCCAACTGCGGCTTTGTATACCACTACGCGCAGCGCAGCCTGGAGAATCTGGCCTGTGACTCGCTACTCGGCGACGGACACGTTCATGTGACCGGAGAGGAACCGGGCGCGTCCGCACCACCGCACTTTTCTATCGAGCTCAATCGCATCCCGGTGGCCGCGGGGCTTGATGCTCTGCGCACAATCCGCAGCGGACTCGCGCCGGATCTCGAAGCGAAAGGCACGGTGACGGGAAGGATTGTTTACGATGTCCACGGCGGCGAGCGCGCGGAGAATACCAATCCAAAGTTGCCGGCGAAGCCAGAGCTGAATCATGTGGCGAAGACCGGCCCCGAAGAGCAGGGTCCGCTCTCTGGGACGCTCACCGTAGAGGGGCTCATCCTGAGCGGCGGGGGGCTCAGCCGGCCAATTCAAGCACCGAAGTTCACGCTCGAGCCGGTATCGATTCCGCCTGCCGCGCCACACCCTGACGCTGCGGCGGAGGCGGCGGGGACGGGAAGCGCAACGGAGGCGTTAACCGGGACTGTGGCCATCCCAGCCGGCGCCACGGTTCCCCTCGACTTTAATCTGCGCTTTTCGCTTTCCGGCTACCAGTTGGGTGTGCGCGGGCAGACAAGTTTTGCGCGCGCAAGGGAACTGGCCCGGGCTGCGGGCATTCCCGAGACGGCGGCGCTCGGGTCGCTGGCGGGCGAGCCCATGGCGGTGGATTTGACGGCCACAGGGCCGTGGATGCCTCCCGAAGAGATCCCACTCGAGAACGTGACAGTTGCCGAAACTGTGCCGGTAAACAATGCGGGAACTCCGGTGGCTCCAGCGCCCCCTGGCACACTCGCAGCTCCCGGTGGCGACACGCTGACAGGGACCGTGACGCTGCACAACGCCAATTGGAAGGCCGATTACCTGGCAGGCCATGTGGGTGTCGACGATGCAACGCTGCATATTGAAAACGGCGAACTTCGCCTGGATCCGGTGGATTTTACATATGGCCCGCTGAAGGGAAGGGCGAGCGTGACGCTGCCTTCCGGCTGTGCTGCCAGTCAGCCCCCTCCGCCGGCGTGCCGGACTCAGTTTCAAATGCAGTTTACCGATCTGGACGTTGCAGCGCTCGAAAGCGCGCTGCTGGGAGCGCGGGAAAAAGGAACGCTGCTTTCAACACTGATCGACCGCCTCCATCCCTCGACCGCGCCACCTTGGCCGCAGGTTGAGGGCACAGTAACCGCGGACTCTCTAGTCCTTGGGCCCGTAACGCTCGATGGAGTCTCGGCGTCTTTGCGCATTGCGCCGACCGGCGCCGAGATTACGAGCCTCGACGCTGGGCTTTTCGGCGGAAGAGTGCATCTTGACGGCACCTTGACCAAGCCGGCTACCGATCGGGACAAGCCTTCGTACACGTTAAAGGGCGACTTTCAAAACCTCGAAGTTGCCGGCGTCGGCACGCTGCTTGGATTGCACTGGACAGGCTCGCCATTAAGCGGCACAGCCAACGTAAATCTATCCGGATACACAGATGAGGACCTGGCGGCGTCGGCCAAGGGGAGACTGCACTTCGAGGTTCGGCAGGGAAGCATCGCAACGCCAGGGCGCGTGCCCACTGCAACGACCGCCAAATCCAGGCAAATCACTGCAGCCCTGGCCCGCTTTGCTGGCTGGACCGGAGACGCCGCCATTCAAAATGGAGCGATCGAACTTGGACAAAATACGATCGTCACCGGCAATGGAAAGCGATCGGCCGCCGCCACGATCACCTTTGCAACTCCACCGGAGGTGAGCTTCGGATCGCCATAGGAGGCACGGTCTGAAAGTCGCCGATGACCAAACAGTCAATATGAATCGGGGGAAGGGGATCGACTCATTTCCGGCCTGGCTCCGCTCAAGCAGCCTTTGTCCAGGGCCTGATTGAGATCCTGAATCACGGTTCTCAGCCACTATTCGTTTGCCTCAATCTTTCGTCCGTGGGCATCCTGAACGGGCCTCGTGTTCATGCGAAAGAGATCGGTGAAGGCCCGCATCTGCGAGCGGCTGATGCTCAGGTCCTCTTCGAAGACGAACCAGCGCACCCCTTCGCTACAAGGCGGCGTTACTTCGGAACCGATATAGGTCCAATAGCCGCGGTCTGAGGGCAAAAGGCCGCCTGCGCTCACCATGTCGGTGATCTTCGCGGTCGTGCCGGGCTTGGCGGGCAGGTGCTCCCAAAGTGTTGCAAGAAGGGCATTCGCAACGCCCCGGTCCTGGTTCAGCCGCACGGCCACAATGGCTATTTTGCCGTCGTCGCTGCGGTACACCAGGTCCACTTCCATGTCGCTGAGCTTGCCTTTCACCGGGTGCTCGCTCGGATGATGGAAATCAAGCTCGAGGAGGCGGTAGCGCACGCCGCCGGCCACCATAGTGCTGCCGGGATCGACGTGGGCAAGAATGCCACGTCCGGTGTTTTCGAGGGTCATGGGTCCGGCGACGAAGTGGAATTCGAGAGGCTGAAGCGACCTGTTTAAACGCGCTCCGCGGATGTCAATGGGAGACTGTTCGTGACCTTTGGAGCACGTCTGGAACGATGGGTCGAGCTTGCCCCATACCAGCGGCCCGATTTTTCCTTCGTAGCCCCAGTTCGACAAGTTTTGCGCGGCGCAGGCCGCGGCAAAGCCGAGGACGAGAACAAAAAATGAAGAAAGGCGCATGGACTTCTCCGTTCAACAAGACGCGAGGGCTTCCCGGAGAATTCTAAGGCATTGGCATTCGGTGGGCGGAAAAATGGGACCCGATTGAGCATCGGGTCCCACGGTTGAATCGTTCCTCCACGCCAGGTTGAGGCGCGTTCCCTATTTCGCCTTGGCTGTTGCGCCCAACCCTGCCTGCTCGGCAAGCGCCGCGGCCTTCTCATTGCTCTCCCAGGTGAACTCCGGCTCGGTGCGGCCGAAGTGGCCGTATGCCGCGGTTTTCTGGTAAATCGGACGGCGCAGGTTCAGGTACTCGATGATCGCTTTCGGCGTAAGCGGGAAGTTTTTGCGGATCAGTTCCGTGAGCTTTGCCTCGCTCAGCTTGCCCGTGCCAAAAGTTTCGACCAGCACGCTCACCGGCTCCGCCACGCCGATGGCATAGGCGAGCTGCACTTCTGCGCGGCTGGCCAGTCCAGCGGCAACAACGTTTTTAGCGATATGGCGAGCCATGTAGGCTGCCGAGCGGTCGACCTTGGTCGGGTCCTTGCCGCTGAATGCGCCGCCGCCGTGGCGGCCCATGCCGCCGTATGTGTCCACAATGATTTTGCGGCCGGTTAGTCCGGTGTCGCCCATGGGGCCGCCGATCACGAAGCGGCCGGTTGGATTGATGTGGTATTTGGTGTGCTCGTCGAGCCACTTTGCAGGCAAAACCGCCTGAATCACGTACTTGAGGATGTCGGCGTGTAATTCTTCGTTCGAAACAGCCTCGGAGTGTTGACTGCTGATGACGACGGCGTCGATGCGCGCCGGTCTTCCGTTTTCGTCGTATTCCACCGTCACCTGGCTCTTACCGTCGGGACGAAGGTAGGGCAGTCTGCCACTCTTACGGACGGCGCTCAATTGGCGCGTAAGCTTGTGCGCGAGCGAGATCGGAGCAGGCATCAGTTCGGGAGTCTCGTCGGAGGCGTAGCCGAACATCATGCCCTGGTCGCCGGCGCCGCCTGTGTCAACACCCTGGGCGATGTCGCCCGACTGCTTGTTGATGCTCGAGATCACCGCGCAGGTGTTGGAGTCGAAACCGTAGAGCGCGTTGTCATAGCCGATTGAAGCCACAACGCCGCGAACCAGCGACTGGAAATCGACGTAGGCCTTGGTAGTGATTTCGCCCGCAATCACGACGAGTCCGGTGGCTGTCAGCGTTTCCGCCGCGACACGGCTGTATGGATCCTGCTCCAGGCAGGCGTCGAGAATGGCGTCGGAAACCTGGTCGGCAATCTTGTCCGGATGGCCCTCGGTGACGGATTCAGAGGTAAATAAGAAACGATCGCTCAACTTGAATACTCCTTCCCATTGCTGGGTTCAATTCATTCCCTGGCGCTTTGGCCCATTCGCTCCAGACGATCCGCACCTTCGGCGCTCAATCAAAGAGTCCACGGAGCCACATGTGTGCCGCGTCGACTTGGCATTGCTCAGACACAGAGCGCAAAGCCATGGGCACAACCATTTCATGGTAAATGTGCCAGGCGGCGCGGAGCAAAGCTCTGCATCGTATGGTTAACAACGAGGATTCAATGGGAGAATCGGGGCCCTGAGCAGGGCGCCGGAGCCGCCCTACAGCCGGGAAAGGACGTGAGATACCCAACCGTGGGCCGAAGACCAGGTGTTATACAGCGCGACCGAATTGCCGTGCACGGGAAGCAGAGTGTGCCACCAACCCTGGCGAAGCCCGAAATAGCGCACGGTCAAGAATGCGGCGGATGCAACGGCCAGCATCAAGAGGGCAGCTCCGGCCCAGCGCAGGCGGACTTCAAGAGCTTCACGGCGAAGAAGCCTTGCCTTGCCTACATTCGAGGCAAAGGCCGTCCAATTCCTGTCGTCATCCACTGGCTGCCCCGAGGCGCTGAAAGCCTGGAGAAAACGCTCGGTCCAGTCCTGAGGATCAAGCCCGACGGCGGCGGCGTAGCCGCGAATAATCCCCTTGCTCAGGATGCCGCCCGGAAGCAGGCGAAACCTCTCCTCCTCCAGCGCAACTAAATGCCGTCGGCTGATTTTCGTGACCGCCGCGATGTCTTCCAGCGCAACGCCGCGTGCGACGCGTTCGTTGCGCAGGTCCTCTCCAAATCTTCCCATCGGCGACCGCAAATAGGTCAGAAACCCTGCAAAAACTGTACTTTCACCATAATCCCGCTTCCACCCCAGGTCAAAGAGTTTCCCTGTCTTTGAGCCGCCTTTTTACCGTTTTGAACCCAGTTTCGAAACAGCGGCAGGCCCGGTGCAGTCGACGATCAGTGGAACCGCATGGGCTCCTGCGGCTGATACCCTGAAGATGGGGATTCCTGACGCCTAGGTTCTTGCCGGATCCTCAAGCGGACATGAACAAGCTCATCTTTGCCAACCTTCTGCACCGCCCCATGCGATCGATCATCAGCGTGCTCGCCGTGGCTATTGAAGTCATCATGATTCTGTCGATTGTGGGCATATTCATGGGCATGCTGAACGACCAGAAACAGCGCACGAACGGCATTGGCGCCGACCTGATGCTGTTGCCGTCGAATGCCAGCTTGTTCAACGGAGTCGGCGGCGCCAATATGCCGATCAAAGACGAAGAAGCGCTTCTGAAGCTGCCTCACGTGACGATAGTTTCGCCGGCCATTCAGAAAATCTCGACCAGCGGCAGCGTGGAGATCCTTTACGGCATTGATTATGCAAGCTTCAACGCGCTGAAGCCCTTCACTTTTCTCGCCGGCGGGCCGTTTGCGGGGCCCAATGACGCCATCATCGACGACGTCTTTGCCAGCCGCCGGAACCCCGCCACCGGAAAGCCTTACGCGGTGGGCGATACGGTCATGATTATGGATCAGTCCTTCCGCGTCTCGGGCATTGTCGAGCAGGGTAAAGGCGGCCGTAAGCTGATTCCGATTGAAACCATGGGGGAACTCACGGGCGCCGATGATAAGGCCTCGCTCTTTTACATCAAATGCGACAATCCGGCGAACGACAATCTGGTCGTCGAGGAGATTCACAATACCCGCGGCTTCGGAAACAACACCTTGACCACCGTCGACGAATGGCTCGACCAGATGACGCCGGACAAGATCCCGGGATTCAACCTGGCGCTTGAAATCATTACCGGTATCGCGGTGATCATCGGCTTCCTGGTCATCTTCCAGTCCATGTACACCGCGGTTCTTGAGCGCACCCGGGAGATTGGCATTCTGAAATCGATGGGCGCGTCCAAAACAGCCATTGTGAGCGGCGTGTTGCGCGAGTGTGCGGTGCTTGCCGCCGCCGGCGTTCTGGTGGGCATCCTGGGGACCTACGGCGTGCAGCTGCTTATGGCTCACGTCTTCCCGACACAGCACTTTGAGATCACGGTTCGTTGGCTGGGGCAGGGCGCGGCGATCGCCTTCCTTGGTTCCGTCTGCGGGGCGCTTTATCCGGCGTGGATGGCCGCGCGCAAGGATCCCATTGACGCCCTTGCCTACGAGTAAAGAGCGATACGCGATACTTAACGGTGGTGTCCCAACGCCGCCCCGCGCAGCAGGGACCCTTTGAGGCCGCCTTGGAAGTGGAAACCCAGAGACTAGTTTCAATCAGCGCGATTCGCGCCGCGGCGCTGCGCATTGCGCCCATTGCGATGAAGACGCCGCTGGTTCGGGCCGCGTTCCCCGGCATATCGGGTCATGGGACGGGCAGGGAGATCTGGCTCAAGGCAGAGAGCCTGCAGCCGATCGGGGCATTCAAGATTCGCGGCGCGGCGAACAAGATTCTGCAGCTAACGCCGGAGCAGATCGCGCGCGGGGTCATCACTTATTCCAGCGGAAACCATGCGCAGGGAGTGGCCTACGCGGCGCGTGAGGTCGGAGCGAAGGCCGTCATCGTGATGCCGTCGAATGCGCCGGCAATCAAGCGCGCGGCGACGCTGGCTCTAGGCGCCGAGATCGTTGACGTGGGTGTGGCATCGAGCGAGCGCCTCGCCATGGCAGAGGAACTCGTGCGAAAACACGGCTATGTCGTGATTCCGCCTTACGACGACGAGCAGATCATTGCCGGACAGGGAACCTGTGGTCTCGAGATCGTGGAGGAATTGCCGGACGTGGACCTCGTCGTCTCGCCGGTCTCGGGCGGCGGACTGCTAAGCGGGATCGCTGCGGCGGTAAAGCAGGTGAGCCCGAAGACGATGGTATTAGGCATCGAACCGGAGCTGGCCGGCGACACGGCTGAGAGTTTTCGATCGGGCAAGATCGTCACCTGGCCGGCGGAGCTGACCAGCCGGACGATGGCGGACGGCCTTCGCACGCAAAGCGTGGGCGTGCGCAATTTTGCCCACATTCAGGCCTATGTGGACGGCATTCTTACAGTGACGGAGGCGGAGATTCGCGCGGCCATGCGCGCCATTGTCGCAGCCACGAGGCTTGTTCCCGAGCCCAGCGGCGCTGTATCGGCGGCCGCGCTTCTCTTCCACGCCGGCCAGCTGCCCGCGTACCGCAAGGCTGTGGCAGTTGTGAGCGGCGGCAACGTGGAACCCAGGTTGCTGGCCGAGGTGCTCACGGAAGGCGCGGCCTAACGTCGTTCAACTATGATCGTGCACACGATGAATCCGCGAAAAGGTACGATTCGCCATCTGGTTCTGGGTCTGGGGCTTGTGTGCGTCGTGTGGCCCGCGCATGCAGATAAAAAGCCAGTCGTGCCGGTAAAACCGATGGCCGGCCCACGCGCCACCGTCCTGCGCATCACCTGGCTCTACATCAACCCCGATACAAGCTCGCAAAAAGTGGATAAGGTGCAGATCGGCCGCGAGATGGTGGTTTCGGAAAAGAGCGGCCCCTGGATGCGGGTTTACGCCAACACCGATATCGAAGAGCTGCACAACGACAAGGACACGCCGATGGTCGGTGAGGACCAAACGCCTCCGCCGATATCGGGCTGGATGGAAGCCAAGGGAGTAGTGGAAGATTCCACGCCCAATGCGGATCAGATCCTGATGGGCGCGGCCGCCGGCCAGGAAGCTCTCGCGTCCAATCCGCGCGGCCCGGCCAATGCCGCGCAAAGCGCGCGCCTGCTCTATCGGCGCGTCGCGGAAATGTTCCCTAGCTCGCCGCATGCGCCCGAAGCTGCCTGGCGGGCAGCCGATATCGAATGGCAACTGGAGAAGTCTGACACAGAAAGCATGCCGTCAGCGCATGAACGCGATCCCGTCTTTCGCCAGCTGATGGGCGAGGACGACTTGAGAAAGGTAATCAAGGCATATCCCCGGACGCGCTGGGCGGCGCTTGCGGCCTTCGAACTGATTGACAACAAACTTTGCGGTGATTGGGAAGGCTCGACCCAGTGCCCGGAGAAAGAGGCGGATCTTTATCTGAAATACGCCAATGAGTACCCCGACGGCCCCCGTACTGCGCGAGCGCTTTACGAAGCTGTTTATCGGTTCGCAGTGCTCAAGGACATGTATGACGCGAACGGAGACGACAAGAAAAGCGAGAATGCCCACAACCAGGCGCGTACGGTTGTCGCCCAACTGAAGGCTCACTTTGCCGATTCCGACTACACGTTGCGCGCGGGGGCGCTGGTGTACAAATTGGATGAAGGGGTTCCTGTTTACGGCATCGAACGGGAGTAAGCGGCTCAGACCGGTTCCAGAGTTGGTGCAGCTTTTTCGGGCGTTATTCAAAGTGGCTCTTACTTCCACCCCACGGACGAAGATCCGTCCGCGGGGACCCCGGAAATGAAAGAGCCATTTGAGTGACGTGGCTTCGGGATACTGTAACTTTGGAACCGGTGTAAGGCCTCCCGGACGCGCTGGCAGATCGCATGAAAACAAAAAGCCAGGAGGCTTCTTGAGCCCGTACATCTTGTCCATTCTTTTGGGAGTTGTGGAAGGCTTGACCGAGTTTTTGCCGGTCAGTTCAACGGCTCATTTACGCATCGCTGAAGCATTGATGAAGATTCCGCTGGGCGACTCTGCCTGTTCCGTCGGCAATACGGCCTGCTTTCAAGATGTTGCGTACTGGGAAATGTACACCATCGTGATCCAGGTTGGCGCCATCCTGGCGCTGTGCCTTCTCTTCACTGAAAGAATCGTCGGTTTTATTCGTACGTTTCCCCGTGGCGATAGCGGCGACCGCACATGGCTTACCCATCCCATTTCACTCACGCTCATCGCGTTTGCCTGCACTTCGGCTCCCGCTCTTTTACTTCACAAGTGGAGCGAAAAGAACCTGGGCAGCCTGAACGCGATGGCAATAGCGCTTGTCGTGGGCGGGATCGTGATGTGGGTGATCGACGCCTGGAGCGAGCGCCACGAGGCGAATACGACTCATGTGGAGGAGATGTCGCTGGCGCAAGCCATCTGGATAGGGCTTTGCCAGACGCTTTCGGCCATCTTTCCCGGCACCTCGCGCTCCATGTCGACCATCGCCGCAGGCCAGCTTGCCGGTCTCGACCGGCCTTCCGCGCTCGAATTCAGCTTTCTGCTCTCCATTCCGACAATGATCGCAGCGACGGGCTGGGATCTGATCAAGGAGATTCATTCCAGCAAGGCAGCCGGAGCCGCCGCGCACGTCGTAATGAACCCTGAGCGATGGATCGTGCTGATCATCGGCATCGTCGTGTCGTTCGTCGTGGCGCTAGGCGTTGTGGAGTGGTTTCTCGCGTGGGTGCGGAAGCACGGCTTCACGATGTTCGCCATTTACCGCATCCTGCTGGGTGGTGTGCTGTTGATCTGGGGCGCGAAATTGATCGGATAACCAAGCAGGATCCGAGATCCGATGCGAACTTTTGTACGCCACTATATTCTGCCCCTGGCCCGCAAGCACCGTTGGCGGTCCATTTGCGAAATCGGCGCACGCACGGGAACCAGCACAAATTACCTGCTCAGCCTGCCGATCGAGTACAGCGCCATCATTGATCCCTGCATCGATGAGGATCTTGCGGCGAAGTATGCCGGCGAGTTGCGAGTTCACGTATTCAAAAGCAACAGCCTAGACGCGCTGGCCACGGACGGGCCCGCGCTTTTAGGCGCGCCATTCGACGCCATCCTTATCGACGGAGACCACAACTGGTACACGGTATTCAATGAGCTGCGTCTCATTCGCGAACGCGCCCTGGTGCGGCCCGGCGGATTCATCTTTCTTCACGATGTGGATTGGCCTTATGGCCGCCGCGACTTGTACTACCAACCGGACACCATTCCAGTGGAGTTTCGGCATCCATTCGCGCAAAAAGGCATGATTCGTGGCGAGAGCAGGCTGGCCGATACCGGTGGATTGAACAGCAAATACTTAAACGCGCTGGAAGAAGGCGGACCGAAGAACGGTGTCCTCACGGCAGTTGAGGACTTTCTGGCGCAATATCCAAAAGACTATCGAGTCTTCAGGATTCGCTACCAGTATGGCCTGGGGGTTCTGCAGGTAGCTGGGGGGAGCGCTGACGACGACTCCTCTTTTCGCGCGCTAAAGGCCAGAGCGTTCTTCCTAAGCCCTGTTTCCCGGCTTGCACGATCATTCAAGTTTGCCTTTAAATCCCATTCGGCACAGTAAATTGCGATGTGCCTCCAACTCGCTTCGAGGCGGTAAATGTCAAGGAAAGCTACGGGTAATGTTTCAGGTTCCCCCTGCGGCCGTCGTACCCCGGATCGTTCCCGTGGACGCCGATAATAGAACTTGCTCTGGGACGATTTGCCTGCCCCTGCGGCGTACCGCGAGAGTCTTGCGCGGCAGCCGGTGGGCTGGACCGCCCTTGTGATGAACTCCATCCGCATTGTCCTGTCGCCCACGCGCAGCCGCCCTGTGAACGTGTTCCTGGGAGTTGTGCTGATTCTTGTCTCGCTCCTCCTTTTCCTCGCCCTTGCAACCTACCGCGCTTCTGACCCCTCGCTGAATACCGCCACGGATTCTGTCGCAGTGCACAACTGGGTGGGCCTCTTCGGCGCTTACCTCAGCGATCTGCTGCTGCAATCACTCGGCCTGACGGCGTTTCTATTGCCGCTGTGGCTTGGGGGCGTGGGCTGGACGTGGATGCAATCCCAGCCTGGCGGGTCGAAGATTCTGCGCTGGATGGGAACGATCCTGACGCTGGTCTTTTTGCCCGCTGTCTTTGGACTTCTGCCGTGGCATTGGCGATGGCTGCACGCGATTCCAGTGGAAGGCGTCGTAGGCCGGCTGGTAACGAATTTTTTGGTGGCTTACCTGAATATTCAGGGCGCATGGCTCGTCGCCTCGGCGCTCTCAGCATGCGGGCTTTACTTTGCATCGGCGATCAGTTTCACGACTGTCCGCGAAAGCGTCGCCGAGCATTGGACCCGCTTTATTGCATGGCGTGAAGAGCGGAGTGAGCGGCGCGCGGAACTGCGTGCGGAACGCGACGCTATGGGGGTGGAACGGAATCAACCCGTGCCTTTCCCGAGGTTCGTAACAGAAGAAGGGCCGGACGAGGAAATCGAGCCTCCCGCCAGCAAGCCGAACCGCTTCCTTTCCTTCTTCATGCGGAGGCGCGAACAGCATCAGGACCCGCTCGACAAAATCCCTGCATACCAGCGGAACGCATTCGAGCGGCAGCCTGAGGAACGAACCGCTGCGGCGATTCCCATCACGCCGCGCAAGCCCAGTATCTGGGAACGCGTTGAATCGGAAACCGCAACGGCCTCGGCCGCGCCGGCAGCAGCCTCGGCACAGGTGGCTCCCATGCCCGCGCCGGCAGCGACGGTGCGCGCGGCCGATCCATGGGCTGGGGTTAGGCCCGAGCCCGTTCAAGCGCCGTCACAGCCTCACTCGGATGCGATTGCCATACACAATCGCGCCGATGCCGACGTACGAACAGTGACCATCACTCCCAAGAATGTGAGCGGCTACAAGCTGCCTTCAAGCACGTTGCTGAGTTCCGGCGAGGCACCGCAATCGGTACGCGAAGACGAGCTGCGCGAAGAGGCCAAGGTTTTGGTTGAGAAGTGCTCCGAGTTCGACGTGCGCGGCCAGGTGGTTCAGATCAATCCCGGCCCCATGGTGACAACATTCGAGTTCAAGCCCGAGGCGGGCATTAAATATTCGCGCGTAACGGGCCTGGCCGACGACTTATGCCTGGCCATGCGCGCCGAAAGCATCCTCATCGAGCGCATGCCCGGCAAGAGCACGGTTGGCATTCAGGTGCCCAATCACGAACGCGAGACGATCCATCTGCGCGACGTGATCGAGAGCGAGAACTTCGTCAAAGCACGCTCGCGTCTCACGATTTCCATGGGAAAGGACATCAACGGCCGCATTGTCATTGCCGATCTGGCCTCGATGCCGCACATTCTGATTGCCGGATCGACGGGATCGGGCAAATCCGTGGCTATCAACGCCATGATTATGAGCCTTCTCTATCGCACAACGCCTCACCAGGTGAGGTTGATCCTGGTCGATCCCAAACGGGTTGAGTTGGGCATGTACGAAGGCATTCCCCATCTCTTTACGCCGATCGTCACAGAGCCCAAACAGGCCGCAAACGCTCTGCGCAATGCAGTCCGCGAAATGGAGCGCCGGCTCAAGTTGATGGCCAGCCGCAGCGTGCGCCACATCGATCAGTACAACAAGCTCTTCGAGGGTTCTACCCTTTCACTTTTTGGACAAGAATCTGGTGAGAACGAAGAGGAACCGCTCCCTTACATCATCATCATCATCGACGAGCTGGCCGACCTGATGATGCTTGACCGCGCCAACGTCGAAGAATCCGTGACGCGTCTGGCGCAAATGGCGCGCGCCGTGGGCATTCACCTGATCCTCGCCACACAGCGGCCCAGCGTCGACGTCATCACCGGCCTGATCAAGGCCAATATTCCCACCCGCATCAGCTTCCGGCTCGCCACCAAGGTCGACTCGCGCACCATCCTCGATACCAACGGCGCCGAAGCGCTCCTCGGCCGTGGTGACATGCTCTTTCTGCCGCCGGGCACGAGCCGCCTGTTGCGCCTGCACGCTCCTTACGTGAGCGAGAAGGAGACAGCTGCCGTGGTCGACTTCTGGAAATCGCAAGGCACAGCGGAATACGTCGAAGGCTTCCTCGATTCGCCCAAGGACGAACGCGCTGCCATGGAAGGCGAAAGCGACGAAGCCAGTGAAGAGGATCCGATGTTCGACGATGCCGTTCGCCTCGTCTTCGAGTTCGGAAAGGCCTCCACGTCGCTCTTGCAGCGGCGGCTGCGCATCGGCTACGGCCGTGCTGCCCATCTCATCGACCTGATGGAGCGCGACGGCCTTGTGGGCGCCGCAGACGGTTCCCGCCCGCGTGAGCTGCTCAAAGCACCCAATTGGCTACACGAAGTGATGGCAGCCAACGAGTAGCGCGGCTCCCGGCACTTCCCGCCGGCCCATCAACCGGTGAGGTACAACTCGTCACGGACCTTCGAGGCGGCGACCCAACAAAGATGGGCGGTATCGGAACGCTCCAATTCAACGCCGTCCCGGACCGCCGCTTTCAGGTGCTGCTCGTTGGCCATGGAATCGGCCGCACCTTCAGGCCTCAAATCGGGCTCGGCGCACGGCAGAAGCTCCTAATATGTCACTGATCTCACCGCGGCCAGCCCCTCTGCCCGATATGCTACACTCCGTTGTGGAAACGCTTACTCAATCCGTAAAGCCGAGACCTTCCGGGCTTATCCCTACTCATCGCGGATGCATCCAGGGGGCGACGGCAGCTTTCCTCGCAAAGGCGAGCGCTGCTTGACAAACGTTTGAGTAAAGCAATTTACTAGGTGCGAACGTCTAACAGCCTTTGCGGACGTCTTCTCGCCGTTTCAGGTGATGTCCATGCTCGGATTGGTCCCAGCTTCCGTCGCCACCGGATCTTTCGGCTCATTGCCGGCCTTGCTTGCCTTCAATGCTGAGCCTCTGGCGCGTCTTCGCTCGCTGGATGTGATCGTTATCGCGCTCTACTTCGGGATGGTGATCTGGATCGGCATTTACCTGAAGGGCCGGTCGAACACCGGGGAAGACTTCTTCATGGCCGGGCGCGAGATGACGGCATGGATAGCCGGTCTGAGTTTCGTGAGCGCCAACCTGGGGTCGCTGGAATTGATGGGCTGGGCAGGCTCGGCCTATCAATACGGTATTTTGGCCACGCACTGGTATTGGATTGGGGCCATCCCGGCCATGCTCTTCCTGGGCCTGATGATGATGCCCTTCTACTACGTGTCGAAGACGCATTCGGTGCCCGGCTACCTGAACCTTCGCTACAGTGCGCATTCCCGGACCGTGGCGGCCGTCGCCTTCGCCATCGAAATGATTCTGATGAGCGGCGTGAACATGTTCGCCATGGCCGTGGTGATGAAGGTGGTGCTGGGGTGGGATCTGAACTTCTCTATCATCGTTTCATCGCTGGCGGTGGCGGCCTATGTCGGCCTGGGCGGGCTGCGCTCGGCCATCTTCAATGAAGTTTTGCAATTCGTGCTCATCTGGGGTGGAGCGCTGCTGGTTCCCATTCTCGGCCTGTTTCAGGCCGGGGGCGTCGCCGGCCTGAAGAGACAGATCATGGCCAATATGCAGTCCATGACCGGCGTGCATAGTGACAGCTACTTCCACATGTGGCGCGACACGGGAAGCTTTTCCGCGAACCCCATGGGCGTCCACTGGACGGGCATCGTTTTCGGCCTTGGCTTTGTGATCAGTTTTGGCTACTGGACAACGGACTTCCTCGTCGTCCAGCGCGTCCTCGCAGCACACAATCTGCGCGCCGCGCGTATGGCGCCCATCATCGGCTCCTTTTTTAAGATGGCTGTGCCGCTAATCGTTATTTTGCCCGGCCTGCTCGGCCTTGTTTTGTTGCAGAATCCCGATGGCAGCCGCCGCCAGCTCGTCGGCGAAGATGTGGTGGCCGCGTGCGCTCAGGCCACTGGCGGAGGGCTCGAGAATTCCTCTGCCTGCTCGGCGGCGATGGCCAGGACTACGCTTCCGGCCGCCTACCAGCGAAAGGTGCTGAGCGGTTCATCCGGCTCGGCCTTGCAGAGCTACAATCAAGTGCTGCCTCTCATGATGGCCCGTTACCTGGGCCCCGGCCTGCTCGGCCTCGGAATCACGGCTCTGATTGCGGGCTTCATGAGCGGCATGGCCGGTAACGTTAGCGCCTTCTCCACCGTTTGGACCTACGACATTTACAGGCCTCTCATTAACAAGTCCGGCTCCGACAGCCACTATGTCCTTGTCGGAAGGCTTTCGATCGTCATCGGTGTGATTGTTTCCATCGGCGCGGCGTACCTGGTCCAGCAGTTTCACGGGATCATGGACTACGTGCAGGCGTTGTTCAGCATCTTTGTTGCGCCGCTTCTGGCCGTCATCCTGTTCGGCATGTTCTGGAAGCGCGCCACGCGCATGGCCGGCTTCCTCGGCCTTCTGCTGGGCATCATTTTCTCCGCGGGCATGTTCGTATGGGTCAAGATGAATCCGGCGAACCTGGCGTATGTGGCGCTGTCAAGCGCCGCCAAGCCCATGGCCGAAAACGTCTTTCGCGCGCTGTGGGCGTTTTTGTTCGCGACTGTCGTAATCTTAGTCGTCAGTCTGTTTACCAATCCGCGGCCGGTGGCGGAGCTGGACGGCCTTGTCTACGGCGCCACGAAACTGCCTGAAGAAGAGCCGGTGCCGTTCTACAAGAAGGAATGGGCGTGGGCGTGCCTTGTGGTAATCATTTTCGCTGGCCTTAACATCGTGTTCTGGTAGCGGGAGCGCACGGAGAAGGATTAACGGCGTATGCGTGGAAGCGGAATTCCAATCTGGTTTTTCATTGGACTGCTGCTGGTGATCTACGGCGCGATGATCACAGGCTACGGAATTTTTGAGTGGACGACGGGCAACTATCCGGCGGGCGTGCAGATGACCAATCTGCATACGCCAGTGTGGTGGGGCGGTCTGTTGGCAGCGCTCGGCCTGGTTTACGTTTTCAAGTTTCGGCCCGGGAGAGCGGGCAAATAACGATTCTTCCTGGCGAAGGAGAACAGAACTTTCGCGGGAAAGATAATTCTTAAGGAGTAATAACATGGCAGCGCAAAGGAAGATGACGTTCGGAATTGTGGTGGGGAATCGCGGTTTCTTCCCCGATCATCTGGCTAAAACCGGCCGCGAAGAGATTATTGCCGTTTTGGAGGCCGCTGGAGCGCGGCCTATCGTGCTCAGTCCGGAAGAATCGAAGTACGGCGCGGTGGAAACCTACGCCGAGTCGCAGCGTTGCGCCGAACTCTTCAAGAAGCATGCGGAAGAGATCGACGGCATCATCGTCACGCTGCCCAACTTCGGCGAGGAGCGCGGCATCGTCGACGCGATTCGCCTTTCCGGGCTCAAGGTTCCGGTGCTGGTGCAAGCCACGCCCGACAGTTCGGGTGACATGACCATCAAGGATCGCCGCGACAGCTTCTGCGGCAAGATGAGTGCCTGTAACAACCTTATGCAGTATGGCGTCAACTATTCGCTCACCACGCTGCACACCGAAGCGCCTTCGTCGGCGGAGTTCAAGGCCGATCTCGAGTGGTTCTCGCAGGTCTGCCGCATCGTGAAGGGGCTCAAGAATCTCAAGATCGGCTCCATCGGCGCGCGGCCTGCGGCCTTCAACACCGTGCGCTACTCGGAGCGCATCCTCGAAACTTCGGGCATTTCGGTCGAGCCCATCGATCTTTCCGAAATCTTCGGCCGCATCAACCGCATGAAGGACAACGACGACGTGGCGCAGGCCAAGCTCACAGAGATAAAGAAATACATCACGACCTCCGGCGTGCCAGAGGCAGCGCTGCTGAAGATGGCCAAGCTGGGCGCGGTGATCGACGGCTGGATGAAGCAGACCAACTGCACCATCAGCGCCGTGCAGTGTTGGACGTCAATGGAAGAGTTCTTCGGCGTGGTGCCATGCACGGTGATGAGCATGATGAGCAATAATCTCATTCCTTCGGCCTGCGAAGTGGACGTGCCCGGCACGCTCAGCATGTATATGCTGGCGCTGGCGTCGGGCACCCCCTCCGCGCTGCTCGACTGGAACAACAACTACGGCAGCGACCCCAACAAGTGCGTCTGCTTCCACTGCTCCAATCTTCCCAAGCACTTCTTCAAAGAAGTCAGGATGGATTTCCAGCAGATCATCGCCGGCACAGTGGGCAAGGAGAACACGTACGGTACCCTCGATGGGCTGATCAAGGCCGGCACGATGACCTTCGCGCGCTTCTCAACCGACGACCGCCGCGGCGTCATCCGCGGTTACACCGGCAAGGGCCGCTTTACCGACGATCCACTCTTGACCTTCGGCGGCGCCGGCGTGGCGGAGATTCCGCAACTGCAGAAGCTGCTCAAATACATTTGCCGCGAGGGCTTCGAACATCACACGGCCGCGAATTTCAGCGACGTGTCAAAGTCCATCCACGAAGCCGCGCGCTACCTCGGCTGGGAGAGCCACTATCATCCGTCGCTCGAAGAGTAAGCGGGTGCCCTCGGTCCCTCGCATTTGGGGACCGGGGAAGATGCGTTCGATAGACAGAACTCGGTCAAGTCGTTCCGAAGAGCAAAAGGCCCCGCGAGGGGCCTTTTCGTTGATCCCGAAGATCGGACATGGAAGATTAAGCCCGCTCCACACCCTCCATCGGCTCCAGCATGATCCGTGCCACCAGCACCACGAGCGCGACCCACAGCAAGTCGGCGCCCAGCAGGTGTGCGATCTGGAGCCACACGGGAGCCAGCAATACCACGTCCAGAACGCCCAGCGCATACTGAGCCACCAGAAGAAGCAGGACGAGCGCGGAGAGCCCGCGATTGTTCCAATGTGTGTGTCGTTGCGCGGCGCGAACCAGCAACCAGATGAGGAAAATGCCGGCCGCAAACGCCACCGCGGGGTGCGTCCAGCGCCAGCGAACCAGCCAGCCGCTGGTCGAGGAGAAGTCCTGGGCGAAAGCCGCGCCCAGCGAACTCGCGGGGAAAAGCGTGTCTCCCAGTGCGGCCAGGGATCCGGTCACGCCGACGATCAGCACCACGATAATCGATGCGATGGCTCCGAATGGCGCGACCAGGCGAACCCGGCCGCGCAAATAGCCGTTACGGCGGCTGAGCATGTGCGCAGTAAGCGTGAGCGCGGCCAGCAGCAAAAGCGTGTTGGTCAGGTGCAGCGCCAGGTACGGCGCGCGGAGAGGCGACTGGCTCTGCGCGGTGAGTCCCAGCTTGACAAGAAATGCCCCAAGTGCGGCCTCAACGACCGTAAACGCCACGGCACCCACCGCCATCGCGCGGGCCAGATGTCCGCGCGGGGTGCGCGCAAACGTCCACCAGAGTAGCGCCACGACAGAGAAGAACGACAAGCCGCTCGTGATGCGGTGCGCGAACTCGATCGTCGTATCGGCACGCGCGGAGTGCTGAATGACCGTTCCGTTGCAGAGCGGCCAATGGTCGCCGCAGCCCGCTCCTGAGCCCGTGGCGCGAACTACTGCACCCCACAGGATGACCGCGATAAAGTAGGCGAGCACTGCCCAGGCAAACCGCCGCAGAGCGAGCGAGGGAAGATGATCGGTTTGCGCGGGCGGAGCGGCGATGGTCATGGATGACTCCGAAGCGAACTCATCAGTGTAAAACAGACTCGCTCAGCCTCCATCGCCTTTTGACGCCCTCTGAGCGAAGATGCAGACGCCAGATGACTCTATTCGCCGAGCAGCCGCACCACGTGATTCACGATCATTAGGTCTTCGAGCGGCGGAATCACGCGCACCGTGACCCGCGACTTCTCCGCGGAGATTGTCGCCATTCCGCGCACGTTGTTCCGAGCCGGATCGAGCACGATACCCAGCGCACCCAGCCCTGCGCAAATCTCTCTGCGCGAATCGATGTCGTTCTCGCCAATGCCGCCGGTGAAGACCAGCATGTCGAGGCCGTTCAGCTCCGCGACATAACTGCCGATCCAACGGGCGATCGTCCAGCAGAATTTGTCCACCGCCAGCCGCGCCTTCGCGTTGCCGGCCTTGATCGCCTCGCGCAGCTCGCGCATGTCGTTTGACAGCTCGCTCACGCCCAGCAGACCGGACTTCTTGCTCACCACCGTCTCGAGCTTCTCCGCCGCATCCGCCGCATCCGGCGTTGTCTCTGCGAGCTTCTTCAGAATGAAGATCAACACACCGGGATCGATGTCCCCGGTGCGCGAGCCGCTGATGATGCCGCCGGTCGGCGTGAGCGCCATCGAGGTGTCGATGCATTGGCCGTTCCGAATCGCGGAGATCGACGCGCCGTTCCCCAGGTGCGCCACGATCAGTTTCTCAGGCACGCCGGGCTGCAACTGGTACACGATCGACTCATACGAGATGCCGTGATAGCCGTAACGCCGCACGCCCATGGCGTCGTACTCCGCGGGAATCGGCAGGTGCGTCGCCACCTCGGGCAGCGTGCGATGGAAATACGTATCGAGAATGGCAAAGTTGGGAATCCCTGGAAACAGCCGCAGGGCCTCGCGCATGATATAGACGGCGATCGGCGTATGCAGCGGCGCCAGAGCCGCGTAGCTGTCAATCTCGTCGATCAGCGCAGGCGTGATGCGCTGATTTTCACGGACAGTCGGCCCGCCGCACACGGTGCGATGACCGATTGCTGCGGGAGCGGGGAACTGCCCGGAGTGGAGTGCGTCGGCCACGAGTTTGAAGGCAACCGATCGGCTGGGCAGTGCCGGCGTCTGATCCACGAGCGTTTTGCCATCGGCGTCCTTGATCCAGAACTTGCCCAGATCGGTGCCGATGCCGTCGACCGCGCCCTCGAAGAGCCGGTTGCGCACGCCGTTGCCGGCTTCATACAAAGAGAATTTGATTGAAGAAGAACCGCTGTTTAAGACCAAAACCGGCAATGAGGGCATAGATCAAAAGGCCTTTCAAACGTCTTTGGATCAAGCGTATCAGCCGAACTGAAAACCGGCGGGTGACTCCAGTCACATACCGCAGACGCGGCGACTCGATTCTGCACTTGCTCGCGACGAAGACTCACCTGAGATGAGACGCGCGATAAAGCGGCGTGGTTCTAGAAGTACCGCTTCAGCTTCAGTATCTGCGATTCGAATCCATACCAAAGCGCCGTCGCCACCACGGTTGTCACGGCCAGACGAAAGCCCACCACCGCGAGATTGCCGGGGATGCCATAGGGGTCCATGCGCGCATCGAACCATCCGAAAAAGATAAAGATGGAGATGTGAGTCATGTACAGGCCATAACTAATGCGCCCGTAGAAAGGCAGCGGCCCACGGCGCAGGACAGCACTGATAGGGTTGCGTGCGCCGGTTGAAGCAATGGCTGCAACCATTGCCCCTGCAAAACCGGTCGCCAGCGCGGAGTCAAGAAATGCCGTGCCGCCGGCAATGGTCGCCGCAGCCGCGATGCCAGACACAAAACAAACGAGCCCGATGACCAGCCACGCGCGACGGCTCAACTTGAGCGTGTAGAAGCCGATGGCCAGCAGGCTGCCCAGCGCGATCCCATTGAGGTGGATTAGCGTGTTCGTGGGTGTCATCCAGTGCAAATTCGCATGCCGCAGCATTGGAGAAGCGACGATGGCCGCGACCAGCACCGACGCCAGCATCCACGGCCGCCGCAGCACTTTCACCAGCGGCGCCCATGCAAAGTAGTACTGCTCCTCAATCGCCAACGCCCATGTGGGCGCGATTGCGGACGGCAGCGCAAGGTGAAACAAGTTCTGCACACAAAAGATGTACGCCAGCCACGGCGCGGTCTTGATCGCATCCCACACACCCGGTCCAATGAACCACGGCGCGTTCAGGTAAACAACCACCAGCACGAGCAGATACACCGGCCAAACGCGCAGAGCCCGACGCGCATGAAAGTTGTGATAGTAATGCGGCTTGTCGCGCGCTCCAAGCAGAATGCAGGTGATCAGGAATCCGCTGAGGACAAAGAAGACGCTGACCCCGGCCCACCCCCACAGGCTCGCGTAATAGAGCCACGTGCCCTGGAGGCGTGGATGGCAGTGATAAAGAACAACCGCCAGAATCGCCAGGCCGCGCAGCCCGTCGAGTTCCGGAACGTACGAAGGGAGCCAGGTTGGGCGTTGCATTTGCACGCTTGCTCGATGGGAGCGCGATACGGTCAGCGCAAGTTCATCCCGCGGCCAACTGCCGCGCCCGCTCCGTGGCGCGCATCACCGCCTTGATCAGCGTGACGCGCAATCCGCCTTCCTCCAGCTCAAGGATGCCGTCGATGGTGCATCCCGCGGGCGTGGTTACGGCGTCTTTCAGCAGCGCAGGGTGGTAGCCGGTCTCGAGCACCATCTTCGAAGCTCCGTAGGCGGTTTGCGCGGCCAACTGGGTGGCGATGTCGCGCGGCAGTCCCACCTTTACGCCGGCTTCGGCCAAGGCTTCGATGATGATGTAGAGATACGCAGGCCCGGAGCCGGAGAGGCCGGTGACGGCGTCCATATGTTTTTCGTCGACCAGGACGGTGCGGCCCACGGTCTCAAACAATCGCTGGGCCAACTCCATTTGCGCGTCGGAGACGAACCGCCCGCGGCACAGTGCCGCGATGCCGGCTCCCAGCGCCGACGGCGTGTTGGGCATGGCGCGAACCACGGCGATCTCCATTCCCGCAGCATCCTCAATGGAGCGGGTCTTGACCGACGCAGCGAATGACACCAGCAACTTGGCCTTCGAAAGCGCAGGCTTGATCTCAGCGATCAGATCCGGAACCTGGAAGGGCTTGACGCCGATTAGGATCAGGTCTGATTGGCGAACGGCTTCAAGGTTGTTGGTGCTCACATCCACGCCCCATTGCGTGCTGAGCGCCAGCGCCCGCTCGACGTGACTCACCGTGGCGTGAATTTTATCGGCGGTAAACAGGTTCTCTTTGAGAAACGCCTGCAGCAGAATGCCTCCCATTTTGCCCGCGCCTAAAACGGCCACGCGGACCTTGGGCAATTGCGCAGGAGTTTGCGGTGCCTCGACGGCGATCTCGGCCATACTCCTCTTTTCCCTTCGTCCTGATTGATTCCGGCGCCCCAGTCGAAATGAGGCGCGCATGCCAGCCTCTAACTTCCAAGGATACTCGCTGCATTTGCCCAGGCAGACACCGCCGCCCTGCTTCGGAGACATCAGCGCAGTTGCAGCTTATCCCGATCTCGACGCGAGACACGACTCAAACTGCTCAAGATAAGGTTATTGGCTAAGCATTGCTCCGTTTCCCAAAAAGTCCTTGAGAACGCTTGCCATCTTGTCATTACGGTCGGCCGCCGCCCAATTGGCATCCCAGACGACGTACCCGCCGGGCATAGACAGGAACTTCACGCCGCTGAAAACCGATGTCACCGTCGTCACCACCCATGCGTCCGACTCGAGGACAATCGCCGGTGCGGCCTCATTGCCGGGCGCCGGGTTGCGCAATTCGGCGATGTGCACACCCATGTGCATGACGGCCTTGGTAAGTGAGTCTCCCTGGAGGCGATCGGAGTTGAAAGTGCAATTGAAGAGCACGCCGTCCGGAGAGTCGTTCTTCCCCAGCTCCTCGTCCTTTGGCGACGCTTCGTTCCCTGCTCCATAACTCACGTAGGCGCCATTCGCGCGCTCACCCTGCTTGGGGAAAGCCGCGGCAGCCTTTTGCGCTGCGTCCTTTGGCGGGCCGGCGTTGATTTTGTCAACGGAACTCTGTGCGGCGGCAATGGCAGCGTAAACATCGAAGTTCTGACCCTCAAGGTTGCCTGCGGGAGTGCCCTTGGTCTCTTCGTCGTTCTTCGAATAGTCGATCTCCTTCGGGGTCACGTCAGAGACGGATTGGAGCACCAGGCGAGCCGGATAGGCATTCATATTCCCAAACCCGCCAAAGCCGACAATCTTGCCTGAAGCATCGCGCTTGAGGCTTGCGTCGGACACGCCGTCGAGCCTGCCAACCAGCGTGGCAGTCACCTCGTAGCGCGTGCAGCCCAGGCACATATCCGCGCCCTTCTCGTGCTTCTGCGCAAGCAGCGAATCGAATTGCTTGAAATCTTTGCTCTTGTCGAGCGTCATGGGGGTTCGCGCAGGCGGGTTCACCTTTCCGGCAAAGTTCCTGGCCGGCTGGACCGTCAGCACGGCTGCCGGGCCCGCCTTGCCTTTCGTCCCCGCGGGATAGTCGAGCCAGATGGCGTTGACCTGGTACCCGCAATTGGGGTCCGTCGAATCCTTGATCGCAAACTCGTCGAGCCCGGCAAACACGGTTCCCTTGATGCGAACAATCTTGCCGTCGAACGCCTGCGGTTTCTTCACCACATCGCACACCGTGGTATCCACGGGCGCTGCCGCCTGTGCATACAGGCCGCAACCGTACCCAAATGTCATGCAAGCCAGAATCAAATAGCGCTTCATAAATCCTCTCCAACCGCTGCCAAGCGCAACGTTATCAAAAGTCGATCGCGGCACGGACCGCTGTTAACGCGAACTCGAAAGAATATCACGCTGGGACATCGAAATCCCGGCCAGCCGTCACCCGGCCGCGGCCTTCAGCCCGGCGGCCTTCAGCCCGGCAGCTTTCAGCCCGGCGATCCCGGGCGGATCATCCCGAGATTCCGCCACCGGGCCATTGCCAAGTGCTTCGGCGATTGAGCGAGAAGCGGGACCCCTCCGGGCGACATCGACGTTTTTCGAGACCAATCCGTAGAACCTCCGTAATGCCGACCAACCGGACGGAACCTTCGAAAACCACTCGGCGAGATGTTGAAAAAACGAGCAAGTGAGGAATCAGCAGCCGTTCGCATATTTCATGGGCGCTATAATGCTCTCGAGCCCCCGAAGCAATATCCCATCATCGTTTGATTTCATGCCGTGCGTCTGGAATCCAGGTTCCTGAAGGTGGTGAGGTCCAAACATGAAGCATTTAAGGCTGTACCTAATTATCTTAACGATCCTTCCACTGCCAACCGCCGCCCAATTTCCGGCGACTCAGCTTGTCACACAGCCTGTCGACACCACGAAGCTTGTGGCGCTGCACGGTTCCTTGCACCCACTCGCGCAGCCTCGCTACGACAACGGGATCGTGAACGAATCCACGCCGGCAGAGCGGCTCCTGCTGGTGCTGAACCGGCCGCCGGAACGCGAAGCGGCCTTCCGGCAGTTGCTCGTGGATTTGCATACGCCAGGCTCGCCCAGCTACCACCAATGGCTGACGCCGGTGGAGCTTGGCAACAGCTTTGGGCCCGCCGATGCGGACCTGGATGCCGTCACAGGCTGGCTGACCACATCAGGCTTCGCCGTCAATCGCGTCTCCGATGGCCACCGGTTCGTTGAATTCTCAGGCACCGTGGGCCAGGTGAACGCCGCCTTTCACACGCAGATGCACCAGTACCTGGTGAACGGCGAACTGCACCATGCCAATGCAACCGAGATTCGCATTCCCGAGGCTCTTGCGCAAATTGTTGCAGGCGTGTCGCCCTTGCATGACTTCAGGCCCACACCTCAGCTCGAAATTGCCGGGAAAGGCACCTACGACGCGAGCGCGCGCCGCTTCGTACCCGAATTCAACCTGCCTTCCAGCTTGCAACCGCTGCGTTACGGGGTTGCCCCGGCGGACTTCTATACGGAGTACGACCTCAACCCCCTCTATTCAGCGAATGTGACCGGCGCCGGCATCACCATCGGCATCATTGACGAGTCGAATATCGACGTCAGCCTGGTGAACGACTACCGCAGCGTCTTCGGCGTTGCGGCCAACCCCATTCAAGTGGTGCTGGATGGCGGCGATCCCGGCTCGAACTCAAGCGATGTGGAATCGTATCTCGACGTGGAGGTGGTCGGCGCCGTTGCTCCCGCCGCAACCATCAACCTCTACCTCTCCGCAGGCTCACCCTATCAGGATCCCCTGGCGCTGGCGGCGCTGCGCGCCATCGAGGACAACCAGGCGGCGGTATTGAGCGTGAGTTGGGGCGCCGGCGAACAGGAACTGGGAACCAGCGGCAACCAGGTTTGGAACGCCCTCTGGGAACAGGCTGCGGTGCAGGGGCAAACCGTGCTGGTTGCTACCGGAGACTACGGCCAGATCCCTGATACGAACTTTCTCAATCAAGCATCGCTCGCCGGACCCGCAGTGAATGGACTGGCGTCGACGCCGTGGAACATCGCGGTCGGCGGTACGGACTTCTATTATTCCGACTACGCAACGGGCGCCCCCAGCGCTTCAACGTCCTGGAACTCCGCGAACGATCCCGTGACGAAAGGATCGCTGAAGGCGCCGATTACCGAGCAGGTATGGAACGACGCCTACGGTCTGGACGCGTACCGGAGCGGAAGCTACGCCGCCGGTGGAGGGGCCAGCAATTGCAGCAACGTGAATGCCATTACCGGTGGCTGCGCGAGCGGCTACGCGAAACCGGCCTGGCAAACCGGACCCGGTGTGCCTGCCGACGGTGTACGCGACATTCCCGATGTCTCGCTCTTCGCCTCGAACGGCGCCAACTATTCCGCCTACGTCACCTGCGATTCCGAGGGCGACTGCACGCCCGACGCGAGCGGCAACTTCAACTTCGACCTGGTGGGAGGCACCTCGGGATCCACACCGGCGATGGCCGGCATCATGGCGCTCGTGGTTCAGAAGTACGGGCGCCAGGGCCAGGCCGACACGGTGCTCTATCCGCTGGCGCAGCAAAAGCCCACGGCGTTTCACGACGTCACGCTAGGCGGAAACGGAGACGCGTGCGTCGAAGGCGATGCCGATTGCACGCTGAACACGGGATCCGTACAAGGCCAATCGACGGTCTACTCCGCCGCTGCCGGCTTCGATCTCGCCAGCGGATGGGGCTCCGTCGACGCCGCCAACCTGGTCAACAACTGGTATGCGATTGCATTCAAGTCCACGGCTACATCGCTCCAGGTATCTTCCAACACCGTCACGCACGGCCAAAACGTGACGCTCACCACGAGCGTTGCTCCCGCATCGGGCAGCGGCACGCCGACGGGAACGGTGGCGATCCTCGCAAGTTCCACTTTGCCCTCCAATGAAAGCCAGACTCCGATCACCCTCAATGGCGGCTCGGGCTCGGCGATTTTGAACAATTTGCCCGGTGGCACCTATGCGCTCACTGCGCGCTACGGCGGAGACGGCGTCTTCGCAAGCAGCACCTCGCAGCCGCAGACGCTCACGGTTTCGCCGGAAGCGTCGACACTCATACTGAAAGCCGTTAACCAATACGCCAACCCCATTTCCAGTTTGTCGTATGGATATCCGGCGTATCTCACCGCGCAACCGGTGGGCGCGAAACTACTGGCCGGGCAAATTGATGGCGCCGCTACGGGCAACGTTGCTTTCGCGCTGGATGGCACAACGACTTCGATTCCTCTCAACGTGAGCGGAATTGCCTCATGGACGACGCCGGTACTCTCCGTTGGTTCGCACACGGTCAGCGCCAGCTACTCCGGTGACGCCAGCTTTCAGGCATCGTCTGCCGCGGCGGTGAATCTCACCGTCTACAAAGGCTATCCCGTGCAAGTGCTCAATGTTCTCGCGCCACTGTCTTCCCCCTCAAACGAATGGGTGATCAGCTCCAGCAGCAGTATCAGCATTGTCGCCGAATTGGGTCCAAGCCTAGGCATCCTATCGGGGAGCGTTGCACCTCCGGGTGTGATCGGTCCCACGGGCACTGTGACCATCTGCCTGAACACAACGAATCTGACTTTTCCGTCCTGCACCAATCCGCCCTACAAAGAAACTGTCTCTTTGATCGCCCCGACTGGCATCTACGGCCTGTACTCCGAAGCTACAGCGACCTTCTCGAATCTGGCGCCGGGCCAATACTATCCCCAGTTCGCTTACAGCGGCGACGCCAACTGGCAAGCTTCGGGCGAGAATCAGCTGAATATGGTCGTGGTGCAGAGCAGCGCCACTTCGAATATTGCTTCGACCACGACCTTGAGCGCTTCGCCCACCAGCATTTCGGGAGCGCAAGAAGCGCAACTGACTGCAACGGTGACAGGGAGCAATGGCGTCGCGCCGACGGGATGGGTCTACTTCTACGACGACGGCGTCCTGCTTACCGAGCGTTACCTGACGCCCAATTCCATAACCGCTACAAGCACCACCTCGTTCAGCGCAGGCCCCACGGGGTTCTGGAACAACGGCGCCAATCAAATCCTCGCGCTCTACTACGGGGACACCAACTACGCATCGTCGACCAGCAACACCGCAAACGTGACCGTGAGCCAGACAGTTGGCGACTTCGGGATCGTTCCGGTGGTCCCACAAATCACGGTGTCGGGGGGGAGCAGCGGAACGGCCACCCTGAATCTGAACTCAGTAAATAACTTTAACGGCACACTCAATCTCACCTGCATACCGTCTTCAAGCAAGTTTTCCTGCAGCATCAACCCGGCTTCGGCAACTCTCAATGGCGTGGCCACAGCCACGTTAACTGTCAATGCGACCTATACCGTCACAACTGCGAAGCTCCAGCACACTCCAGGGCAAATGCACTTTTGGCTTGGCACAGAGACAGCGCTTGCGTTTTGCCTCGTATTTGCCCTGCCGCTGCGGAGGCCGCGATGGATCAGGATGACCTGGCTGCCGATCCTTCTGGCCGCATTTTTCCTGGTGAGCTGCGGTGGAAACAGGAGCGGCGGCGGTAGCGGAGGTGGAGGATCGGGTCAACTGCAAGTGGACCCAACGCCACCCGGAGCTTACTCGGTGCTGGTGAGCGGAACAGCCAACGGTATTGTGCACAATGCTGTCGTCTACGTAGTCGTGCACTAACTCCCAATCCAGACCTAAGACGATGATGAATCCGCGCTTTTATGGTCAGCGCTCTTGACGTACGCCCTATGCCCGGCCATCCGGAAATTGCGGCTCTCAAATCCCCACAAGTCGGCCAGTGTCCGCCGATCTGCTTCCGCATGATTCTCGGTTGGCGGTAACAGGCCTATGCGCTCCACGCACAAGTTCCTAAGGCACGCTATTGAACTGCGCAGCGAGTTTTTTCATGGCTGCATTTTCGAGCGTAACTTCGCCAGTCTCCCGACTGTGCAAAGCGATCTCCGCGGCGATTGAGCGACCGAGAATTCGCTGATCGATATTGCCGAACGACCCAGGCACGAGGCTTCCCAACCAACCGACCCAGACCGGGGTGTGAGCGTTGCCGAGGATGATGCCGGGGCGAAATATGGCGAGGCGGGCAAATCCGACATGACGCACGTTGTCTTCCTTCATGCTCATGACGCGCGCATAGCGAAACCGGCTGCGGGCTGAGCTCCCTGCCGCGGAAAGCAGGCAAAACTGGGCGATTCCGCCGTCATGGCAGCCACGCGCAAAGGCACCGACGACGCCTAGCTCAAGTCGTTGCAATTCTTCTTCGCTCCAGCGCATCGATCCAGAACCGACACCCACACAGCTCACGGCGCCGGCGGGACCCTGGCTTAAGACTTCGCGGGCAAGGGCGGCAGTGCGCTCGGCAAAGTCAGCAGCGCCGGTATCGAGAACCACGTTGCGCACCCGCGATCGCGGCGCAATGGGCTTTCTGGTGACCATCACCACTTCCCGGCATTCGGAAGTTGCCAGCAGTTCCGCGACGGCCGCACCGCCGACTTGTCCGGTGCCACCAAGGATAATGACGGCGAAATTCTGCTTCACAAATAGGACCTCTGCTCAGGTAAGGATGCGGCACCCCCGTTCAACCCAAGAGGGAAGCATACTTGGTCTCGGTTCTAAATTGAGCCAGTGAAGCATGGCTTCTCTCAATTGGTGCATCCAGCCCCATGTGCTCATCCAACGCATCGGCTGCCGTTCCTCAGGTTCCGAGTGGCTTGCGGGCAAACAGGAAGCTGCACCAAAACCCTTAATCCGCGCATTCGCGAGCACCGTGTCAAGTGGCAACGCGTTTATATCAAGTTTTGCGGCACGCGTTAATTCGCGCGGACGCCGCGCAGAAGTAATTAATTAGCCAGATACTTGGCATTCAAATGTCAACATCTATCCGGACGTTTGACGAGTCCGCTTATATGCGGACTTTTCGCGGCTTTTTGTAGGCTTATAAGCCGACATTTCGGGGTCGGTAGCCACGAAATTCGCGAAAAATGTAGGCGTATAAGCGGACACTTGGACGCGGATTGTCCGCCTGAAAGCGATCATTTTTGCGCTGCGATCCAGGCGTCGATGCGCTGCTCGAGCACGTCAAGCGGCAGGGCGCCGGCGTCAAGCACCTGGTCGTGGAAGGCGCGAATATCGAACTTGTCTCCGAGCGCTTTTTGCGCGCGGGCGTGGAGCTCGAGGATTTTGAGTTGGCCGATCTTGTAGGCCAGAGCCTGGCTGGGCCAGGCGATGTAGCGGTCGACCTCGGACTGGATGCTGCGCTCGTCGATGTTCGAGTGGTCGTGGAAGTACTGGACCATCTGGTCGCGGGACCAGCCCTCGGAGTGGACGCCGGTGTCGACGACGAGGCGGATGGCGCGCCAGATGTCGGCCTCGAGGCGGCCATAGTCGGAGTAAGGGTCCTGGTAAAAGCCGGCATCCTTGCCAAGCCGCTCGGCGTAGAGTCCCCACCCTTCGACGAATGCGGTGTAGCCGCCGTACTTGCGGAATTCGGGAACACCCTCAAGCTTGTGCGCGATGGAGATCTGCAGGTGATGGCCGGGAACGCCCTCGTGGTAAGCGATGGCTTCGACGTCATATAGATTGCGCTCGGTGGCGTTGTAGGTGTTTACGAAGAGGCGGCCGGGGCGGCTGCCGTCGGGCGTGCCTGCCTCGTAGTATGCCGGCGGCGCGGTGGGCGCGGCGAAATCGGGCACCGTGGCCACCTCAAGCGGCGCCCTGGGCAGACGGCCAAAGAGAGACGGAAGCTTTGCCTGCATCGGCGCGACGTAACCTTTAAACGCCGCGACGAATGCTTCGGCCGACTCCGGGCGCAGCTTGGGATTTGTCTTGAGATTCGCGCGGAAGCTGGCCAGATCCTTGAAGCCGAGCTTCTGTGCGATGGCCAGCATCTGGGCCTCGTCCTTCTCCACTTCGTCAAGGCCGATCTGATGAATCTGGGCGGCGGTCAGGTCAGTTGTTGTTGTGCGCTTGATGAGGAACTGGTAATACTTTGCGCCGTCAGGCAGCGCGTCGATGCCCGGTTTGTCGCGCCCGGCGGGGATGTAGCTCACCTCGAGGAAGCGCGCAAAGCGCAGGTAGGCCGGCAGCACCTCTTTTGAAATGGCATCGAGCATCTCGCTCCTGATGCGCGCCTGCTCCGCGGCGGAGATGGAGGCAGGGAACTTTTTGAGCGGAAGCGCGAACGGCGACTTCTCAGGCTTCTGGGTGGCCAGCTTCTTTACCTGGTCGAGCGCCTTCTGGAGCAGGTACCTGGGCGGCACGTGATGGTCCTGCATGCCGATTTCCATGTTCTGCGTCACCTGGTCGAAGGCATGCGGCAGCGCGTGCAGGCGCGCAATCCAGTCGTCGTAATCCTTCACCGTGGTGAAGCTGAGCTCGGCAACGAGCCGGGGGTAGTCAGAGTAGATGCCGTCCACCTGGGTCACCGGCATCTCCCACTCCTTGAAGCCGGCGGCTTCTTCATGGAGCTCGAAGCGGCGAATCAGCAAGTCCTGGCTGGTCTTCTCCTGATCAGTGAATCCAGTGGGATCGATGGCCGCGAGCCGGAGAAGGAAGTTCCGCTCGCGGGCCAACTCGTCGTTCACAGCCTGCACGGACTGGTCGCTGATCTGGTCGTTGTAGCGCTTGTCGCCGATGAGGGAGGCGAATTCGGGATCGTGCTTGAGCCGGTCTTCCCAGTAATCGTGGAAGAGATCGTTGAGGGCCTTGCGGCGGTCGTCAAGCGATGCGGGTGCAGCGGGCTGGGCGGAGGGAGCGGGCGCAAGCTTTTGCGCGCGGAGAGCGGGAAGAGAAGTTAGCAGCGCGGCAGAGGCGGCAAAAGCAAGAAGGGTGATTCTTTTCAAGGGAGTGGATTCCTTCAACGAGAAATGGTCTATGTGACGAGTTTAGAGCAAAGGGACAGGGTTCAGGTGTCAGGGATAAGAGGCGAGTCGGCGAGGCGGCGGAATTTTGACGAGGCGGGGAACGATTTGCCGGCGTAGAGGCGGACGAATGGAGGGAAAAATGTCCGGGTAAAGGCGGACATTTGGAGGGAAAAACGCCGAATGGCGCGAAACGTCCGCATAAAAGCCGACATTTTTCGCAAGCTGCCCGGCTGCAGGCGGACGAAATGCAATGAAACGTCCGGTTCGATCCGGACACCGAAGCAAAATAAAGCCGCCATGGCCCACATTGTGAACTGAAGTTTGCATTTAATTATGCGCATTTTCGCTACGCTGGATATATATGCCAGTGAACAGAGAACAGAGAACAAAGAACAGAGAACAGTGGACAGAGAACTGAGGTGACCCCCTCGGGTGAGACAGTTTGAGTTTTGACAGCTTGCCGTTTGCTGGATTGTGGTTGTCATTCGGGCTGAGGTGTTTCAGACTCAGCCCCGGTTGGTGAAGCGGAGGCGGGCTCTGCT
>Ga0208034_1000106_pt1 | contig 83547 bp, 49 predicted proteins | sample June2015DPH_8_10_FD_184699 | JGI IMG/M metagenome (GOLD analysis project Ga0208034, IMG submission 184699) | Peatland microbial communities from SPRUCE experiment site at the Marcell Experimental Forest, Minnesota, USA - June2015DPH_8_100... | ecosystem: Environmental > Terrestrial > Soil >... | reverse complement strand
GATGCTGATCGTCGGCGTGGCCCTGCCCACCGTGAAGCTCTGCGCGCTGCCCGTCACCGCCGTGTAGTCTGTCGTGGCCGTGGCGCTGGCCGTCAGGGTGCAGGTGCCAACCCCCACGTAGCTCACCGTATTGCCCGACACCGTGCACACGCCGGTCGTGCTCGACGACACCGATTCGGTCGGCGAGTCGTTGCCTGAGTAGCTGTACGTCGCCGTGAAGCTGCCTCCGTACGTCCCACTCGCCGGAAGATCGCTGATGCTGATCGTCGGCGTGGCCTTGCCCACCGTGAAGCTCTGCGGGCTGCCCGTCACCGCCGTGTAGTCTGTCGTGGCCGTGGCGCTGGCCGTCAGGGTGCAGGTGCCAACCCCCACGTAGCTCACCGTATTGCCCGACACCGTGCACACGCCGGTCGTGCTCGACGACACCGATTCGGTCGGCGAGTCGTTGCCCGAGTAGCTGTACGTCGCCGTGAAGCTGCCTCCGTACGCCCCACTCGCCGGAAGATCGCTGATGCTGATCGTCGCTGTCGCCTGCAGCACCGTTATCAATACCGTCGCCGTCTGCGTCGAGTAGTTCGTTTGGTTGTTAGGCGTGAAGGTTACGCTCAGGGTCTGATTCGGGCCTGCATTCAGCACCGTACCTGTCCCCGGCGTGTAGGCGAAGGTGCCGGGTATGTTGTCACCCGCGGAATCCGCTGCCGTGGCATCCAACTGCGCCGCACCCAGCGCCGCGCCGTAGACGATGTTCGCCGGAGTATTCCAGGTGACGATGGGCGTAACCTTGTCCACAATCACTTGCACCGTTACCGTCGAGCTACTTCCGGCATAGTCGGCGCTGTCGCCGCTGCTGGGCACAAAGCTCGCGGAGATCTGGTAAGTTCCCGCCGCGAGGCTCGTGTCCGTAAAGGTGGCCAGGTACTGCGTGGGGGAAAGCTCCGTGAGAGTGGTGGTGGAGCCGATCGTGTTGGCGCCATTCAGGAAATTCACTGTCCCCGCAAGGGCTGGGTTGCCGGTGCCGGGTCCCACCGCCAGAGTTATGGTCGCTATGAAGGTTACCCCCTGACCCACGTTCACGGTGCCCGGCGAGGCTTGCAGCGCCACCGCCGTGGTGTCGAGCGCCACCGTGTAGTTCGGAGATAGTGACGCACTGCCGCCCAGATAGTTGGGATCACCGCTGTAAGTCGCAGAAACCGTGTGCGTGCCCACAGCGAGCGTGTTTGTCTGGTAGAACGGTGGAGCGGAGCACGAAGTGCCGCTCAGCGTGTCCGTTTCCACAACATTGCCGTCCACTTTCCACTGCACGGTCCCCGTGGGACACGTACCGCCCACAATCGGCAAACTCAGATCGAAAATCGCATTCGTCCCGTACGGCGCGGGATTCGACGCGCCGCTCAGTGTCAGCGATATGGTGGTGGGCGCCGCTGAGATCGCCAGCGTTCCCGTAGCCGAACCAACATAGTCCGAACTCGTAATGGTGGCCAATACTGCGTAACTGCCCGTTGCTGTTGGAGGCGTGTTGCTGGTCGGATTATTCGGAGTCGTGGTGGTGCCGTACAGCACCGAGTAGGTCAGCCCGGTCGGCAAAGTATTTGCCGTCACCGGCGTCGCCGGCGACCCGGTGAAGTACTGCGTCAGGTTGTTCAGTGTCATCGTCGCCGTCGCCGGCGTGATCTGGAAGGTATTCGAGCCGCTGCTTGCTCCGTAATCGCCACTGGCCGCGAAGGTGGCAGTGGCCGTCACCTGTCCCACGTTGGTGTTTTGGGGCGTGTAGGTCCATGTCACCGTCTGGGGCGGGGTGCCCGGTCCGGATACCACTGCCGTGCACGGCGTCTGCGCACCGCCGCTATAAACAACGGTGGCGGGGCAGTTCACCGTGACCGTTGGCGATGCCGCCTTAATACTCCAGCTGCCGTCCACCAGGGTGACCTGGAAGTTCCCCTGTGTGTTGCCGCTCACCACTGGCTGGATCGTGTTCGTTCCCGAGCCCACATCCGGCCCTTCCGTCGTCGGGTTGTTCGTGCAGCTTAGGGCGCCTATGTACGTGCCCGTCACCACGCATCCCGGAATCATTTGCGCCAACCCGTTGTAGGTTGCGTTCAACAAGTTGCCCGCCGTCGCCGTCACCAGGGCCGGGGTGATGGCGAACTGCGTCTGGCTGATGGTCGACGTATAATTCCCACCACCCGGATAATTGACCGTGGCCGTCGCGTTGCCAACGTTGGTGTTGTTCTGGTAAGTGATCGACGCCGTAACGTCCTGGTTCAAGCCGCCGGGGCCCGTGACTGTGGCCGTGCATGGCGACTGCGCCTGGCCGTTATACACAACGCCGGCCAGCGGGCAGGTTATCGTCACCGTAGGCGTTGCCGGTGAAATAGTATACGTGCCAGGGACATAGGTGACCGTGAAGCCTGATATGTTCTCAGTACCAGGGATAACGGGTGTCACCGTCTGCGGTCCCGAGGTGACGTCGGGCCCAACCGGGTCCGGGCTGTTCGTGCAGGTCAGGCTGTCCTTGTACCCGCCGGTGGGCGCGCTGATCGTGCAGCCTGAGAGCGCAAATGTCCCCCCGGTATAAGTAAAGCTGCCGCCGCCCGCCGTCGCCGTTACTGACGCGCCCGAGATAGCGAAGGTTGTCTGGTTGGTGCTCCCCGTATGATTCGGATCGCCTCCATAGCTTGCATTGACCGACGCTGTGCCCGGGTTGGTGTTGTTCTGGTAGGTGATCGACGACGTCACGTCCGTGCTCAGGCCGCCTGCGCCCGTCGCCGTAGCCGTGCACGGTGTCTGCGCCGCGCCGGTATACGTAACACTTGGCGGGCAGGTCAGCGTCACGGAAGAAGTTGCCTGGCCGATGATCAGCGTCGCGGTCGCCGTGTCGGGAGACACATAATCGTTGTTCGTATCGGTGCTGGTGAACGTGGCCACTACCGCGTAGGTGCCCGAGTCGGTCGGAGGTGTCGCGCTCTGCGCGTACGTAGTGCCGTTGATGCCGGTGTACGTCCACGTGAAGTTCCCTGCCACCTGCGTCGTTCCGTCTGCGCCTATCGCCACGCCCGCGCAGCCGTGCGCAGTGCCGTCATAGGTTGCCGGCGGGCATTCCAGCTGTAGCGTCGGCGTTGCTGTCGTCACCGTCAGCGTGCTGCCGGTCGCGAAGGTGAAGGTGTAGTCCGGCTCCACCATCGACCCCAGCGCGCAAGTGATCGGATAGGTGCTGCCCGAAACCGTGTACGGCGTCTGTCCTGTGATCGAACACTGCGCCTGGCCGGTGACCTGCGATGGCACGTCCCCTGCAATCAACCCGCTGAACGTATAGGTGAGGGTCGGGACCGCTGCCCCGTAGACCATGGTCTTGTTGTCCGGCGTCACTGTCAGCGACGCCTGCGTCACCGTGATCGACTCGGTCGCCGAGTTCGACGAGTAGATCGTGGATTCGCTTGAATCCGGCGTGAAGGTCACACTCAGGTTCGGCGTGCCAGCATGAAGCACGTAACCCGCCGCCGGAGTGTAGACAAATGTGCCAGTCACTGTGTTGCCGGTGACCGGATCCGCCGCCGCGGCGGTCAACTGTACGGCGCTCAGCGGCGTCCCATACACGATGGGCTGTTGCGGATTCGCCGCCCAAGTGATTGTGGGGGGAATCAGGTTAACCGTCGTCACCTTAACTGATGAACTGCTCCCCGCAAACTCCTGGTCGGTGCCGGGTACGTAGGTGGCAAGAATGTTGTACGATCCCGCCGCCGCAAACGTATAGGTAGTGGCGGCTGTGTACGGCGACGTGCCCGACAGCGGCTGTGTGTCAACCAACGCGCCGTTCACATAGAACTGCACCGTCCCTTGAGGTCCATTCGCCAGATCCGTGCCTCCCGGGACCACCGTCGCCGTGAAGGTTACCGATCCCCCCGCGCTGACGCTGTCCGCCGTGGCGGCCAGCGTCACCGATGTCGCGTCGGCCGATACCATGAAAAGCACCGTGTTGGACACGCCTTGAGGGTGGTTCGAGTCGCCACTGTATTGCACAGAAACGTCGTGCGCGTCCGGGCTCGGCTCGATCGTCGCCGTAGAGAAGACGACCGCGCTGCAACTGCCGTCAAGCGTGGCCGTCCCCCCCGATCCCGCCACCGGGTTTCCGTCCACAACGAGCGTCGCGGTCCCCGTGGGGCCGCTCCCGGGCGTGCACGAACTCAGAGCCAGATCGAAATAGGCTGTCGTCCCGTAAGGAGAGGGCTGCGAGTCGCTGCTTGAAATCGTGAGTACGAGCCCGGCGGCTCCCTGGCTGATGGTCTCTGTCGCCGTATTCCCCCTAACGACGGGGAAGTCCGCGCTGTCCGTGATGGTGACCACCACCGAGTAGGTGCCCACCTCCGTCGGAGGCGTCGCGCTCGGCCCATAGGTGGCACTGCTGTACGACACCGTATAGGCCAGGTTCGCCGGAACCGTTGTTACCGTCACCGGCCCCGTCGAGCCGTAGGTTTGCGCCGTGTTGCCTATCGTCACGACCGCGGTTCCGGTCGTCGCAGTAACTGAGACGGGCGCCGACGTCGCACTGTTGTAATTCCCGTCGCTGGCCTTGGTCGCTGTCATCGTACAGGTGCCCGCGCTGGCGAGCATCGTCATCGTGTTGCCCGTAACCGAGCAAACAGCAGGCGTGGAAGTGGAATAAGTCACTGCGCCCGTACCGCTGCCGCCGCTTGTGCTTAAGGTGAACGTCCCTCCGTCACCATAGGGGCCTGCAGAAACACGAAGGGTCAGCGTGCTCTGGCTGGCCAGAGCTGCTGGGACGGTTACGGGACCAAGCGTAGCGGCGCCGTATTGCGTGCCACTGCAACTGCGGGCCGCCACGCTGGCCGTTACCTGGCAGGCTGTTGTGCCGCTCGTCATCGTAAAGCGGCTCCCATTAACCGAGCAGCCGCCTGTGGCGGAGTAGGTGATAGTGGCACACGAGTTGGTGGTCGCAGCAACCGTGAACGAGGTGTTGTAAGTCTGCGCTGTACCCGGAGGCGCTGTGCTCCAGGTAAGGGTCGTGGAGGTGTTTGCTACCGTCAGAGTTTTTGAACCGCTTGAGGCGGCGTTATAAGTAACATTGCTTACGGGAAACGAGGGACTTGGCGTAAATGCACAGATATTATAAGTTCCGGCCGCGAGCGTCGAAGTCCAGCTAAACGTAGCGGTGCCGGTTCCGTCTGTTGTCACGGGTGTGGGGTCCAATAGGGTAGAACTGGCGCTGCATGCGCTCGTGCTTTCGTAAAACGAGATCGCCACGCCGCCAAGCGGTGCTCCACCCGAAGTCACGCTCAGCCCGGACGTGAGGATGATCGTGTTGGTCCCGGCCGTAGTGTTATTGGGATTGACGGTCAGTGTCAGCGTGGTGGGGATGCCCTGGAAAGTCACCGTAACGGGAGTGAGCGAGCCCGATCCGCTCGAGCCCAAGTACGATGCCGTGTAAGTCACCGCCTCTGCGGTGGTGTCGGTCACCGTAAAGATGGCTTGGCCGCTCGAATTCGTCACGGTTCCCGTTGTGCAGGCAGGTGTGCAGACCGAATGGCCGCCGGCCTGTCCCAGCGTTACTGTCTCGCCGGCGATCACATCTCTGCTTGAATCCTCGAGAGTGACCGTGATTGTTGAGTACGACACGCCGTCTGCATTCACAGTGGCCGGATTGCGGGTCACCGTCGAGTTGCTGGCGCTGACCTGGCCCGGCGCGAAGGTTACCGAGGCAGTCTGCGTGATCGAAACACCATCGGTGTCGTCGAATGCCGTGTAGATCACAACCTCAGGCACCGTGTCGGTCACTGTAAAGGTCACGACGCCGCTCGAATTCGAGACGCCGGTCCCTTGATTTGAGATCGTTGAACTCCCGTTGTTCGCTGACAGGAATACTGTCTTACCGGACACGGCATTGCCGTTTATATCCTTGAGCGTCACCGTGATCGTCGAAGTCGCAGTCCCGTTATCCACAACCGGGGATGGGCTCGCGGGGTTCGCACCCACCGTCGACCTGTCCTTATCCGCTGGGTTGGAGATGTAGAAGCAATTGCTGGTCGCGGTAAACCCGAGAGTCGTGTCCATCGCCGTGAGCACGTAGCACGAAGTTGAAGCGTTATTGATCTTGCAGCCCGCGAACGTGGCTACACCGGAGGACGCACTGAACGTATCGCCATTCGTACCTGTACCCGAACATGTCAGCGTGCCTGCGCCCGCATTCGTCGTGATCGTCAGGCTGATCGGGTCCGTATTGGCCCCCACTGTGTTATGGTTCACATCCTGAACCGCCACCACCGGCTGTGTCCCCCACACCACGCCCGGGGCGCCTCCGATGGGTTCTGTCAGGAACGCGATCTGCGTCGCCGTCCCGTAGATCGATTCAGTCTGAGTCGAAAAAATCGCATTACCAAAATAAGCGTCGATTTCGCAAGTGATGACACCGCCGCTTACCGTGCATGCCGTAAGCTGTGGGCTGCCTACCGCACTGTCCCGGTAATAGATGTTGGTCAGCTGGCTGTTCGGCGTGAATTGTGTGATTTTATTGGCGCCGGATTCGCAACTTGACTGGCTCGAGTAAAACGAGCCGGTGGATGCGCTGCCGGAAAGGTAGATCGTGCCGTAAGGTGAGCTTCCGTCGACTTTTATCTGCAGTAGACCGCACTCGCCAGCGGTCGCCGTGCCGGTGGCCGGCGCAGCCGGCTGATCGAGCGAACTGTTTTGGAAACTTATGCCGGTAGTGCCATCCGTGAATATCGTCTGGGCCTGGTACCCGGAACTCAAGCCGACGGCCGTCAGATGATATCTCGCCCCCACGTCATTGGTATCCGGTGCATATCCGTCATAACTGAAATTGCCAAGGGAATTGGCGGTGGCCGAAGCGTCCGGATCGTCTTCAGTGGACTGGTTTACCCACTCGTGTATGTGAAGGTCGATTGTCTCCAGGGGTTGAAAGCCAGTGCCGGTCATCTCGACCGGCGTGCCCGGCGCGTAGTCAGGCTTGTCGGTAGAGATCGTCGGGAACCAATAGAGTTCGGCCGCACTTGCGAAACTGCCCATGCCGCCGGCAGCCAGCAGCGAACCCAGGCTGGCCGGAGAGGCAAAACCTCCATCCTGATTGGCGAGCGAACCGGAAGCCGAAATAAAGGCTCCAGCCTTGCTGTTCGCCCATGGCTCCAGCAAGTCCACGGCTGTTCCGCCTGTGCCCCCCATGACCAGAATGCTGCCGTTCTTGGGCAGCAGTGCGGCAAAGTGATGGCTGCGCGGCGTGCCGCCGGTCACCACGTGGAATGTGTTGGTCCACTGACTGAAAATCTCAGCTGTTCCAAGATCATTTTGCCCATTGTTGCCGCCAATTACAGCCACACCGTCATACGTGCTGGTGGCCGTGGCGCCAACGCGGGGAGACGTCATCGTAGGACCGGACGATACGGTTCCGGTCATCGTGTCCTTGCTGTAAACAACGATTTCAGTAGAAGCCAGTACTGCACCGTTAATGTCGGTGCCGCCCGCGATAAGAACCCGGCCATCCGGCGTGGCAGCTGCGGCAGCGTCGGTGCGCGGCGTCAGCAGCGTGCCAATGGGCGTGAAAGTCTCATCAGTGACGTTGTAGAGGATGATCGAGTTGACGACTTTGGTCGTGCTGGTGCCACCAGCAATCAGGACGTTGCCGTCAGATAAGAGGGCCATGGCTTGGCCTGCCCGGCCAGTGCCAATTGACGACGGCACAAGCGTCCATTGCTGACTGTTGACGCTATAGATTTCCGCCGAATCGCTGTAGCCTCCACCAGTGGTCAAACCGCCCGTTACGAGAACGTCGCCACTTTTCAGAACAATGGCAGCATGATTTGCCCTGGGTACATTCATCTCCGGCAAGGCCGTGAAGACACCGGTCGCAGGGTCGTACACTTCGGCCGTGGCTTGGGGAATGCCGCTGTTATCGGTGCCACCGGTAATCAGAATCCGCCCGTCGGTCAGCTGGACCGCGGCTGCACCTGAGCGGGCTTCGGTCATATGACCCGCTGAGGACCACGTATTCGTTAACAGTGTTTGGCTCTGCCCTTGGGGAGCGAATACGCCACAAACTAGCAGACTGAAAACCGCTACAAACCTTGCTGAACGATACATAATTTACTCCGTCGAATACGGCGACACGTTTATCAGAGAACCGTTGCGTTCGGGGTCCAATGGGCTAGCAAACGGCTGCTGATCTCCAGAGCCGCGACAGCTGTTGCGTTCAAAGCCGTGAGCCAAAAAGTATTAAAAGGGGGGGCCCTACTAAGGACGTCCGCACACATACTTCCTACCAGCTAATGTTTGGACAAAATTATGGCCGGCCGACACGCCGACAACCATATTCTCGAGTTCCACTATGTATTGGACAAGATAACCGGATGGTGAAAGGAGCGAAACCTAAAATGAGTTGCTATCAATTCCAAAAGTGCTGACGAAGGGTAAAAGAGTAATGCGAGTAAAGCGAGTAGTTCGTTACTTCAGTTCCGCCGGCACGCAGCGCAGGATGACGTGTAATTCCCTGTGAGTTGAACAGCCCGAGAGGGTTAGACCGCGAGGAAATGCGCCAAGACAGGGTTCGCTTCTTCAGTCCCGGTATCCTTCTCCAGGAAAGCAAGCCGCACGGAGCTCTATCTGCGCTACGGACCTTCGGGCTCTTTGAACTGGAATTAGCCGACTTGGCCGCAGCCGGGCGATCTCAACAGCATCAAGTGTGTCGACTGGAGGAGGGGCTTGCGATTTCTGAGGGCGTTCACAGTGGAAGGCCGGGAACCCATCGATCTACCGAATCGACGAATTGCATAGTATCCGTGAACGACGGCTCGCCAAATCCAGTGCAACTACACTTGGTGGGCACGAAGGTTTACATCGGTCTGCAGCCCGAGCGGAGCCGAGACGTTGGCTTGGATCGCTGCAAGGGATCCTGCGTGGAAGCATTACAGCAGATTCAGAGTTGCTATAAGGCAGGCTTATGCTGCCGAGTGGCTCTTTCCTTAAGGAAGAGCCACCTCGCACGCTTTCTCGTGTAGCACGGGAGCTCTGAATCTGCTCTGGGGGATCGAGCAACGTTCGCACTTCGGTAGTTCATTCGCCAAGGGAGAAAACCAGTTTTATTGTTGTTTCAACTTCTACCGGCTCATTGCTGAGCCTGTACGGCTTGTAGCGCCAGTTCCGCACGGCATCGACGGCGGCCTGTTGCAACATGGCCGGCCCACTCACAATGTGCACGTCTTTGATTGTTCCGCTCTTGGAAATCGTGGCGTGCAACTCCACAGTGCCAGACACGCGGGCTGCTTTAGCGATGGCCGGATAAACGGGCTCCGTCTTCAGAATCAGCATTCCAGCTGCGACGCCGGATGAAACGGTAACAGGTTTCGAAGGTATAACTTTAACGACGGGCTGTGCATGTCCATTGAAGGCGCTGACATTCGCGCCGCCGCCCAAACCATCCGCACCGGCCGTGCCAAAGCTCGCGGGAGGAGGCCCATCTTCCGCGACTTGTGTGGCAGCGCCTTGCGGAATCCGTGTTGGCGCAGTGAGTTGATCATCCATCATTTGCGTCTGCATTTTCGTCGGCGCCTTTGGCGACTTGACTCCGTCTTGTGCCTCAGTCTGCGGGGTGTCCGTTGCCGGCTGCTTTGCCTGGGTCATCGGTTCACTACTCGACGGATTTGGCGTTTCCGACTCCAGTTGAGTGTCAGTTGCATCCGGAGGTGGCTGAACAGATTGTTTCGCCACGGGTTTCACTCCATGATGGAACAGCGGGATCGTGAAGATAAGCAGAAGCAGAATCGAACCGGCGCTAACGGGTGCAATGATCATCCACTTCTTCTTCGTCTTCTTCTGCTCATCCTTAACTTCGACATCTTTCGACAAATCCGACTGGAACAGAGGTACGTAAATCTCGCGCTTCAATGTCGCCGCGGGTTCGGGTGAGTTACGCAGTCCGTTCAACTTAGAGACGCTTGGCAAAGCTGGCACAGCGGGAACCACACTCGTGGCATGGCTAGCCTCCAGGCCGCGCGAAGCACGGCTGGGCGATCCCTTCGCCGACTCAGTCGTTACCTCTGGCTCCTTAACAACGACTGGTGCGGATGAGGCGAAACTCGAAACACGTGGCCTGTCCACTACCGGCGAAACGCTTGCTTTGCGCTCAGGGGGTCGCCCAGGTGCCTTTGGGGTTTTATCGAAGGAATGAGCGGCTGCCCATGCTTCCCATTCACCAGATAGAACTGGCATAGCCGTGGGAGATACTTCGCTATTCCGATCGCTGATATTTTTTTGCTGCTTACCAGAAACCGGTGCGGACGAAGATGAACCCGAAGCATGAGGTATCTCCGTCAAAGATGCCATGTTCGCATTGCGGTCGACGGATTGCCCAAACGGCTTTAGAGTCTCGCTGAAGGAATGAGCGTCAATCCATGCTTCCCATTCATCGCGAGAGTTGACAGGCTTTGCCGAAGGAGATGCTTCGCTAACTTCATGGCTGAAATCTTCTTGCTGCTCGACAAAGATCGGCGCTGACGAGGTTGAACCCGACGCAGGTGGCATGTCCACCAAAGTTGCCATGGTTGCATCGCGGTCAACGGATTGCCCAAACGGCTTTGGAGTCTCGCTGAAAGAATGAGCGGCTTCCCATTCACCAGTAGGAACAGGCATAGCAGTAGGAGAACCTTCGCTATCCCATTCGCTGAAATCTTCGGGAAGTATTTCAGGTAGCGTTGGAGCTATTTCTTTTGGAGATGCCATTGACCGTCCTCACCTTTCTCGTAGACAGCACCTTTGTATGTGCGCGTTTCACGCGGGTTTGTCTTGGTGGCGTTCCGCTCTGCCGTTATTTCTGCCGGTACCGAATCTGCGGGAGGAAGGTTGATCGCAGCAAAGGTCCACGTGGGTGGCTTCTCAGCGGCTGTAGTTGGCGATGAAGCAACGTCCGGCAATCCTTCCACCTGAAGCACGACCGCGGCTTGCGCCGTCGCGCATTTTTCGGTGTCCGATGGAGTGAACGATGCGGAGAGGGTATACCTCCCCGGTGCGAGCACGTGACCTGCGGAAGGAGTGTAGACAAATGTTCCAGGAACCGATGCCGTGGCGTTCAACTGAGTGGCGCTCAGAGCGGTGCCGTAGGAAATGGCTGCGGGGGCTGGCCAGGTGATAAGGGTCGGCAACTTTTCGGTAACAGTGAGCGTCACGACGGCACGCACCGTTGTGTAGTTCAGTGTGTCGATCGGAGTGAAGGTTACTGAAAGTTCATGCACTCCCGGTTCGAGTATCTCGCCCACAGAATGTTCATAGGAAAAAGATCCCGGGACCGTAGCTGTTGCGTTGAGCTGGGCGGTGCTGATGGCTGCGCCGTAGATAATCGGATCCGGTGTTGGCCACGTGATGGCAGGAGCTGCCTTGGCCACAGTTAGTGATGCGGCAGCCTGCGATTTAGAGTAACCCAAAGTATCTGCCGGGGTGAAAACCACGGACAGTTTATGCTCTCCGGCCGCAAGCACCGCTCCTAAGCCAGGGTTGTATTGGAATGTTCCCGGAACCGATGACACGGCACAGAGTTGCAATGCGCTGAGCTGTGTGCCGTACGTTATTGGCTCGGGTGTCGGCCACTGGATGACGGACCTTGCCCTGGCCACAGTAAGCGACACGGTGGCCTGCGCTGTAGCGTAGTTCTCGATGTCCGCGGGGGTGAAGGTTACCGCGAGCGTGTGAATTCCCGGGGGAAGCACCTCGCCCGGCGCGGGAGTATAGTCGACCCTCCCTGCTACAGGCGCCGAGGCATTGAGTTGAGCATCGTCCAATGCAGTGCCGTAAATTATCGTGGCAGGTGTTGGCCAAGAGAGGGCTGGCGTTGCCTTGACCACGACAATTGAAACTGCGGCCTGCAGCGGAGCGAAGCCTCTGGAGTCTTCAGGAGTGAATGTGACCCATAGAGTGTGCGTTCCGACCGGCAGCACGTAGCCTGGGTCAGGTGTGTATACAAAAGTTCCCGCAACCGATGCCGTTGCATTGAGCTGCGCGAAGGTGAGTTTGTTGCCGTAGGTAATCTGGTCGGGTGTGGGCCACGTGACGGTCGGAGTTGTGCGCTCGACAGCCGAAGCCAATACCGTAGTGCTCGGCGGTCCATTTTTTCCGGAATCTACCTGCGCAATCTTTCTAGTGAGACCAAGAGGATCAAAATCCCTCTTCTTTTCTTGTGAAATAGGGCGCCCCGTAATCGATCTGGCCATCTCCCGGCTTATGCGCGAAATGCGTGTTTCTGGAAGCCCGGTGTCGCCGTACTGCAGCGCGCGCGCAGCGTCCTGATCGTCGGGAATCTTCCACCGTACTGGCCTGTCAAGAGCCTTGGCGATGACATCTTCGTTCACCGGTTCCAGAAAGCGAGACTCAAAGCGGTTGATCACGATTTCCAGGTTTGGACTTCCTTCGGCGAAGAACTGTGAGATAAGGCGATTTGAATTGCGCAGTTCGGAGATTCCGGTCTGCGTGACCAGAAAAACTGTTGAGGCATCTTCAAAGAGGACCTGAGCTGCCACATCAATCCTCGATCCCACATCGACAATCACATGATCGAATTCGCGCCGCGCGATTGCGATCAGCTTGTCGATGGCAGCTTTGGAAACCTCAACCTCGGGAACTTTGGTGGGAGCCGCAAGCACGAATGCTCCTGACCGATGCTTGACCAGGAGATTTTGAAGAAGACTCGCATCCAGCCGCTCGATATTTCGAAAGGCGTCCTCTGTCGAGTAACCCGCAGAAATCCCAAGGCACAGTGCCGCATCTCCAATGGGAAGAGCGAGGTCGATGAGCAGGATTCTCTGGTCGAATTTCTGGGCAAGGGCAACGGCAATATTGCAGGCGACTGTCGTAACGCCGGACCCTCCTTTGGACCCGGCAAAAACGAACAACCCTCCCAGTGTCTTCTCTGCTGGGAGAGCTTGCTCGCGAACGACAGCTTCGGTCCGAGCGAGCGCCCCGGCCACAGCGCCGTGCTCGAGGGGTAGAAGAAGGTACTCACGAGCACCTGCACGCATCGAACGGACGGCAAGTTTCGGATCGGCACTCTCCGAATAGACCATAATCGTCGCCGCCTCGTTCGCACTCGCTCGTTCCACTAATTCCAGAGCGACAGCTGGCTCACTATCCAGGTCAAGGATGACGACGTCGAACGAAGCCAGCAATTTTTGCAAGTGATCAAGTTCCGGCGGGTAGGAGTCGAACTCACGCACATTGGCTCGACCAGTTTCGGCAAGAGCCTTGGCCACGACCAAACGTCTCTCCTCGTCTGGGCCAATCAGGGCAACCGACAAGAACTCAGTCTCAATTGCGTCGGCATGTTTCATCTCGAAATTTGGTGATAAGTCTGCTGATCTCACGGTATGGAGTGCTCCTTGAGGTACCAGCCCCTTTTCCGCGCAAATCTCAAATTGACATCATGTTCGGGGAGTCGAACTCGCAGGTTCCTTCGCCATAACGAACAAAAATAAAGCAATCCTGGGAAGAACCTTCAATGCGAGCGTCAATTCCCGACTGCCCGCCAAACAAGCTGCTGTGGGACGATGGTAACCATTTTTGAGACCCGCAGGGAACTTAGATAACTATATTGATGTATTACTAAAGTGTTATCGGCTATTCCCGGGGCGCCGTTCCTTCGCCAAGCGCGAAGTTGGTTCTTTTGCAGGCAAAAGATTTAGCCGGTCAATGCCCATACATTTCGAGCACATCGCTTATCAGTGCGAATTCTGGGTCGCGGCAGCGGGTATCGCCAGGGTCAAATCGAAGCCAGACAATTCCCCCAGGGTTTTGACGGCAATCGCAGAATCCAGCACGATTGGTTGGTAGCTTGACTACGCCAATTGCACAACCCACTTCAGCCGGTATGAAGAATCACTCCGCGGCACCAGCCCATTCTTCTGAGCCCGGGTGTGGTTAGGGACATGATTCGCCGGATTTTGTTCAAATTCGAAGGAAGAAGCCGTTGGTTCGAATTCAATCGCGCCAACCATTTCTTTTCACCTTTCACTTCGCCGGTCTCCGGCTTCTTCCCGCCCATAAACAGCAGCCAGTGTTGCGTTTGACGCCGTGATATGCTCAACCCAGATTTAGGGAGCATCGCTAATCTCCGCGCCATGGCCACTCAAGTTTCAAGCTCGCCGCCGCGGCCCCGCCTGGTGGTTCAAATCGGCGTGACCGGCCATCGGCTCAATCGCCTTTCTCCTCAAATCGCCGTCGATCTTCCCCGACAGTGTGAACAGGTTCTCAGGATCGTTGCCGGTCTGGCTGCGCAAGCGTACGACCCTCTTCTGCATGCGCCCGAGCCTCCCCTCTTGCGCATCATCTCTCCGCTTGCTGAAGGGGCCGACCGCATTGTCGCCCACGCCGGCCTTGCGCTGGGCGCCGATCTGCAATGTCCCTTACCGTTCCATGCGGATGAATACTGCCGCGACTTCTCAAGCTCCGAATCGCGCGATGAGTTTCAAGCTCTGCTCGCCAAAGCCTCCGCGGTGTTTCAAGCCGACGGCTCGCGAGAGGCAGAAGCCATGGCTTACGAACGAATCGGCCGCATCGTGCTTGAACAATCCGACTTCCTCATTGCCATCTGGGACGGCGAACCAGCCGCCGGCAGGGGCGGGACCGCGCAAATCGTCGACGAGGCGATCGCGCAGAACGTGCCCGTCTTCTGGTTGCACGCCACCCAGCCGGTGGCTCCGTGCATTCTTTCTACGGGCGAATCAGGAAGCCGTGACATAAGCCCGTTGGAAAAGCTGGACTCGCTGCCTGCATCGCGGCTTTCGCAAGTCAATGGCGATGGCGATCGAGCCTTCAACTTCAGTCACGCCTACTGCGCCGAAAAGCAACCCAAATACGATTTTGGCCGGTTCTTCCGCATCTTTCGCGATGCCCTTGCTCGCGGCAAGTTCCGTCGAGCTTCGTGGAGACTCAGGGATTTTGAGCCGTCGGCGCGAGAAGAATGGACGAAGATGATGTCCAATGACCCCGCCCCTCCCCCGGAGACGCAACGCTACCTGCTCGACAGGCTTTGCCCTCACTATGCCTGGGCCGACGGATTGTCGGGTTATTATGCGGGGCTGCTCCGCTCGAGTTCCATGGCCACCAATCTGCTCAGCGCCTGCGCCGTCCTGGTCGCCATGCTCGGCTGGCTTTGTCACGTCTACCATATTGAAGATATTGAAGGCCGCAGAGTTCCCGCGTTGACCGAATTCGCGTTGATCGCCGTTATCCTGGCGATAACCTTTCACGGCCGCCGTAAACGCTGGCACGAGCGCTGGCTCAACTATCGGCAGCTGGCTGAATTGCTTCGCCAGTACTGCTATTTGTCTCCTCTGGGCTGCCCCCTTGCCACGCCTTCGCTTCCGGCCCACTTCCGCTCGGGTTCTGATCGTTCGTGGGTCGATGGCATGTTCCGCACCATCGCTCGCGATCTTGGCTTGGCTTCCGCCATCGTCAACCCGGCGTACCTCGCTTCGATCGGGGGCCTCATCGCATACATCCTTGACGATCAAATCGGGTATCACGAAGGCAATCGCGATACCTTGACCAAACTGAATCATCGCCTGCATCACATCGGAACAACTCTCTTTGTCATCACCTCGCTCGCGTGTGCCGCCCACGTGCTCATCGATGTTGAATCACCTTGGTATTTGTTGCTCGCAACCGTACCGCCGGCTTTCGGCGCCGCATTTTACGGGATCGCGAATCACGGGGAATTCGCCCGCAGCGCGGATCGCTCGCGCGCCATGGCGCAGGAACTCAGGTCTCTCCGGTCCGTCGTTTTAAAGAATTCCCTCGATTCTCCGAGCGAGAAGTTTGCCGCTTTGCGCCAGGCCGCCCAGCAGATCGCCGGGGTTATGATTGCCGAGACCATGGATTGGAGCTTCGTTTTCCGCTACCGGACACTTAACCTGCCCGGCTGACATTCGCCGCTGCTTGCGGAGAGGAATATGAGTAAGCGCTTCGAAAAGTACACTCTCGTTGCCTTCGCCATTCTTGCCGTCGGCCTCGGCTTCTGGGGATACGCCATCGCCGGCAGCGATTACACCGGCGGCGCTTGTCTTCATCCTCATATTCCACCGATCCCCTGCCCTAATCCGGTTCGCCCGTTCACATGGATGGAGGCATTGCACTGCCTGATTGCGTCCATCGGCCTCCTTCGGCTCTACGATCTTTTCCAGCCCGGTATTGATCCCTGGCAGCTGGTCGTCGCCCAGATCGCGGTGCCCGGGATTGCACTCTTCTCCGCCGGGCAACTTTTTCTTACCGGAGTTAGAAAGAACCTCCGCACCGCCATGGCGCGCCGCAGGGTCAACCACACCATCGTCTGCGGTGTCGGGGATGTGGGCATGCAGATCATTCAGAACCTCCGAGCCAGGCATCAAAACATCGTCGCCATCGACCTGCTCGGTGATTCACCTAACGCTGCAACCTGCGAAAAAAGCGGAGTTCCTTTTCTCCAGGGCGACGCCAAGAATCCTCAGGTGCTGCTCGCCGCGGGCATCAGGCGTGCGCAAAGTGCGATCGTGTGCACAGGCTCGGACAGCGAGAACATGGATATCGCACTCCAGATCAAAGCGATCTACGACCGTCTGGCTTACCGCAAGCCGCACGGCATTCAGGTTCTGGCTCAACTGCGCAATGACTGGATGCACAAGCGGTTAATCGCCAGCGACAAAAGATCCCTGGGGTCTGCCTCCGTCGACCTGCATCTTTTCAACCCGTTCAACTCCGCGGCGCGCATGCTCGTAAGGCGACTGCACCTGCCGCCCAGCCCGGAATCTGAGGCGCAAACCTTTGTCCTCATCGGTTTCGGAGCATATGGCCACGAAATCGCGCTTCATCTCATCCGCTCCGCTCCGGTGGCATTAGGAAGCACGCTCAAGATCATTGTTTTCGATCAGAACGCCGACACAGCCAGAGAGAAATTCTCCATCACCAACCCGGCCGGCGCCGCATTCGCCTCGCTTGAATTCGTTACTGCGTCGGTGGGGCCGGGGTCGCCCGACCTCACGCGCATCGTCGAACGCAGGCTCGAGTCAGCCGGGCCTATTCTCGGCATCGCACTCGCCCTGGGCGACGACGAGCTCAGCCTCTGCGCCGCGCTTGAAGTGCGCTCAATGCTCGACCGCAATGGCCGTCTCGACGTGCCCATCTTCGTCCGCCTCGAGCACTATCGCCGCTTGGGAGAGTTGATGCGCGACATCGAGAACATCTCGCGCTTCCGCGATCGGTTGCAGATCTTCGGCACGCTCGAAGAAACTCTCAGCCCCGACGTTCTGTTCGGCGCAAAACTGGATGCCTTTGCACAGGTACTCCACGACGATTACCGCCGCCGCTCGCAAGTTTCAATCAATCCTCAAGCCAACGTACCCTGGCACGACCTGCCTGAGTTCATGAAGATGTCGAATCGCTGGCGCGCCGATCACACTCCGCTGCTGATGGAGGTGGCCGGCATGCACATCGATAACGATGTCCTGTCGCCAGTCGTCGCCAAGCTCAGCGACGAACAGATTGAACTGCTTGCCCAGCTCGAACACCGTCGTTACACCATCGAGCGCGGGCTCCTCGAAGGCCCGTCCGGCACTTCGCGGGTGTCAAATCCGCATTTGGAAGATTGGAGTAAGCTGCCAGACGAGCTGCGCGATTGGAATCGGCAGGAGGTCGCGCGGCTTCCTGAGATCATGGCCGGCCTCGGCATCCAGCTTCATCCTGTTCGCACAGTGCGCCTCTACGGCAAGTGGCTGGCGACAGGGCCTGCGGAACTCGACCAGTTGCTCGCCAACCCATCCGCTGTGCACTGCAGTCTCATTGTCGATCTCGACGAGCCCGAAGCAGTGCGCATTGCCGCGCGCGCCCTGTCATTGCCTTCGCTCAGCCTCTGGCTCTTTTCGCGCGAAGAGCCTTGCGAATTCTCGCTGCGCAAGCCGCAAACCCAACCCGCCGACCGCACTCTGCTCATCCAGCGCGCCAACGGCTGGTCGCTTCGTGACCGCGTAGCTCTCGACGCGTGAGCGCGTGTGAGGCGGTGAATTGTGCGTGTAGATCCGGCCCCGTGGTCCCGGCGCGCCTACTTCGTCCAGGTCATGCCGCCGTCGTTCGATGTAAGAACGATGCCGTTGTCGCCCACGATCCAAAGGTGCGTGCCGTCGCTAGTCCCGTAGATCGAGCACAGCACATTTTGGGTCCCGCTCTTGCGCACCTGCCAGTTCGATCCACCGTCTTCCGACGCGAGGATTGTGCCGCTGTCGCCGACAGCCCAAATGCGCTTTCCGTCAGCGCTTCCGAAGACCGCGTGAATCCCCGGCGGCGATGCGGTCGATGGGGTCATCGCATTCATCGTCCACGTCGCGCCCCCGTCATCCGAAGCAATTGCCGAACCCGAAGTTACGGCCCACAGGTGTTTGCCATCGCCGATTGCAAACACTGCTGAAAGGCTAGCTTGAAGAGGACTGTGGTCCAGCGCCCAGGTGGCGCCTTCATCGTCCGATTCGAGCACCGTCCCGTGGTCGCCGACGGCCCAAAGACGACTGCCGTCGCTGATCCCATAGATCGAGCCGAGCCAATCCGTGGCGCCTGCGCTCTGCCGCGTCCATGTTGCGCCGGCGTTATCCGAGCCAAAGATCTCGCCTTTCGCGCTCACTGCCCACTGCTGCTTCCCATCGCTGGTCCCGAAGTTCGAAAGCAGGGTGTTCCTCGTGCCACTCGCGCGTGAAGTCCAGGTTGCCCCTCCGTCTTCTGACTCGACGATCGTGCCGCCGTCGCCGACGGCCACCAGCATCTTCCCATCGCTCGTCCCGAAGATCGACTCCAGGTGGCTCGGCGTTCCGCTGGTGCGTGCCGACCAGGCGACGCCTCCATCGTCCGACTCAATCACCACGCCGCTATTGCCAACCGCCCACAGCTTCTTCCCGTCACTTGTTCCGAAGATCGAAGTCAGCCGTTCCGGTGTGCCGCTGCGCGCACTCGTTAAAGCCTCCTGCGAGCCGAAATGTCCTCTCAGCAGCGCGAACGATATCGCCAAAATCGCCAAAGCCGCCACTCCCCAGGCCCACACTGGAATTCGCTCCCACGGTGACCGTACCGCCGACCCACTCCGGGTTGTTCGCTCCTCGATGGCTACTGCGTCTCGCTCTCCCGCGCCGCCGATCGCCGCGCTCGATATTCTCTTTTCCTTGGCTGGCCTCTGCGCATCTATTCCCGCACCTGCCGTCGCCGGCGATTCGCTCGCCTCCCTGATCCTCTTCAGTTGCGCCTTCAGTCCATCCAGAATCTGAAACTTGACCTTGGCCCATTTTGCTTCGCTTTCGGTGAAGTCGATCAGCGGGTTGGCGCTGGGAACCATCTGGCGATCCGCCAGAAACGGATAGTCGCTCCAGTCGCACGGTTCCACCAGCACCGGGATCACGATCGTATGGCCCCGTCGCGCTCGCTCCGCGATCCGCGGCATCTCAATTTGCTCGATGAATTCCGAGTTCAGAAAGCTCTGGCTCACGATCAGCACCGCGATCTGTGCCTGATCGATTTCCGATTCAATCTGCCGCTTGAATACGTCTCCAGGCTTCAGCTCCGTGTCGTACCAGAACACAACGTTGTGCCGCCGCAGCGACTCAGCCAGGAACGGAATCAGGTTGTACCGGTAGTCGGGGTCCAGCCACCGCTTGTCTTCGCGGGCGTAGCTCACAAACACGCGCACGGCGGTCTCATGCGCGTCGTGATGGTCCATCTCGTTCATGCTTTCGGGGCAACCTGTGCGGTGAGGATGATCAGCTACGGCCAATATATCGCAACTGGACGAAGCCGGCCGGGGAAGCTTTGAAGCCGGCCGCTCCGGTCATTCATATCTTCAGCCGGCTCCGCGCAAACCCTTTATGTTGCAAATGCGATTGACGAGGCGCGCGCATTTTTGGATCATGGAGGCACCCACATCGGGCCGATAGTCCGGCGGTGCCTGGAGGCGCTATGCATATTGCCTTGTCTTTCAAGCGTTGTGTCTTCCCTCTGGCCTTTGCCATCGCCCTCCCTCTCCTCTTCTCCGGAGCGATCGGGGCACAGTCCGGCAAGATCGAGATCGATTACACCGGTAGCCTGCTCGGCTATTACAGAATGGAATACGGCGAGGCGGATCAGAATCATCTTCCGCCGGTCAAAAGCTTTCTGGACTATCGCAAGTCGGATTTGAGCCGGTTGCTGCTGGGAATGGGCGATAACTTCGGTCCCGAGTTCGGCGCTTCACTCCAGCTTGAGAACGCCTCTACCCCGGATCCTCCTGTGGGGTGCCATCTGATTCCAAATAAAACTGACACCGGCGAAACCCGCCCCGAAAGTCTCTACAAGAACGATGATCGCGTCGCTCCCCTGGCCGATTGTGACAACGTGCTCAATTTCCTCATGCACGCCGGATTCCGCGCCGTTGTGCCCGGAAGCCAGGACTTCATGTACACCGCTCGCTGGCTGCGCGTGTCGCAGCGGCTGTTGTCTCAGGCCGATCAGGACCAGGCGCAATCTGCGCTGATCGCCAATTACGACCACAAGATCAATCTTCTCGGCGCTAATCTCCGCGTAACGATGAAAGGGAAGGGCGGTGGCTCGGGGGGAGGCGGAGCGCGCTGTCCGTTGCTCTTCAGTCAGGATCCGTTCTCGGCCTCGGCGTTGCGCTGCGTTGGCGACGGCTTGACACCCGAGCCGCTCGACTGGCTCGATCGCCTCGACAGGCTCAGCCGCAACACGGGCAACAATCCTACCGTCAATGCATTGCGGGAATTGGCTTCAGAGAGCGCTATGCAGGCGCAGGGCCGGCAAGTGGTGCTCACCACGCTGGTGCACGATGAGATTTCCATCATGCAATCGGCCTGGGGTCTGCGATTCCCCGTGCCCGCTCTTTCGCCGCCGGCTAAGTCCGGCCAACCCCAGGACGCAGGCGAGCAAGTGACCAAGGATCAGGCAGACGCTTACGCGGCCGCGCTCGACAGGATGAGCCAGTGTCCCGCTCCATCTCCAACCGGCGATCAGGCTGAAATGTGTGCGTACAAAAACCGCCTCTCCGATATTTTGAAGAGTTTGAGCAAGATCCTTGCATCTCCGCCGAGCAACCAGCCCCGGAATGCCCCACAGCAGAGCCCCGCGAGTCTGACAGAGATTGGAGCTTCGGTTACGCTGACCAACGATACGCGCGACGACGCGATCCGTGGGCTGCTGCTCACCATCGCCAGCGAAGAGAAGGATGTTGGTTACACCGTGGCGCACAGTCAGGACGGTAGCAAGGCGCTGATCGTCGGTGTTATCGGCCAGGACACATTGAACGCGGTGTCGCACACGAATCTTCAAATGTGCCCCGGCGATCAGAAAGAATCCATTGCCGCGTTCAAGCCTTGCGGCGACCGCGCCTCGAATTTTGGCGGTCCTACGGTAGTGGCCACCGATCCCGTTGAGATCGTTGAAGCCATTGTTCGCGGCGCTCAGCTTCTGGAAGGCTGCACCTCCGGCAAGCCATGTTTCGACAAGATCGTCGTGATGGCTCAGATGCCCCACACCGAGGCGGAGGTCCTGTCTGAACGCGTGTGGAAGCTCCTGACCCTCGATAGCATGAGCCAGGAGGTCGACGCCGTTGTCAGCGAAGCCGAGGTCGGTTACGGCACGCCCCAGACTACCATTGGTTTTCCTGCGTCCGCTTACAGCACGCACCCGGCTCCAGTGGTCACGCCCGATCCCAGTTATTCATCTGAAGATGGCAGCTATCCGGGCAAAGTTTCCCGCGTCGCGCTCGTCTCCGCGGCCGACCACAGCTTCGCACTGACCAACCAGACCGACGGCATTTTCACACCGCCTACCGTTAAAGGCTCGCTCACCACCATCTCGTTGCTCTCTCGCTTGATCGCGCAGTTGCAACCCGCGCCGTCGGCTCAATCGATCATCGGAACCGACTCGACCAGCAAGCAAAGGGCCGAATTCGCGCTGCTCAATGACCTGCAAAGGTCCTCGCGCCCCCATGCCGACGTGGTTCTGTTGCAGAGCCGCGACGTGGAGCTCGACGCAATTGGTCCCGCCTATGCCGGCTACGAAGTGTGCACCGACGAGACGAAAAACGCCGATCTCTGCAAGCTCCGCGCCGCGCTCGATCGCATCTTCTGGAAGGGTGACTTCCTGGAATATGTCGCGGTAACCGGCAAGAGCCTGAAAAGTATTCTGGCGGCGTCCGAAGCGAAAATGGCCGAGCAGGCCCAACTCGCTGACACCGGCTTCACGCAGGAATGGCTCATTTCCTACGGCATTGTTCAGTCGGATCTTACCAATATCACTCAGGTCAACCAGAATAACGAGCCCCTGTGGATTCCCGTCGATCCCTCGTGCAAAGGCTCCACTCCCGGCCTGAGCACCTACTGCGTCGGTGGAACTCCCATCAGCGACGATGCCTATTATTGGTTGCTCACCAGCGACCAATTGGCTGAGGATAAAGCCGTTTACGGCACTCTACAAAGCCTTCCCTCAGCCAACCACCAAAGAACCGACGTCTATGTCACCGCTCCTCTATCGCATTTCTTCTTGAACTCCATCTCAAGTCCCGATGTGCAGGTTGCCGACCTGGGCGGCACATCCGGCTCCCCGCAAAAGTTGGTCACCTCCGGCAACGAAGTCTTTCAGCAAATGCCTTTATGGCAGGTAGACTTCGCAAAGTTGATCGCCAGTTTCGGATCGCGTGCTCCCATCAACGGAAACACGTTCGTTCAAAACAACTTCGCTGCGGTTTCTGACTCGCGTGCCACTGCGCCAACCTCGCAGGAATTGGATCTGGAGTTGGCCAGCAGAGTCACGGGCACATTCTTTAGTCCCACGGGCAGCGCCAGGGCGTTCACTTCGGTTTCCTTTGGCGAACAGAGCGCATTCGCATACGACCATGCGGTCATTGGCAATCTCACCGGGAAGCCGATTAATGGATCGTATTCCTTGAACAATCTCTCTGAAGGTGCTTTTGTGCAGGTTCGCCTGCACGCAAAGGGCGATACCAACGTGCATAGCGTGCGCTCAACACCGCGCAGCCTGCTTGTGTTTACGCCTCATCAATATCAGATTCAGATCAACAAGCCCTATCTGTTCTTCCCCTACTCAGGTGGCGAGCTCACGATCAGAAATCTTCCGCGTGTTTCCGGCTGGAACGACCGTGCCGGATTCAGGCGCGAGTTCAACCAAAGCAGCTCAAAACTGCGGTTCCTCACCTTCCTCGGCGGGAACTACTTCGAAACAGGAATGGAGTTCAGCTCGCAGAACGGAGTCCTCTCCAGCCTCACGCTCAAGACCGGATCGAATCAGAAGACCTGTCCTGTACTCGCAAATGTCTCGCTGCAAAACTGCTTCAGCGGCCCCTATGGCAACCCGCCCACTCCCTTGACCATCAACGGCACCACTCAAGTCATCGGGTCGCCGGGTGTACGAACACTGCACTCCCCTGGCTACTACTGGGATTTCCACTTCCAGAATCATCTGTTCGGCAGTGCCCCAGGAAAGCAGGTCAATCTCGTCACCGATAGTACGGGAGATTACTATTTCGGTCGGCCTTCCTCGGCGGAACTTCCCACCCAAACAAAGTACGCAATCCCCTTGAGCGTCGCCCTCGTCCTCCCAGTCTTCGGTAATCTTTCCTTCGCCCCCACCTATTCGGGCTTCTTCTACAAACCGCAATTAAGCGACAGCAGCCTAGAGGTGAACTCATTCTCGATTGCGGCGCGGTGGTACTTCGCACGCGATGCGCGTGTGCCTCTGCGCCGGCAGATTCCACTCTCCGGTCCGGCGTCTGCCGATCAGACCCATACCGGAAAAGGACACTGAGAGTTACGCCCCCTTAAGAACCTCCCGGGATGGCCTGTGCCCGACCGCGCGCCCGAAATGCGCCCCAGGCCGCGCCTCGCTCGGCCCCGCATCTTCAGGCAGGCTGGACATGATTGTGCGGCCTGTCGCGCAGAATGCCATTGCCTTTGGTGAGCCAGGCGACGCCAAACGCGATAAGCGCCAGCGATTCGCAGGTCAGCAACGGGTTGATCGGTTTCAGGACTCGCGCCGCGCCCTCGAGGTTTAGGCTGACCATCACGGCGTCGCAGACCAGGATCACCGTCCCGCACACTGCGTAAACGGCGTTTCTATGCTGCTTGCGGCGAGTGCGGCTTTTCCCTGGCGAGCTCTTGCGGAACAGAAACAGGCAGAAGTAGGCCAGCACGAGAAACATCTGCGCGGCAAACACTGTGTGGACCGTGTTCAACTCCAACTGCAGAGGTGAATGCACCGGGTCTCGCGGGTTCACCGAGGGGCAGAGTGCAGCTCCCAGAGCAAGAGCCCCGGCGAGATAGCCCGTGATCTCGTCGGTCAGGTCGTATCCGCGGGCGCACATCAGGAACGCCGCGATGGCGCACAGGCTGCCCACATAGCAACTCCCCATAGCCGTGTAACGATAGTCGCTGATCGATCGCTGCAGAAGTGGGTCAGGCAGTGCATGCCTGGGCCCGGCGAGCGAGATCAAAATTGTCCCGCCGGCCAGAACAAAAGGAAGCAGCAGCGCGATGATGCCCACCATCCTGCGCATTGCGTGATATGAAAGGACGGCAGGATTTCTCGGCGCCGCGTGATTCGACATCGCGCCTCCCCGGAATGGCTTTCTCTCGACGAAGCAGAATACCGCATTTGATCGGATTACTGTAGGCCCGGGATCACCAAAGGCACAGTCCTGTGTCTGTCATCGGCACGATGCTGCCAAACCTTAGGTCTGTACCTCCTCTGCCCTTGTTGCGAATGCCCAGTTGTTCCCGAGCCAAAAATTCAAAATCGAGCAGCAGACGATCGCAATCGCATTCGACACAACCACCGGAATCCGCGCCCCATGCACCAGCACCGGCATCAGCGCCAGGTTCCCCGCCATCGAAACCAGCCCATTCGCGAGATGGAACCGGACCAGTTGGCCAAACAGTGCGGAACGATCGCGCCGGTCTCGCCAGGTGTAGTTGAGATGCCACACAAAGTTGTGCAGCAGTGTCAGCTCCAGGGCCACGGCCGTCGCCGCCATGTAGTGGCCCGCGGTCAAATGGTTCAACGCAGCCACAGTGGTAAGCTGCACCGCCATGCCCATCGCTCCCACCACGTTGAACCTGCCCCACCGGATGAGGGTGTTGGCGAGCGCATTCATCGGAGCGGCTCCTGCTGGTAAAGTTGCGCCGTGTGCCTCACCATAACGGAAATCGCCATCCACGCCATCCCAAGCGTCGCGATTATTCCACCCAGGTCGAAGAGCAATAACCTGTGACCCAACACCGTCGAATACGGGCTGCGCAATGCTGCCAGGCTGCCCGCCGCCAGCAGAATCCTGATCTCTGTCGGACCGAACATCCCTTGCGACAGCTCAAAACACTTCAGCGTGTAGCTGGCTAGGTAGCTTTCGCTCGAAAGCACCAGAAACGCGATCAACATCGCCATCGCCATCGGCCAATGCAGAAGCCCCGAGAAACCAAGGCCGCACATCAGCGCCACCGCTCCCAGAATGTCCACTATGTGATCGACATAGAACCCATACCGCGGCCGTTCCTGCCGTCGCACGCGCGCCAGCGTTCCATCCAGGCTGTCGCCCAGCCAGTTCAGCGCCAGGCACACAATCGCCAGTAGCAACGCTCGCCGGTCAAAACGTGACATGGCGTAGCAAACGCCGGCTCCAATCTGCGCGCTCAGTCCCAGCATCGTTAGTTGGTCTGAGCTGACCCACTTCGGCGCGCGCTCCGCCAACCACCGCAACGCTCGTTTTTCCATCCTCGCCGTCAACGCCTGGTTCACGCGCCGCGCGCTCTCAAATGCCGCTTCATGTTTCGCTGCAAGAATCTGTGCGCCCATCTTCGTCCCCTTTCCGCATCACTCTTCCTGTCGCCGCGGAACTACTTCTTCAGCGCATCCCGCGTCGAGCGCAGCGTGAACGCCAGCGATTCCCGCGGAATGCTTTCAATGAACGGCCCAATCAGCCAGCCGAGCCCGGTCGGAATGGATCGCGTCAGCGAAATCGACTCGATTTGGATGTACAATCCGCCGTCCCGCTCCTCGTAGCTCCAGTAGGTGTTCAGCCGCCACATGTACCCGTGCTCTTCGGCTGGGCTCAGTGCGCGCTCCTTCGCCGTTCCCGGCGATTCAATCTCGGCGATCTTTGTGCTCCTCGACACGCTGTATCCATGCTGCGTATCCAGGCGTCCAAAGGTTACGTCGTATGTCGTGTCCATCACCACCGTCAGAACGTGCTTCTGCTCGACGCGCATCGTCACCTGGTAGTGATCGCCCTGTTGCATCAGTACTCTCGCCCTCCGCACCTGCGGCGCGTAATATCTGGGATACGCCTCAAAGCCCCGCATCAGGCGCTCGAAATCCCCGCTCCTGGCTCCGGGCACGAATGCCGTCCCCCGCCAATCGTGGATGAGTGCTCCATCGAGCTCCGCGCCCGTCGTGGGTGTCAGTTGTTCGATCGTCAATTCGCCTCTCCGCAAGCTCGCTCGATCCGCCGGTGCAAGAAAGCCCTCCGTCGATCCGTGTTCCTGGGCCAGTCGCGACTCAACCTTGCTGACGTAAGAGTTGAACCCCGCCACCGCGGCCGGCCTCGGCTCCTCCGCGGCCAACGCCGCGGCCGATAGCAAAAGCGCCAGCGCTCCGGCAGCCGCAAACCCTCTCGCATTGGAGCTTCGATCGTGCGTCATATCCTGCAACTTACCTTTCTCACGTTCAGCGCACAATGCACGCCGCCTCACTTTTGGGTGTATGTTTCTCACCGTGCAAGATCCTCCAGCCATTCGACTTCACGCAAGTTCTCATCCGCTCCGAACCGCCTTCGACGCCACTCTCCATCGGCTACACTGATCGAAAGACATGGCGGACTTGAGCAGTGATCTTCGACCGGCTCGGCGTTATCGCTTTGGCGTGTTTGAAGCGGACGCCGCCACCGGAGAGCTGCGTAGGCAAGGGCTGCGCGTCAAGCTGAACGCTCAACCGTTCCAGGTTCTCCTCATGCTTCTGGAGCGGCCAGGCCACCTCATCACGCGCGACGAGATTGCGCGCGAGCTTTGGCCCGACGGCACGTTCGTCGATTTCGAGCACGGTGTCAATTCGGCGGTCAATCGTATCCGCGAGGCCCTCGGCGATACGGCCGGCAGCCCCCGATTCGTCGAGACCCTTGCTCGCCGCGGCTATCGTTTTCTTGCTCCCGTCGAGCGCCTTGCAATCGGCGGTAACGCGCCTGAATCTGCCGAGTCCGACCCTCCGGCCTCGCCCGGGCAGGAGCCGCCGCCCCAGCAGGAGCCTCAGCCGCTCTCCCGAATCCTCTCGACGCCTCAGGATCTTCCGCGGACATCTTATTCGGTGGTGCTAACGCTCTTCCTCCTCTTTCAGCTCATGTACCTGGGCTTCTATATTGGAGCGCTGGCCAATCTCGCGGAGATATCGGATCTCCTGTCGCCATTGTCGAAATCAACTCTGGTATTCGACGCCCTCGTCGTCACGGCCGCCGTCCTCATTCCAGCCCGCGCATTCGTCCTCTGCGCCGTCCTCTTTCGCGCTCCTGGTTTTCGCGGCAAATTTCTTCTCATGTGGCCGTTCCTGCTTGCCTTCGACGAGATCTGGGCGCTCTCGCCTTTCCTGCTTTTGCATCACATCAGCTTCGGCCTGGCGCTAGCCTGCACAACGCTTCTCGTTTATTCGCCATTTGCGCAGCGCTCGCTGGTCCTCATGGGAGCGGGCAGCGCCAATCACCAAACGTCGCGATCCTCGCGCTAGCCAGAGTCCCAGTGTCCCGCCTTCTCGTTCCCTTGGTCCCTTGTTCCCTCGTTCCCTGCCTTCCTCAAAAGTCCGTATGGAACCGGAAAGCAGAAACAGCCACCGGTCCGCGCGCCTGGTTGTAGCCGGGATTGTTCGCGTGCTGAAAATCGTAGGACATAAAGAAACCTCGCCAAAGGTGAGCAGTGTAGAAGGCTTCGACGATCTTCTCGCGGCCATAAGTCAGCGCGCCGTCACCGAGAAGAAAACCCAATCCGCCCAAAGCAAGGTATTGCTGGTGCGCGGGCACAATTCCGTTCATCACGAACGCCAAACCGGCGCGGTCGTTTTTGCGCCGCCATGACGAGCCCATCGCCAGTCCGCCAACCTGCACGGTGCGGTCGATTTCCGTGTAGCAGAAGGTCTCGTTATGCCCATCGCTCCAGCCCAAACGGCCAAACACGCCCACATTGCCTTTGAGTTCTTGCTCCACGTTCAGGCCGAATCCGTAGCGATGTCGTCCCTGCCGCCGCGTTGCGATAATGTCGGGCGTCGAGGTTGTTCCATCCTCATACTCCTCAATCGCCTGCCGGTAGCTTCCCATGTTGGCTTCATTCAAGTAGCCCAGCAGCCTCACCACGCCCTGGCGCCCACCGATGTATTTACCCCGCCCTTCCAATTCCAGATTCTCCGAGCGCGACTTCGCCAGATCCGCATTGAGATGGATTCCGTTCGCCACCTTCGGCATCAGTGCTTCGGCAAAGCGCGCCGACCATGAGCGATCGTCGTATTCCAGCATCACGGCATCGGTGTATCCACGCGTGTTTGAGGCAACGTCGTAGGCTCCATTGTCGTCAACCGACCAGTTCAGGAACTGCAGGTTGCTGTCGGAGCCATAGGTGTTCACATCGATGAAATCCGTCAGGTCGAACTTGCCCAGCCGCACCTCGATGCGTCGTGGAGGAAGCGACGTCGCCAAATCGAACTCGTCGCGATCCGCATCTTCCTGTTCGCTCGTCAATGGAATAATCTCGCGCAGCATCGCCTGCGCCAGGTACGGCGCTTTCGACCACGGCATGTCTTCGACCAGCCGCACCGAATCCAGGTTGACGTATCCCGCCATCCCGCCCGCATTCCCGTTGCTGCTGCCCGTTGCGTCTTCGATATCGGCAAAGACTTCGGTCCTCTGCGAAAGCTCATAGCCGGTGTAGAGGGTAAGCAAGTGCGTCGTCGAGCTCTGCGCCCAGTTCGTCAGGCTGTTCGGCCCGCTGTATTGTGCCCTGAACGCCCCATGGCCTTGCAAGATGATGTTGGCTTGTCCTGAGATCCAGTACCGCCCGGTCGTTGTGTGCGGAAATACCGTTTCCACATCGTCTGAGGAATCTTCGTTGTCGCTTGATTTCGCGTCCGCCGCCGTGGTCGCCGGCTCCGCACTCTGCCTGTTGTTGGTGGGCGTTTGAGGTTCAGCTTGGGTCGATCCTGCACTCTGTGCGGCCGCGCGCGACGCACAAAAACACGCCGTGAAGATGAAACCGCAAATCACCTGTATTGCGAGTTGCCGGAGGAGGCGCCGCATGTCTTCCCCAACGGGCGCTTGTCTTAAAGCCTCCCGTTACAACTTCAAGTAGATCATCCGGCATCCGCTTCCGTCCCTGTGAAACCGCCGGTCCCGCCGCGTCGTGGATCAATCGAGTTACACTCCGGCTCGCCTGCGGCGATCGCCGCGCACCCGTCTGTGTTCTTTGGTCTGGTTGCTATTTGGGCGGAGCGCTCGGTTGGGAATTTGGTTTTTGCTCGTTGTTCGTGATCTCCTGCCCGTTGTAATACACCTTGGTGGTCGAACCGTAGCGCTTGTAGTCGGTGTATTTGATCGTGTCGCGGATGTGTACGTCTTCCGCCATGTAGCCGTAGCCGCCGCTGAAATGCAGAACACCTTCCGCTTTGGTGTAGACCGGGAACCAGTAGTGGCCGTCGATCTGCTGCCGCCACGTTATGAATGGCGGGTGCAGGTCCTCTGAATTCTTGCGCGTATCGTCGGGCACCATGCGCCCGTCGGTCACCACAATCTGCAGATCGGTCGTATCCACCCAGATGCGTCCGTCCAGGTATCGCTTGTTCTTTTCAATCGTCTTTGGGCTCACGTCGAAGACGTAGCAATCCACGTCGTCCACTTTCTGCCGGCCAACATATTTGACGTTGTACGCGGGAAGATCCTCTGTCGTCAGCACAAACGGATATCCGTGCTGCAGGTCCTGTAGATCCGTCGGCGTCATCTGGATCCGCTCCAAAGTGCTCTGAGGCGCAAAGACCACTCGCTCAGTGCGCCTGCCCGACGAGTCGAAGATCACGTCGTCCACCTCGTACCACTCGCCATCCACCTTTTTGGTGTCGTCGTCAACCGTGTCCACCCGCGCCGTCCGGCGATATGTGTAGTGCGAAAGCGCCTCCTTGAATTCCGTCTCCTTCGCCGAGAACTCCTTGATGATCTGCTCCGGCGGAATGGGCGGATCGGAAAGATCCATGCGCCCGAAGCCGGAATCGAGCGCCATCGGAGTAAATGAGTCTTTATCCTGCGGCGCAGCCGTCACCGCGCAAACGGCAATTGCGATTCCCGCAATGCAGTGCCGAATTGCCACCAAAGTTTGCCTCCCGGGGCGATTCCCGTACGTGCTTCCGGGGACCGGGAATCCATTCTCCATTTCTCGCACCATCCTGCAACTTTAGACGCATGTACATCGCTATGGGAAGGCTTCAATCTAGCCTCGGTACGCCCTGTCACGGCGCGCTGGGCAGACGTGCATCTTCGCTAATTCCGTGTTTCGATAGCGGATACGAACCTGCAACCGCAAGCATAGATAGATCTGCACATTCCGCTGATAGGGAAGGAGATTCGCGGCCTCCATGCCCGATTATTATCACGCTCCAGCCCTTATTCTGACGGCGCTCCTCTTGCCCGCCTTCGGCTACCTCTATCTCCGCTTCCGCGATGCGCGATCGTTGCTCTGGTTCCTCGGCTTCCTCTTTTCCATCGTCGCCATGGTGCTGCTTTACACCATGGGCGGCTACCCGGGCATCGGTTCTCCGTGGTTGGTCGCTTCCGGACAAACCTTCATTCAGCTCAGTGCCGCCATGTTTCTGGGCTCGCTGTCGCCGCTGCAATTCCGGGTCGGAAGATTTCGCATTCACTTTGTCGTCCCCTATGCCCTTTCCCTTGTTGTCTACTCCGTCCTTCTCTATGGGGTTTTTGGCGGAGTGCAGCCTCATGGCTTCCTCTTCCTTGTTTTTCCCGCTCTCCTGGCCATGACCTTTGGCGTCGGAGTCTCCTGGGGAATCACCCGGGGCACTGTGCCTGTCTGGCTGGGAGTTTCGTTTAGCGCCGTTCTCGGCAGCTTTGCCATCCGGGTCTGCTGCCTGCATGGAGCTGATGCAGGGCTCACTTTTGTCGAGTGCGTCAACCTGCAGATGGCTGCCGTGCTCCTCATCTTCGTATTCCGCCGCTTCTCTCCAGGTGTCTTTCTCAGCGTGCTTGGCTTCCTGGCCTGGTCGCTTTCCGAATTGCGGATCTTTCCCCTCATCGGCCAACATGCGGCACTCGACCTCAACCTGATCCGCGTGATTGTGATGGCCAAAGTGGTCGCCGCCATCGGCATGATCATGCTCGCGCTCGAAGATGAGCTGAAGAACAAGAAAGCGGCTCAGGTTCGCGAACTCAGCGTCCGGCGCCAGCTTGAGGCCTTCGCACATCTGATGCTCACTCGCCGCAGGGTCGAGGACTTCGACCGCCAGGGCCCCGATATTTGTCAGACCGTAGTCGACGACAGCCGCTTCTCGCAGGCTGCATTGCTACTTGAAAACAATGGGCGATACCGGCTCGTGGGATGCGCAGGCCTCGAGATTGCAATCGCCCGGCCGCTCGGCGAATTGGCGGCGCGAATTCCCGTCGAGGGCTTTCTCGCCCCGGGCTCGGCTCCTGTTGCCGTCGAGCATAGCAAGGCTGTCCGGCTCGATCTTTCGCCATGGCTCATTCCCGGTGACGATCTTGAGCGCCTCCGCTTTACGTCGGTTCTCGGCGTGCCCATGATTGGCCGCTCCGGCGTGGATGGAGCTCTTCTGCTGAGGGGCATGCGCTCTGACGACGGGCTCCGATTTGCGCCCGAAGCGGTTGAACCCCGCCTTGACGATCTGCTCCCCATTGAGATGCTCGTCGCCCGTCTGCAGGCAACGCGCAGCCAGACCATGCTCTTTGAAAAGCTCATCGACTCTGAGCGATTCGCCGGCCTCGGTCAGTTGGCTGCCAACGTCACCCAGCAGTTGAACAGCCCCCTCACGGTCATCCTCGGTTATGCATCGCTCCTTCAGGAATCGGCCGCGCCCGACGCGGAGGATCGCAAGGCCATCGATTCCATCGTGAACGAAGCTCGACACATCCGTTCCACGCTCGAAAGCCTCTCCCGTGTCTCCATCGCGCGCGCTGACCAGCCTGCCGCCATCTCGGTCACGGAGTTGCTGTCCGACATGGAGCAGCTCTATCGCCCCGAATTCCTGCAGCGTTCCATCGAGTTTCAGGTTCGCGTCGCGCCGGGTCTGCCCAGGATCGTCTGCGGCGCCCAGCAATTGCGCCAGGCCCTTCTGCATTGTTTGCAATACGCCATCGGCGCGGTCGAGCGCCAAGGCCCCGCCGTCGTCCCCAAGGAATCTAAATCGATACGCCTTGAAGCCGCTCGCGAGGGCGATCTGATCCACATCTCCGTCAGCCACTCCGGACAGGGATTCCTTCACCCCGAACGCGCTTTTGATCCGTTTGTTCCCGCACATCCCGGCGGCGAGACTGCCGGAATGGGCCTGAGCCTTTGCGCCACGATTCTGCGCGATCAGAATGGTCGCGCATCCGCCGTCAACCTCAAGCCTCGCGGTGCGGCTATCATTCTGGAGCTGCAGGCAGCCTGAGCTGCGCCATCCTGCAGATTTTGCTCACTTGAGACCGCCCTTTATGTTTGCGAAGAATCAAATTCGTAGAATGGGAATCGCCCCTTCGATCGTCCGGGATTCCATACCTGGTTCGCGCCACAAACGGCTTACCTGGAGTACAGAGCGTCGATAAGGCAGGGTTCATCGCGGAGAGCGGAAAAATGATTTGGCGTCGGCCAGATTCGTGGGTCCTTCAGGTGGCATTGCTGGCCGGGAGCGTCGCCATCGCCCCTGTCGCCCACTCAAAGGCCCCCTCCATCGAGCCCCTTGACGCCGTTTTTGAGACAACGGCTCCGGGCACAATCGAGGCGAGTCTCGATCCGCCCATCATCGGCGTCCTGCGCATTGTTGCGCAGGCCGGTGCATTCGAAGCTCGGACCCAACCGGGCGGCTCCGATGGCCTGCGCCTGCACCAAAGCGAGCGCCAGCCCCTTACGCTCGAAGTGACTCAATCGGGCCGGCCCATTCCCTTCCGGCTCCTCAGCCGGAGCGGCCGCCATCATCTGGTCGGCGGCCGGCCCTCCTTGCTCGTCGCCGAAATCGACGTCAACGATCTCACCCCCGGCCTTCCGGTCCGCGTCCGCGTTCACTCCAATCTCGATGATCCGGCCGAACTCGAAGGCCATGCCTACCAGGTCGTCTATTGATCCCGCCGCGCCTCATTTCAGCCGCGGTATCGCATTCACCTGCTCGTCCGTAAAATAGAATCGGATGCCATTTACCGAACAATACGACGTCGTCGTGGTCGGCGCCGGCCACGCCGGCTGCGAGGCCGCCATGGCTGCAGCGCGCATGGGCCTCAAGACCGCGCTCATCACCATGAACCTCGACCTCATCGCACAGATGAGCTGCAACCCCGCCGTCGGCGGCGTCGCCAAGGGCCATCTCGTCCGCGAGGTTGACGCCCTCGGCGGCATCATGGGCGAAGTTGCCGACGCTGTCGGCATCCAGTTCCGCCTCCTCAACGCCTCGCGCGGCCCCGCCGTCTGGAGCCCCCGTGCGCAGTGTGACAAGCAGCTCTACCGCGTCAAAATGCGCGAAGTCCTCGAGTCCCAGCCCGGCCTTCACATCCGCCAGGCAGAGGTCGTTGACCTTGTGATCGAAGAAGCTGGTTCTTCCGACGAAATGGGTGCCCCGGGTCCCGATTCTGGGACCTGGGAAGGGAATTCGGCCGACCCACCAGAGATTCCCCGCCCCACCCGTCCCCACCGCCGCGTTCTCGGTCTCAAGCTTCGAGACGGCCGTAATCTACTCGCCGGAGCCACCATCATCACCACCGGCACATTTCTCAACGGCCTCATTCACTGCGGCGAAGAGCGCTATCCTGCCGGCCGCAGCGGTGAGCCCGCCAGCGTTCTACTCGGCGAGGCCCTCCGGGCTTTAGGCCTTCGGACTTGCAGACTCAAGACCGGTACGCCTCCGCGCCTCGACGGTCGCACTATCCGCTGGGAGACGTTCGAGGAACAGCCCGGCGACGCCGATCCCACGCCCTTCAGCTTCCGCACCAAGCGCATCGTGCAGCCGCAGGTCTCCTGCCACATCGCCTTCACCACGCCCGAAACCCTCCGCCTCATCCGTGAAAACGTCCACCGCTCGGCCATGTACTCCGGCCGCATCCAAGGCATCGGCCCCCGCTACTGCCCGTCGATCGAAGACAAGGTCGTCAAATTCCCTGACAAGACGCAGCACCAGTTCTTCCTCGAGCCGGAGGGCCTCAACACCCACGAGGTCTACATCAACGGCATGTCCACCTCCCTGCCCATGGAAGTCCAGTGGCAAATGGTCCATTCCATCCCCGGCCTCGACCAGGCCGAGATGCTGCGCCCCGGCTACGCCATCGAGTACGACTCCGTCGATGCCACCGAACTCGACCGCACTCTCCGCGTCAAGTGCATGACGGGCCTTTACCTCGCCGGCCAGATCAACGGCACCAGCGGCTACGAGGAAGCCGCCTGCCAGGGCATCATGGCCGGGATCAACGCCGCCCTCTGGCTCAAGGGCCAGCCGCCCTTCACCATGGATCGCACCGAGGGCTACACCGGCATACTCATTGACGACCTCATTTCAAAGGGAACGAACGAACCCTATCGCATGTTCACCTCGCGTGCGGAGTTCCGCCTCCACCTGCGGATCGACAACGCAGATCGCCGCCTTACCCCGTATGGCCGCCGCCTCGGCCTCATCAACGACGAGGCCTGGGTCGAATACGAGCGGAAGCAGGCGCGCATGTCCGCCCTCGAGCGCCTGCTCACCACGGGCAAGGTCGATCCCGAGAGACTCCAGCGCGCCGGCTTTGGAGAACTCCCCGCCACCGCCGGCCTCACGTGGGCGCAGCTATTAAAGCGCCCTGAGGTCACCATCGAGCCGCTCCTCGCCGCGTTGCATGACGATCTCGCGCGCGAGCCGATGCTTGCCGATTGGGCAAACGATGTAGCGCCGGTCTCCAGACCGGCTGTACTGGCGGCGTCCACGCCGCCAGAAAATGTCGCCCCCTCCATCGCCCGCGCCGCGCGCCGCAACGAAGCCCGGGCTGTCGAGACCGAAATTAAGTTTGCCGGCTACCTCGAGCAGCAGAAGAAGTCCATCGAGCGCCTCAAGGCTGCCGAGTCCGTCGCTATCCCCGGCTGGCTCCAGTACGCCTCCATCAGCGGCCTCTCCCGCGAAATGCGCGAGACGTTCGAGCGCATCCGCCCGTTGACCCTGGGCCAGGCCAGCCGCATCCCCGGCGTCACACCCGCCGCGCTCTCGCTTGTCCACGTCTCGATCAGGTTGCAAGGGGCCAAGCTCCAGGGCTCCCGCCGCCGCGCTACCGCCTGATCGCGCGTATCATGATTCCCGTATGAATCTCGACCAGATCCAAACAGCCTTGCGCGACGCTTCCCTCGACGGCTGGCTCTTTTACGACCACCACCATCGCGATCCCATCGCCGCCAGCATCCTGGGCCTCGACCCCAAAGCCCATATCACGCGCCGCTGGTACTACTTCATTCCCGCCAACGGCGAGCCGCGCAAGCTCGTCCACCGCATCGAGCAGGGCCGCCTTGACTGCTTGCCCGGCGCTAAAACTCAGTACTCCAGTTGGCAGGAATTGCACTTGGGGCTGGAGAATCTCCTCCAAAACCAGAAGAAGATCGCCATGCAGTACTCGCCGAACAACGACATCATGTATGTCTCCATGGTCGATGCCGGCACCGTCGAATTTCTACGCAGTCTGGGCAAGCAAATCGTCAGCTCCGCCGATCTTGTCAGCCAGTTCGAAGCCGTCCTCACCGCCGACCAGATCGCCAGCCACGCGGCCGCCCAGCGCGAAATCGATGTCATTCTGGTCGCCGCATGGGCTGAGATTGCGCGCCGCCTCCGTCCTCCCTCCGGAGCCAATCGCGCCAGTGACCTAACCGAATACGACCTCGTCGTCTGGCTCCGCGAAGCCATGAGCCGCGAAGGCCTCGTCTGGGAAAACGGCCCTGACGTCAGCGTCAACTCCAACACCAGCGACCAGCACTACGAGCCCACCGCCGAGCACGCCGCTCCCATCCGCGAGGGCGACTTCCTCCTCATCGACATATGGGGCCGCCTCGACTTGCCCGCCAGCGTCTTTTACGACATCACCTGGACCGGCGTCGTCGGCCGGGAGCCATCGAAGAAAGAGCAGCTCGTCTTCGAGACCGTCCGCCGCGCTCGCGATGCCGCGATCCACGCCGTCGAGCAGGCCTTCGCCCAGAACCGCCCCATTCGCGGCTTCGAGGCCGACGATGCCGCGCGTTCCGTCATCCGCGAAGCCGGCTTCGGCGAGTTTTTCGTCCATCGCACCGGCCACAACATCGCCCACGAGATTCACGGCCCCGGCGCGCACCTCGACAACCTCGAAACCCACGACGAGCGTCTCATCCTTCCGCACACCTGCTTCTCCGTCGAGCCCGGCATCTACCTGCCTGAGTTCGGCGTGCGCAGCGAGATCGACATGCTCACCGCCCCCGGCAAAGCCTGGGTCACCGGCCGAATCCAGCAGGAACTTGTACGCATCTAAATCCAGTTGCGTGAACCTGGTTTGTATCAGGGCATGACTTTAGTCGCGTCGAATTCAGATCGCTAAAACTCAGGGTGCCCGATCCTGAACGCGCTTCTTACGTTTAATGTGGGATACCGGAACTGCTTGGTCACAGTCAGAAACCATCTCTAACTTTCTTTGGTGCTACTACTCCTCAATTCCTAACCTTTCTAGGTTACAGTTGCCCCTAAAACGCAACTTTTCTAGGTACATGTCCTCGAAAAACGTAACCTCTCAAGCGAACCTTTGGGCGCCAAAGCTAACCATTTAAGCGAACATTTGAGGGGGTCATCGCACCATAATCGCGAACATTTCGCATGATTCAACAGGCCTTATCCCACCGGGGCTGTCTCGCGCAATTTTCGCGAACTCCTTGGCCGCGTCCACCTCGCTCCCTCGCCCCTTCGTCCCCCGGGTCCCTTGGTCCCTTGGTCCCTGGCTCTGTATAGTCAATAAAGGAATGGCAACCACCCCAACCAAGACCAGCGCAGCCAAATCATCCAATCAGGGCTTCGTTTATCTCCCTCTTATTGCCGGTTGGCTCGTCCCCGGCGCCGGCCATTTTCTTCTCGGCAAATGGGTTCGCGGCACTCTCCTCGCCGTCTCCATCATCGCCATGTTCGCGATCGGCCTTGCCATGCAGGGCAAGCTCTACACCAGCGCGCAGGATATTCTCGACATGCTCGGCGTCGCCGGCGACCTGGGCGGCGGCCTCCTTTACTTCCTCTGCCGCGCCTTCGGTCTTGGCGCCGAGCCGGTCAAGACCACCATCGCCGACTACGGCACCAAGTTCATTGTCGTCGCGGGGCTGCTCAACATCATCGCCGCGGTCGACGCGCACAATCTCCGCACCGGGAGGAAGTCCTCGTGATCCATCCCTCCCACTTCGGCGCAGTTGTGTTGTTCGCGCTCTTCGCATCGACAGTCTTCGGCATCACAATGCGCGACAAACCGCGCAGCATGTTCCGCTACGGCGCCTATTGCTTCGTGCTCTTCGTTGGATCGGTGATTGTGTTCAGTTGGGTCATGTTCTTCATCGCTCGCTGACCTGCTCCGTACCAGGCAGGCTGCGATCGGCCCGTCACCCCCCAAAAACTCTGTCATGAGTCGCATTCGCGCTCACAGAAAAATGCCGCCGTCCTTTTTTGGTACGGCGGCGCAGGTTTCGGCGGGAGTTGCCGAAAATCGTGGACACCCATCAGGGCTCCTACGACCATTCAACCCAGCCCTTTGGTGAATGTCGCGGCTCAGCCGCGAGTTCTCGCCGAGGACACCGAAGACGGATGAATTCGCCGGTCCCTCAGTTCTTTTCCATTTGCTGCCAACGCCGTGCGCAGCAGCTTAAAATCGCTCTCGGAGGATTCCATGGAACGCCGCCAGTTTCTTGCTGCATCGATCGCCGCCTCAACACTCGCTGCAGCTGGCAAGGCAGCTGCCCAGGCTTCCGCAAACCCGGGCCGCGAATTCTACCAGTTGCGCCGCTATAACCTGTTGAGCGGAAATCAGGTAAAGCTTACGGAGAACTTCTTCTCGACCGCTCTGATCCCGGCTCTCGCTCGACTGAGAATGGGGCCCGTCGGCGCGTTCAAGCTTGACATCGGTCCGGAAACGCCCGCGTATTTTCTCCTCATTCCCGGCTCCGAAATCGAGCCCCTGGCTGAGCTGGACTTGCGTCTCGTCCGCGACGCTGAGTTCCTCAAAGCCGCCGACCCCTTCTGGAACGCCACCTCTGTGGCGCCCGCCTTCCAGCGCGTGGAGATTTCACTTCTCGCCGCATTTGAAGGCTGGCCACGGCTCATTCCGCCCGCTTCCTCGGCCGCTAAAGCCAAACGCATCTTTCAACTCCGCACCTACGAAAGCCCCAGCAACGGAGAACACGTGCGCAAAGTCGAGATGTTCCACTCCGGCGAATTCGAGATCTTCAAGAATGCCGGCTTTCATCCCGTGTTCTTCGGTGATACGCTCATCGGCTCGCGCCTCCCAAACCTCACCTACATGCTCAGCTTTGCCGATCTGGCCGAGCTCGAGGCCAAGTGGGATGTCTTCCGCAGCGATCCCGCCTGGAAGAAGCTCTCTGCCGACCCGCGATTCGCCTTCGATCCCATTGTCTCCAACATCACGAACCTGATCCTCAGCCCGCTCGACTGCTCGCAGATCTGACCGCCGGGCCCGGCATCCGGGAGGGCCGGCTCAAGTTCGCTAACCCGACGCACCCTATGGGAAGATGGCTACGCGATTCAGCCACCTTGAGTTGAAAGCCAACTTGCACGGGGCTCATGAGACAATCACGGCTCTGCGCAAGATCGCTGGCAACCCCCAGGTCCGATCAGCAAGACGAAAGGAAGAACGCCATGCAGGCAGATGAATCTCTGAACGCTGCTGCTCCGATTCGCGAAAGGCCCGCGCCGATCGCATCTTGGATACATTTTGCGGGATTCCTGGTCATCATGGCCGCCATCTGTGCCCTCGGATTCTACGCGCAACATGCCGGCAGCGGCAACGGCGCCGGCAACGCAGGAGGCGGGCAGCTTGCCAGCCACGGCTACGCCATCCAGATCTATCTCACCGCCCTTTTCATGGACTGGGCGCTTCTCTATTTCTGCTGGGTCGGCGTCAATCGCCGCGGCGGCAATCTCTGGGCGCTTTCCGGCGGGCGCTGGAAGAGTGGCCGCGACGTGCTCACTGACCTGGCTGTGGTGCTTCCGTTCTGGATCGTTTGGGAAGGAGCCGCCTATGGCGTTCACTGGCTTCTCGGGCTGCTCGGTTCCGGCAGCGCCAAGTCGGTCGACAGCCTCCTGCCCAAAAGCCTCGTCGAAGTTTTCGTTTGGATTGCCACCTCCATCACAGCCGGCATTTGCGAGGAGATTGCGTTTCGTGGTTATCTATTGCGACAGTTTCACGCGCTCACCGGCGGTGTAGCCTGGGCAGTGCTCGCGCAGGCGCTGGTCTTTGGCATTGCGCACAGCTACCAGGGCTGGAGAACCGTTACCGTCATCAGTGTGCTTGGCGTTCTTTATGGTGCGCTGGCAGTTTGGCGCAGGAATCTGCGCGCCAATATCGTTGCTCACGCCTGGTCCGATATCTGGGAGGGCTGGCTGAAGTTTTTGATCTTCAGATAAACCGTGCGGGGCAGAATCGCTTCACTAAGGTTCGCTCTTTCCTCAGTCCGCTGCGCTTGAGGTAAGGGAATCAATAGCCCACGGGCGCTTCGCATCCCACTCTCTCGTCCGTGTTCCTTCGTTCCCTTCTATAATCGCCCCATGCGTTTCCTCTCCGATTCGCGCCGTCGCTCCATCGCTCTTCTGGGGGGCGGCGCGCTCCTGGTCTTTGTCCTGCTGGGAACGCTGCAGTGGTTCAACACGTCGCGAATTGACTTCCTCAATCCCGAGACTTACGGGCAGACCATGGCCCTCACGGCCCTTGAGGTTCTGCTCTTCCTGTTGTTGCTGCTGCTTCTTCTGCTGCTTTTCCGCACCGTGTTGAGGGTTTACGTTGGTCAGGGCAGCAGTGGCGTGGGCGCGCGGCTGCGCTCGCGCATGGTTCTGGGCGCCATCTTGATCACCGTTACGCCCGCGGCCCTCATGTATCTGTTCAGCTACTACCTGCTCAACCGTTCGCTTGAGCGTTGGTTCTCGCCGGATGCCTCGCAATTACGTGACGACTCCACCAGCGTTGTGCGCGAACTGGTCGAATATGTGGCGAGCAATGCGCGTAGCGAGGCGGAGTCGGTGGCCGAAAGCGGAGCGCCCGACGGGACTCCTCAGACTCTCCAACAGGTTATGACTTCGCGCCGCCTTTCCTTGCAAGGTGGCTTCCTGCTCGTCTACGGCAGTGACAAGCGGATGTTCTCCGGCTTCCAGGCTCCCCCCGAATCGAGCCCGGCTTTGCTCCGCGAGTCGACGCCCGAGTCCGAATGGACAGCGACCCCGCTCCGCGGCCCGCTCTCGGCTGCCATTCTGTCCGCCGCGCAGCGAAACGACAATCCTGTGGTCGATGTCGCAGGCCAGGAATATGCGCTCGGCAGGGCCGTCACTCCATCGGGTAAGACCGTAGTCGCTGTTCTGCCCATGCCCAGGGGGCTCAACGAAACCACCGCGCGCATTCGATCTGGCGCCGATGAGTATTTGCGGCTTTTCCGTTCGCGCAAAATCATTCGCACCACCCTGTCGCTCACGCTGTTGCTGGTCACCGTCTTTGTCTTCTTCTCCAGCGTCTGGCTCGCGGTCTTCTTGTCAAAGCAGATTACTCGCCCGGTTGAAGCGCTGGCCGACGCCATGGATGCCATAGCCGCGGGTCGATACGAGCAGCGAGTTGAAGCCATCGCTACCGGCGAGATGGGCGATCTCGTGCGTTCCTTCAATCACATGGCAGCAGATCTTGAAACCAGCCGCCAATTGGCTGAGAGCGCGCAGGCGCAACTCACCGCCGCCAACCAGTCGATCGAGGAGCGGCGGCGCGAACTGGAGACGATCGTCGAAACCATCCCCTCGGGCGTCGTCACGCTCGACGGAGCGGGCGTCGTCCTTCAATCAAATCGCGCATTCGCCGCGCTCTTGGGACTTAAGGCTGGCGCCTCTCTAGCCGGCCGGCGAATCGAGGCGCTTTTGCCACCCGAGTGCGCTGAAGACCTCGCTGGAGTGATCCGCCGGGCCAATCGTATGGGTGCGGCCTCCTCTGAGTTGGAGTTTCTCGCTCAGGGGCGCACCATCCACCTCGCCTTCACCATCGCGCGGCTCGAGCTCGGTCGCGAACCGGCCGGTTCCGTGCTTGTCGTTGAAGACACCACTGAGATCCTGCGCGCGCAGCGGCAAATGGCCTGGAAAGAAGTGGCGCAGCAGGTGGCCCACGAGATCAAGAACCCGCTCACGCCCATCGCCCTCAGCGCCGAACGGATTGCAAAGCATCTCGATCGCGGCCAGCCTGACTCGACCAACATCATTCGCAAGTGCAGCGAGGTCATTCTGGGTTGCGTGGGAACGTTGCGTACGCTTGTCGATCAGTTCTCGGCCCTCGCCCAGTTTCCCGCGCCTCAGCCCCGCCCGTGCGACATGAATCAGGTCGTCGAAGAAGCGCTCGCGCTTTTCGGCGGCAGGCTGGACGGCATCACGGTGCAGCGCAATCTCGAGCCGGATTTGCCGCAGGTCATGGCCGACCCCGAAGCCATCCGACGCGCCCTCGCTAACCTCATCGACAACGCGGCTGAAGCTATGAACGGCAGCCTGCTGCGCGTCCTCGGCCTGCATACCGCGCTCAGTGACGATGGCGCCGCCGTCGAAGTGATGGTCTCCGACACCGGCCCTGGGCTCAGCGACGAAATTCGCGAGCGGCTGTTCTTGCCCTACTACTCTACAAAACATCGCGGCACCGGCCTCGGCCTTTCCATCGCCGCCAAAATCGTACAGGAGCACGGTGGCTCTATCAGCGCTGAGGCCAACAGCCCCAAGGGCGCGCGCTTTCTGCTGCGCCTGCCCTTGATTGAATCCGAGTCTCAATCCCCATCTGCCGTGAATGCGGCGGAAACGGTGAAAGGCGTCGCCTCATGAACCACATCCTCGTGGTCGACGACGAAGCCGAGATTCGCAGCTCGCTCGAAGAAATTCTCCGCGAAGAAGGCTACGGCGTCGCCGGTGCGGCTGATGCCGGCGAAGCCATGGCCCTGCTGCGTGACGTACCCTACGACGTTGTTCTGCTCGATATCTGGCTGCCAGGCCGCGATGGTCTCGAAGCGCTTGCCGAAATCCGCGAATTTGCGCCGGAGAACCGGCCTGAAGTCGTCATCATCAGCGGTCATGGCACCATTGAGGCTGCTGTGAAGGCCACCAAGCTCGGCGCCTACGACTTCCTGGAGAAGCCGCTTTCGCTTGAGCGCACCCTTATCGTCGTCAAGAACGCGCTCGACGCACGGCGCCTGCGCACTGAGAACGAAGAATTCAAGCGTCAATTTAGCGCCGCCGCTGTATTGACCGGCGAAAGCGTTCCGGTCAAGGCTCTGCGCCAGCAGATCAAGCTCATGGCCCCCACCAATGGCCGCGTGCTCATCTACGGCGAATCCGGCACGGGCAAGGAGCTCATTGCGCGCTCCATCCACGCTGAAAGCCTGCGCCGCGACGGTGTCTTTGTTGAGCTCAACTGCGCCGCCATCCCTGAAGCGCACATCGAGGCCGAGCTCTTCGGCTATCGCCATGGTGCGCAACCCGGTGGACCTCCCGAGCAGCGCGGCACCCTCGAGCGTGCCGACGGCGGCACGCTCTATCTGGATGAAGTGGGGGACATGAGTCTTAAGACGCAGGCCAAAGTCCTCAGCGCCCTCGACGATCAGATGTTCACGCCCGTGGGCGGAACTCAACCCCTTCGCGTGGATGTGCGCGTCATTGCCTCCACCAACAAGGATCTCGAGGAAGAGATAGCCAAAGGCAACTTCCGCGAAGATCTCTTCTACCGCCTCAACGTCGTGCCGTTCTTCGTGCCGCCATTGCGCGAGCGCAAGCAGGATATTCCGCTCCTGGCGCGCGAATTCCTCCTGGAGTTCGGCCGTCAGTATGGTCGTCCGCGCGTCGACATCGGCCAGGAAGCCCTCGACGCCCTGGGGCAGTATCATTGGCCCGGCAATGTGCGCGAGCTTAAGAACGTCATCGAGCGCGTGCTTATCCTCAATCCCCGCGTCCTGCGCATCGAGCGCAAGCACCTGCCGCCGCTCACGCACAGGTCCGGCTCGCGCTCAACTGAGGAGTTTTCAACTCTGCAGCAGGCCCGTGACGCTTACGAGCGCGAATACATTCTCAAGAAGATTGAGGAGGCCCACAACAACATCAGCCACGCCGCCGAGTTGCTGGGTCTGGAGCGCAGCCACCTTTACCGCAAAATGAAGGCATTAGGCATCGCCGCTCGCGAATAGCGGCTGTTATGGCTCTCGCCGTGATGCCGCTGTCGATCTCCGGTCCCGCGCGTTGAAGCGTCTTTCCACTTTCTTGGCGCGAAGATCGGGCGCACCAACGCGGCGGTCTGGTCTGCCCGCCCGCCGATCTTCCGCAAGTTCCACGGTCGAAGAATGCTCGATACGTTTGCTGGCGGGAATGGTCTGCTCCACGCCATGCGCCCAATGGTTAGGCGAGAAGGCAGTCGCCCCGTTTCGTTGCGTTCGCTCCAGATCTTCGACCGACGATCCTGAACCGCTGGTCAGCAGTTTGTGCAGAGTCGGAAGATTGGCCCGTTCCCGCTCCACAAAATCCACGCCAACTACGGTCAGCGTGTACTGTGCATTGTCTGCCTTCGAGATATACCCCTTCTTCTGTAGATACCAGAGTGTGAAGTCCAGGTAATCGCGCGGGAATCCCATCCGTTCTTCGATCTCGCCAAGGGCAACTTCCGGGAAGTTGGGGCTGGTGCGACGCCGGGAATAAAGAACCGCCAGCACCGCCATCCTCCGGTTCAACTCGCCTTCGAGCGAATCCATGAAGTCGATGGTTGTTGACAGCGGTTGCGAGGACGAATCGATCCGAGTCGCATCATATTCGGCCCGGCGCCGTGGGTCCGACAGAACATCGTAGGCGGCTTTGAGCAGGCGAAAATTGTCGACGTGGCCGGTCGCGTGATTGTCCGGGTGCAGCCGAGCTGCCAGAAACCGATAAACACGGCGAATCGTGTCCGCATCAGCGTGCGGGCTTATCTGCAGAAACTCATAGTAATCAATAGCCTGCGCGCCCATTTGCCTTCCGCTATCTCCGTCGAAAGTCTAACGCCCTTCCAAGTTGGGTCGAAATCCCGAAATGGTGGGAGCCTCGTGCATGCGCCTCGCGTCCTGAAGGTCGACAAACGCACTGGATGGGCGGCCTATTGTCTTTATTCGGCTTAGGAGTTTTACTAAGGAGCTTTTGATGAGCCATTTACGACCTTCATCCCGCCTTGAGCAATCGCGTCCGAGGCAGCTCCAATGGCCGGAGTGTTCTCAAGAAACGACTCTGGAATTGCGCCGCTCGGTCGCTCGGTCAAGTCCGAAAGCAATCCGCCGCATGCTACTCTAACCCTCATGTCATCAGCCGTTCCCCCGGCCCTGGAAGACCAATCCCTGCCTCCACCGCGCGAGCGTCCATGGCTCTTTGCCTTCCTCATCGCGCCCGATGCGGTCATCTCCATCGGCCTCGTTACCGGCGCACTCACGTATCTCCTGCGCAACGAGGGTGTTGACCCCGCCCGCGCGGCCGGCATCTCTGCGTTGCTCGCACTCCCTCACGCCATCTATTTTCTCTGGGGACCGCTCACTGACTTCTGGATGCGCCGCCGCACCTGGCTCATGATTTCCGCTGCCGCCGCCGCGGTCGCGTTGCTGGCAGCGTTCCATCGGCCCAACCTCTATTCTCCCTGGTCGGTTGGCCTCTTGTTCTTGAGCGCCTGTTTGGGCGTGCTCGCTGTCGCCGCTTGCGGCGGCATGATGGGCACGTTCGGCGGCGAAGTGAATCGCCGCCGTGCCGGCAGCTTCTACCAGACCGGTTCGCTCGCCATTGGCGCATTGGCCGTTTTTCTCCTGGTATCGCTGGCCGGGCTTCTTTCGCTCGGCTCCCTTGGCTGGATTGTCGCTACGATGATCGCGCTGCCTTCGCTCGCCGCGTTGGCGGCGCCCGCGCAGTCCAAGATCACCGGGCACACCGCGCAACAAACCGTCGCGCATGTATGGCATGAGTTCCGGTCAACCTTCCTGCGCTGGGAAGCCATCCCTTACACGCTCCTTGTCACTTCCCCATGCGCCGCCGGAGCGATGATCGGGCTCCTCGGAGAATTGGCCCGCGACTACGGCGTCACCGGCCAACAGGTGGCGTGGCTCAATGGACTGGCTGGCGCTCTCCTGACATCCGGGGGTGCGCTCGCCGCATCGCTCATTCCCATCCGCGTGCGGGCTCCCATCGCCTTCATCGTGGTGGGCTTAACCAATGCTGCTACTTTGGCCATCCTTGCTCTTGGTCCGTTGCGGCCTGCAGTCTACTTCACTGGTACCGTTCTGTTTCTCTTCACCGTCGGCGCCGGCTATGCCCTGTTTACGGGAGTTGTTCTGGAGTTTCTCGGAGGCTCAGGCAAGAGCGGCAGCTCGCGCTACGCCATCATCAATTCTCTGGGCAACGTTCCCATCGTCTATATGACCGCTCTCGACGGCTGGGGCTATGCGCATTGGGGCCCCCGCGGCATGCCAGCCGCCGACGCCGTTATCACCACAGCCGGATGTCTGCTCTTGCTCACGCACTTCGTCGTCAGCCGCCGTCACCGGCACGCAAAGCTTTCCGCTCGAGCAGTTGGCCTTTGAAAGGAACGAGCCATGTGCGCCGAAGAGACCCTCAACATCGTCCGCGCTTCTCGCTGCCGGCACGCGGCTCCCTAATCCCTATTCCCTGTCTCTAAGATCGGCCCCATCGATCCCGGATTATCCCCCAATCTCGGGTCTACGCCAAAGTCCCACACCGATTCGCTGATATCCGATGGAGAGATGATCTCGACCAGCGCGTACTGGCCGATGGTCAGCGTTTGCTCCGGCTCAATGCGCAGCCAGCGCTTGCCCGGCAGTACTTCCACCTTGGTGGGGATGGTGTTCTCGTCCTGCGTCACTGTCCCGGTGGGGCTCACGTGGATAGCGCCCACAATGCGCACCGCTTGACGTTCGTCCACGCGCACAATCACAAATCCTGACTGCGTCGAATGTGCCCCATGTTTTCCGTTCACGGCCCTGGCGCCGCCCGTATCCACAGTCATGGGGTGCGACAACACCGGCTCTTTCTCCTCCTCCACGCCAAGCGAGAGATAGATCGCCGGATCGTTCACGTGCAGGTGCACCCTGGCGTGCGAGCCTTCAAGCTCCAGGCTGGCTCGCTGTGTCGCCAGCGGATTCAGCACTGCGATCCCTTTCCTGTTCTTCGCGTTCATGGTCAGATCGGTCGGCGTCAGTTCCACAAGCTCCGGCGTTCCGTGGTAAGTGTCCAGCACAAACACGCCGTCCTCATCCGGCAATTCCAGCCCCGGCGCCACCAGCGGCATGCGCGCCTTGTCGTCGTTGCGTTCGTCGGCTTCTTCCTTGTCGATCTCCGCGGCCTCTTTCATCGCCGGCGAAGAGTCTTCGTCCACCAGCTCGTTGTGTTCCTTTGCCCATTTATTCGTCGCGTCCCAATCCACCAGGTCCGCGGGCAGTTCCTCCCACTCGCCTCGCTCCTGCGAGAGATAGCGCACCCGGTCGCCCACGATCTGGTAATCGCGCACCATTTGGTAGGAGCCGTCTTTGAGGATCAGCCGAAGATTCCTTCCAGTGCCGGGAACCGCGGGCTTCAAGGGGAGTGGCTTGGAATGTTGGTCGGCCGTATTCTGTGCAGGCTGGGTGCCCTCGCTCTGTTGAACGCTTTGCCCCGCGGCGGTCATCGCCGCAAGCAGGAGAAGAAGAACCAGCGAAAACGCCCAACCACGCCAGCCTTGCTCAACTTGTGCAAAAACACCCATGGCAACACAGTTTAGACGCTCACGCCTACTCAGCGTTGGCTCCCGCGCCGCCTCGAAATCGTAACTTAAGTGCAACCTCACCAATCCGGGAGCGTCGAAATCGATAGTCCCTTTCTGTAGACTTTCTGTAGAATAGGGGCGGAAGGGACCGTCGATTGACAGGATTGAGGGCATATTTGAACGGAAGACGCAGCGCACGGTCAGGCTTTTTGCCTGCGGTGGTAGTTCTGTGTCTGGCGCTGCTGGCCCTGCTTTCCGTGGCTCAGGTCGCCCACCTGCACTCCAGCCAGACCGACGCCGATCACTGCCAGTTGTGCATCGTGATGCACACGGCAGTGCCCGCAGCTGCCGCGGCAGCCGCCATTGTCCTGGTGCCGGTCGGCGCCCCTGCTCCCCCGGCTGAGCCTAACATCGTCGTCCGGCAACGCTTTTCCCGCCTCTTTATTCGCCCGCCTCCAGCCTCCTGCTAGAGCATCTTCCGTTTTCATTTGAAGCCTGTGCATCGCCCCATTGAACGGGCGATGTCATGGCGCATTCCTAAAAGCTGATTTGAAGCGGACTGATGTTCCTCCCTTGCACTGAAGACGCCGCGGCGGCACGACCTGCGGCATGCATTCAGCGGTTTTCAACCATGCAGGAGTCAGAGAGTCTATGCGTTCGCAACTTCTACGATATTCTGTTTCGCTGGTTTCGTTGCTTTTCTTTGCATTTGCGAGGGCGCAATCGCCGCCTCCTCAAGCAAGCACGCTTGCGCAAAGCCCGGGCGCGCAAACCGTCTCGCTCGACGACGCCATCCAGATGGCCCTCCAGCACAATCACAACCTGGCGGCTGCGCGCACCACGATTCAGCAAAGCCAGGCCGAGGAGGTCACCGCCAATCTGCGGCCTAACCCCGTGCTTCTCGGCGACTCGCAGTTCCTGCCCGTCTTTCAGCCCGATCAGTTCAGCGCCGATTACCTCGACAATACAGCGCAGTTCGATCTCGGCGTCAGCTATCTGTTTGAGCGCGGCAAAAAACGCCAACACCGCCTGCAGGCAGCGAAGGACGTGACGGCCGAAACCAGTTCTCAGGTTGCCGACAACGAGCGCACCCTCACTTTCAATGTTGCCTCGCAATTCATCGCCGTTGAGCTCGCCGAATCGACACTGGAGCTTGCGAACCAGGACGTCAAGAGCTTCCAGAACACCGTAGACATTACCGAAGCTCGATACAAGGCCGGCGACATCGGCGAGGATGATCTGCTCAAGGTAAAGCTCCAGTTGCTTCAGTTCCAGATGGATGTCTCCCAGGCGCAGCTTGCCCGGACGCAGGGACTCTCTGACCTGCGGCAGTTGCTTGGATATGAATCGGTCGGGGCGGATTACGACGTTGCCGGCTCCTTCGATTACCAGCCTATGAACGGCTCGCTCGAAGACCATCAGGCAAAGGCCCTGCAAGACAGGCCGGACTTGCGCGCAGCGCAGTTAGGCATAGCCGCCGCGAACAGCCAGCACGAACTGCAGAAGGCCATCGGCAAAAGAGATTTCACGGGGCAAATCAATTACACGCACATCGGTTATCTAAATGACGTTTCGCTTTTCGGGCAGATCCAGCTACCCATCTTCGACCGCAACCAGGGAGAGATTGCGCGCAGCGGATACGCCATCACGCAAGCCCGGGAGCAGGAGAAATACGCCAATGGACAGGTATTGACCGACGTACGGGACGCCTACGAAAGCGTCCACTCCAACGATCAAATCGTCACACTCTACCGCTCCGGCTATCTCGATCAAGCGCAGCGATCACGTGATATTACCGACTACGCCTATCGGCACGGCGCCGCCAGCCTGCTCGACTTTCTCGATGCGGAGCGCAGCTACCGGGCTACGCAACTCGGCTATCGTCAGGCGCTGGCGTCTTATTTGCTTGCGCAGGAGCAGCTTCGCGAAGCCGTGGGATCCAGGAGCATACCATGAAGATTCAAGCCATCATTCGCCTCGGCGGCAAACTTGGGAGCTCACTTGCCTTCGCTTCTGTGCTCGTGCTCTCGGCCTGCCACTCCAATGACAGTGAGCGTGCCGGGCAGATGACGTCCTATTCGCAGCGCGCCTCTGCTTCCGCCACTCCTCAGCTCTTTACCATTCCACAGGATCAGATGACGCACGTGCAGGTGGTCACGGTCGAACCGGCCACGTTGAAGCACACCCTTCGACTCACAGGCGCGGTGGAGTACAACGCCTTCAATACCACGCCGGTCATCACCCAGGTCGGCGGGCCGGTAAGCAGAATTCTGGTGGTGCCCGGCGAGCATGTGAGATCTGGCCAGCCCATGCTCGAAGTCAGCAGCCCCGATTATGCACAGCTCCTCGATTCCTATTTGAAGGCCGCGGACTCTTATCGCCTGGAGCAGAAGTATTACGCCCGTGCCCAGGACCTGTATCAGAACCATGCGATTGCGCAACGCGATCTTGAGCAGGCCGAGTCGGACCGCAACCATGCCCAGGCCGACTTGAGCGCGGCCGAGCAGGGCCTGAAGATTCTCGGCATTAAGAATCCCGATGAGTTGGCCAAGGCTCCGTCGTCGGCGCAGATTCCTGTGCTGGCTCCCATTGGCGGCGAAGTCGTCGAGCGGCTGGTCTCACCCGGCCAAGTGGTGCAGGCGGGCCAAACGCAGGCCTTCACCATCTCAAACCTAAGCACCGTATGGATTCTCGCCAACGTGTACCAGACCGATCTGCAGTATGTCCGCAGCGGAGATGAAGTGGTCGTGCAGACCGACGCATATCCCGGCAGCTTCCATGGGAAAATCTCGTATATCTCGCCTGCGCTCGATCCAAACACCAGAACGCTGCAGGCGCGCATCGTGGTCGACAATCCGGGTGAAAAGCTGAAGAAGGATATGTACTGCACGGTTGCGGTAACGGCCGGCGCGCTTACGAATGCGCTGGCAGTGCCCAACGCCGCTGTGTTGCGCGATGACAATAACCAGCCGTTCGTTTATGTTCTCGATGGCGCAAACCAATTCAGCCGGCGCGACGTGGAATTAGGTGAAGTCCAGGACGGCCAAACGCAAATCGCCAAAGGCATTTCCGCCGGAGATCGGGTTGCTGGCAACGGCAGCCTGTTTGTTCAGTTCGCGAATTCGCTGCAGCACTGAGGGGAGATCAGGATTCGATGATTCATCGCATCGTTCAATTTGCGCTGCGCCAGCGGCCCATAGTCCTGTTCTTGGCGGCCTTTATTTGCATTGCAGGAGCATTCGCGTTTCATAACATGCCCGTGGACGCCTACCCCGATCTCTCTCCGCCGATGGTCGAGATCATCACCCAATGGCCCGGACACGCAGCCGAGGAAATCGAGCGGTTGGTCACTGTGCCCACTGAAGTGGAGATGAATGGCGTTCCCAGGCTCACTGTGATGCGCTCCATCTCCCTCTATGGGCTCTCGGATGTGATCCTCACATTCGACGAAGGCGCCGATGACTACTTTGCGCGCGACGTGGTCTTTCAGCGGCTGAGCGAGGTCACCTATCCGCAGGGTGTGACTCCTACACTCGCACCGCTTGCCAGCCCGTCCGGTCTTGTCTATCGATATGTGCTCCAGAGTCCCGACCGAACGCCACAGGAACTGAAAACATTCGAGGATTGGGTTGTCGAGCGCGAATTTAAGCAGGTGCCGGGAGTCGCTGACGATTCCGGCTTCGGTGGCACCGTTATGCAGTACCAGGTGCTGCTCGACCCCGCAAAGCTATACGCCTACCACATCACGGTGCCCACCGTGATTCAGCAACTGTCCGCGAACAATTCCAACGCCGGAGGCGGGTTCTACTCGCAGGGCGATCAATTCTATTACGTTCGCGGCATTGGCCTGGTGCGCGATACATCCGACATTGCCAACATCATCGCGGGCACGCAGAATGGCGTCCCGGTGCGGATAAGCGACATCGGCGAAGTCGTCATAGGCAACGCCCCCCGCCTCGGTGAATTCGGCTTCAATAAAACCGATGATGCCGTGGAGGGCGTCATCATGATGCGCCGCGGCGAGCAGACGCAGAACGTCCTCAAAGGCGTCGAAACCAAAACTCAGGAACTCAACGAACATGTCCTCCCGCCGGACGTGAAGGTGCGCCCTTACTATGACCGCAGCGATCTCGTTCAGCTGACCATCGACACAGTCGAGCACAACCTGCTGCTCGGAATGGTCCTTGTCCTGCTCGTGTTGATGGCCTTTCTGGTGAATCTCCGCGCTGCGGTCATTGTTGCGCTCACCATTCCCCTCTCTTTGCTCTTTTCGTTCATCTTCCTGCACGCGCAAGGAATCCCGGCCAACCTCCTCTCCATCGGCGCCATCGATTTTGGAATCCTCATCGATGGAACATTGGTCATGGTCGAGAACATCTTCCGCGAGCTGGGCGCGCGCGAAGGCCAGGAATACAACCTCGAAGAAGTGATCCTGAGCGCGGCAAAGGATGTCGATCGCCCCATCTTCTATTCAGTCGCGGTCATTATCGCCGGCTACCTGCCGATTTACGCGCTCAGCGGCCCTTCGGGAAAACTGTTCAAACCCATGGCGGATACGGTCGCCATCGCGCTCGTCGGCGCGCTGATCCTCACGCTTACTGTTGTTCCCGTCATGTGCGCCTTCTGGTTCAAGAAGCGCGTCCACGAGCCCCGGAACAAGCCCTTCCAGTGGGTGAGCGACAAATATGCAGTGTGGCTTGATTGGTGCCTCGACCACCCCAAGGCGACCATGATCCTCTCCACGGCGATCTTTGCGGCCACGCTTCTGTTCATTCCCTTCATCGGCGGCGAGTTCATGCCTCATCTCGACGAAGGTGCGTTGTGGATTCGGGCCACCCTGCCCTACACAGTTTCATTCGAAACGGCGAGTAAGTTCTCACCGCAGATTCGCGATATTCTCCTCAAGTATCCGATGGTCACCGATGTCGGCTCCGAGCTTGGGCGCCCGGATGACGGCACCGACCCCACCGGTTTCTTCAACGACGAATTCTACGTGGGGTTGAAGCCCTACGGTAACTCCTCCTGGAAATCCGGCCCCATCCACAACAAAGCGGAGTTGACCGCGGACATTCAGAAGCAGCTCCAGGCATTTCCCGGCGTGATTTTCAACTACACCCAGCCCGCTGAGGATGCCGTTGACGAGGCGCTGACTGGTCTCAAGAGCGCGCTCGCCGTGAAGGTATACGGCCCCGATCTCAACGTCTTGCAAAATACTGCACTCGAGATCAAGCGCCGGCTCAGCCAGGTCCCGGGATTCACTGAACTGACTGTGGTCCGCGAGCTCGGCCAGCCGAGCCTCTTGATTGACGTCGATCGCGATAAGATCGCCCGCTACGGCATCAATGTTGCCGACGTTGAAGCCGTCGTCCAAGCCGCGGTTGGCGGCCAGGCGGCGACACAGGTCATCCAGGGCGAAAAGCTCTTCGATCTCGTCGTGCGCATGAAGCCGGAATTCCGCGAAAGTGAGCAGCAGATCGGAAACTTGCTGGTGGGAACACCCTCAGGGCAGCAGATCCCCCTGAGCGCGCTGGCAAACATCCATGAAGCCGGCGGCGCGTCGTTCATCTACCGCGAAAACAACTCGCGCTACATCGGCGTGCAATACAGCATTGAAGGACGCGACCTGGAGAGTTCAGTGAACGCCGGCAAGCAGGCCATCGCCGACATTCAAAAGAACCTGCCGCCCGGTTATCGGCTCAGCTGGGGCGGAGAGTATGACGAGTTCCTCGCCGCCAAACGCCAGTTGTACTTCATCGGACCCCTGGCTGTACTGATCATCTTCATGATCCTGTTCGCGCTTTACGACAACTTTAAGTTCCCGGTCATCATCGTTATCGGCGTCATCCTCACGGTTCCGGTGGGCGCCCTGCTCGCACTCAAGCTCACCGGCACGGCGTTTAGTGCTTCGTCGGCGCTGGGCATGCTGGCGTTAATCGGCGTATCCGTCGAAACTGCCGTGATTCTCGTCTCCTACATCAATAAGCTTCGTCTTGAGCAGAACATGGACATCCGTACCGCAACCCGCGAGGCGTCGTTGCTGCGGCTGCGGCCCATCATGATGACTGCTCTTGTTGCCTGCCTGGGACTCCTGCCGGCGGCGCTTTCCACCGGTATCGGCTCTGATACGCAAAAGCCCTTTGCGATTGTCATCGTCGCCGGACTGGTTTCGCGCCTCTTCCTTGGTTTCTTTGTAAACCCGGTGCTCTACCAGATGGTCGCCCGCGAAGGAGACGTTTTGAAAGTCTAGTTCGGTGAGATTTGCTTCAGGAGAGCCATCAAGTCGATTGGAACTTTGGTGCAACCTCTCCAGGCTTGAAGCGTTCAAACGAGTAAGTTGTATTTAAGAGATTCGAACCGGAAGGAACGATTGATTGGCAGGACTTAAGGCAATTCTCCGCAGCAAACGCGGCGCCCAGAGTGGCTTCTTGACCGGCTTTTTGCCGGCAGTGGCCGTTCTATGTCTGGTCCTGCTGGCGCTGCTCGTCGTTGCCCAGGTCACGCACCTTCATCCTGACCAATCTGACGCCGACCACTGCCAGTTGTGCATTGTCATGCACACGGTTGTGCCCGTTGCTGCCTCGGCCACCGTCATTGTGATCGTGCAACTGGGAGTTTCCACGCCCCATGCCGACCCCATCTGCGTTGCCCGCCATCGGCATATTCGTCTCTACATTCGCCCCCCTCCCGTCTCCTGCTAAAGCATCTTTCCGTTTCCATCTGAGGCTGCCGCATCGACCCATCGCTCTACTCGCCGGGCGATGCCGGGCCGCATCTGTACATCCCGATCTTGAAGCGGACCGATGCTCCTCCAATGCACTGAGGAACCCGCGGCGGCTCGTCCCGCGGGTAATACTTCTCATCTTTCAGCCCTTGTTTTTCAGCATTGTTCAGGAGATTTTGCCATGAAGTTTCACCGCGGCGCGATCACGCGCCTTCTTCCCCTCATTGCCCTCGCCTTCGCCGCTCTCTCCGTTTCGGCGCAAAGCGGCAACGCCGGAGTCGTGCGCGGCGCCGTTACCGATCCGAGCGGCGCCGTGATTCCTAACGCCACAGTTCATCTCACCAACCAGGTCAGCGGATTCGACCGCACCACAACCACCGATGCCACCGGTCAGTTCATCTTCTCCAACGTCCCCTTCAACCCATACCGGATCGAAGTCTCCGCCAAGGGTTTTGCCGCCTTGAGCCAGACGGTGGAGATTCGCTCGTCATTGGGAATCAGCGCGAATCTCGTCCTTCAAATCGCAGGCGCCAGCCAAACCGTCACCGTCGAATCCGGCGGCGACCTCATTGAGGACGACCCCACTTTCCACGTGGACGTGGACCGCGACCTTTTCAACAAGGTGCCGTTGGAGAGCGCATCCTCCACGCTGAGTTCCCTGGTGACGCTCACCACCCCCGGTGTTGCCGCCGATTCCAACGGCCTCTTCCACGGCCTCGGCGACCACGCCTCCAACTCCTTCTCCGTTGACGGCCAGTCCATCACCGACCAGCAAAGCAAGATCTTTTCCAACCAGCTCCCATCGAACTCCATTCAGTCGATCGAGGTCATCAGCGGCGCACCGCCAGCCGAGTATGGCGACAAGACCAGCCTCGTCATCGTCGCCACTACACGCTCCGGCCAGGGAGTCACCAAGCCCACCGGCGATATCTATGCCGCCTATGGGGCCTTCGGGTCTTCGAATGGGGGCTTCGATCTCTCCTATGGCGGAAAAAGCTGGGGCAATTTCATCGAGGCCGACGCTCTGAACACCGGCCGATTTCTCGATCCCCCCGAGTTCTCCGTCTTCCACGACAAAGGAAACGAAGAAAACTTCTTCGACCGCATCGATTACAGCTTTACGTCTGCCGACTCTGTCCATCTTGACTTCAACTACAGCCGCTCCTGGTTTCAGAACCCCAACGCTTTCCAGAATCTGAACATCCAGAACGTTGAAAACGGCGGCGCGGGAATCGGCGGAGGAGCCAGCGCCAATCCCACCTTCGTCAACGTCGGCAACACCGATCAGCACTCTAAGATCGGGACTTTCAACATCTCCCCCACCTACACCCACGTCATCAGTAACGACTCGGTGCTTAACTTTGGTGCCTACGTCCGCAGGGACGATTACAATTACTACCCCAGCGGCAACCCCTTGGCCGACCTCGGACCCACTACCCTGCAAACCTCTTCCATTGGGCAATACCGCACGCTCACCAACACCGGAGTCCACGCCGACTACTCATACGTGCGCGGACATCACAACCTCAAGGCCGGCGCGCAATACGAACAGACCTTCCTGCGCGAGCACGACAGCCTGGGTGTCGTTGATTCCGCTTATCCGCTCAGCGCCCCGTGCATGGACCCAAACACAGGCGAACCGCTGGCCGGGTACTCGGACCCTTCCCAATGCCCGGGCGGCACGGCTGGCCAGAACCCGTATTACCTCTCGACACTTGCGCCCTATGACCTCACCCGCGGCGGCAGCGACTACCTCTTCTTTGGCCATACCGACGTCAAGGAGCTCGCCCTCTACATTGAAGACGAGATCAAAGCGGGTAATTGGGACTTCAACCTCGGTCTGCGCGAAGACCTGTACAACGGCCTCACCGCTGCCAACCAGGCCGAGCCTCGCCTGGGCATTGCCTACAACATCAAGCCGTCCGCTACCGTCCTGCGCGTTTCCTATGCGCGCACCCTCGAGACGCCCTTCAATGAAAACCTTGTGCTCTCCAGTACCGGCTGCTCGGATGTGGTACTTTCGCCGCTGCTCAACTGCACGGCGGGCGTGTCGGGAACCCTCGACCCCGGTTATCGCAACGAGTTCCACGCCGGATTCCAGCAAGCTGTCGGCAAGAACGTGGTGGCCAGCGGCGAGTACATCTGGAAATATACGCACAACGCATTCGACTTCGCCATCCTGGGCAACACGCCCATCTTCTTTCCCATCGACTGGCACAACTCCAAGATCCCGGGCTATGCGCTGAATGTGAATGTTCCGGATTTCCATCACTTCAGCGCATATCTCGTCACCTCTTCGGTGGCCGCGCGCTTCTTCCCGCCGCAGGTCGCCGGAGCCGGAGCCACTGTGGGCCAGACTGGCCTTCCTTTCCGCATCGACCACGACGAAAAGTTCAACGAAACCACGCATCTCCAATACACCGTCTCTCGCGATGGCAGTTGGGTGAACGGTCTTTGGGGCGGATTCAACTGGCGCTTCGACTCGGGACTTGTCGCCGGATCGACTCCCTGCTACGGCGTCACCGATCCCAACACTCCCTGCGGCAACAGCACAACCACCACGCTGAGCGGTGCGCCTGGGATCGCGATGGTCGACACCAACCTGCCGCCCTACCAAAACCCTGTGACCGGCAGCCCCGAGCCCCTTCCGTTGACCGCCGACGAGGAGTTTCAGGCTGGGTTCGCCTGCAATGGAGTCAAGGCCACGCCCACTCAGGCCCTCCCCGCCGTCTGCCCGGCCAACGAGTTCACCTCAAGCCTCATCAACATTCCCGCGCCCAACGCCGGCGACAACGACCACAACCCTCAGCGCATCGCCCCGCGCAGCCTCTTCGATGTGTCTCTTGGAAAGAACAACATCTTCAACAAGGAGCATTTCAAGACCGACCTCGACCTGACCGCCATCAACGTCACCAACAAGTACGCGCTCTACAACTTCCTTTCCACCTTCAGCGGCACGCACTACGTCACCCCGCGCGCGCTGACGGCGAAAGTCACGTTTAACTTCTGAGGATTCTCTTCCTTCGTCTACGCAAGACAAATGGGTGCCCAGGTCTCTCCACCGCGGCGAATGAGACCTGGGATACCTCGAACCTCAATCACCCACTCTCAACCCTGCACGGACAAGGCGCGAAGCCCCGCGAACGTCTAGCTGATCCCGTCCACCGCCCTTAAATACGCCTGATAAATCTCATCCCCAAAGCACGCAAACACTACCCTCTGGATCGCATCGCTGCCGATCAGTTCCGCCACCGTCTCGCCTACCGCAATCTTCACTGCGCGCTCCACCGGAAACCGGTACACGCCGCAACTGATCGCCGGGAACGCCAGTGACCTTATTCCCTTTTCCCGGGCAATCTTGAATGCTGCTCGGTAGCAACTTGCCAGCAGTTCCTGCTCTCCGCGCTCGCCGCCGCTCCAAACCGGCCCAACGGTGTGGATCACGTATTTGGCCGGCAGCCGGTAGCCCTTCGTTAGCCTGGCCTCGCCGGTCGGGCAGCCTCCGATCCGGTAACATTCGTCAAACAGCTCCAGACCCGCCGCGCGATGGATTGCCCCGTCTACGCCGCCTCCGCCCAGCAGGGTCGTATTTGCTGCGTTCACAATCGCGTCCACCGCCAGCGTTGTAATGTCGGTCTTCACAACCGCAACCTTGCTGGTCATCGCCGCCCATTCCTCGAAAGCATCTTAGTCCCGCCGGCTTCAACCCGCCACCGCAACCGCAAGCCCCTCATTTTCATATCGTTAGGCGAGACGTCGCCCCACATATTATCATCCCCGCCAAATTTCTTCTTTCGTCTCACCCCAAATCTCTGCCATACTTGTATGTGCCCACCAGGTACGGCCAATCGCAAAAAACCAACAACGAGGTTGCATCGATGTCGGCAAAGTATGTCTTTGTGACGGGTGGAGTTATATCCAGTCTCGGCAAGGGTCTTGCGGCTGCCTCCATCGGATGTCTGCTTGAGAGCCGCGGCTTGCGCGTCAACCTGATGAAGTTCGACCCCTACCTCAACGTCGATCCCGGCACCATGTCCCCCTTCCAGCACGGCGAGGTCTTCGTCACCGACGACGGCGCCGAAACCGACCTCGACCTAGGCCACTACGAGCGCTTCACCCACGCGCCCCTCTCGCGCGACAACAACTACACCACCGGCCGCATCTACGAGCAGATCATCCTCAAGGAGCGCCGCGGCGACTACCTCGGCAAAACCGTCCAGGTCATTCCCCACGTCACCAACGAAATCAAGAACGCTATGCGCAAGGTGGCCGCGAACGGCGCCGACGTCACCATCGTAGAAATCGGTGGTACCGTCGGCGACATCGAATCGCTCCCCTTCCTCGAAGCCATCCGCCAGATGCGCCAGGAAGTCGGCCGCGAAAACACCGTCTTCGTTCACGTCACACTCGTTCCCTGGATCGCCGCAGCACAGGAGCTCAAAACCAAGCCCACGCAGCATTCCGTCAAGGAGCTGCTCTCAATCGGCATTCAGGCCGACATCCTCCTATGCCGTTCCGATCGCGCGCTCAGCCGCGACATCAAGCAAAAGATCGCCGCCTTCTGCAACGTCGAAGAAAAGGCCGTCATCGGCGCCAAGACCGTGCCCTTCATCTACGAAGTTCCGCTCGGCTTTGCCGAAGAGGGCGTCGACGCGCTCATCCTCAAATATCTCCACAAAGACGTGCCTGAGCCCGATCTTTCCAGGTGGCGCGATCTGGTCGACCGCTGCTATCACCCCAAAGACGAAGTCTCTATCGCCATCGTAGGCAAGTACGTCGAGTACGAAGACAGCTACAAGTCGCTCAAGGAAGCGCTCACCCACGGCGCCATCTCGCAGAACCTCAAGCTCAAAGTTCATTGGATCGAGGCCGAAGGGCTCGAGTCATCCGGCCCCGACGACCGCAGCTACGAGGCTCAGCTCGAGGGCTACGACGGTATCCTCGTTCCCGGCGGTTTCGGCAAGCGCGGCATCGAAGGCATGTTGAACGCCATCCGCTACGCGCGCGAGAAACACGTCCCCTACTTCGGCATCTGCCTCGGCATGCAGACCGCCTGCATCGAGTTCGCGCGCAACGTCTGCGGCCTCAAAGACGCCAACTCCAGCGAATTCGATCCCGCCACAGAGCACCGCATCATCTACAAGCTGCGCGAGTTGCTCGGCGTCGAAGAGATGGGCGGCACCATGCGCCTCGGCGCCTGGACTTGCATCCTCCAGGAAGATTCACTGGCCAGCCGCGCCTACGGCGGCGCAAAGGAGGTCAGCGAGCGCCACCGTCACCGCTACGAGTTCAACCGCGAGTACGAAGCCCTGCTCACCGGCGCTGGCCTGCGCATCTCAGGCGCCACTCCCGACCAGACCTACGTCGAAATCGTCGAGATTCCCGGCCACCCCTACTTCCTCGGCTGCCAATTCCACCCCGAGTTCAAATCCAAACCCCTCGAGCCCCACCCGCTCTTCCGCGAGTTCGTCACCGCCAGCTACAAAAATCGTCAGCACCGCCTCTCGGAAGAAAATGAAACGCCAGCGCTCACCAACACGTTGTCATCCTGAGCCGATTTTGGCACGCCTTCAAAGCCACACAAAGTCGCAGGATCAAGAGTCGTTCTTTGGATTAAGACCTGCCAAGCTATTCGTTTTCAAACACATATGCACACCCCCAAACGCCGGTCGGCCCTGCGTTTGACGCATGCCCCGGTGACCCGGCTCGGTTATGCGAAGGCAAAAACGTATCAAGCTATTTATTTTGATTGACTTACATCGAAGAGCGCCCCTTCACGTCCGAAAGACATCGTCAAGCCCGCCGCCTCGCCCCTAAATCCTGGGGAGTCATCTTGCCCATGTGAAAATCCCCTGAAAAGTCCTCTTTCCACAGCCCGCCTGTGCGCGTTTTCCGCCGCATTTTCGTCCTATAAACCGGTCCGGTACGCGCAGGCGAAAACTTCCCTTTGGGGCATTGACAAAGATTTCGTGCGGGGCCTATTGTGACAAAGTTTGCGGTAAGAAAGGAAGGTCGTTGAAATGGTTGCCTACTTTCAGCTTCAGCCCTCTGAAGCGGAATTGCAGGATTTGGCAGAACAATACTGGCATACGACTGGCGAGAAAGAGCATGAGCTTGAAAAGGCTGCTTTCGATGCCGGCGAGGCCATTCGCAATGGAGACTTTTCGCTTGCGAATCTTGAAGCGATCGTGCGCTGGAAGTCAGAGCGCGCGGTGCAATATCTGATCGGAAACAGCACTGAGAAGATCCGCCGTGCCCTGGCCGTCGCCGCTTCCCCGGCGTCGTCCACCGCGGCCGCCGTCAAAGCGCTGATCGATCTGCATGGCGTCGATCTCCCCGTGGCGTCGGCAATCCTTGCCGCAATCCACCCGGAACGGTACACCGTGCTCGACTACCGCGCTCTCGAAGCGCTGGGTCACGCGCGCCACGACGTGCATTTCTACGAGGAGTATCTCGCCTTCTGCAAGCGCCTGGCCGAAAGCAACATCGTCAAGCCGCAGAGCGAACTCCCCGCTCCAACGCCGCTGCGCACGATCGACCGCGCGCTCTGGGAGTGGTCGCGCAGCCACGCCGAGTAACCGGGCCTTCTCTCCGAATCACCGCCGCGTGCTCTCCCATCCCATCCTCGGGATACGCGGGGAGCACGCGTGTCCCTCAATCCCATCCTCTAATCACAGATCAGAGTTTTATCGACCTCTGATGCCTGATCCCTGCCCCCTTGTACAATCTTCCTCGTGAGCTCCTCGTTCGAAATCGGCCCCGTGCAGGTGGGCGCGGGCCGGCTCTTCCTCATCGCAGGTCCCTGCGTCATCGAGTCCGAAACCCACGCCCGCTCGATCGCCGAGGTCGTCCAGCGCATCGCATCCGATCTCGGCATTCCCTTCATCTTCAAGGCCAGCTACGACAAGGCCAATCGCACCAGCGTCAAGAGCTTTCGCGGCCCCGGCCTCAAAGAGGGCACGCGCATCCTTGGTCGCATTGCCAAAGATACCGGTCTTCCCGTCCTTACCGACGTCCACGAACCCGTACACTGCGAAGTCGCCGCCCAAGCCGTCGACGTCCTCCAAATTCCCGCCTTTCTTTGCCGCCAGACCGACCTGCTCGTTGCCGCCGGCCGCACCGGCCGCGCCATCAACATCAAGAAAGGCCAGTTCGTCGCGCCCTGGGACATGACCCACGGCTTAGAAAAGGTCCGCTCCACCGGCAACGAGCGCATCTTCCTCACCGAGCGCGGCTCGTCGTTCGGTTACAACAATCTCGTTGTCGATTTCCGTTCGCTCGCCATCATGCGCAAGCTGGCGCCAGTCGTCTTTGACGCCACGCATTCCGTTCAACAGCCGTCGGCGGCCGACGGCATCAGCGGCGGCCAGCCCGAATTCATTCCTCTCCTCGCGCGCGCAGCCGTCGCCGCCGGCATCGACGGCCTGTTCCTCGAGGTTCACGACGACCCACCCAACGCCAAGTCCGACGGCGCCAACGCCCTCGACCTCAAACTCCTCAAGCCGCTCCTCGAAACTCTCCTCGCCCTCGACGCCGCGGCGGCGCGCTAACGCTTCACCACTCTCCGCACCCCGCCTCTCCCGCCGCCGTCTTCCCGTCCAGCACAAAGCATGACACGCCATTGATATCCGTCCGCAGTGTCCGCACATGCGTGTCTTGCAATTCCTTCAGAACTTCCTCGCGCGGATGCCCGTACCGGTTGTGCAGTCCGCAGCTAATCAGCGCCCACTGCGGCTCGACGCGTGCCAGAAACTCCGGCCTCGTCGATGTGATGCTTCCGTGGTGCCCGACCTTCAGCAGCGTGCTTTCGAGCCCCGACTCGGCCAGCATGGCCTGCTCGATCGGCTCCTCCGCATCGCCTTCGAGCAGCACTGACGTCCCGCCGTACCCCACGTGCAGAACCATCGAATCGTTATTCGCGGGTTCCTTGCCCGGTTGGTAGTCGCGGAAAGGCGCCAGCACATGCACCTGCGTGCTCCCAAAAGCAAACTCATCTCCGGCGCGAAACGTCCGCACTCCCACGTGCAGTGCCGCGGCCTCGTCCAGCAGTGCGTTGTATGCCCCAAACTGCGGATTATTCCCCACCCACAGTTCATCCGGGTGGAAGTTCCTTAAGATCGCCGGTAGCCCGCCCATGTGGTCCGAGTGCCCGTGGCTCAGTGCCACCGCGTCCAAATGCCGGATGCCTCGCGCCCACAATGCCGGCGACACCACCTCCTCGCCAATATCGAAATTCTGCGGCGCCTGCCTTGGGCCCCCGCCAAATCCCCCGCCATCCACCAGCAGGGTCTTTCCGTCAGGCGTGATCACCAGCAAGGAGTCGCCCTGGCCTACGTCGATCGCCTCCACCAACATCGCGCCCCGTGTCCTCTCCATAGGCCGTGGCATCACCGCCGCCAGCGCCGCCAGCACGAGCGCCACCCACGCCACACGCCGCAGCCAATGGCCCGCCCAGGCTGCGTCCTCGGCGATTTCAAAGATCGCGGCAGAAGCACTTGCGGCCGTAGGCCGCGTGCCAAAGAACAGTCGCAATGAAAATCGCTTAAACCCCCTTGGGTATCTCGCCACTATCTCACTCGGTTCGGCTCCGCCATTTCCCCTGCGCCGCAGGCTCTCGTGCGCCAGCACAATCGCCGCGCCCAGCAACGCGCAAAACGCCGCCGACTGCCACGGCAACGGATTGGGAATCCTGAAATCCCCCAGCGTCATCGAGCCGAAAGTCCGCACCAACCCGACTCCAAGGTGCATCACCAGCGCCACCACGATCGCCGGAACCGCTGCCGCGGCCGGCCACACGGCCAGCGCCAGCAACGTCAGCAGCGCCGCCGGCATCAGCACCAGCAGCAGCGGCACAATCAGCAGATTCACGGGCAGCGCGAAAATCGTGATGCGATGAAAGTAGACCGCCATCGGCAGAGTCATCGCCAATTCCACCACGCACGAAATCACAATCAGCTCCGCGACCCGGATCGCGAACCGCACGCTCCACGGGAAAATCCGCCACGCGACAAGTCTGTTCGTTGCCCGCTCCAGGCGCTCCGCCAGCATCCGCATCATCACGCGGAACTCCGCCAGCTTCGGCTCGAGCTTGATGTCCATCGCCACCTGCTTCAGGTCGCGCGTCGCCCCTGCATAAGGATGGATCGTACCCTGGAGCAGCGGCGCCGCCACGCCGGCAATTGCAATCACCGCCAGCAGCGTCATCTGCAGGCTCGAGTCGAACAAGCTGCTTGGGTTCACCGCCAGCAGGCACAGCGCGGCAAATCCAATTGTGTTCAGAGCGTTTCGCTCGCGATACACCAGCCGCCCCAGCAGATAGAGTGTCACCATCCAAAACGACCGCTGCACGGGAGTCGCAAAGCCCGTGAGCATCGCGTACGCGAACGAGGCAACAATCGTGAGCAACGTCGCCGGCACGCGCGGCATGCGAAGTCGCCGGGTGATCCAGAAGATACATGCAGCCACAATGCCGAGGTGAAGCCCTGAAACCACCAACATGTGGAATGAACCCGTGCGCTCGAAGCCCACGCGCAACCCTTGCGTAAGATACGTGCGGTCGCCGGCCACCATTGCCGCCAGCATGATCGCATCGTCCTCGTTTAGCTGCACCGGTCCCGGCAGTCCACGCATCGCCGCAGGCAGCGCCAACAGCTTTGTTGTCGTCGCGTGCTGCCATCCGCTCACGCGGCATGCCAAAAACGCGCCCGGCTCGCGCCTCAGCCGCTCCACGCGATCGGCTGTCACCGTCGCAGTCGATGTGATGCCCTGGTCCAGAAGATAATCCGCGCGGCTCCACGCTCCAGGATCGTGATACGTTTGAGGCGGCAGCAACCGTACCACCGCGCGCACGCGCTCACCGCATGCGAAAGCCTGCTTGCTGGCGCCGGCCGCACCAGCCGGCCATCGTACCGTCAGCCGCACGCCGCCGTTCACCGGCTCTTGTGCGTCCATCTGGTCCGTCACCGCCTCAACGGTCGCCACGCGCACATCCATCCGCTGCGACGGTGCCACCGCCGAGGCCTCATCCACGTTTTGCTCAAGTTCTGTGCGCACGGGGCCCGCATCCACCACGGTCCCTTCCACGGTGCGCATCAGCCCATCAGATAGTGCGGCAAGCTCCGGCGCAGCTGCCGGGCGTGGCTGCATTTCTCCACACCACACCCCCAGCAGCAGCCAGAACAATGCTACCGGCAGCCACACGATGCGTCGTGCTCTCAGCGCGGCCGTAACGCAAAGCACGGCCGTCGCGGGCGCCGCAATCAGCACCAGGCTTGGCGGCAGCCACAATGGGCCCGTTACCGCGATTCCCGCCGCAAACAACCACGCGGCATGAAACAACGGCACAGCGGTGAGGCCGCGCGCAGCCTGCGCGGATTTGGGGGAGTCCATTCCCATGGGGCCCGAATTTGCAAAGTGAAGTTGGCATCAAGCCTATCAGGAATGAAGTTTTCAGGCACGCGGCGGGCCCGCGGGGCCCTCACCGTCGTAACGCGACTACCGTTTCAAGGTGAAACGTTTGCGGAAACAGGTCCGCCAGCGTGATGCGCTCAATGGCGTAGCCCGCCCCAAGCAAAGTCCGCAGGTCCCGCGCCAGAGTCGCCGGGTCGCACGAGACGTACACCATCCGCGGCGCCGCGATCTGCCCAATCAGTTCGGTCGTTTCCACGCCCAGGCCCATCCGTGGCGGATCCACCACAATCAATTCCGGCTGCTTGCTTCTGCCCGCTCTGCGTAGAAATTCCACGGTCGTCGACTTTTCCGCCGTCGCGCTCACGCCCCGCAGATTCTCTTCGAGCGCCGCCATTGCGCCCAATGCCGCCTCAACCGCGGTCACACGCTCAAACCGCTCCGCAAGCCTCCGTGCAAACAACCCCACTCCAGCAAACAGATCCCATGCCAGCCCGCCTCTCAGCCCGTTCGTCACACAGTCCACAAGCCCGTCCACCAGCCATCGGTTCACCTGAAAGAATGCGCCTTGATCCACGCGATAATCGAACCCCGCAGCGCGGTAGGGCAGGGAACTCGCGCCCCACCGCGCAATGCTGCCCGCCGCCCGCCCATTTCCGCCCTCAATTGCAAGCTCTACGCCTTTCGTCTCCGGAACTCTCTCTGCAAGCGCCTGCGCGAACTCCTCAAACCACCGCGTCGCGCCGCCTGAAGTTACGACACTCGGTAACAGTGCCGTCTCCTGCGCGTCGCAAAATAGTGCAATCTCCTGCGGTCGCAGCCGGACCGGCAACCCTCTTACAAGCTCTCCCGCCGTCATCGCCGCCCGCACCAGCAACGGCGCCGCAATCGGGCATTCTTCAATTCCAATCAGCGCATGCGACCGCCGTTCACGATATCCGGCACGCCCCTCCGCATCGAACCCCACGCGAATCCGGTTCCGGTACGCCCACGGCTTGCCCGCCAGCACCGCGATCTCCTCCGGCGCGCGCACGCCTCCGCGTTCCAGCGTCTCGCGCAGAATCGACTGCTTGTAGTTCAGTTGCGCTGCGTAGTCCGCGTGTTGATATTGGCATCCGCCGCACGCGCCGAAGTGTTTGCACTTGGGCACAACTCGCTCCGGCGCCGCCGCAACAATCTCTTCAACCTCCGCCGTCGCGTACCCGCGTTTCTCCTCGACCACTCGCACGCGCGCCTGCTCGCCCGGCAATGCCATCGGCACAATCACGGCCTTGCCTTCCACGCGCGCCAGAAACGCTCCACCATAGATCGGCTTCTCAATCTGCACGAGCTGTGCCAGCGCCACGTTCCGCGTGGAACTCGACTTCATTCCCTGCATGTTTCGTCTGGGAGGATGGCCCCGCCTCTTCATTGCTGGCTCATGTAGAACAAACTCAACCGCGGCAAGTTATAGTGCACCAGCAATTGTTTCTGCACAAACTGCCGTTCCACCTGCCGCAGTTGCACCGCGCCCATGCGGCTCTTGTACGGCGCAAGCTCGCGCGCCGCATGCTCCTTCAATCCCACAAGCAATTCCTCCGGCGCCGCGGCCGTCAGCGCCGCGAACAGCTTCTCCTCAATCACGGTCAGCGATCGCTCCAGCGTCTCCAGGTCCACGGCCGCCTTTTCCTCACTGCCTGCCGTGCTCACCTCTGCAGCAAGCTCCCGCAGCCGCGCCGCCGTCGATTTGCACGCCTCGCCAGCCACGGTCGCTGCATCCAGAGCCTCCGCCGCCGCTGTCAAATGCGCCGCCACGCGCTCATGCTCAAATCCCGGCTCCTGCGCCGTGCCGGCCGCCGCAACCGACCCCGTCGCCGCCTCACTCAAATCCATCGCGGCCTGCATCACAGCCTGCGCGCACCACGCCAACCCGTTGACACGCTGCATGCGCGCCCGCTTCTGCCGTGACTCATACTTGTCGAACGCCGCATCAATCCCGCGCAACACCGCCTCCAGCGGAATTCCGGCCTCGCGCCAAATCTCAATCAGGGCCCAATCCAGTGTCGATAGCAGCAGAATCGACCCGCGCCGCTGCTGGAAACGCTCCTCGATCTCGGTAAAATAATTGAAGTAGTTGCGCACGCATTCATCTTAACTTCCCCAATCGGAGACAACGCATGGCAACTGTTGGATTTGTCGGGCTCGGCATCATGGGCCGTCCCATGCTCAGGAATCTCATCAAGGCCGGCCACACGGTCGTCGCCTTCGGTCGCACTCCCGCCAAGCTCGACGCCGCCGTCGCGGACGGCGCTCAGCGCTGCTCATCGAACGCCGACGTCGGTGCGCGAGCCGAGATCGTCATCACCATGCTCCCCGACGGACCGGAAGTCGAAGAAGTGGTCCTCGGCCCCGATGGCATCCTCTCCGGCTCCAAACCCGGCTCGCTCATCATCGATATGAGCTCCATCAGCCCGCTCGTTTCGCGGAAGATCGCCACGGCCTGCGCGGAGAAAGGCGTCGATTTCCTCGACGCTCCCGTCAGTGGCGGCGAGCCCAAAGCCGTCGACGGCACTCTCGCCATCATGGTCGGCGGCAAGCCTGAAGTCTTCTCCAAGGCCGAACCGATCCTCAAGTGCATGGGCTCCACGGTCTCGCTCACCGGACCCGTAGGCGCCGGCAACACCACCAAGCTCGCCAATCAGATCATGGTCGCCTGCAACATCGCCGCCATGGGCGAAGCGCTCGCGCTCGCCACGCGCTGCGGCCTCAATCCTGAGGTCGTCGTCAGCGCCGTCAAAGCTGGCCTCGCCGGCAGCGCGGTCCTCAACACCAAAGGTCCCATGCTCATCGCGCGCAACTTCAAGCCCGGCTTTAGGATCAATCTCCACCAGAAAGATTTACGAAATGCGCTCGAGACCGCCGAAGCCAACAGTGTCTGCCTTCCGCTCACAGCACAGGTCCAGCAGATGATTTCGTCCCTCATCGCCGACGGCAAAGGCGACATCGACCACTCCGCTATCGCGACCTTCGTCGAATCCGCCTCCCACGTCGAAGTGAAAGCGCTTTCGGCTTAGTCCCGAGTGCCCCAGGTCCCACTTCTGGGACCTGGGACACAACGAATCTCTACTCAATCTCGCACTCCCCACGCACCTCCGCCCGGCGTCTCGATCCGCAGCAAGTCGCCCCTCGCGCAATTCCGGCTGCATTTTCCTGGCAACTCAATCACCTCGCCAGTTGCCGCCGTCGTCACCCACGCGTGTCCCGCCGCTCCGTCGCCTCCGCCCTCCAATCCATACGGCCTGAACTTCCTCCGATCCGCAAGCAACGTCACCTCCGAATTCGTCAGCAGCTCGATCTCCCTTACGAGTCCATCCCCACCGCGAAACTTCCCATCGCCGCCCGAACCGTATCGATACCCATACCGCCGGACGCGAAACGGATACGCATATTCGAGCGCCTCCACCGGCGTGTTGAGCGAATTCGTCATATGCGTGTGCACTCCACTGATCCCGTCCATCCCCGGCCGCGCGCCCATCCCGCCCGCTGCCGTCTCGTAGTACGCAAACTCCTCGCCCGTCCCCCCTCCCATCCGTCGATCGATACCGCCAATCGTCACATTGCTCATCGTTCCCGCGCTCGCCGCCGGAACCCGCTCCGGCACAGCTTGCGCCAGCGCGCGCATCAACACATCCACAATCCGCTGCGACGTCTCCACGTTCCCTCCGGCCACCGCCGCTGGCGGGCGCGCATTCACAATCGTTCCTTCCGGCGCGTGGAGCGTCAGCGGCCGCAGAATTCCCTCCGTCGCCGGCGCGTCTTCCTTCAGCAAACACCGCAGCACATAAAAGCACGCAGAGAGCGTAATGGCGCGCACCGCATTCACCGCGCCCGCCACCTGCATCGACGACCCCGCAAAATCCACATCCACGGCCCCCGCCTCAGGATCGATCCGCAGCCGCACCGCAATCCGGATTGGCTCCTCGGTCACGCCGTCGTCATCCAGCCAATCGTCCGCGTCGAAGTCCCCCGCCGGCATCTTCCTGATCTCCGCGCGCATCAGCCGCTCGGAATAATCAAGCAACTCATCGATCCACGCCGCCAGTTTGTCGATCCCGTATTTCGCTGCCAATTGCAACACACGTTGCTCGCCTACTCGGCATGCTCCCATCTGCGCCGCCAGGTCGCCCTCGCGTTCCTGCGGTGTCCGCACGCTCCGCAAGATGCGCTCCATCACCTCTCGCTCCATCGTTCCGCCGCGCACAATCCGCACTGGCGCAATGCGAACCCCCTCATCGTCGATCGACGTGGCCGGCCCCATCGATCCTGCAAACTTCCCACCTACATCGGCGTGATGCGCTCGATTCGCCACATAAAACGCCGGCTCGCTCCCGCCCGTCACAAATACCGGCAGCACCATCGTGATGTCCGGCAAGTGCGTTCCTCCCGCATACGGATCGTTCAGAATCGCAATGTCTCCCGGCCGAAAGTCGATCGCCGCAATGGCCGCCTGCACACTCATCGGCATCGATCCCAGATGCACCGGCATGTGGTCGCCCATTGCGATTACGCGTCCATGTCGGTCAAACACCGCGCACGAGTAATCCCGCCGCTCTTTGATGTTTGGCGAGAGCGCGGTCCTCCGCAGCGCCGCGCCCATTTCCTCCGCAATCGAGTGCATCGCGCACTGAAAGATGGAGAGATCAATCGCATCCGCCGCTCGCATCATGCGCTCGCCTCCTCTCCGACGTCGATTACGAGGTTCTCCAGCCCATCCACGCGCGCCGTGCATCCCGGCAGCACCAGCGTCGCCGCAGTGTATTCGGTGATCATCGCCGGCCCCGCGATCGCATCGCCCGGTACGAGCAGCTCGCGCCTCAAAAATCGAGTCGGCTTCCATCCTCCCTCGAACCAGACGTCGCGCTCCACAGACAACGCCGCGCTCCCGTCGCCCTCAGCCGGCGCGCTCCGCTCCGGCTCGTACGGTTCGCTCGCCGCAATCATCCTCACGCGCACGTTCACGATCTCCACGGGCCGCGCCGCATCCGCAAATCCGTATCGCTGCCGATGCAACTCGTGGAACGCCTCCATCGCTCGCTCCGGCGCCTGCGCGTCATAAGCAACATTCAACTCAAACCCCTGCCCCCGGTAGCGCAGATCCACGCTCCGCTCCGCATCGCCCCTCAATCCCTCCGCCGCAAACTCCTCCGCGCCCTGTCGCTCCAGCTCGCCAAACACCGCGCCAAGCTTCCCGATCTCCTCACCCGCCACCATCACCGTCCGCGAAAAATCCCGCACCGTATCCGCCAGCAGAATCCCCACCGCCGACAGCGCTCCCGGCATCGCCGGAACCAGCACGCGCGGGATCCTCAGCGCCCGTGCCAGCGAACACGCGTGCAGCGGCCCTCCGCCCCCAAACGCCACCAGCGTAAAGTCTCGCGGATCGTGTCCCCGCTCCACGCTGATGACGCGGATCGCCTTCTCCATCTGCGTCTCCACCACGCGCACAATCCCCGCTGCAAATTCCTCTATGGTGCCGAGCGCGCCCTTCTGTTCGTGCATCAAGCGACGTGTGCGCTGATCGTCCAGCCGCACGCCACCGCCCAGAAAGCTCTTCGCGTCCAGCCGTCCCAGCACAAAGTTCGCGTCCGTCACCGTCGCCCGCTGGCCACTCCCAAAGCAGATCGGCCCCGGCTCTGCCCCCGCCGACTCCGGCCCCACGCGTAGCATTCCGCCCGCATCGAAGCGCGCAATCGACCCGCCGCCCGCTCCCGCCGTATGAATGTTGAGCATCGGCACGCCAATCGGCACGCCCGCAACCACCGCCTCGCGCGTCCGCTCCGCACCCTTCGCGGCGTCGGCCACAAAAACATCTGTCGATGTTCCGCCCATATCGAATCCGATGATCTTGTCGAATCCCGCCCACTGCGCCATGCGGCACGCGCCCACCACTCCGCCTGCCGGTCCGCTCAGCACGGTGCGCACCGGCTCCTCCGCCGCCACCCGAGCCGGAATGATCCCTCCCGACGACTGCATCACATCCACGCGCCCGCCCTTGTGCTCCCCGCGAATCCGCTCCTCAAGCGCCGTTAAATAACTGTGCATGCGCGGCGCCAGGTACGCATTCGCCACCGTCGTCGACGCGCGCTCATACTCGCGAAACTCCGGCAGGATCAGGTGCGACGCCGACACCGGAATCCCGAGCCGCCGCAGCGCTGCCTCCACGCGCCGCTCCGTCGCGGGATTCGCAAATGAAAACAAGAGTGAGATTGCCACCGCCTCCACGCCGCTCGCCCGCACCGCCTCCACCAGCGCCGCCAATTCCTCGTCCGTCGGTGCGCGCAGCATTTCGCCCTCCGCGCTCACCCTCTCCGCAACGCCGAACCGCATCTCCCTCGGCACAAGGCACACCGGCGCCGGCGCGAACCAGTCGTAGAGCCGCTCCCTCGCCTGCCGCCCGATCGCAATGGTGTCCTCGAATCCCGACGTCGTCACAAACGCCACGCGGGCACCCGTCCGCTCCAGCATTGTGTTCGTGCCCACCGTCGTTCCGTGCCGCACCTCCACGTTTTCGCCGCCGCCCAGTTGCCGCACGCCCTCGAGCACCGCCCGCGATGGATCCGCCGGCGTCGAAAAGATCTTCTTCACGCGCAGCTTTCCGTCCGCGAGGCAAACGCAGTCGGTAAACGTCCCGCCGGTGTCGATCGCAATGCGCAAATTCACCCACTCCCTTCGTGCGGGATTGAGAGAAACTCTTCCGTTGTGGAATCAGCTTAAATGTACGATCTGCAGCCGGCATCGGGAAAAGCGGAGCTGCACGGAAAAGCGCCGCCTGCTCCGCCTCAGCTCAGAAACTCCGCCACCGCCCCCACCACTGTCTCCTGCTCGTCCTCGCGCAACTCTGGGAAAATCGGCAGCGCCAGCACCTCGCGTGCAGCACGTTCCGCCTCGGGAAAATCTCCTTCGCCGTAGCCCAGCCCCTTCAGTGCCTCCTGCCTGTGCAGAGGAACCGGATAGTAAATCTCCGAACCAATCCCGCGCTCCGTCATGAAATCACGCAACGCATCGCGCTGCGCCACGCGAATCACGTACTGGTGCCACACGTGCTTCGCGCCCTGCGCTTCACGCGGCGTCACCACTCCGTGTGCCGGATACGGCCCCGCCTCCGCCAACCCCGCTTTCGCAAAAAGCGAGTCGTACCGCGCTGCCAGCGTGCGCCGCTTCTCGTTCCATCTGTCAATGTATTTGAGCTTCACCGTCAGCACCGCGCCCTGGAACCCGTCCATGCGTGCGTTCCATCCCAGTTCGTCGTGGTGGTAGCGCCGCCGCATTCCTTGGTTGCGCAGCATCTTCACGCGCTCGGCCACGTCATCCCGGTTCGTTGTCACGAGGCCTGCATCGCCCGCCGCGCTAAGGTTCTTCGTCGGGTAAAAACTGAATGCCGCCGCGTCGCCCAGCCCGCCAGCCTTCACTCCCTGCCACTCCGCGCCCCAGGCCTGCGCCGCGTCTTCAATTAGCGTCAACTCGCGCTCTCGCCCAATCCGCGAGAAAGCGCCCCAGTTTGCACACTGCCCGTACAAATGCACCGGCAGAATCGCCTTCACCTCCGCCCCGCGCTTCCCATCCAGCACCGCTTCCACCGCCGCCGCCGACAAATTGAACGTCAACGGATCGATGTCCGCCAGCACCGGCGTCGCGCCATTACGCAGAATCGCGCTGACCGATGCAAAAAAACTGAACGGCGTCGTCACCACGCCTTGCCCCGCGCCAACGCCGGCTCCCGCGAGCGCCAGCCACAGTGCGTCTGTCCCCGACGAGCATCCCAGAGCATGCGCCACGCTCAACTTCTCCGCCGCCGCGCGCTCAAAGGCCGCCACATGCTCACCGAGTATGAATTGCTGCGTCTCCAGCACGCGCCCCAGCGCCTCAAGCAGCTCTTCTCGCAGCGGCTCGTACTGGCGCTTCAGATCGAGCATCGGCACCCGCGCGTTCGCGCGCGCGCCCGTCTCGGCCGAGCCCCTGTCCGGAATGGCAGTCTTTTGCACACCATGATGCTATCAGCCGCCGAATCAGCAACGTCCCATGCCCCGCCGCTTTATCCCCAGCCCCGTACATTACTTAAATCAACGCTTTCCAGGCATTTACACCCCTCTGGAGTTGAAAAGGATCAAGAATCCCTATAATGTTGTCACATTGCGGGGTTTTGCTCACCCCCGGGAGTTCCGGAACCCCCCGCGCATTCTGATGCTCGTGCAGGAAAGGCAACACACAACTTCAAAAAGAAAGCAGGAGATCGGCACATGGAGAACAAGCCGGCACAAAATATTCAAGACACCTTTCTGAACACCGTTCGGAAGGACAAGTCCCCGATTACGATTTATCTCGTCAGCGGCGTCAAGCTGACGGGGAAAATTCGATCGTTTGACAAATACTCCGTGCTCCTTGAAAACAACAGCCAGGAACAGTTGATTTTCAAGCACGCGATTTCAACCGTGGTCAGCAACCGGAGCGTGCTCCATAGCGAACACCGCCCGGCTGCTGTGACCTCCGGCATTGGTCCTTCTGCAGTGCCGGCGCCGGTGCAATCGATATCCCAGGCGACCGCGGAGCAGCGTTAGGCGCGGGAGCGTCCTCGATTGGCTACCGAGGCCAACAGGAACGGAAGCGCCAGAGGCCGGCCGAGCTCTTCAACGGAATCTCTTGACCGTTGGGGAGGCCGCCTCGAGCGCGCCGTCCTCGTGGGATTGGACCTTGACGTTCGTTCGCGCGGCAACCGCGCGCAGGCGAACGCAGCGGCCGCACAGGGTGCGCGCGCGCATTCAACCTCGCTCGCTCAAGCCCCTTCGCAAACGGTTACAACCCCAGCGCGCACTCGCTCATTTCCGGCAGGCATCCCGGCGCGCCAGGCATCCGGCCTCGACGCCGAAGAATCTCTCGCGGAATTCCGCGAGCTCCTTCTGAGCGCCGGTGGCCAGGTTGCCGCCGAGCTTCTTCAGCGCCGCGACCGGCCCGACCCAGCAACGCTCATCGGCTCCGGCAAAGTCGAAGAAGTCGCCGCCATCGCCGCCTCGACCAACGCCGATCTTGTCCTGTTCGATCACGACCTCTCGCCCACGCAACTGCGCAACCTGGAGGCCGCTCTACCCTGCCGTGTGCTCGACCGCACGCAGCTCATCCTCGACATTTTCGCCCGCCACGCCCGCACGCGCGAGGGCCAGCTTCAAGTCGAGCTCGCGCAACTCGAATACATGCTGCCGCGCCTCACCGGCCGCGGCAAAGCCATGTCGCAGCTCGGCGGCGGCATAGGCACCCGCGGCCCCGGCGAAACTCAGCTAGAAACTGACCGCCGCCGCATCCAGCGCCGCATCGATCAGGTCAAGCGCGATCTGGAATCCGTTCGCCGCGTGCGCCGCCAGCAGCGCCAGCGCCGCGAAGCCGTTCCCGTCCCCACTGTCGCTCTGGTCGGCTACACCAACGCCGGAAAAAGCACGCTCTTCAACGCCGTCACCGGCGCGCAGGTACTCTCCTCCTCGCGCATGTTCGCCACGCTCGATCCCAAGCTCCGCGCCATCGAGCTGCCCAGCCGTCGCCGCGTCCTCCTGTCCGACACCGTCGGATTCATCCGCAACCTGCCACACACGCTCGTCACCAGCTTCCGCGCTACGCTTGAAGAGGTTGCCCAGGCTGAAGTACTTCTTCACGTCCGCGATGCCTCATCCACCTACGGCAACGGGCAGAAGGCCCAGGTCGAAAAAGTACTCGGCGAGCTCGAAAGCCTCTCCAAGCCCCGCATTGAAGTGCTGAATAAAATCGACCTGTTGCCGGAAGACGAGCGCCGCCAGCTTCTCGACCGCGCTCCTTCTCGCGGTGAGATTCCTATGTCAGCGCTCACCGGCGAAGGTATTCCCGAACTGCTTGCGGCAATCGACGTTGCGCTTCACTCCGACCCCATCGTCGAAGCCGAATTCCGTATCCCTCAGCACGAAGGCGCCGCACTCGCCGCCATCGAGGCGGGCATGATCGTCCACACCCGCGACTACGAAGACAACCTCGTCCGCCTCACCGTCAGCGGACCTGCCTCGCTCATTGGCCGCATGCGCCGCTTCCGCGCGTAGAAAGCGGCTCAACCATCCTGAGCGATCTACCCCCGGCGGGCTAATCTTTTTCAGTTGCCATCTTGAGCGCAGCCTCTCGCAACTCCAGCCTGCGGCGGAGTCGATGGAACTGCCCTGAAAATACCGATGCACCAGTAGCGCCGGCCTCCTGGCCGGCTGTCGTGTGGGCGTCCTCGCCCGCACATTGGTGCACATTGGCCGGATTTTCATGTTCTCCGGGTGCCGCACCGCGGCATGATCGACTGCAGTTGTTTTTGTTTCTTCGGAATCGCACGGATTCAGTGCGTGGCCTCTATCCCCGCTTCCATCCTCCGCGTGCCGCACCAGGCCTGCTGCCACCGAATTTCTTGCCGCGTCCGCCCTCGCCGCGAAACTTCCCGAACCCGCCCGGCTTCGCGCCCGGCTTTGCCCCCGTGCCAAAACCCTTGCCGCTTCCGCCTTCGAATCGCCGCTTCCCTTCAACTCCCCGCTCAAACGGCGGTCGCTCGCCGCGCGGTTTGAATGGTGGCCGCTCCGACTCGAATCGCTTCTTTGTTCCCTCGCCCTGCTTGACGAACGGTCGCTCGCCTTGGGCGCTGTAGGGCTTGCGCGGCGCGTTCTCAAATCGGCCCGCCGACTGTTCACGCGGCTTGCCGCCAAACCCCGGCCTCGCGCCAAATGGCCTGCCTTGCCGCCGGCCGAACTCTGACTTCGCTCCCGGCCGCTCGCCGCGCCGCTTGTCGAACCCCGAGATCGCTCTCGGCGCTCTTTCTCCCCGCTCGCCGAATGCCGCTCTTTCTTCGCGCTGGAACGGCTTACCCTCCTGGCGGCCATCAGGCGCCGGTCGCGCTCCAAACGGTTTGCCTCGCCGCTTGTTAAAGCTCGGCCGCTCTCCACTTCGTACCGCGCTGCCCTCGCGCCGGCCGCCAAACTCCGGTTTCACGCCAAATGGCCTGCCCTGTCGCTTGTCAAAGCTCGGCCGCTCTCCGCTTCGTACCGTGCCGCCCGCGCGCGCCCCGCCAAACTCTCGCTCGCGCGGTTTCCATTCCGTCCTCTGCCCGCGCTCTTCGCGCGGCCGGAACGGCTTTCCGCCCCGCCCTGGCACTCCCCCCCGTGCTCCTTCGAACCGCTTTCCTGCCGGCTTTTCTCCCCACTGTCGCGCTGGCCTCTCGCCACGTTTCTCCGGCGCCCTCCCTGCCTCCTTCGGCGGCATCACGTCCGCTCTCACCCGGCGCGGCTTCATCTTTCCCTCTGCCGTCAGCCGCAGCGCGTTCACCTCATCCGCCCTCAACTCGCGCAGCTTTCCCGGCTCCACGTCGAGAACCAGCGGCCCATACCCCACGCGGCGAATCTTCTCTGCAAAATGTCCGATCGCCGCGAACATCTTCCTCAGCTCGCGATTCCGTCCCTCCGTCAGCACCACCTCGTACCAGGGATTCTCGCCCACGCGAAACTGCCTGATTTGCGCCGGTGCTGTGCGCACGCGCTCCGAGCCCGCCTCTGGACCTCGCACACGCGGACTTGTCCGGAAGGACCCCGGGCTGCCCTTCTCAATCGCCACGCCTCTGCGCAGCCGTTCCAGTTGTTCTTCGGTCGGCTGCCCGGCCACCTTCACCAAGTACGTCTTCTCTACGCCCGATCCGGCTTTCGTCAGCAGGTTCGCCAGCTCGCCGTCGTTGGTCATCAGCAGCAGGCCTTCGCTCTGGTAGTCGAGCCTTCCCACGGGATACAACCGCTCATGCATGTTCGCGAAGAACTGCATCACCGTGGGCCGTCCCTCGGGATCGCTCGCCGTCGTCACGAACCCGTGTGGCTTGTTCAGCACGAAGTACCGGTGCCGCTCCGCCCCATGGATCAGCTTTCCGTCAACGCGAATGTGGTCGCGCGCCGCATCGGCCTTGCTTCCCAGTTGCGTCACCACCTGCCCGTTCACCATCACGCGGCCCGCAACAATCATCTCTTCGGCGCGTCGCCTGCTCGCGATCCCTGCCTGCGATAGGATCTTCTGCAGCCGTTCAAGCTTCGCCGGCGCCTGGACTTGAGCGGTGTCCTCGCCCTCCTGTTGCTCCGCGCCTGCGTCCGCCGCCCTCTCTTGCGTAGCACGCTCGACCGGCGCAGACTCGAGAGTTCCGTCCGCCGCTTCAGTTCTTGTCTCCTCCCGATACGCCTCCGCCTCTACCTTCTCCGGCGCGTCAACCCCGCCGAGGTACGCCCGGCCCTCTCCGCTGCTTACGTCGCCAATCGGGTCCACCACCGGCTCTCCGATCCGATAGCCGGCAGTCGCTTCTGGCACCACCTCGCGCTTCGGCCTCTTCGCCGGCGTTTTCCTGGCGACAGGTTTTTTCGTCGCCGTCGCGCGCGGGGATGCTTTCTTCTCCGCCGCGCCCTTCACCAGGGTCTTCTTCGGCGCCGCAGCCGCCCTGGTCCCGATCGCCTTCTCCGCCTTCGCGGGACTCTTCTTCGTCTTCGGCGCGCGCTTTGCCGCCGCCTTCGCCGATTCCGTTTTCTTCTTTTTTGTGGCCATGAAAGCCTCAGTTTCCGTGGTGCTCTTGATTAAAGGGTCTCGTGTCAGGGCACCGCTTGAGTCGTGCCGAAGACGATTAGAAAAATCGAGGCGCGTTAGCCCCTGACAAGCAGCGATGAATCAGGTGGAGAAGTTCTCGAACCTCAGTGCGCGCTCACTCCACGCCGCTCGCGCTCTCTGTTTCAGCCGCGGCCCGATTTGCCGCCTCGGATTCGGCGCCGTCACCCACTTCGTCCGATGCTTCTTCCGCCTCCACGCTCAAGTCGGCGTTGAATTCCTCTGCCGCCGGTGCCGCTGTCTCTTCTCCGGCCTCCATCTCCGCCTCTTCCAGTTCGCTCGCCGCCATCTTCTCGAATTCCTCCATCGACGGCAGCTCCGAAATATCCTTCAGACCGAAACGAAGCAGAAACTCCCTGGTCGTCTTGTACAGTATCGGCCGCCCGACCACCGGCTTGCGTCCCGCCGTCGTGATCAGCTTCCGCGCCAGCAGCGACCCAAACACCCCCGAGGAATCCACGCCGCGAATCTCGTTTACCTCCGGCGCAGTCACCGGCTGCTTGTACGCAATCACCGCCAGGGTCTCGAGCGCCGGCAACGACAGCTTCAGCGGCGGCTTCAGGCTCTTCACAAACGAGCGCACCGCCTCGTGGTACTCATGCTTCGTCGCCATCCGGTATCCGCCCGCGATCTCGCGAATCTCAATCCCGCGCCCATCCGCGGCATACTCCGCGATCAACTCGTCCAGCATTTGCTTGATCACGGCCCGCACGTCTCGCTCACGCTGCTTCGCCGCCCGCTTGGCTTCGGCCTCGCCCGCGGCCTCATCGCCCGCACTCGTCTCGCTGGCCTCGTCCGTCGCCTCTACGCTCTCGCCCGCCTCCGTCGCCTCGCCGGCCGCCTCTGCGGTTGGCTGGGACTTCAATCCCGGCATTGGCTGCATTGAATCATCCGGGCCTGCAGGCGCTGAGGTTTGCTCTTGAGAAACTTCGCTGGCGGCTCCGCCCTCTGCACCCGTCTCTCCCTCTCCAACCGTCTCCAGTTCAAGATACGGAAACGCGTCATTGAGCGGCTGGGCGTCGCCCTCCGCATCACCCGCGCCGGCACTCGCCGCAGCCGCCTCCTGCTCCGCCTTCCACTCCAGCGCCTCATCGGCAAACAGAGCGGCCAGTTGCGCTGGCGTCACCGGCTCGTCGGCGGCATAAATCACTGCTTCCAGCTTTGCTTTCAGGCTCATTCTTGTATCAGCACCATTCTGTATGGTACCGGATGCGCCGCCGCTTTCGCCCGTTCTCTGCGCAGGTTTCCCTCAGGCAGAAAAAAGCGCCCGGTCTCGCCGGGCGCTTCATTCAGCCAAACTCAATTCTTAAGAGAGCGAATGGAACAGGAAATACAGCAACCCCGAAAGCAGCGCCGCCGCCGGCAGTGTAAACACCCATCCCGCCGCAATATTCCGCACCGTCGAAAGTCTTAGCCCGCTGCCATTCGCCGCCATCGTCCCTGCCACGCCCGAGCTCAGAATGTGAGTAGTTGAAACAGGCAGACCCCACGTATCCGCGGCGAAGATCGTCGCCATCGTCACCAGTCCCGCGCTCGCACCCTGTGCATACGTCAGGTGCTCCTTGCCGATCTTCTCGCCCACCGTCACAACAACCCGCTTCCAGCCCACCATCGTGCCCAGGCCGAGCGCCAGCGCCACCGCCACCTTCACCCAGTCGGGAATGAACTTCGTGCTCTTGTCCAGTTTTCCTTCGTAGTCCTTCAGCGAGGCGCTTTCCTCGACAGTGAACGCCGCATCGTGCCTCTGCTCCATCAGCCTCAGCGCCGCGCCGGTCAAATACATATCGTTGCGCACGTTGGCCTGTTCCTGCCCCGGAACCGACGCGAACGATTTGTGTCCCGCCACTTCGCGGTTCATCTCGTTCACCAGTTGGCTCATCGCCAGCAGCGTATCCGGCTCGAGTTGTTTCGTCTGGATGTACTTGGTTACTTCTTCGCGCGCATCCGGGTCGAGCACCGTCCCCGGATTCACGTGGCGTTCCAGGATCTGCCCCGCCTGCTCTGACGCGGCAATAAAACTCTGCACCTCCGCGGGGCTCACCGCGTGGTTCAGCGCATAGGCCGTCGGCACCGTGCCGATCAGGATCAGCATGATCAGCCCCATGCCCTTCTGACCGTCGTTCGATCCATGGAAAAAGCTCACGCCTGTGCAGGTCCCCACCATGAGCGCGCGAATCGGCCATGGCGGCGGCTGGTCGCCCTTGGGCGCCTCATACAGTGCGGGAAAACGGAACAGGCGCCTTGAAATCAGGATCAGCACTCCCGCCAGCGCAAATCCCAGCAGCGGCGAGATTAGCAGCGCCTTCAGCACCTTGATCACCTGCGACCAGTCAAGGCCTGATGCTCCCACGTGTGGATTCATCAATTGGTTGGCCAGGCCAACGCCGACGATCGAGCCCACCATCGTGTGCGAGCTCGAAGCCGGCAGCCCGAACCACCACGTCCCCAGGTTCCACAGGATCGCTGCGATCAGCAGCGCGAACACCATCGCAAACCCGGCGCCCGAACTCACTTTGAGGATCAACTCCACAGGCAGCAGCGTGATTACGGCGAACGCCACCGTCCCCGACGACACCAGCACTCCGGCCAGGTTGCACAGTCCCGACCATACGACCGCGATTTTTGGCGGCAGCGAGTTCGTGTAGATCACTGTCGCCACCGCGTTCGCCGTATCGTGGAATCCGTTCACAAATTCGAACCCGAGCGCGATCAGCAGCGCCACACCCAGCAGTACATACGGCCGCATGCCGGTCACCGTCGCACGGTCCAGATCCCTTGCCACTTGGAGCGCGATGTACCCTAGTGCGATCAGCACCACGATCGCAAATATCCACGCGCTCAACCGGCTCGAGGGTCTGTTTAGACCCCGCTCAACCCGGCCGGGAGACGCGGGAAGGACAGCGACTACCGTCGCCAGATCTGCCATCAGAATTCACCGTGGCGGCCGGAGAAATTCCAGACTCGCCTGGGCCTCCCGTTGGGAAACACAACGGCTCTGCAACTTTTCAATGGAAATGGCGATGATTTACGGCTGAAGAAGAACGATCCGGAGAGGATGGCGAGCATAAAACCTCAACAATCGCGGTCTTTCACGATTGTTTACCCGGCGGTGAGGGAGCCTTCACCGGGCTACATTTAAGACTACACCCGGCGGTCAGACCAGTTGTGGAAGATCCCTCCCATTCGTCCCAATCCCGCTTTTTTAATCTTCGCCTGAATTGCTATATCTATAATATAATCAATTACTTATAGCAATCCTGCCCGCTGGGCGGGCTTTTGGGACGTTCGCCGGGGATTCCTCTTGACGCAGGCGGCAGAACGGAGCGCGGTTCCCTGCTTCAGGCGCCCATCTCTCTGCTCGCAAACAGTTTATTCCGGGAGCGTCAGGGTGCCCTTTACGCGGATCGTCGCTTTCGCAACCGGCGCGCCTGTGTCCGGTTGGCCGCCGCCCACGCTCACGGTGTACGCGCCTGCAGCCACAATCGGCTCACCTGCCTCCGTCACCATGCTCATGTCGCGCGGCCTCAGCTCAAAGCACACCTTCGTTGACGCGCCCGGCTCCAGGTGCACGCGCTCAAATCCGCGCAGCGCGATCAGCGGCGCGCCGGGCACGTCGGGAAACTTCAGGTAGAGCTCCGCCACTTCGTCGCCCGCGCGCGTACCCGTATTTGTCACCGTTGCTTCCACGACGGCCGCCATGCCCGCTTCCAAAGGTTCCGCCGGAACCGTCAGGTTGCTGTACGCAAACTTTGTGTAGCTCAACCCATATCCGAACGGATACAACGGCGTCCCCGTGAAGTACCGGTAAGTCCGCCCTGTCATGGAGTAATCCTCGAAAGGCGGCAACTGGTCCACGCTCTTGTAGAACGTCACTGGCAGCCGTCCCGCCGGATTGTTCACGCCCGACAGCGTCTGCGCAACTGCGGTCCCGCCCTCTTCGCCCGGGTACCACGCATCAAGGATCGCGTTCGCGTGCTCATTTGCCCAGTTCACCGCGAGTGCGCTCCCGTTCGTCAGCACCACCATCAGCGGCTTTCCTGCCGTGGCCAGTTCTTTCAGCAGGTTTACTTCCGGCTCCGGCAAATCCAGGCTCGTCCGGTCTCCGCCTTCAAAGCCCGGTTCGCTCACCAGCATCTCCTCACCTTCCAGTTCGCTGGTGATGCCCACCACTGCGACTATCACATCTGCATCCTTCGCCGCTGTCACCACCGCAGGGTCGATGCTCCGGTCAACCTTGGCCCACATCAGCCTCACGTGCACGGGCGCGTTGTGATCGGTTCTCTGGTACTCCACCTCCACTTGGTACGGCCGGCCCGCCTCCAGGTGAACCTGGCCCGTCCGCGTCTCCACCCCATGCGGATAGTTCGCGGTCACCACGGTCTTGCCGTCGAGAAACAATCGGAAATATCCGTCCGTCTCGATCCCCATGTGGTAGTCGGCAGTCTCTTTTGGTGTCAGTGTCGTCTCCCATCGCACCGTCAACGGCTCAACGCCGGCGGCTGCGTCCGGCAGCGCCAGTGCCGTTGCGTCGATTTCCGGTTCGACGCGCGTGGCCAGCCCCGAGCCGTGGCTGCCCTGCTTGTTCGAGAAGCCCACGATGTTCTCGCTGAAGAATGTCACCTTTGCGCCGGGCTTGCCGTCTGTCGTCAGCAGATTGTTCGGCACCGGCCAGGTTTCGTCGCTCAGGAAATTGGTGCCACGCTTGTATTCGATCGTGTCGCCTGCGAGCTCCTTCTTCAGCCCCTCCACGATCGACACCGTGTGCGTTGGAATCCCGTTGTAATTCCCCAGCAGCACACCCGTCTGCTCCGCAAGCGGACCCACCACGAGGATCTTTTCCCCCGTAGTCTTCAGCGGCAGCGCGCCATCGTTTTTCAGCAGCACCATCGACTCGTTCGCCAGCTTCAGCGCCAGTTCGCGATGCTCCGCACTGTTCAGTTCGCCCGGCTCGATGTTCGTATAAGGCGCCAGCGCCGCTGGATCGAACATCCCCAGCTTGATCCGCGCCGTAAAGAGCCGCACCAGCGCCAGGTCGATGGCGCTCTCTTCCAGGTATCCCTCTTTCACCGCGTCGATATAAGGCTTGTAGTCGTGGTCGTCCGTCACTTTCGCCCTGAAGTCCACACACTCGTTGTCCATGCCGCGCCCCAGGCTCATCGCCGAGGCCCGCGCCTGTGTCGGCTCGTAATGGTGATTCTCGAAAATATCGCGCACCGCTCCGCAATCAGACACTACGTACCCCTGGAACCCCCACTTCCCGCGCAGCTCATCCTTAAGCAAAAATTCGTTCGCGCATGCGGGCTCACCGTTGATGGCGTTGTACGCGCACATCACGCTGCCGGCCTTGCCTTCGGTCACCGCTGCGCGAAAAGCCGGCAGATACGTGTCCAGCTCGTCGTGCTTGCTTATGTCCACGTCGATAAAGTGCCGCGTCGGCTCCGGTCCCGAATGCACGGCAAAATGCTTCGGCGTCGAAATCACCCGATAGGAATTTGGATCGTCGCCCTGCATCCCCGTCACATACGCCACGCCCATCCGCGCCGTCAAAAACGGATCCTCGCCGTACGTCTCCTGTCCCCGCCCCCATCGCGGATCGCGAAAGATGTTTACGTTTGGCGCCCAGAAATCGAGGCCATGGAAGATCGCGCTGTCTCCGCCGCTCGCGGCCACCGATTGCGCATGCACGACGCGCGCTTCCGTGCCGATGTCCACGGCCATTTCGTGAATCTTTGTCGTGTCAAACGTCGCCGCCAGTCCGATCGGCTCGGGAAACTCCGTCGTCCCATTTACCGCCACGCCGTGCAGCGCCTCGCTCCACCAGTCGTATCCCGGCACGCCCAGCCGCGGAATCGGCCGCGCCTGGTTCACCAGTTGGCTCGCCTTCTCTTCGAGCGTCATCCGCTTTACCAGGTCGGCAGCGCGCTGTTCGACGGGCAAATTCGAATTCAGGTATGCCGGCTTCTCGGTGTCCTGCGCGCACACCAGGCCCACCGCTTCCATCCAAAGCAATACACCTGCCACCATCCGCGTTTCACGCATTGCAATCCTCGCCTCCGGATACCTTTTCACACCGGGCGCAACTTTGATCGATGCTCGAATCTTATCGCCCCTCGGCGGCTCAATCTAATTGCAGGCAAACTTCGCTGTCAAAAAAAGTCTTCGCTGCGAGTGAATGTTTTATGACTGCATTTTCTCATTGAGCCTTCTTCGCCCGGCCTGTTCGAGTGGCGAGGCAGAGGTGTCGCGCGAGCGGCGTGCGGGGCTATAAGGCGCCAGCCTGGTGAAAGAGGTCGGTGAAATTGGTTGAAATTTGTTGACGATTTTGAGATCGTTTTGTTGATTACAAATAAGTTAATGGTGATTTTTCGTCTCAAAAATTTTTATTTTTTTCTTGGGGCTGTCCTAGATAACTAACGAAGGTGTTGCTTAACCCATTGATTCAACTGTAGTAGTTGATCTTCCGGGTTTGGATTGTTGAAACGCCATTCGCATTCCTTGAGAAAGAGAGGAAAGTGGTCTT
>Ga0208034_1000105_pt1 | contig 83683 bp, 61 predicted proteins | sample June2015DPH_8_10_FD_184699 | JGI IMG/M metagenome (GOLD analysis project Ga0208034, IMG submission 184699) | Peatland microbial communities from SPRUCE experiment site at the Marcell Experimental Forest, Minnesota, USA - June2015DPH_8_100... | ecosystem: Environmental > Terrestrial > Soil >... | reverse complement strand
TACAGAGCCCAGGCTGAGAACGGCCTGAAAAACCTCACCTAGCCCTTGTCGCCGTCCACAAACAACCGCCGCACTTCCCGCAATCAACTCGTTACCGCCAAAAAACAGGGCGTGTGAGAAATACAGGTTAGTCAACCGCAAGCTCGCACCCAAGCGCCGTCGCGCCAACGCAACCAAAAGCTAATCTCGGTCAACAGCGGCGCAGGCTTGCCGAAAAGACACACTACTCCGCCGCCATCGACCCCGACCTCGCCGACTGGCTGCGCTGGGCGGATGAGAGCCACGAGGTACCGATGTTTGTTCAGACTGTTACGGAAGCCGCGCTCATCGCGGACTTGCCCCACTATGAACTGCTCCGCCCGGTGCTGCTCGAACTGAAACGGGAGAATCCCGCTCCCGCCGCTTGAGTATTTGGCAGTCTCTTCCAGTAGAAGGCAAGTGCCTGAATGAATGCAGGACAAGTGCTAGGTCAATGCAAGAGCGGCTCACCGCTATGCGATGAGCCGTCGCCTTGCTACGCAGAACTGGAGAAAAGCTTTCCTCACCGTAGCTCGGATTCCGTCACAGTCACCGTGACGCCCATCACCGGCTTAGAATCATTCCCATGTGCGGACGATATGGCAGACGGGCAGACAAACAGCAGATTGCTGAATGGATGCAGACGCACGACACGAATGTCTTTGACGACTCCTATTTTGAGCCCTCCTACAATATTGCTCCACAGAGCTTCCAGCCGGTCGTGCGACTTGCCCCGGAGACGGGTGAGCGCGAACTGACGGTCATGCGTTGGGGACTCGTGCCGTTTTGGTCGAAGGATGACAAGGCCGCATTCAACACGATTAATGCCAAGTCCGAGACAGTTGCAAAGAGCCCAGCATTCAGGGAGGCATGGAAGCATCGTCGTTGTCTCGTTCCTGCCGACTGGTTTTACGAATGGAAGAAGCTCGATGAGAGAACGAAGCAGCCTTATGCCATCGGGATGAAGGGTGATGGCATCTTCGCGTTCGCTGGCCTTTGGGACACGTGGAAGGACAAGGCATCGGGTCACGAGCTATTGACGTACACAATCCTGACCGCAGACCCAAACGAACTACTGGAGACCATACACAACCGAATGCCCGTGATTCTGTCGCGGAAAGACTATAGCCGCTGGATGGCTCCCGCTGACCCAGCGCATTTGCCCGTTGACTTGCTCAGGCCGTACCCGGCTGACGAGATGAAGGCATGGAAAGTGAGTCGGGCAGTTGGCAACGTGAGGAACAATCGTCCAGAGTTGGTCGAGCCTATTTGACCGCAACAAATCGCGGACGGAATGCGTTACATTTAGAGAACGTTTAGCTAAGAGGTGGCAGCAGCCATGGACGAAGACCCGAAGATGAGCGAAATGACACCGCGAGGGAGAAAAACAGCAGTGGCCTTTGAACCGGAAGATTGGGTGGCGTTGGGGGTGGCTTTTTTGGCTCTCGGTGCGCTTGTGGTTGCGGTGATTGCGACGAAAGCTGTGTCGGGGAAGACCACCCCTGCCGCAACGCGGTAGCGCAGATGCAAGAACGCAAGCAGTTCGTCGTCACCTGCAAAGACTGTCACTGGGCAGTTCCCACCGGGGCGAAGGAGTTCCCATTTCATTCCATAGAAGTAACCTGCCCGTTGTGTGGGGAGAAGCACCGATACCTGCCTTCTGAGGTCATACTGGGCCGGCCGAATGAACTGGTCGCGAGGAAACAACGAGCATGATCCTCTTCGGGATCACCGTGTTCGTGTAGTACACGGCTTTAAGCTCACACATAGACCTGCACCGCTCTTTGAGCGGTCCGGCTTTGCGAGCGTACCCAGGGTTCTCCCCGAGTACCCCTACGGTTTCATCGACTTCAGCTTGATCATCTCTCCATCCACAGCGAACCTTCCGTACCCGTGATGGTGGATGGTCTTCGGATGCTTCTGCGCCGGGTCAGTCCAGGCTTTGAGTACTTCCAGGATGAAGAGGTTGAACTCGTTGACGAGCCGGGTATCGACTACCTTGCACTCAAGGTTAGCGAAGCACTCAGCCACCAGAGGCGGCGCCACACGCTTGGCTGGCGCTGGCGTAAGGCGAAATCTCTTGAATTTGTCCACGTCTCGGCCTGAGCAGTTACCGATTCCCACGACTTTCGGAGCCAGTTCCAGCGCCGGGATGGCAATCACACACTCCTTCGTTGCCCGAAGGGCGGCAAAACTGTAATTCGCATTGCTGACAACACATGCAATCAACGGCGGCTCAAACTCGGCCATCATATGCCAGGACAACGTCATGATGTTGGCGTGGCCCTTGCGGGCGGTGGTCAGCAGGATCACTGGACCCGGTTCAAGCAACTGGTAGACCTTCGACAGAGGCAGATCTTTCATGGCTGTGGGTGCTCCTAAACCCGGTTCACCGAGAGGATCAAGCGCCTTCCATTGTAGGCGCACTCGATTGGTGGAAAGCCAGGTCGTAAAGGGCACCGCGACCGCTGACGGCGGCTCCTGCTGCATCGGCTGGCTCTTCGCGAAGCCTTTGGATATAGGCTTGTTTGCGCTCCAGCCAGGGCTGCTTGTTGCAGGGGTCCTCGGAAAGACTGTCTGACAGTCCCTCGACCATTTGCGCCACATCCGGACCGAAGTTCCGCTCGATGTCCTTCAGCCGCGGCAATCCTCCTCGATCTCGGTACAAATGATCGGGCCGTCCAAGTTGCCTTGATCGATAGTGCACAAAGTCAGGCGGGTCAGTTTCGAGCCGAGGCTTTCGAGGTAGTGAAATCTGCGGCAACGGTATTTCACACGGTCGCCGATGTCGATGAGAGAACTGTCTGCAGCTCCGCGATCACGCGGACGTCCTCCTCGTCCTCTGGAGTCAGCAGGATTGGCTCGAATTCCGGATTGACCGGATTGAGCAAGATCTTTGTGCGATGCCGCGACCCATCCGAAATTCCTTCATTCTCGCTCGCGTAGACCTTCAACGTGTAGTGGCCACACGTAGCGGGGTCATCAATGCCGGAGTGCCAAACAAGCAGACGTTTGCCTTGCCGTGTGCCGGCGCGGGGAGGTCGAAATAGACAGTACGCGCGGTCAGGGATTTCGGGCTCCATCGACTTACTACGCCATAAACAATGCGTGTTCCGCTAGAATGCCTTCCATTCCGCCGATGAAGACAGCCACGGCAAGATTATCTCGCGAAAGCATGGCCGTCCGCATGCGAAGCAAGCTTGCCTCGCGATCCTTCGGCACCGCGTCCACATAATTCACGTTTCCACGGAAAGAAGGCCGCTTCCAGGTCAGTCGAGCGATTTGTGGAACCGCAGGATCGCGATCGTCAGCAAGCCCACGCCGAGCCCCGCCATCGCCGCCATCTGCGGCCACAGAATGTCCAGCCCTACGCCCTTCAAATAGGTTCCGCGCAGCACCACCAGGAAGTAACGCAGCGGGCTCGCATAGGTCATATATTGCAGCCATTGCGGCATGGTGCTGATGGGGAATCCGAAGCCCGAGAATACGATCGTCGGCATGATGAAGAAAAACGCCGTCACCATGGCCTGCTGCTGCGTCGACGACACGGTGGAGATCAACAGCCCCACGCCGAGCATGCACACCAGAAAAAGAACCGAGCCCAGCAGCAGCACCGAAAAATGTCCGCGGAAGGGAACCTGGAACCAGAACGAGCCGACCGCCGCGATCAGCGACACGTCGAACAGCCCGATCACGAAGAACGGCAGCGTCTTGCTCAGGATGAACTCCGCCGGCCGGATCGGCGTCACCATGATCTGCTCCAGCGTCCCGATCTCGCGCTCGCGCACCACGCCGAACGCGGTCAGCGTAATCACCAGCACCACGGTCAGGCTGCCGATGATCCCCGGAATAAAGAACCAGCGGCTGCTCAGGTTGGGGTTGTACCAGGGGCGCTGCTCGAGCTCGATCGACGGCACAACCTGCGCCAGTTGCGGCGCGGTCCGCGAAATTCGGTCCTGCTGATACTCCTCGGCGTAGCCGCCGGCGATCTGCGTGATGTATCCGGCCGCGATCAGCGCGCTGTTCGAGTTAGTCGCGTCCACGATCACCTGCAGCGGCGCCGCGTGGCCTTTCCGCAGCGCCTGTGCGAAGCCGGCGTTGATTTGCAGGCCGACGGTCGCCTGCCCGTCGTCGATCAGGTTCGAGAGCTCCGCCGCATTGTTCAGTTGCCGCTGGACGGCGAAGTACGGGCTCGACGTGAACCGTGAAATCAGGTCACGGCTCTCCTGGCTGTGGTCGTAATCCACGACAACCGTCGCCACGTGGCGGATCTCGAAGGTGGCGGCGTACCCGAACACGAGCATCTGAATGATCGGAGGTCCGATGAGGATGAAGCGCGTCCGCTTGTCGCGTAGCACCTGGATCACCTCTTTGATCATCATCTGCTTCATCCGCGCCAGCATCGGTCTCCTCCTACGCGAGCCTCTTGTGGAATGAGCGCGTGGCCAGCACGGCAAGAAGCACGGCGAAGATCGCCAGCGGCACAAGGTCGCCGTACAGCACGGCTGTCGGAGTGCCCTTCAGGAAGATTCTCTTCAGCACCGACACGTAGTACCGCGCGGGAACGATGTGCGTGATCCACTGCAGAACGGTCGGCATTTGATCGATCGAGAACAGAAATCCCGAAAGTAGAAACGCGGGCAGGAACGTAGTCAGCAGCGCGATCTGGCTGGCCGCGAACTGGCCCTTGGCCAGCACCGAGATGAAGAATCCCATCGCCAGCACCACCACCAGGAACATCGCCGAGCTGGCCAGCAGCGTCAGAAACGATCCGCGGAACGGCACTTTGAACCAGTAGATCGCGATCAGCGCGCTGACGATCGTGTCGCCCATGCCGAGAACGAAATACGGTACGAGCTTGCCGAACATAATCTCCGAGGCGCTCACCGGTGTCGAAATCAGTTGCTCCATCGTGCCGCGTTCCCACTCGCGGGCGATGGTCAGAGAGGTGAGAAACGCCCCGATCACCGACATCACCAGTGCCAGCACTCCGGGAATGATGAACGCGCTGCTCTCCAAGTCCTCGTTGTACCAGGTGCGCGTCTCCACGCCGATCGGCGCCGTCTGCATCGCGATCCCGCGCTGCCGCAGAAACTCCGCCTGCACCTCCGCCGAGTACTCCTGCACCACGCCTTGCGTGTAGCCCATCAGCACGTTGGCCGAGTTGTCGTCCGTCGCATCCACCAGCGCCTGAATTTGAATCGGGCCACCCTCAGCGAGCTTCTCGGAGAAGTTCCACGGAATCACGATGCCCATCTTCGCGCTGCCGTCGTCGAGCGCGCGGGTCAGCTCCCGGTAGTTGTTCACCACCCGCGCCACGTGAAAGTACTCGCTCGATTGAAACCGTTTCAGCAAGTCCTGGCTCTGCTGGCTTCCGTCCTGGTCGTACACATACACCGGCAGCCCCTTCAGGTCCAGGCTCACGCCGTAGCCGAAAAGAATCACCAGGATCGCCGGCATCACGATCACGATCGCCAGGCTCCGCGGATCGCGCAGAATCTGCACCACCTCTTTTCGCGCCATCACCCAAAGCCGTCTCACGCTCATGCAGCGTTCTCCTGCGCTACCCGGCGCTCGGTGGTTAGCGAAACGAATACGTCCTCGAGACTCGGCCGGATTCGCTCCGCGCGATTCAGCGTGATGCCGCGCTGTCCCAGATAGCCGACCAGTTGCCGCTCCGTCTCGTCGGCGTTCTGAACCACCAGGTGCAGGGCGTTTCCGAACACCGCCGCGTCCAGCACGCCGGGCGCCGATTGCAGCGCCTCAAGCGCCGCGCCCAGCGGCGCGCACTCGACCAGAAGCAGCTCGCCTTTCATCGATTTTTGCTTCAGCTCCGTCGGCGTGCCCAGCGCAACGATCCTGCCGCGGAAAATCAGCGCCAGCCGGTTGCAGTATTCGGCCTCCTCCATGTAGTGCGTGGTCACGAAGACGGTCACGCCCTGCTCCGCCATCTGGTGGATCAGTTCCCAGAACTGGCGCCGCGAAATCGGATCGACGCCCGATGTCGGTTCGTCGAGAAACACGATCGGCGGCCGGTGCAGCACCGCGCAGCCCAGCGCCAGACGCTGCTTCCAACCCCCCGGCAGCGTGCCCGTCAGCAGATTCTCCTGCCCCTTCAGGTGCGACATCTCGAGCGCCCAATCGATCCGCCCCGCCAGTTCCGCGCGCTCCACGCTATACAGCCCGGCGAACAACCGGATGTTCTCGATAACCTTCAGGTCGTTATAGAGTGAGAATTTCTGAGACATGTAGCCGATGTTCTGCCGAACCGCCTCTGGTTCGCGCGCCACGTCGAATCCGGCCACTAGCGCCCGGCCCGACGTCGGCCGCAGTAGCCCGCAGAGCATGCGAATTGTCGTCGACTTGCCCGCGCCGTTCGGTCCCAGAAACCCGAAGATTTCGCCCTTTCGCACCGAGAGATTGATGTGATCGACGGCGGTGAAGTCGCCAAACCGTTTGACGAGCTCCTCAACCACCACCGAGCTGCCGTTGTCATTCATGGGCAGCACCCTGCGCTTCGACGGCGTCGACGAACAGGTCCTCGATGGTCGGGGCGACTTGTTGAATGGCATCGAACGGCGCGCCCGCCTGGCGCAGGCGTGTCTCGAATGCCGCCACTCGGCGCGGTCCATCGTCCACCACCGCCCGCAGGCCGTCTCCGTGCAGCACCAGGCTCGAAATTCCCTCCTCGCCTCTCAGCTCATCGCGCACATTGCGCGGATCGGAAGAGACAATCGTCACCACACCCTTGCGCATCTTGCTCTTCAGGTTGTCCGGCGTGTCGCAGAACAGCAGCCTGCCCTGGTGGAGCAGCGCCACGCGATGGCAACGCTCTGCCTCGTCGAGATACGCCGTCGAGGTCAGAATCGCCACGCCCTCCGCCAGCAGCTCGTAGAGGATGCGCCAGAAATCGCGCCGCGACACCGGATCGACTCCCGTCGTCGGCTCGTCGAGCAGCACCACCTTCGGCCGGTGAATCAGCGCGCAGATCAGTCCCAGCTTCTGTTTCATCCCGCCCGACAGCTTCCCCGCGAAGCGGCGGCGAAACTCGCTCATTCCGGCGGCGCGCAACAGCTCCGCGGATCGCGTCTCCCGATCGCTTCGTTTCACGCCGAACAGGTCCGCGTAAAACCGGATGTTCTCATCCACCGAGAGCTCTTCGTAAAGTCCGAATCGTTGCGGCATGTAGCTTAGCGAGTGCTTGGCTCGCTCCGGGTCGCGCACTACGTCAATTCCCGCGATCGACGCGCTGCCCCCATCGGGCGGCAAAATGCCGGCAAGCATCCGCAGCGTCGTTGTCTTTCCCGCGCCGTCCGGCCCGACCAGCCCGAAGATCTCGCCCGCGCGCACGTCGAAGCTGAGCGCATCCACGGCACACACGCCGGGGAATGTCTTCCTCAGGCCGTCGGCTACAATCGCGGGTTGGGTTGCTTCGGTCATTTTCCGCCGGGCGCCGCTCCGCCGGAGTTTGAAGCTGCCACGCCCAACGCAATGTGTGCGTCCGCGGGCATGCCCGGCTTCAGCTCGTGGTTCGGATTGTCGAGATCGATCTTGATGCGGTAGACAAGCGTCACGCGCTCCGTGGTCGTTTGCACGCTCTTCGGCGTGAACTCGGCCGATGGCGAGATGAACGAGATGCGTCCGTGGTACTTTTTGCCGGGATATGTGTCGGTCGTAATCGTCGCGTCCTGTCCCCAGCGAATTCGCCCCAGGTCCGTCTCCGCGATGTAGGCGCGCAGCCACACGTGGTCCAGGTCGGCCAGCGTCACGACCGGCGTTCCGGGCGCGACAACTTCGCCCAGCTCCGCCTCGCGCACGGTAATCACGCCGGTGAACGGCGAGCGCAGCACGGTGTAACCGAGATCCACCTGCGACAACCCGAGATCGGTCTGCGCCTGCTTCAGGTTCGCCTGCGCAATCGCAATGTCCTCTTTGCGGCTGCCTTCCACGGCTTCGTTGTACCGTTGCTGCGCCGCCGCGTACGTCGCCTGCGAGCGTTTCAGCGCCGTCGCCGCCAGGTCCCGCTCCTGCGCGGTTGCCTCGTCCTTGGCGAAGAGCTTCTGCGCGCGGTCGGCGTCGATCTGCTTCTCCTCCAGATCGGCCTTCGCATCCAGCATGTTCTGTTGCACCGCCTTGATCTCCTGCTCGCGCGTGCCGGCCAGCGTCAGCGCCAGGTTCGACTGCCGCACTCCCACGCCGGCTTCATCCACGCGAACCCGCTGCCGGTAATCCGCATCCTCGAGCCGCGCCAGCAGCGCGCCATCCTGCACTTCCTGGCCCTCCTCGATGGGCAGCTCCGCGATGCGCCCCTGCATCTTGAAGCTCACCAGGCTCTCGTGCGCCTCGATGTTTCCCGAGAGCGTGAGCTCGTTTGCCGGCGCCGCCTTTCGCGCGTACTTCGGATAGAAATAGAACCCCGCTGCAACCGCCGCTGCCAGCACGATCGGTATCACGATCCTTCGTTTCTTCATGGCCAACCTCTGCCTCGAACTCCGATATCCGCCCTCAGCGAACATCCCTACTGCTTTCGAAACTTCGCAATATTCTTCTGCGTGTCGCCCAGCGCGCGCGCCAGCGCGAACTCCGCATCCTGATAGCTCGATTCCGCGAGGATATAGTTCTCTTCGGCGCGCGCCAACTCGTCCTGCGCCGTGATCACCTCGACGTTGTTCGCCGTGCCTTCCTGAAAGCGGTCGCGCGTCATCTGCAATTCGCGCTTCGCCAGCTCCTGCCCTTGGCTGGCCACATTCACCTGCTGCCCGGCCGAATCGAGATTCAAGAGCGCCTGCCGGACGTCCTCTTCGATCCCGCGCCGCAGATCGGCAATGCGGCTATCCACGCTCTTCAGTTGCGCCGCCAGCTCCTGCGCCTCGCCCTCGCGGTCGCGATCGAACAGCGTGATGTCGATCTGCCCCTGAACCAAGCCCGTGCCCTGCACTCCGCCGATGTTCCGCCCGATCGCTCCGTAGTTCCCGTTGATGCTCACCTTGGGATACGAGCGCGCGCGATTGGCGCGCTGCTCGTCCACGATCGCTTCGCGCTGCGCGGCCAACGCCTGGTAGTCGGCCCGCGCTGTCATGGCCGCGGGCACAAGTGTCTCCGCCGTCTGCCCGGCCAGCGGACGAAACTCCAGCGTCTCTGCGAGCGCGATCGGCGTGCCCGGATCGATGCCGATGTCTCGCGCCAGTTCGAGCAGCGCCTGTTGAACCTGGTTCTGCGCCTCCAGCAGCGCCTGCTTGTCGTTCGCCAGTTGCACCTCCGCGCGCAGAACGTCCACTCCCGTCGCCGTTCCCGCGTCGTGCTTGTCCCTGGCGAGCTTCGAGAGCGCCTCCGCGTCTGTGACTCGCGATTGCGCCGCGTCCGCCCTCGCCGCCGCCGATTCAGCATTCAGATACAGCGCCGCGACCGCGCGCACGATCGTGTCGCGCGCATCCTGGTAGCTCAGTTTGTCTGCGTCGAGCGCCTTCTCGCTGGCCTTCAACCCGCGGTAGTTCGTCAGGTCGAACACGTTCTGCTGCGCATAAAGGCGGAAGTCGTAATTCGAAAACGGCCCCACCACCTGCGGAAGGCCGGGAAGGGAAATGCCGAAAGCGGCTAGGTCGCGGTTCTGCACGTTCGCATAGGTCTCCGCGCTCACCCGCGGCAGCAATGCGGCGGCCAGCCGCCGCTCGCGCGTGCCCGCCGCCTCGTCCACCTGTGCACCGGCCAGCTGCGCGTTCAGGTTGGCCTGGAGCCCCTTCTCGATCGCTTCCTCGAGTGTGAGCCGGAGCGGCGCGGGCGCTTGCGCCTGCCCAAGCGCCCCTCCCAGCCCCGCGCCCAGCGCGAGAATCAGAAACATAGTTGGTGCAACATGCTTAAGTGATTTCATGACTTACACTCACTGTCTTTTGCGGCTATTGCCCGCCAGAACAGGCGAAAACTGCCTTCCACCCAGGTCTTCAGCTCCGGCTCGCCGTGCAGCGACCAGAGTAGAACCGTGCCGAGGAGGATTTGCTGCATCTCGAGAGCGACGTCCGCGCTCTTCAGCTTCGGGTCGATCTCGCCGCGCTTCTGTCCATCGGCAATCACGCCGGCGATCATCCGCCGGCCTTCGGCCATTTGACGCTGGATGAGGTCGCGGACCAGGCCGCTGGCCAGGAAAGAGCCGATCACGGTTCTAGCGAAGTTCGGGCTGCGGCCGGGCTCCTTTGCCAGGCCTCGAAACAGGTGATGCAGAGTCGAATGGATGCTGGACTTGCCCGCTGCCGCGGCTTGGGTCGCCTCCCGCACATGGGCAATCTGCAGCTCGGTCATCACGCCGAGCACATGGTCCTTGCTGTCGAAATAATTGAAGAAGGTCCCCTTGCCGACGTCCGCGCCCTCCGTGATGTCTTCGACCGTGACGTTCTGGAATCCACGGTCGGCGAAGAGCTCGAGCGCGGTACGGAACAGCTTCAGCCGCGTCTCCGCGGCCCGCCGCTCGCGGCGTCCCATGGCGGGAGCTTCCGTCGCGCCCGCCTCTTGCCGCACCCTTGCCGCCGCCTTGCGATTCCTTTTCTGACCTGTCCTCATATCCGCCTGTTAGCCAAATGTGACCAGTAGTCATAGATTTACCGTAGGTCGCCGGAATTGTCAAGCGCAACTCTCTTCCAATACAAGATGAGCCTGAAGGGGTGGTCATGCTGGGTAGTGAACATCCGCATGGACGACGCAGAAAAGTTGAGTTTGGAAGCGATTGCCCGGTTTGTCGCGGCCAGCGGGGAAATCCGGTTTGAGGCCGAAAACCGCCAGCAGCTCCATGGCTGGGTGGAACGGGTGCTGGCGACTTTAACGCGTATGGTTATCCAGAGGATCGATGTATGGCCGGCGATCTTGCTGCTGAACCTTCTCCTGCGGGCTTGATGAGTGGCACGGGCTTTTGGCAAGATCCGAGAGTCGCGTGGGGTTCCCGCGCGGTTATGGATCCTAAATGTGGGCACTGCGGAAGTTGCCAGTACAGAGCAGTAAAGTGCGAAAGTGGAGGAGTCAAATTGGTGCTTGTGGTTTGTTCATCGTGTGGAGCGATATTGGGCGCCGCAAACGCCCCGTCTTCCTAATCTACCCAATAGGACAGTCGCTCCTACTTCCACGCCTCCATGATCTTCTTTGCTGACTCTGAATACTGGAACAACGCTTCACGCTTCTTTGCAAGGTCAGCCGTTCGCTGCTCGCCGAGGTCCCTCAGATCGATGAGGTGGGCATCGATGGTGGTTTCCTGATTCATGAAGTCCTTGCAATGTGGATTGTCCTTGTTGATCAAGATTATGTGACGCGTGACCGTCTGTGTATCACGGACAATTTCCAGTTGATCTCTTTCACATGGGGGGTCCGTGAGCTCTGCCAAGATTCGATAGTCATCCCATTTGGTGATGTTGTAATCCTTTGTCGTAACCACGAGCGCGGTACCAAAACCCAAAACGGCGTCCGACTCCGTACATAAGCGAGACTTTGGGTTGCACTCAATATGGCTGGCTTGTACGCTGTTGTCGCCCTTGTTCTGATAGTCCCATGCTCCGTCGGCGGAGAAGTATCCATTCCAAAACTGCGCGAAATAGAAGAAGCCCCCAGGCGTAACGATCCTCTTGTCTAAGAGCATCTCGTCTTGAGACAGCGCAAACGATGTCACTAAGTCGACATTGCCACTCTGAAAGATGCCCTTGCTCTTTTGGTAGCGTGACAGCGCATCCTGCGTTCTTCGATCGACACTTCCTGTGAACAGCGTCCCGTACCCCAGAGTTCCAAGTGTTTTCTGGGATTCAAGAACGTAAAATGCATACTCCTTCTTGGCGTCCGCAGGGTTGTCTTTCAAGCTTTTGAGGTAAGCAGCCTTTTGATTGTTGTAGTTCTTGCGCTCGTCGTCAGTCAGGGCCTTCAGGTAAGCGGTGGACCCTCTCTCTGAGGCTTCTATGTCTGCTGGAGTAGGAGCGGTCGGAGGCACCCGACACCCGCTGAGAGAGAGCAGGAGAGCGACAGAAGCAATCTTGGATTTCATGCGCCGAATTGTCTCACATCCGCCGATAAAGAACTCACCGATCTCGGCACATGTCTACGCGTTTTCGCCGTCAGATTCAGGAACACTCCACCACGTAGGTTCCTCAGCATCTTCCACCGCTACTTGCCAGAGTGCTTCAGCTTGGAGAACTGCTCCGCCGTCAGGTTCAGGAACAACCCACCCCTTCCGGTCGCTAGGGCTTGATTCAGCATCAGCCGGCTCTCCTGGTCCTTAAGCCCACCGCCCCGCTGGACGAGTTCAATGACCTTGTCGGATGAGGCGAAGTGCAGTTTCCTGGGCGGGGAGTCTTCAAATCCTGCTCGAGGAACTGACAATGCCAGCCATCGCGGCACTGGAAAGACATGTATACCGTCTCTCAACAGTCGCCCACTCAGAATAAGTGTTAGCGTAAAAGAGGTCATTTTGGTGGCTTTTTGGGCTCTGTTCCTGATGGTGCTTGTATGTCGACCCTGAACGAAGTTCTCGATCAGCGCGTTGGCGAAGCGGCACGCGAATTATACGAAAAGCTGGACTGCAACCGGGTTCGCTGCTATGCCTGCGGACATTGCTGCCCCATCGCCGACGGGCAGGCTGGAGTCTGCAAAGTCCGCTTCAACCGCGGCGGAGTGCTCTACGCCCCCTGGGGCTATGTGGGCGGGGTTCAGTGTGACCCGATTGAGAAGAAGCCGTTCTTTCACGCGTACTGTGGTGCTCTCGCCTACAGCTTCGGCATGCTGGGTTGCGATCTTCATTGTTCCTACTGCCAGAACTGGGTGACCTCGCAGGCGCTGCGCGACCCTGATGCCGTCGTTCCACCAGTGGGCGCAACTCCGGAACTATTGGTACGGGAGGCATTAAAGCAAGGCGCCCGGATCATGGTGAGCACATACAACGAACCGCTGATTACCTCAGAATGGGCGGTGGCGATCTTCAAGGAAGCGAAGGCGGCCGGCCTGGCAACGGCTTTCGTGTCGAATGGCAACGGCACTCATCAAGTACTCGAGTAAAGCGCGGAACCGCATTCCGAATGGCTTGACCTCTGCTTTCTTGCGTTTTCGAGGGTTCGATTAGGGTGCTGAAGCATTATTTTGGGTGCTTTTGAGCGCTTTCGGAGCCATCATTGCGCTTTAGAATCAATGGGTTACGATTCGTGTTCGTTCTGTCACGGCAGAGGTCGCGGGTTCGAGCCCGTCGTCCCCGCCATTGATCTTCAAGGTTTAGGATCAATGGCGGCCTACAGTGACAACCCACAATCTAACCGGTTTGAAGAACCCATGGAAGCACGTTCGAACCGTTAGAGAGTTTTGCACTGTTTTGTACTACATTTCGCGAGAAACCACCTGAGAATTTCCCATTGATACTGGTTATTCGAAAACCAAGCGCCCAAGCGCAAGCTATTGACTTGCGGGCTTTTCGTTTGTCTGGTTCGCACGGATTTTGAGTCTGCCTGCGCGCGCCCGAGCGAACTTCTCCGATCAGGTTCATTTTCTCCCGGTAACCGCGCCGGCCGCGATCACTGCGTAGCTCGACGAGTCTGATTCTCCATAAACAGGTCGCAGATTGGCCGCCGCAATCCTTCTTTAGCCACCGGACCGGCATCCATCAAGTCGAGATACGCACGGGCACCTGGGTCGAACCTCGGCCATTTCACCAGGCCTGCACCATTGGGGTCGCCGGTCTTGGCAAAGTTGACCCAGTATTCCTGGATCACGGGCGCGTACTGCCGATCGGAGAGCGTGTAGCCTCGCATCTGCTGCCATACGGGCAGCGTGCCGAATACGAATGGGATCTCGGCAGCGTGCGGCGCTCCCTCAGATTCTCTTCCGTGTACGGAGATTGAGAACTGATACTCGTAGGCAGGATTCCCGGCCGCGGTGTGCCAGGAAAGTTCCTGAACCGTGGAGCAGCGGAATGCGGAGTCGGTGGCCCACTGCGCTCCGGCATTTCCAAACTCTGGATCGGGTTGAGGATCGGTGGTTCCGTTCAATCCGTACATCGTGAGAGCGCGATCGGCCAAGGGGCCAAAATACTGTGAAATCGATTCGCGGAGATTGACAGCCGCGCCACCGAAGGGCCTCTGCAGCTCCTGAGAATTGTTGCCAAACAGCAGCGCCACCTTGTGCTCGTGGCCTTCAGCGAAGACGTTCGCAGGCGACTCGGGAAGTACCCAGCCGTCAATATCGATGCCCAGCATTCCCCCACCGCCAACCGGACCCGGTGTTGCGGCCTTCAGGAGATCCTCTGTGGAAACAGCGCGCAACTTCGCCAGAGAGCCGTCACCCGTGATGTTCAACTTGGCGGCAAGGGCCACGCCTCGATTTTCCGCCTCGGCCAGCGGTGGTGGCGCTCCCGCAGGACTGTTACCCACCGCGCCGCTCTCTGCAATGGCCCGTGCGAACAGCCCCTTGCTCCCCGGCGTGGTCAAGAGCGTGTTTACGTCCATTGAGCCTGCCGATTCGCCGAAGATCGTGACGTTCCGAGGATCCCCGCCGAAGTTGACGATATTGTCGTGTACCCATTGCAGCACCATGATCTGATCGAGCAGGGCGTAATTGCCAGAGGAATGATGAGCGGACTCCTTGGTGAGCTCCGGATGGGCGAAGAAGCCAAAGACGCCGAGCCGGTAGTTCGCAGACACGAGAATCACGCCGAGACGAGCGAAGTCTTCACCGTTGAAGAGAGGTTCGATCGCCGATCCAGCAATATTTCCTCCACCGTGAAACCAAACCATGACGGGCACAGGCGATTTCATGGGCCACGAGGGCGTCCAGATGTTCAACTGCAAGCAGTCTTCGCTGCTGACGACATTCAGGTGACCGCTTTGAACGCACGCGGGTCCAAAAGCCGACGCGCCACGCACGCCGGTCCATGCTTCTGCCGACAGCGGCTCGCGCCAGCGCAGGTTGCCCACCGGCGGCTGCGCAAACGGAATGTTTTTGAAAAATGCTACGCCATCGTAGGTCAGGCCGCCGCGAAGCTGGCCAGTGCTGACCGTAGCAACAGGTTTGGGCGCCGAGTCTGTTGAGGGTTGCGCGAAAGCCGATGTCATCGAGGCTTGTCCCAACCACAGAGCGCAAGCGAGTGCGGCTAATGATGTGGTGAATTTCATAGTTCTCCTTCTTCGACGTTCAGAGTTCTGTGCGCTGTGGCTCAGCAACATCGGGCACCCGAAATTCGACTATTTTCTTTGGAGAAAACGGTATAGACCAAAGTCCTCCCTGTCAACACGATCCAATAACTAGTTGCCTATACAAATACTTTTTGCCAGATCCACCTTTGACCTCCTGCGCACCTGCCTATGAACTGTTTCTGTATCGAGAAGCGCCGGCGACGACTTGGAAGGGTGAAGCCGCCGATGAATGCCATAGGCGCGGATTCTTCTCGGCGGATCGTGCTTTCATCAGAAGAGGATGGCAGGACCAGCCCTCCGTCGCCCGATCGTCGGAAGATCGCTAGTAAATCGGAGTCTTATCTATGGAGGTCTCTTTTCGCGACGCAAGATTCCCGTTGCAATTGTTTCGCGGGCGAGAATATACTCTCGCCTGCAACGAAATGCGCATAGACAATCAATCCCGGCGTTCAACCGACTATGAGCATCCTCATTCAGATCTTGTCGACGATTTAGCGGTGATTCGTTCGCTGCAGGACGGCTGCGAGAAATGTTTCGATGTACTCTTTGCGAGGTATTGGAGGCTTGTATTCACCATAGCGTGGAAGATATTGCGGGAGCGAACCGACGCCGAAGAGATCGTTCAAGAAGTGTTCTTGACGCTTTACCTTCATAGTGACAAGTACGACGCAGCGCGCGGATCTGTTAAGACCTGGATTGCGCAATTTGCGCACTTCAAAGCTTTGATTAAGCGGCGTCATCTTCAAACCAGGGAGCTAATGAATCTGGACGAGTTCCTGGAATTCGAATCGGGGCTATTGAGATTTGAAACTTCTCAAGGCTCCGAGCGAGCAGCATTTGTAGAGGAGTGCCTTGCGGCATTGAACCCGCGTGAGCGAAGAACCGTTGAGCTTATTCATTTTGACGGCTACACCCTGATGGAGACCGCTGCAGTTCTGAAGCAGTCTTTAGCAAATACGAGGAACATCTATTATCGCGGGATGAAGGCATTGCGATCGAAATTGATGACGCCGTGCAGCCGCGCCACGAAAGATGACGGGGGTGTAGCAGGGAATATTTCGGAGGCCGCTGCCAGGTCGCTTATTCTTGGGACGGACGTGTAAGCCATGAAAACCAAGCAAGATCATTTATTGTGGAATCATCCAAATCGAGACAGATTCGAGGAGTTATGTTGCCTATCTGTAATGGGTGACCTCGGTCGAGAGGACAGACTGTTTCTGGACGAGCACCTTGGGAAATGCGAGGATTGCCGGAACTTAATCGAGGAGTTCGAGAGAATTGCGCTTTTTGATTTGCCTGCAGTCGCCGTGATGCGAGGAGAAAACCTCGTCCCCGAGAGTATGGAATTCACCAATGAAGATCAACTTCGGGCGAAGGTGCTGGAAAAAGCCAAAGCAACTCTCGAAAAAAGCGAGGGCCAAAGCCGAATCGGGCAAGAGATTGCCCTTCGATGGCCGGCACCGTGGTGGACGCGTGGCAAGCGGGCGGCAAGGACTGCCGTTTTGGCGTCGGGGTGGGCTTTCGCAGCAGTTCTTTTATTTCTGATCTTCGGGACAAGCCGTCCAAATTCAAATATCGACAGGAACTTGACCGAATCGGAAACGGCACAGGCGCGCCAAGCAAGTGATTTAAGAGCACTGGAAAGTCGTGCGCTCCTTGCCGAGAAACAAAAGGACGAAGTAACCGGGAAGCTTAATCAAGCCGAAACGCAGGCGCGGGGTGATGCGCTTTCCTTCGCGCAAATGACATCCAACTACCAGAAGCTCAATACGACCTACTCGGCGCTCGAAACCGAGTTGACAAACGAAGAGGCTCAGGTCAAGCAACGGTCCGCGGAGCTGGAACTTGCTCACAGAAGCCTCAATGAAGAGATCGCTGCAAAGGACTCGTTACAGGGGCAGTTGGCGGAGGTTTATGAACGTCTTGAAAAGAGTGCGGACGAAGTAGCTCGCTTGGAAAAGTTTGCGGTTACTGCGCCGGAAAGACTTTCTATCTCAGAAAAGGAAGTGAACGGGAACGAGGCAAAAGAGATCCTGGGAGCACGCGACTTGCACATTGTCGACGTATACGATGTCGATAACACCGGTAAATCGTCTCGAGCTTATGGAAGAGTCTACTATGTAAACCGCAGTCTGCTTGTTTTCTACGCTTTTGATCTCTCGAAAGTCGAAAAAAATCACAAGGCAGTTGCATTCCAGGCATGGGGATTTCGGCAACCGCGATCAGCTACTGCCGAGAGTCTTGGATTGTTTTACTTGGACGATGCCGCACTCAATCGATGGACACTCCGTGTCTCTGATCCTCAACTCTTGTCGCGAATTGACACTTTGTTTGTAACGGCAGAGCCGCCGGGAGGTAGCCACTTCCCCAAAGGACGGCGGCTACTCATGGCTTCGCTTGCCGGTCCTGCGAACCATCCATAGCAACGCCTCCGTGATCCCGAACCGGATGCGCGCAAGCGGCTCAATTCTGGCTGCGCAGAGACTGAGATGACGGTGGAATTGTCTGGATGACAGAGGAAATGATGTATTCGTGGCGTTCTGTCCAAGTTGGAGGACGGAGATAAGATCCGTGTTGAGCTGTAAACCCAAGGAGCGGCAAGAACCTGTAAACAGCCGCAGGCAGCTCCGAATGGCTTCGTAAGAATCAAGAACCAAATCCCTGTAAGGAGTGGCAATGAAGAACCGAATGAGGACTTTGTGCCTTGTTTTCTTGATCTCGATGCTCAGCTTCAGCACGATCCGAGCTCAGCAGACCGGATCTTCCGGACCACAGATCGACCCCACAATAATGGCCCGCATCAGGAGCTGGTTCCCTCCGGAGACGCAAACATTTCCATTATATGGAGACGATCGTGTTCCGAATTCGAAGCCGGCGCCGGACGAAGAGGGAACGGGGCCAATGGGCTCTTTGGTGAAGGTTTCGCGGCCCCAGATTCTAGCATTTCTTCCCGCCGCGGCGAAGGCCAACGGTGCGAGCATCGTGATTTTCCCCGGAGGAGGATACGTTGGACTCACGTGGAATACAGAAGGTCCGGCCGTGGCGCAGTTCTTTCAAGACCATGGGATCGCCGCTTTCGTAGTGAAATACCGTCTTCCCAACGATGCGTCGATGGAGGATAAGTCGATTGGCCCATTGCAGGACGCCCAGCAAGCGATGCGCTTTGTCCGCAAGCGGGCTAAGGAATGGAATCTCGACCCGGCACGTGTTGGGATCATCGGATTTTCAGCCGGAGGACATCTAGCATCGACACTGGCTACGCACTTTGACAAGGCCTACGTGCCCGATCCCGACCATGTGAATCTGCGTCCCGATTTCATGATCCTGGTTTACCCGGTGATCACCATGGATCCCAAATTAACGCACATGGGGTCGCGCAACGCGCTGCTTGGGAAAGATCCAACCGATGATCAGGTGCGGCTGTTTTCAAACGAACTCCAGGTGACAAGGGCAACTCCGCCGGCGCTCATCCTGCATGCCGCCGACGATGGGCTGGTTGACGTCGACAACAGCATCTTGTTCTTCGACGCGCTGCGCCATGCGAAGGTGCCGGTGGAGATGTCGATCTTCGAAAAAGGTGAACACGGATTCACCCTGATACCGCGAGATCGCTGGGAGTCGCTCATTGTGCCTTGGCTGGAGAGAAACGGCTGGATGAACAAAGGAGCGAATTGAAGCACTCACAGTCAGCCCGTCGGCAATCCAAATGCAAACCAGCGGTGGACTGATGCTTGCGATTCTTTGACTGTTTTGAGTCCCATATGGAATCTATCCTTGGCTTTAACGCTTCTTTGCCAAATGGACTGTCTTTTTCAGCGCGGCGGCCTTACAAGTTGCCCAGCCGCGTCTGAATTTGCGGGTATGCGGGAAACGGGGATGCCGGTGATCCAAGTGACTGGAGCCCAGGTCGTTTCCACAAGTCATCTGCGAAGAAGTTCTGCAGGGCCCGATAGTTCAAGTTTCTGTGTGGACGTTGTTCGTGGCAGTCGAGGCGCGAGATTTCGATTCTATGCACGATTTCAAGCGGGTTCTGAACCGACTCGCTCGCAAACATTCTTCGCGCGGCCGCCCATGGAAGATCTAGACCGGTGTGTTCTGCGCAGGCGCACTTGGCTGGTTGCATCGTAATTCGATCATCTGCCAACGGGGAGGTTGGGGAGTTCGGACAAAGTGGTCTGGCCGAGTTCCCTATACAGCTAGCGAAAACAAAGTTTACAGACGTGAGAACATTTGTGCTGGTTGCCCTAATCCTTAACTAGGAACTCTTGGGAGGCAAGCATGAAAACTGCGATTCTTCAGCGTGTGTTGGGGTTCGCCATATCTGTAGGCCTGTGCGCGACCGTGGCCGTCGCTCAAACCACATCTGCAACGGTTACGGGCTCCGTATCTGATCAAAGTGGAGCTGCTATCCCGGGAGCGTCGATTGTTATCGAAAATGTGCAGACCCAAGTGAAATCAACGGTCGTCACCAATTCGGCAGGGTTCTACCGGGTTTCCGGGCTCTTGCCGGGGTTTTACAGAGCAACGGTGGAAAAGGCCGGTTTCAAATCCGTCGTGCGGGATGGCATTGAACTGCACGGCCAGGACGAGCTCGCTATCAACTACAGTCTTACGGTCGGTTCCGTCACGGAAAGTGTGACGGTTTCAAGCAGTGCACCGTTGCTACAGTCGGATTCGGCCACGGTAAGCACGGTCATTGAGAGTCAGCAGGTGGAAAACACTCCGCTCAATGGCCGGAATGTGATGAATCTGAGCGCGTTGACGCCGGGCGTGGTTCCGCAGGGCGCGACGTCTGGAAACCCGCTGAACAATCAGGCTTCCATTGGAAACTACACGAACCCCGCAGGATGGGGCAACTACCAGGTAGGCGGCGCGGTCACGGGCCAGAACATCACCTATGTCGACGGCGCCCCACTTAACGTGATGGCGCAAAACTGGATGGGTTATATCCCCGGGCAGGACTCGATTCAGGAATTCCGCGTTGAAACCAACAATGTCAGTTCTGAATTCGGCGGATATTACGGCGGCGTGCTCCTCTTTTCCACAAAATCCGGAACGAACGACCTGCACGGCTCGGCCTACGAGTACTTCCGGAATACCGTGCTCGATGCAAACAGCTACTTCAACAATCAAACCGGCGTCATACGCCCTCCCGTTAACCAGAACCAATATGGTGTCTCGCTCGGCGGTCCGCTCAAGAAGAACAAGCTCTTCCTGTTCGGGAATTGGGAGGGTTTCTCTGACAGGGTTGGGCTCCCCTACCAGACGGTGGTGCCGTCGGTGCCAGAAACAACAGGGGACTTTAGAGCGTTCTATACCCCGCAAAACCCGCTCATCAATAACTTCACCGGTCAGCCAGTGTCGTGTAACGGCATAGTGAACACGGTGTGCCCTGATCCGACGGCCTTGTATATGGCCAGCGTGTACAAATACTGGGCGCAGCCGAGCCCAAGCCTCAGTAACGTGCCACACGGCCAAATCAACTTCTCAACGAATGCGGCCTCGGGTGGAAGCAGTAACCAATATATGATCCGCGGCGACTATAGCCTGAGTTCCCGTCAGCAGCTCTTTGCGCGATATACGATGTGGCGGACGGACACGATGGGCACGAACTACTACCATAACAATGTTCCGCAGCCCGAAGTGCTGTCTAAAACGCAGCAGGCGGTGGTGGGAGACACCATTAGCCTCAATTCCACGACGGTTGCGGACGTGAGGGCATCCTACATCAGGTTCAACTTCATATCCCAGCCTCCCAATCTCGGGAAAGTGAACCTCGCAGCTTTCGGACCTGCCTACGGCGCGCTGGCAGGACAGGTAACGTACAATGCACTTCCAGTGCCTTTCCTGATCGGATACGGGAACCAGTTTCCGCTCCTGATCATCAATGTGATCCAGTTCTACGACTTCGACAAGTATGCCCTATCAGGAAACATTACCAAGACCTTTGGCAGGCATGCGCTCAAAGTTGGCACCGAGCTGATGCGCAATGAAGGCTACTTTTCGGGTGGGGGCCTCGGACCTGACGGATTGTTCGCGTTTCTGAATGGGCTCCCAACGAACGATATCTTCGCGAACTTCATGCTTGGGTTCAACGTTCCACTTGCAGGACTTACCGGCATCCAAACCTCGCGGAAGGTGTCTGCTGTGAACTATACCCAGGGGTACTATGTTTCCGACACCTACCAGGTGAACACTAAGCTGACACTAACCGGCGGAGTGCGGTGGGATCTGCCCGGCGGCGTTCTGGAGAAGCACGATGTGAACACGGTGCTCCTCCCAAATATTGCAAGTCCTTTGGGCACGATCCTGAACCTGGCGACAGGACAATCGCAGCAACTGAAGGGCGATCTCGCTCTGGTGAATACGCCCGCCTATCCGAGCCGGTATGACGACATTCTTCACAAACACCTGTTTGCGCCCAACCTCGGCTTCTCGGCGAGAGTCCTGAACAACACAGTAGTGCGTGGCGGCTTCGGCATGTCGTTTATTTCCTATACGGATTTCAACGGGGTTCCGTCACCTGTCAGCTCGCCCATTACGGCAGCGAGCACTCCGGATTCAGGCGGCTTTACGGGCGGCTCACTCAGCAATCCGTTCCCGCAACTCAATGGGGTGTTGCCTCAACCAATTGGCCGCAATCCGGCTTTCGATAAACAGATTGAAGGGCTCACCATAAGCGGAATCGTGGCTGGGGCGAGATATCCCTATGTCGAGCAGTGGAACCTGAACATTCAGCAGCAACTCTCCTCGAACTCTGTCCTTCAGATCGGCTATCAGGGATCGAAGGGCACGCACATTCGAAACGGAATCAACTTGAATCAATTGCCGGACAGCTATGCCGCGCAAGCTGCGGCGCAGTATCAGACTCTGTACAGCCAATATCTCGTCGGTGTAGACGCCGGCAACCCAGCCAAAGCTGCCTCGGATGCCGATGCGAATACGTTTCTTAATGTACAGGTCGCGAATCCGCTTCAGGGCAAGTTGACATCGGTCAGCTCCTATAACGGGGCCACCATTTCCCAAGGGCAACTGCTGATGCCTTATCCCCAATTTTCCACCAGCGTGTCAAACCCGTCTCTGAACGAGGGGTCCTCAATCTATCACTCCCTGCAAGCTACCTACCAGGTACGTTTCCACAATGCCGGTGCATTTTTCGCAGCGTATACCTGGGCGAAACTCATCGGAAATGTTGACTCCACGACTGGATTCCTGGAAGGGAACACAGTTGGAGGGGGTCAAGATAATTACAACCAGAAAGCTGATCGATCGCTTGAGAGCTTCGATGTCCCTCAGCGCCTGGTCCTCAACTATTCCCTTGCTCTTCCTTTTGGCAAAGGACAACATTGGATGTCGAACGCCAGCGACGGGTTGGATCGGGTGATTGGCGGCTGGCGGGTGAGCAGTGTCACCAGCTTCCAGGTGGGCTATCCGCTTGCTCTGACGGCACAAGGGAACGACCTTTCAAACAGCTTTGGCGCCGCCGGAATCCGCCCCAACCGTGTTTCAGGATGCAATCCCAAGATAACCGGAGGAGCGATTCCACGGTTGAACAAATGGTTCAACACGGCCTGCTTTGTTCAGCCGGCGCCATTTACCTTCGGCAACGAAGGCCGAGTGGATTCGCAATTGCGTGGCGAGGGTGTTGATAATTGGGACTTGGCCGTTTCAAAAGACACGCACATCACCGAGCGCGTGCACGCCATTTTTGAAGCGGAGTTTCTCAATGCATTCAACCGTGTCCAGTTTGGACCTCCGGACCTGCAAGTGGGTTCTTCAATATATGGCGTAGTCAGCAGCACATTGAACAACCCGAGGGAGATCCAATTCGCCTTGCGGCTCAATTTCTGATGAGTGGACGGTCGGCCGGATCTTGGCTTCCCACGAGCGAATTAGTGTAACGCAACGAAGGCCGATCAGTGTTTGTCAAAGCAAGGGCGTGGGAAAAGGGTGGGCTAGTTCGCTTCCCACTTTTCCGTGCCCCGTTTTGCTTTCCACTTGAATGGCTAAAGGCGCCGGCGGCGAGCCCTGGGAGTTCTGGATTGCACTAATAAGAGAGCTTGTGAGTAAGTCGAAAACGCCTGGAGGCGTGTCTATGCGAATCAAATTGAACAGACGGGATATTCTCTGCGGAATGGCAGCTGTCTCGGCGGGAGCTTTTTCGTCGACCTCACAGTTATTCGCTATTCAGGCGGCTTCAGAGTATCCGCGCCTGCCCTCGACGAAGGGCAACCGGATCGTGGCGGGTGTTCACGAGGCGATGACTGAAACTACTTGCGGCAAGGTAGCTGGATTCGTTGATCGCGGGGTTTTTGTATTCAAAGGTATTCCATATGGCGCAGATACATCGGGTAATGGCCGATTTAGGCGCCCAGACCCTCCCAAGTCATGGTCTGGCACACGAAGCTGCCGGGCTTTCGGGCCGCAGTCTCCATATGCGCCCAGGGCGATTTGGGATAACGATGAGGAAGGGTTCCTATTTCAGTGGGATTTCGGCCGCAACAGCGAAGACTGTCTGCGGCTGAACATCTGGACACCTGCTCTCGATGGGAAGAAGCGCCCGGTTATGTTCTGGATTCACGGAGGTGGATTCTCAGTAGGATCGGGAAACGAATTGCGCATGTTCGATGGCGTGAACATGGCTACGCACGGCGATGTGGTGCTGATCACTATTAATCATCGGCTCAACGTCCTTGGCTATCTCAACCTGGCTGCATACGGCGATGAGTACGCGGAATCTGCCAATGCCGGCATGCTCGACATCGTGCAGGCTCTCGGGTGGGTGCGAGACAATATCGGCAACTTCGGCGGCGATCCGGGCAATGTCACCATCTTCGGGCAGTCTGGCGGAGGGGGCAAAGTATGCACCCTGATGGCCATGCCTTCGGCGCAAGGCCTCTTTCACAAGGCGATCGTTGAAAGCGGCGCCATGTTAACCGTGGGGAACGAGGAGAGTTCGAGAGCGCTAGCCGCCGCGGTTCTACAGAAGCTGGGCCTCGATGCGTCGCAGGTCGGCAAGCTGCACGAGCTTCCATTTCACCAGCTTGACAGTGCGGTAAGCAGTGTCGTCCCGCCCATCAATCCGAGCGCGCGTTTGGACTTCCGGAACCTTGGGAGCCGAATCGGATTGGCACCGGTCGTGGACGGAAGGGTAGTTTCCCATCAGCCTTTTGAGCCCACGGCACCGGCAGCCGCTAACGCGATCCCGCTGCTCCTAGGATCGACTCTCAATGAGTTTACCAACGGCATCAACCATCCCGATGTATTCGAAATGACAGGGGAGCAAATGAAGACCCGTGTTGAAACTCTGCTGCCAGGTCATGGAGGGGAGCTGATCTCGAGTTACCGCGAGCTCTATCCCAATGCAAATCCATTTCAGTTATGGTCGATCATTGCGACGACCGGCGTGCGAAGCTCGACGCTTCTTTTAGCTGAGCGCAAGTCTGTGCAATCGGCCCCGGTGTACTGTTATCAGTTTGCCTGGCAGACGCCGGTGCTAGACGGTCGCCCAATGGCCTATCACTGTTCGGAGATGCCGTTTGTTTTCGATAATCCCGACCTCTGTGAGCACATGACCGGGGGCGGCGAAGCTGCACATGTGTTAGCAACCCGGGTCAGCACCGCGTGGATCAACTTCGCCAGGAGCGGAGATCCCAACCACGCTGGGATTCCATACTGGAAACGCTTTAACGCCAGCGATAAGACGACGATGATTTTCGACGACTACTGTAAAGCCAAGGACAACATGGATACAACTCAACTACAGATTGTGAGCCAGGCTCGAGGCGAGAGTTGATCTACAGTTGTATAGAGTGGTCTTTCCGAAGCAACGTTTCTAAGATTGGCGAAAAATCGTCCTGGGTTCAGTTGTTGGCAGAGCCCATTACGACAAACAAGTTAAGCCTGCGATCGATGAGTGACATATACAGCTTATTAAAGAAATGTGAGCAACTCATCTTTACAACTGTGTTGCAGGTCGATTATGTTGCATATCGGATTGCAAAAGGGGGCTTTCCGCGATCCGGTGACATCGAGATTCATTTCATCGCGGCCAATCGCTCACCGCAGGCGCAACTGATCCGAGGTACACACCGAATGAGGAACGCCGTAAGGCCGTATTCGCATTGTTCCGCTGCTGTTATTGCGAAACCGGAATTCAATCAAGATTTGGTTGCAGGCAAGATGAGACAAGACGGGTTCGTGCGATTGCTAGAATTGTCTTGGTTATAAGCTACTGAAGACCGATTCATCCCGTCCAGAAAGCTGTTCCGAGGCCGATGAAGTCCATTTCAATGAACGGGAGAGAAGTATAATGACGAGAACAAAGTCGACAGTAGTCTGCGCAATTGTCATTGCCGCGATCTTGAACCTAAGGGTGGGGGCCGAGAGTAGTAGCACTCAGGAACATTGGGTGAGCGCTTGGAGCGCTGCGGTACACACGCCGTTATCGTTTCCCAGCATCCCACCCGTGCCGGTGTTTGAGAATCAGACAATTCGAATGGTCGTTCGACCAACGATCGGAGGGACGCGCCTGCGAATTCGGCTTTCGAATGCTTACGGAACCTCGGCTCTCGAAATCGGCGCGGCGCACATCGCACTTGTGGAGCACGGTGCAACGATCTCTCCGGAATCGGACCGCGCCTTGACATTTAGCGGAGAGGCGTCGGTCAAGATTCCGCCTGGTGCGCCGGTGTTAAGCGATCCTGTCGACTTGAAAGTAACTCCATTTGCTGAAGTCGCGGTAAGCATTTTCTTGCCCAAGAAGACACCCGCATCCACAATTCATTTGTTGGCGCAGCACGAAACCTACGTTTCAGAATTAGGCGATTTTACCGGAAGGACGGACATACCCAACGCCTCAGTAAAGACGGCGTGGTATTGGCTCGCTGACGTCGAAGTATGGGCTCCCGATCATGCTGGCGCAATCGTGGCGTTCGGAGATTCAATTACAGACGGATTTGGCGCGAAACAAGGCGAATATGGCGATTGGCCGGATCAGTTGGCGAAGCGTCTGGCCGGTGGCGCCGGTTTACAGGTCATCGCAGTCGTTAACGAGGGGATTGGAGGGAATCGCATTCTCTATGACGGCGCCGGCGTGAGCGCGCTGGCACGCCTCGATCGCGATGTTCTCACTCAACCGGGGGTTGTCGACCTGATTGTGCTTGAGGGCATCAACGACATCGGTTGGCCACATATGAAGCCGCCTGCAACGAATGATTCTTCGCCGGCCACAGTGTCACCTTTCGCAGCGCAGAGTGTGACGTCGAAAGACCTCACCTTTGGTTTGCGACAAATCATCGATCGTGCGCACGAGCATGGAATCAGAGTTTTTGGCGCAACTTTGACGCCATTCGAGGGCGCGAACTACTTCAGCAGTGATGGTGAAGCCATTCGTCAGGAAGTGAATCAATGGATTCGCACGAGTGGAGCATTTGACGGCGTATTTGACTTTGATTTGGCGGTGCGCGATCCGAACCATCCTTCGCAATTCCGCGAAGACCTCCAATCGGGAGATCATCTTCACCCCAGTACCGCTGGGTATAAGGCCATGGCAGATGCGATTGAGGCTGCAGTGCTGAACGGTACACGACGGTAGTTGGTGGATTTGGCTGTGTCCAATTTGAATTTCCGCGGAAAGGAAGAAATCAGGCGTAGGAGTTCTCTTGTTTGGAGTGCGGCACTGTTAGGTGTTGTACCGGGAATTTACCTTGGTTGATTCAAATGAGCGGTGTTGCCGTCAATCGGCACTACACATAAGGGTCCGACTTAACAGCGCTACGTTGGCGAACTCGTTTCTCACACGTACCGCCGATTGAGGAAGAGCAAGTTGGTTGTCATCTCAAGTACTCTGAAGATCGTTTCCGGTTTCGATTTGGACCGGTAAGCGATTACCGAGATTGGCAACGCTGAGAGCAATGCATGATAGAGCCCGCAGTTGTAGTCGGATTAGGCGAAGTTCTTTGGGACTTGTTGCCCAGCGGTAAGGTTTTGGGGGGAGCGCCCGCGAATTTCGCCTACATGGCAAATGTCCTTGGAGACAAGGGAATCGTGGCAAGTAGAGTCGGCCACGATCAACTTGGCCGCGAGGCGCTTCAGGCTATGCAAGACCTCGACCTGAGTTCGGAATATGTCCAGCAAGACAATCAGCATGCGACAGGCGTAGCGGAGGTGTCGATCGATTCTGATGGACAGCCGACATTCACGATCAAAGAGCCGGTTGCGTGGGATTTCCTGGAGTGGACGCCAGCCTGGCAAGAGCTATCCAAGCGGGCAGACATTATCTGCTTTGGCTCGCTTGGACAACGATCGCCGGCCTCTGCTGAAACAGTCGACTGTTTCTTGCGAAATACCGGCGCCGATGCCATTCGCATCTTCGATGCGAATTTACGTCAGTCGTTTTACACAGCAGATCTGCTGATTCGATCATTGCAACGTGCAGACATCCTTAAATTGAACGATCAGGAACTACCGCGTGTCTCCGCGTTGTTGGGATCGGACGGCGGAGATGAAATCGACATGGCCAGGGGATTGTTGAACAGGTTTCACCTGCAGCTCGTGTGCGTCACGCGTGGTACGAATGGAAGCTTACTGGTGTCTGAAGAGAAGGTGGCCCACCACGCGGGATTCAAAGTGAAGGTAGCGGATACAGTCGGAGCCGGCGACGCTTTCACGGCGTGCCTGGCACATCATTATTTACGCGGGAATTCGCTCGAGCAAATCAATGAATCGGCTAATCGGTTCGCATCATGGGTCGCGACGCAAGTGGGCGCAACGCCGAAGTCCGATCACTTGCAAATACGCGATAATTGCGCCGCGATCATGCCGCCGCCATGAACGAGCGTCCTCATCGCAAGCGGAATAAGGCTGATCGATGAGGGAGAGTGAGGCAACGGCGGTGAACCTACGGAAAGATTAAATGGATTCCCGTCAGTGCGATCGACACTTTCCTCCTTCAAATTAAGATCGGCGCTTATCGCCTTGTTCTTCTTTCGAAAACCAGCAGCAAGCGCGTCTGGATTGTGGCAATGGGCTTTACTGCCTCTATAGGCAACATTCAACCGCTTTCCGACTATCTGACAACTTGCGAAAAATGAGAGAAAATGAAACCGCTTTTTGCTATAGCGTTCCATTTTTCAACTTCACAGGATCTGCCGCTGATTCAGTACGATCGCAGTTTCCTGGGTCATTTCTTGAATGGTCTCCTTAATGCTTTCCCGGCCTATGCCGCTCAGCTTGAATCCGCCGAAAGGCACATTGCCAGGCCGGAACGAACCGGCACCATTCACCACAACACCGCCTACCTGGAGCCGGTGCGCTACGCCAAGGACACGATGAACATTTTCAGAAAACACGCTCGCCTGAAGTCCGTACGGTGAGCTGTTGACCTCCTCGATCGCGCTGACGATATCTTTGAATGGCGATATCGGAACGACAGGACCGAAGACTTCCCCGCACATGCAGGGCATCTCGTCACTGACATCGATCAACACGGTTGGTGTATAGAAGTTCGTGCCCCTGCGCGTTCCGCCGCAAAGACATTTCGCGCCCATTTCGATGCATTGCAGGACTTCTCGATGGACGCGTTCCGCCGCTTTTTCACTGATCAGAGGACCCAAATCAGTCTGCTCATCGAGCGGATCGCCCATTTTAATGCCTTCTACCTTTTTCAGCAGCAGCACAAGAAAGTCATCAAAAACCGTCTCCGCCACCAAAACACGCTTCACCGCACAGCAGATTTGGCCGGCGCCATTCGTCAATCGACCCTGGACAACTGCATCGGCCGCCGCTGCCAGATTCGCGTCTTCCAGGACGAACATCGCGTCTACTCCGCCGAGTTCATACGCTGTCTTCTTGAGATGGGGCGCGGTAGCTTTCGCGATCGCTCTCGCCGAGTGCAGCCCGCCCGTGAAACTGATCATGCCGACTTCCGGGTGTGTCAGGAGCCGATCTCCCATTTCATTCGGATAACCAGTGATCATCTGCAAGCCGTGAGGCGGAAGGCCCGCCTCGATGAGGATCCTACCCAACTCAAACACGGTGAGAGGACACTGTTCGGGTAGTTTCACGATTGCCGCATTTCCCGCGGCAAGCGCGCCGGGAATCTTATGGGCGAAAAGCTCTGCTGGATAATTGAACGGTATGATGCCTACGATCAAACCTATCGGTTGGCGGATTGTGTAGGCGATCATATGCTCGAGCCCGGCAACCGCGTCCATCGGAATGGTTTCGCCGTGAATGCGCTTCGCTTCCTCAGAAAAGTCCTGGAAGAGTCTCTGCGTAGCCGTCATCTCCCCACGGCACTGGCGGATCGTCTTGCCGTTTTCCATGCACAGGAGGCGGCTCAGCTCCTCGTGTCGAGACGCGATGATATCCGATGCCTTGCGCAGAATTTCGCTGCGGCGATGGGCAGGCAAACTCCGCATCTCCGACCGGCCCTTCAGACCGGCCTCGATTACTCTCTCGACATCTTCCATTCCAGCTCGGGGAACCGTATCGATCACTTCGCCCGTGGCTGGATTTCTGATTTCGATCGTTGCTTCCGTAGAAGCCTGTTCCAGTGGATGCGCTATGGACATTTCTAACCTCCCGCTCTCCTGGTTGTAACGTACTTATCTATGTGTGAACACTTCCACCAATCCCGGTTGAATCAGTTACGTCCTCTTTGCTGAAACAACGGAAGAAGTGAAGAAGTGGTTGAACATCAGCGCCATCGCTATTTCTGAGACTGGTTCTCCTCATCCTTGTGAGTGGGCCAAGGCTTATAGTTCGGGTCGGTGATACGCCACAATTCATAAGTCAACTTTGTCTGGTGGTAGGAGCCCCACTCGGGGCCATCGACTGACCCTTTGTAAAAAGCCCTCTCGCCCTGCTCTTCCCGGCTCTTTCCTCCCGGCAAATACCATTCGAACCAGCCACCGTCTTTTTGATCGAAGTAGTTATTCTTCACAAAGTCAAGCGTTTCGTGGAAATAGGGCCACAGATCCGAGCGGCCGTGAAGAATCGCGTACATTGCCGAAGCTTTGACGACCTCACATTGTGGCCACCAGAGCATGGGAGTAGGCTGACCCTGGGCATTGTAACCTCCAAGCCCGCCGATTGCGGGTTTATAGGTTGTGACTGCCAGATTCAGGATGCGGCTACCAAGTTCGATGAATTTTGGATCTGCACCCAGATCAACCGCGCGGCTGAGCTCCGATGCCCACTCGAAAAGGAAGTGACCAGGATTTGCGGTCGGAGGACCGACGGGTTTCCAGTCCTGGTCGTAGCACGACGGAAGGTATCCCAATATGTAATCGAACACGCGCGAGATGCCCCCGAGCTCTTTGTCGACTTCCTTCCATACCTCAGGTGATTTGGTCGCCTCATACAAACCAAGCAATGCCTCGAACATGTGCAGGTCGACACAGTGCGCAGGCGCTGTCCCGCCGAAGAGACCGGCGCCGGGATTCCGTTGCCGCTGTTCACTGGGTGGATTACCGGATGACCAACCCATGGCATCCACAAACCCCGATCGGGGGTTGGTAGCACCGCCGCCGCCAAAAGGTCCTCCAGGGATTTTCTGCCAGTCGCGCGTGTAACTACCACCTGCGCCGAAGAATTCGGCATCGCTCATTTTGTCGCGAATGATCCGGAATAGATCAGTGGCCGCGTCCAGGTATTTCTTGTCGCCCGTCACTCGTCCTACTGTCGCCAGCGAGTAAAGAGCGAAGCTCTGGTATCCGGTCTTGCTGTCCTCGATGACGCGGCCATCCGGCCCCACGCGGAGGTAATATCCGCCATACTGCGGGTCATGCATCTTCAGCAGAAAGTCGGCTGCACGGGTGATTGCATCGCGGTACTCCTTGTCCTTCGCTCCATTCATCTCATAGACGAGCGTCATGCTAAGCAACTGGCGGCCCTGGCCATTCACAGTGGCCTCTTGCTGCATGCCCCACGGTTTCCATTGGCGATCCATATCCTCCTGGATAAAGCCATTCGGCGCCACGGAATTCTTCACCCAGTAGTCCACCAAGCCGTGTGTGATGGTATTCCTTAGCCAATCTCGATCGAGATGATGTTGGATCTCCCATTCCGGGATACGGGTGTTTGTGTTCGCTGTGGTTGCCTGGGCGGCTGCCAACTGCATGCCAACAAGGTCCATTGCAGCCAAAACGAAAAGAGCAATTAAGCAAGTCCACGTTCTCGTCCGACGTAATCTCAATGACGCTACTCCCTTGTAATCCACGGTCGAGCTCCTATTCGGTGCCATCTGCTGACCTTTCACGGCAACCTGGGTTCCTTAACTTACGCGATGTTCGCATGAATCGCGCCAGGACTTAGTCTTACGTAAATGTTCAAATCGTGGCGACACTTGCCTCTTCTTCTCTTTGGAGCAGTTTGCGCGAGCAGAAGAAAATGATTGAAATGGTGAAGGCCAGAACGGGCAGCAAGAGCAGACCATTCCGAACCCCCGCAGGATCCGATCCCGACAACCGGCCGATGACAGGCGAGCTTATCATCAGCCCGCTGAAACCGCATGTGATGGCAAATCCGATTGCGGTTGCCGACTGCTGTTTAAAGAGCTTACCCACGATGGCGATCGTAGTGGGAAACACCGGAGCCATTGTGACGCCCGCCAGAAACACCGCGGCCCACGTCATCACGGGAGACATCGAATGAAGGACGAGATATGTCGTTCCGATCATAGCTACTGAGCACGTCGTCGCCACGATGAACGGCGAAATGCGCCAGAGCAGACTGGTGGCCGCGATTCGCCCGAATAATAGTCCGCATGCAAATCCCAGGGACAGTATGTTGAGTGCGGTCGCACGCGACATCCCGGTGGTTACAAGAAACTTTGGCAGCCAGTTCCAGACGCCAAATTCGCATGCAGTGTAGAGCAACGTTACGGCAGACAAGAGATAAAGCGCTGGGCTTCGAAATATAGTCGTACGAGTATCTGCGTTGACTTCTCTAAGGTGCTGCGAATTCGGTATTGGAGTAAAGACAGCGACACCAAGAACGATAGCGGTGGCGATTGCTCCAAAGATTGCCGTTCTGCCGGGCCTCGCGCCAAGAAGGTTTCCTGCCACAAACGGAGTCACCAGGCCGCCAAGACCCGAGAAGATATTGAGAAAGTTCAGCGCGGCTGCTCGCCTTTTGTCTCCTACCTCGCTGGTGATCGCATTTGCCCCCACGATTACGATGCTGCCACCACATCCCAGGATGAACATCGCGATGGCTACAGTCACGATGCTCCCCGCTTGGGCGAGTAGAAGAAGGCCGGCAATGGTTGCACAGAGACCCGCAACTACGCCCATTTTCTTTCCTTTGCGGTCCATCAGCGCGCCAGCCACGACAGACATTCCCGCCAAGCCCAGGCCCTGCGCAAGGCCGATATAGCCAACCTCGGAATTTGTGAGGTGCAGGGAGTCCGACAGCCCCGGAATGATCGTGCCCAGAAGAGATGAAAGCATTCCATAGACAAAGATCACAAGGCATGAAACGAAGATCAACATGTTGGATGCACTTGCCCTTTCTGTGCAACTGCAGACTTTAACGGCTGCGAACGGGTTTCTCTTGTTGGGGGCTATTGCCTTTCCGTTTTCTGCCAGCCATCGAAATTCATTTCGAAGAACTTCAAGTTCGAGAACTGTGCCTCGCTCTCTTGTGCGATGAATCCAACCCGGCCTGTGGATCTCAAGAAAAAGAACGACTGCATCAGCAGATCGTCGATATAGAGCTCCATCTGTCCGCCGCGTATCCAAAGCCGAAAGGTATGGACCTTGCCATCGTCCAGTCCGGTAACGGTTGCGCAGTTTCTGCCTGTCACATCGAGCGATTCGAAATGGAAGTCGCTATCCAGGCTAAGCTTCCCAATCAGCGACTCTCGCCACTGCGGTTCACCTACTTCCAGCAGAATCGCAGTCCCGGGCGCATTCTCGAGCCCCTCGATATAGAAACCCGCGTACATCTTGCTACGGTATGAAGTGTTTGGGTTCAGGCTATTCGCCTGGATAGTACCTTCGATAATCAGACCCTTGTCAAAATCAAAGTATTTGTTCAAAACCACAACGCCCTTGCGAGTCTTCGCGGAATTGAGCCAAGGAAACGGACGCCAACTCTTGTCTGTATGAACCACTATGGAATCGCTCGTCGTCGCAACTCGGATAATCGGATTGGAATCCGTTTGCCCCTGGGGAAATACAACGGTATTTTGACTCGGGTCAACCTTGATTTCATCGCCCTTGGCCAGATCGTTCTGCTTCCAGTAGGCAAGATGAAGATCTCCTGCCTGGTCGACGATCGCCTTGCGCAGGGGGAGGAGCCACACATCTCGCCCATCGGTTCCCGGCGTTGATCGGAATGAAAATGGGTCGCTGACAAGGTCGTCCGGACTGTCTTTCACAAACGCGGCAAGCACTGTAACGAAGCTATCCCCATCGATTCCCGAGGTCCCGGTCAAACGATAGGCCGGAAGGTCCGGACGAAACGGGCCCGTCGGAGAATCGGCCACGTATGTATATACGCCAAATCCGGAAAAGCCATAGTGATTGGCATCGCCGCCAATGAAGTAGTATTTGTCACCGAGTTTCTTGACTCCGCCGGATTCCAGAGTCGGAACCTGGAAGTCGGCCTTGATCTCAGGAGCTTTGATGGGGTGGTAGTGGATGCCGTCAGCGGACTCCATCATCCCGAATCCTCCGTGATCAATCGGATTCGCAACCATATACCCCAGATAGCCTGCTGCCGGGTTGGCCGCGTCTTTCGGCATCATGAACATGTGATCCCACCGCCCGTCGGCGCGGTAATACTGAGTATCAATCGGGATCTCGTAGAGGAACTTCCAATGGATCAGGTCAGTCGATTCGTAGAAGCGGAGTAGATTGTTATTTGAACCCTGGTCGGTAAATGCGCCGTAGTCCATGATGTACCGGTCGCCAACCTTGGCTACGTATTGTTTCCACACGCGGTTGTTTTTGAATCCCTCTGATTTCAGTACCACCCCATAGTCTTTCCAATGGACCCCATCCTTCGAGGTGGCAAGCCACACGCTGTCGCCGCCGTACATCGTGTACATGTAGTACTGGCTATTTGCGTAAATGACTGTCGGATCCCAGAAGGATCCTACGCTTGGCTTATAAAGGAAACCGCTCTGATCTGAGATCTTCATCGGCGCACGGATGCCAGGAGGTTGCGCTTGCGCTCCCAGCACAAGAAACAAAGGGAGGGAAGCGATTGCCGGAAACTTAACTCCAAGCACAGTCCTCATCATGAATTCCTCGCCAGCAAATCGAAATCCGCCCGGACAACGCATTTTCTGCATATGGAGTCGCTCGGTTGGGAAAAAGAGTTGAAGTCCTGCAGGAGCGATTTCGTCAAATCTCAGCGTCAATGATCCAGGGTTACAAAAGTCGATTTCCTCGATTGCTCGGAATACAAGTGCGTGCTGTGCACTTGTGCACGCTAACGGCCTAGCTTTTTAGCTTCGGAAATATGCTTATCCGTAACTGAGTTGCGCCGAACGGTACAAGAGTCAGGCGCCCAACCTGGTCATCCGGCTTGAGGCTGCCAGGATCCGGCAGATGCGGTGTGAATCTCTGGTGCGGCTCTTTGGGATTTCTCTCGTAGTCCCAGCCTTCTAGCTTTCGCGCCGGAACGGTGAGTACGGTCGGAGCATCGGACCACGGCCAACTCGAGGTTTCGAGATTCTGCGCAGGCTGTTTTTGCTTGACCTCAATCTGAGAGCCGGCTTTGGCGGGATCGAGTGAAACTCCGTAATTCCATGCACCGACCGGGTTAGCCTCCCAGGTTGGGAATTCCTCGCTTGAGTAAGCGGCCTCGGCAACGGAAGTCCACTCTGTCTCAATCGGCAACGCGTAAACCAGAGGTCCACGCTCGACGCCGATGCCGTTATCTGGCCACTCGGTAGCCTTCACCTTCATCGGGAGATTGAGAGTAATGACATCGCCCGACTTGAATGTGCGATGTAAAACTGCGAAACCGTTCCGCGGCCGCACGGAGCCGACTGAGGCGCCATTCACCTTAATTTGAGGAGCATCGCACCATGACGGGATTCTGAGAGAGAGCGGAAACGAGACGGGCCGGTCGGCCTTTATCTCAAACCGGATCTCTTCCTCGAACGGATAATTGGTCCGCTGCGTAATCTGAACCTTTTGATTTGCTGATCCAACCTTGGCAGTGACGGTCGATGGACCAAACAACGCTGCGGCCAGGCCGTTGTCCCTGGTCTGCATCCACATGCTGAGCAGGTAATTGGGAACGAAGCGGTGTTTGTTGCCTCCGCAACACCCGATGAACTGTGCCGGATTGGGCTGATATGCCAGCCGGCGGCTGCCGAACCACCTTTCCGTCCCGTGATCGCAATTCAGGTTTGCCAGAACTTGATTGGGGCTGCCGAAGTATTGAATGCCTTTCCAATCGGTCCTTGTGACTCCGGGGTGAGCATTGAAACATGCCCGCTCAATGGCGTCACCGTACTGCCCGTCTCCCGTTGCCTGAAGCACGTAGATCCAGGCCCAGGCGTGGTCAGTAATATCGCAGGTCTCATGTTCGTCGAGAGCTGTCGTGCCGGCATATCCCTCCGAAGAGGAAGGAATGCCATCGATGAGCATGTGATGGTCGAAGATGCGCTTCTGGGCCGCCACAACGAACTTTCGATAATCCTCTTTACCGGTATAGAGATAGAGAATGGCCGGCAATTTTGAGGTTTCAGCATACGAAACCCCATGAGTCTGAATGGGCGTATCGGCAAAGACACGGGAGGGAGCCAGATCCGTGTGCATCGAAAAGCGTCTCTGGCCAGGCGCACCAGACGCAGCGGTTTTCGCGCTTGCCTGGTATTCGTCTTCAGCACCCTTGATGTATTTGTCCCAATTATTCTGCGCCAATTCCAGCAATTTATTGTCGCCGGTGCGCTCATAGCACCACAGGATCACTTCGAGATTCGTGATGTTTCGGGTTCCGCCGGTATAGTCAGCTTTGTCGTTCAGATAGTGCCTTTGCAGAGCCTCGACAATCCGGGCGGCGTCCACCTTATCCGGAGATGGCTGGGCATCGGCGAGCGCCATGAAGCCGCGGTTCAGGACATTGTTTGGCCAGCGGTTCAGACCTCCAAAGTCGTCGCCGAACTCCAGAAATTTCGGGCCCAAAAAGCCACTGCTCGACGGATGGCTAAGTGTGTAGTCGAGAGAGGCTCGCGCTTTCGCCAGAAGCTTGTCATCTCCGAGCGCCAACGCCAACCGGGTAGCTCCGTCAACCCAATATGCCTTTTGTTCCCACGTGAACCAGGCAGGCGAGTTTTCTTCACCTTCCCAAAAGGTTCCGCTGAAAAAGGGATAGGAAATTTCAGGAAGAGCACTCGTCAACTTCGCCTGCCCCTCCATGTGCAATTTGAGCCATCCTTCCGGCTTGATGGCTCCGGGATGCAAGCTGCGAAGTTCCGCGTAGGGACGCGACGAAGATTGCGCCTTTTCGGCCTCTAATATTTGAGGCAGCCCTGCTGCCAGCACCGCGGAGCCAGCGACGGCTCCCTTGATAAATTCGCGCCTGTTCAACCCGGTATCTTCTGAAGATTGATCTTCCATGTTGTTCAGCTCCTCGCCATTTTTGTGATCCATTTCGGTTAGCTGCATCCGCCGCTTGGTCACGCTTGAAAGAGCAAAGGCGCGAACTTATTCAGACATATTCGCCACGTTTGCCATTCATGAGCGGTGCCGGGCGAGTGAAATTGCACAACCTTGATGTTTGCGGCGCGGAGTTTTTCTACATTCTGCCGCAAAGATTCACTAAGCGATAACTCGGCGGTTCCCGCCCCCATCCACAGCAACCGGACTTTGCTGTTGAAGGCGGCTGCATCGGCGAAGACTCCGCCGTACGATGCCCCGGGTTCAAAGGGCGGTGTGGCTCGACCCGATGAAGCGGGCGGCGTGATGAACTGGGCGCCGCTGAAAGTGCCGATATAGGAAAACATGTCGAGGTGCGACAAGGCAATGGCCATCGTCTGCGCGCCGCCCATTGAAAGTCCCGCCATAGCACGGTGATCGCGATCGGCGATGGTCCGGTACTTACCGTCAATCATCGGGATCAATTCCTTGATCAGGACATCTCCAAACGCCTCGATGTCGCCACGTACGAAAGCCGGCAGGTAATTGGCGGAAGGATCACGGCCATCCGATCCAGTTCCTTGTTTGTAAGTGGCATAGCCGTTATCCATCACGACAATCATTTCTTTTGCTTCAGGCGTGGTGCCCGCACGGAAAAAGAAATTGCTCGAGTTTCCGTGGATCGCGTTGTCCATGATGAAGTTGACCCCACCCTGTCGGCTCCATCCGGTCTCGTCTTCTCCGGCGCCGTGCTGCAGATACAGGACGGGATAACGAGTTCCCGCATTGGCGGCGTCGAAGTAATCCGGCGGCGTATACACGATGCAACGGCGCCATTTGCCGGTGAGCTGTGAAAGATATGAATGTTCGTGAAGCTGCCCCTGCGCACCTTCGTGGGGAGCGTAAAACGGAATCACCGGAGCGGTGACAAGGTCAGAAGAAATCTGCTGGCCGTCAGGTAGTTCTATACCGCTGGTTTCCCGGTTATAGCCAAAGAATGTCTGGCTTCCCGGGTCATTCATTCTTACGCCGTCCACGTTGAACCAGTAGTAATGGAAGCCCATAACGGATGGAGGAATGGTTACGGTCCAGTATCCGTCCGCATCTTTGGTCAATGGAACCGGCTTCGGGCAGAGGCCTTGACCGCCTTCGAGCTGAACGGTTTTCGCGTCAGGTAAATGGAATCGGAAGATCACTCGTCCGTCTGCGTAAACACGGGGATATTCCGCCGAAGGTACGGTGGTAGTTGCAGGCACCGCCTGGAGAGCACCAGGCGCCGATTCGTTGATGAGTTGATTATAGAATCTCAAGTGGGGATCCTTTGACGACTTTGCAATCTTACGTAGTTATGCATTCTTTGGCGCGTTAATGGCAACTAATTGGCGTAGAAAGTTGCATAGACTACTTTGCGCGATTCCAACCCGCACAGCGGACTGGTCTTGTGGGGATTCCCGCCGGATACTGGCAGCCCTCTGAATCCGCAATATCCGGCTGGAAGGATTACTAATAGCTTGAGAGCGGCACGCGAGCGTACCAAGCGCCCAAGAAACCGGCACGCCCGTCAGCCCAAACCATATGTGCAAAATCGTTGTCGACCGCGATCGAGGAAAGATCGTCGCCGTCCCAATTGTTGCCACGGTACTCAATGCTTTGCCGCGCGGGCGAGGGCCACTGGCTTACTTGAAGCGGCTTGCTGAATGTGAAGCCGCCATCGTGAGAAACGGCAGACCAGAGGCTGTACGTTTCATCAGGCTTGAAAGAGCGCCACATCACTGCCAAATCGCCTTTCGGAGAGTAGCCAATGTCAGGCCTGACGATGATCGCTCCCGGAACGCTGCCAGCTTTAACGGGCCCCTTCCATGTCTTACCGTAATCGTCTGTGACGCACACCTGCATTTCAACATTGCCTGCGGTGAGGCTCATGACAGCGAAGCGGCCCGGATGGCTCGGATCGGCTGCCAACGCCGGGTTGCCAAATCCGAAGAATCCACGCATAGGAGGGAAGTTGGATTGCACCACGTGGTAGTCGAAGGTTTTGCCTTCATCGCGGCTCGCCCCGAACACAAGACACGGGCATTTTGCGCCGGTGCTCGCCGGAGCGCTGGAAGCGATATAGGCAACACCGAGGGCGCCGTTTGCAGCGGCCGGACGAGATGCGAAGCCACTTTCAGGGTAATTCGGCGAATCGTAGCTGTAGACCAGCCCCCAGGTCTTCCCGTTGTCGTCTGAAACACGGAAGAAGAATTCCATGTGTACCGGATCTCCGCCTTTACCGTCTCCGGGTACGTAGATCGTACCTGTGGACTGATCAGTGATGAGGAACGGCCGGTCGTAGGGCGTTGAGCCTTTGAACACAGGCTTCACCCCCGGCGCATATTCTTCCAGCGGCGTGGATTGACCCATCACTTGCACCGGTGTGCTCCAGGTTTTCCCGTCGTCACTGGACGACGCGATGTCAATGTATCCGTAAAGCTGCCCCTTACTTTCGTCCTTTTCGTTGGCAATCATCAGGGGAGAAGCGTTGAGCGGGAAAAAGCTCATCGCCCCGATGAATAATGTTCCATCCTTCCCCGTTCCGACGAAGGTGTCGGCGGTGGTATTCATCCGGGAATATTCGCGGAATGGATCCTCTAAGTATCTCCACGTTTTCCCGCGGTCTTTGCTGATGGCGTATTCCGAGATCGAGGAGTCGGGTGTGTTGCGATAGACCGATATCGTGTCCTGGCTTACCATCTGGCCCGAGGCGGCGAACTTTTCACCGTCCACGTAGTGCAGGTTGCACATGGCGCCGACGATGATGATGTTTGGGTCTTTCGGACTGATAGCAATGACCGGCTCACCGGCGCCGCGATTGGCGCTTCCGATGAGCAGGAATTCCTCTCCTTTGTAGCTTGTGGCCTGGTTGACCGGCAGGTTCGTCACGGGTTGCTGCGAATTTGCTGGACGGCTCACGGCAAGCACCGAGATGAACACTGCAACTGAGAAAAGCAGAGCCTTTGTGCACTTCATTGCCAAACCTTCCTTTCGTGCGGGTGAAGGGGTCCGCGGTTGTCCAACTCGAGAGACTGCTAGGGACTGTTTGCAGACCCTAGTAGCTCGAGAGCGGTATGCGAGCGTACCAGGCGCCCAGGAAGCCGGCTCTTCCGTCAGCCCAGACGATATGCACAAAATCGTTGTCAACCGCAATCGAAGAAAGATCGTCGCCGTCCCAATTATTGCCGCGGTTCTTTATCGCTGACCGCGGAGGCGACGCCCCGTGGCTGACTTGAAGCGGTGCGCTGAATGTGCTGCCGCCATCGTGAGAAACGGACGACCATGCGCTGTAGGTCTGGTCGGGATACCGGGCAAGCCACATCAGCGCCAATTCGCCGCGCGGCGAGTAGGCCATATCCGGTCTGACTATTGTTGTCCCCGGAGTGCCGCCCGCCTGAACGGGCCCCGTCCAGGTCTTGCCGTAGTCGTTTGTGAGGTACACCTGCATTTCAGAATTGCCTGCAGTAGTTGTCATGACGGCGAAGCGGCCCGGATGGCTTGGATCGGCTGCCAGCGATGGATTGCCCATTCCATCGAAGAAACTCGGCCTTGGAAAATCGTACTGAATGACATGGCGCTCGAAGGTTTTTCCTTCATCGCGGCTGGCGCCGAACACAACGCATGGACACTTGCCGGCGCCAGGGTCGGCCGGAACGCTCGAGGCGACATACACCACGCCGAGAACACCGTGAGCAGCTGCGGGACGAGCTGCAAAACCCCCTTGAGGGTAATCCGGCGAATCGTAAGCGTAGATGAGCCCCCACGTCTTCCCGTTATCGCGCGAGGCGCGAATGAAAGTCTCCATATGGGAGGGCTCTCCGCCGGAGCCGTTTCCGGGGATGTAGATGGCGCCAGTGGACTCGTCGGTAATGAGGAATGGGCGGTCGTATGGCGTCTTTCCGATAAACTCCGGCTTCACTCCCGGCCCATAGTCCTCCTGCTTGTTGTATTGGCCCATCACGTGTTCCGGCTTACTCCAGGTTTTTCCTTCGTCCTTGGACCATGCGATGTCCGTGGCGCCAAAGAGAAGGCCGGGGCGAGGCTCCTTCTCGAGTTCAAGCATTTTGGGAGTCGCGTTCATGGGGAAGAAGTTCATCGATCCAATGAAAAGAGTTCCATCTGCCCCGAATCCGTCGAAGACATCCGCGGTGCCGTTCATCTTGAAGAAATCGCGCCATGGATCGTTGATGAATGTCCACGTTCTTCCACGGTCGTGGCTAATCGCAAACGTGGTGATCGAGGCGCCCGGCGTGTTGCGGTACTTTACCCGTGCTTCAACGCTGACTCGTTCCTGGCCGACGCCCAACGGCTCACCCTCCACGTAATGCAGATTGGCCATGCCGCCGACGATGATGTTATTCGGATCTTTCGGGTTAATGGCGATCACGGGCTCGCCGGCGCCCCGGTTTGCATCGCCGATAAGGAGAAATTCCTCTCCCTTGTAGCTCGTCATCTGATTGACCGGCAAATCAGTCACGGGTTGCTGCCCGTTCGCCGGCTTGTTCCCAGCAAAAATCGACATGAGTGCGGTAAGAACTGCAAAGAGCCACTTGGTGCGCTTCATTTCGAAAATCTCCTTTTTCTCAAGGTGGAACTGGTCCCCATCTGCGCGATGCCGTTGACAGAGGAGACCGCGACCCCTCCAAACGTGAAGGTCGCCCCAGCAGTCCTCCCCGTGTTCAGCGAGCTTGGCAGGGCAGATGAAACCATAAGTCCGACTGATTCGGCCTGTCAACTGCGGGGCGAAGACTCTAAGTTGTATATGCTAATATTCCGTAGAGCGTCAAAATGATCGCGTTTGGACTTTTAGTGCCAGAGCCAGGCGTGCGGCACGCACATAAGAACGGGGCAAGGCCTGCCGCAAACACCCTTAGATACTCCGTGGAAGGAGTGATGGGCCGCATGAAATCGATTTGAGTGTAAATGGCGCTATTTCTGCTGATTTTGAATCGATAAGCTCTGAATCGTCTCAGGTTGTGTCAGCCAGATCGGAGAAATGAACGTGGGTGCTGCACTGAAAAAACCGGCCAAATATATTGAGATCATCGAAGGTCTTCGATCGGATATTTCGTCGGGGCGTCTCCACCCTGGCACGCGCCTCCAAAGCGAGGCTCAGCTCGTAAGCAGGTTCGCCGCGAGCAGAATGACAGTGGTCAAAGCTGTCCAGCTACTTCAACAGGAAGGCTTACTTGTTCGTCGCAGGGGCTCTGGGACCTTCGTTGCGGCGCAGACAAGTGAAAAAGGCAAGGTCTTTGGGTTGCTTATCCCAGGGTTGGGCAAGACCGAGATCTTTGAGCGTATCTGCGGGGGCATTGCCAAATCACCGGCGGCGGCCACGCACTCCTTATCCTGGGGCCACACGCCTTCTTCAACCGAGCATCAAGGAGAATTGGCAGAGCAGTCATGCAGTCAGTTCATTGAGCAACGTGTATCAGGGGTTTTCTTTACCCCGGGATACGATCCGACGTCATGCGACGCAAATGCGCGCATCTTGCGGGCACTTGATGAGGCCAATATCCCGGTCGTATTGATTGATGGATACAGTGTCAAATATCCGGAGCACAGGGACTACGATCTGGTCGGCCTGGACAACCGAAGAGCCGGCTATATTGTGACCGATCATCTCATCCGGCAGGGAGGAACCCACGTGGCTTTCTTCACCACGGGAGCCTTGGCTGAAACGGTGGAAGATCGCATCGCGGGTTATCTCACAGCACAATTTGAGCATGGTTTAGCGCCCTCGAAAGAGAGGATACTCCGAGGCGATGCAGAAGATAAGACATTCGTCGAAAAGGCGCTGCGGACGCAGAGAATCGACTCGATCATGTGCTCCAACGACTACGTCGCGGCGACGCTCATGCATACGCTGATCGGTCTCGGAGTTCGCATTCCGAACGATATCCGGCTCGCGGGAGTGGACGATACCAGGTTCGCGAGATTGCTGCCCGTCCCCCTCACCACATTCAGACAGCCGTGCGATGAAATTGGCGCCGCTTGCATGTCGGCGATGCTCGAACGAATTCGAAATCATTATCTGCCCCACCGTTCGATCCAGCTGCATGGCAGGTTGGTTGTCCGGCAGTCTTGCGGCTCGAACTCGGAAACAAAATGAGGCAATCGCTCTTCTTCGCGGAGTTTTGTTGATTTCACATACCGAATTCACGGAGAATCCCTCGGCCGTGATGGTCGCAGCGCAGGGGGAAACCGTTCGAGAGCGTAACGAATTCGGCAGCGTGCGCGATGTGCGGTTCCGGCGAGGGCCTTGAGAACTGCGATCACAACGGAGAGCCTGGCGCGCATTGCTATCTTGTTGCGTTCCTCCTGTTGTGTGCCCGGGGCGGCCAATTTGGCGAGAGCCTTCTCCGGAATGACGGCTACAACGTCGTCGTCATTCGACGGAACCTGCTTCCCGCCAAGGGCTTTGGCGAGGGTACGAGAGAATCGTGTAGGCGGAACGGCGGCCGGTGGCAACCACGACGGTGATGCCGGCATCCTGCGCTGCGCGGAGTGCGTTTGCGTTCCGTGGACTGATTGTCTGCGGGTGGGCAGGAGGGTGCCATCCATATCGACGGCTTCCAGGCGAACCTGGGGATGCATGATCTTGGTTTAAGGGACCAGGATTATGAAAAGACGGAGCAGGTTGGCCGGTCGGTTGCGTTAATCGGTATGGAGCGGATGTCCAGCCATTGTCATGCGGTGATAGGTGAGGAGGCGAGGGACGATTGGTGTCCGGCATGCGGCGAGGCGATTGTGGAGCGGACAGTTCGAGACGCCTTAAAGATTTAGTCTGTGCCCGCTCAAGTGGATCACCGCGGCATAGTGCTGCCGCGGCGCCACGCAGTTGGTGGTATCATCACACCGCAGTAAGGAGATATTCATGTGGAGAGGAATAGTTTCATTGCTTGCATTGAATTTCGTTTTTCTGGTAATGGCTGTGCAGGCCCAACAGCACTCCACGGCACGCTCGGAACAGTATGGCGTCGCGGTGAAGCGACCGATCCTCGGGGGAGCATGCCCATTTTGCCCCTGGGGAGCTCTTGCCGACGAGGTGAAAGCGGCGATGAAGCCCTATGGGTACGATGTGCAGGTTTGTTACAACTGCTCGGGTGCCGACGACGTACGCATTGTGGACGAACGGCGCAAGCCGCTGACGCCGACGCCGCTGCAGCGAGAGTACGGGGTGCCAGACCCGCCAAAAGGCGAGGTGGACTTTGGCGTGGTGAACCTTGACTTCTTCGTCGATAGCTATCGAGGTACGGGCGTCTACCAAAAAGACGGACCCAGGAAGAACCTGCGCCTGATCGCCAGGATCGAAGATCCCGAATACTACATGGTGGCGACGCGGAGGGATTCGTTTATTACGGACCTCAGCCAAATCAAGGAGAAGAAGCTGCCGGTGCGTATTCTGACTGATAACAGCATCCGCGCGCAGATGATCATGAGTTATTACGGTATTACACGCGAGGAGCTGACCAGCTGGGGCGGAGCCATCCTTCCCACGGATGAATCCAGCCGCCCGAAGGACTTCGACGTCATCATGTCGTTCGTGAACTCGTTGAACAACACGCCCGAATCGAATGTATGGTACGAGATGAGCCAGAAGGTGGATCTCCGCTACATCCAATTGCCGGACGATCTGCTGGAGAAGATGGCCCAGGCATCAGAGTGGGAGATCGGGAATACGCCATGGCGCTTGCTGCGGGGAATGGACAGGCCTGTGAAGACGATCCGCAGCTCCGGGACCGTGGTCTTCGGGAGGGCAGACCTGCCCGACCAGTTCACTTACGATGTTGCAAAAGCGCTCGATGAGCAGAAGCACGTTTTCGTTTACAGCATTCTGCCGTTTGCTTATGACTCGGCGGACGTGTGGCAGGCGCGCGGAGTGCCTCTGGCTTCCGGCGCCCAGCGATACTACCAGGAAAAGGGGTATATGCCTAAAACCGTCAATTAGAGCAATTTTGGAGTTCACGTGGATGTTTTTAGAGCATCGAAAGACGCTGTTTTCTTGATGAAAGCGCCACTTTGCAGTGTGTATTCGGTCTACACCAATTCCGAAACTGATATAGACCCGCCGCCGCCAATTTGCCATTAGATTGGTGGCGATGCGCTCTTGACTTCTCGTAGCGCAGAGCTTCGGCGGGCAGGATGCGGGTGGCGGCCGATGAGGGGTAAAGCGTCGCGAGAAGCGAAATTCCGATCGAGACGATTGATACGATGGTGCTGTCGAGGACGCGCGGCGCAAAAGGCAACGTGTCGATCGAGTAGACATCGGGCGAGAGCGGAATGTGATAGTTACTGCCTGCCTATGAGGCGACGTAGCCGAGGATGAGGCCAAGCGCAGTTCCGATGACGCTGATGAGAAAGCCCTGCAGCAAGAAGATGCACCGCACCTGAGCGGGCTGGACGGCGATGTTGCGGGTCTTTTCCATCGCCACCATGGTGAGCGCGATGAGAATGTTAAGCGCGGCAACCATCACGTCCCGAAGGCCGCTCAATTATTCTCATCGTGACAAATCTTAATTCTTACAGCCGTTTAAGTTGTATAGGTATCTTTTGGCATTTATCGCTGATTTATTCTTGACAATATCGCGAGTTTTTATATACAAGTAGTTTGCATCTTGAATACCGTAATTCACGTGTCAAGCCATTCAGATGTCAAACAACAATGCCGCAATGATCGTTCGCGGGGTGGACAATTGAGCCGGAGACATCGGGCTCGAGCGTCCATTGTTCTTTGTACAAAGGGACCCGGCACGATGGCAGAGTCGTTATAGCTCCGCACTGCACAGAACAGGGCACGCAAATTTGGAGGCAATATGCCAACTGGGAAAAAACTCAGGATCAATTTCATGCTGCTTGGTCTACTTCTCGCATTCATCGGAGTGGCCGGCGTGCATCCGTTGGGCGCTCAGGTTGTGTACGGTTCCATCTACGGAACTGTGCTCGACAATTCGGGCGCAGTCGTAGCCAATGCAACCGTTTCGGTCAAGAGCGAGCAGAAGGACACGTCCTTCACAGCGCAAACCAATTCTGTCGGTGAATACCGGATTGAACACTTGGTTCCGGATACTTACGACGTCACCATTTCGGCCGCTGGATTCAAGTCCTACACGGTGAGCAAGCTGCAGGTGAATGCGGGCGACACGCCGAAGGTAGACGCGAATCTTGAAGTAGGCTCCGTCAGCCAGTCCGTCACCGTTTCCGCGAGTTCAGAAGAACTGCTGAAAACCGAGCAGCAGGACGTTTCGCTCTCCATCGCCCAGGAGACGGTTCAAGACCTGCCACTCTACGGTCAGTCAATGAGCAACATAGTCCTCCTGTCTCCGGGAGCATACGCCGCACTTGGACAAATGGGTGTTCAAGCATTGAATCCCGCGGCGGGGAGCGAGTATTCGATTAACGGCCAGCCAGTGGGCGGCGCTAACTTCACCCTGGATGGAACCGACAACACGGGTCAAACCCTTGGGTACGTCGTGGTCAACCCGGCTCCTAACACGATCCAGGAAGTCAAGGTCATCACCACAAGTTTCGTTGCCGAGACCGGCAGGACTCTTGGCGCAGAGATTGCCATGCAGACGAGGTCCGGCAGCAATGCCTTCCATGGCCTGATTACGGATTTCCGGGAGAGCGCAGCAAACCTGGCCCGCGATCCGTACAGTGCAGCTCAAAGTTCTCCGGGAGGGCCCGCGCCCGCGCTCTACAACCAGCCCGAGGCCAACGTCGGCGGCCCGATCCTGAAGGATCGCCTCTTCTTCTTTTTTGATTACTTTAGCCTGCGGCAACGCTCGGGCGGCTCAGTATTAACCACCCTGCCTACGGCTCACCTGGAGCAGACTTGCCTTGGGAAAGCTCCGACCAGTACCGGAGTAATGGGCTGCGACTTTGGGGAATACCTCACGGCGCTCGGCCCCTCTTTGGGTACGATTTATCAGTCCAACGGCACGCCGTACCCTAATAACATCATTCCTGCCGCGCAACTCTCTCCTCAGGCATCGGCTTTGCTTGCGCTTCTGCCGGCGCCGACCACTCCGAATAGCATTTACAACAACTTCAGCGCCAACGAGACTGGAACGATCAATACCAACCAATTCACGACGAGAATCGACGATCACCTCACTTCCAAGATGAATTTATTTGGGAGGTGGACATACTATCGCGACGACCTGCTTGGCCACCCAGTGTTTGGACTTGCCGGAGGCTCCACGGGCACAAGCGAGGCCGGGCATGGCACAGGCCGCACGCATAGCGTTTCGCTGGGCGTTGACGACGCCATTTCGGATCGTCTGCTGATGGATTTTCGGCTTGGATATTACGAGGACCATATCACCGACGATATGGCGAACGCGAACGTCAATCTCGGCACGCAGCTGGGAATTCCGGGCTTGAACGGCACTGGTGCTCCGCTTTCGAACGGCGAGCCGGTATTTAACATCGCTACCGTGGGCGGCGCGGGCATAGGTTCCAGCACAACCCTCGGAGGCTCCCCGAGCGACCCCGTCAGGCAGAGGGAAGACCAATTCCAGATTACCAATAACTGGACCCGGATCATGAGCACGCACACCTTGAAAGTCGGTGTGGATCTGCGCCGCGGCCGGGAAAATCGAGAGGAAAGCTTCGACAGCCGTACCGGCAATTTGACGTTCGGCGCCGGACCAACTTCCCTTAATGGAGTTGGTGGACTGGGTCTGGCTACGTTCATGCTCGGCGATGTGACCGCATTCATCCGCGATGTTTCCGAGGTTCAATCGCCTAAAGAAGCCCAGTGGCGCACCTTCTATTACGGCCAGGACACCTGGCGCGTTACGCCGAAGCTCACCGTCAATTTGGGTGTGCGCTGGGAAATCTATTATCCGGAGACGGTTGACGCGAAGGGACACGGCGCCTTGCTGAATCTGCAAACCGGATTGCTGCAGGTTGCCGGCTACGGCCCGTACGGGATGAATATGGGGCAGACGACGAATTTATCAGACTTTGGACCACGTGTAGGATTCAGCTATCAGCTCAACAACAAGACAGTCGTTCGCGCAGGATATGGGCGCAGCTTCGCGCAGGCCAATTACGGATCTATCTTCAGTCAGGTTCCCGTGGAAAATCCGCCCGTGTATGGAACGCAGAATCTCGTTGCCCCATCACAAACCGCAACCGCATTTAACCTGGCTCAGGGGCCGCCGGCATTTCCGGCCACGCCAGTCCCATCGAGTGGGGTGATCCCGGTTCCCACGGGCGTGACGGTAGTTGCCCGGCGCTACCCAAAGCTGATCATTCCGAGCGTCGACTCCTGGAACGCGAGCTTCCAGCGAGCCATCACCTCGACACTAACCGCAACGGCTTCTTACGTGGGGAACAAGGGCACGCATACCTACGTGGGTGACTGGATGTACTCGTTCCCGAACAGTCCCCAAGCGGTTCTGCCGGCTTCGGAGTCGTTCAACGGCGAAACTTTGTACTACGACCCGAATATTCCGTCGGGTGTCGACGCCAGTGGGCATACCTCACAGATCGCTTATTTGCGGCCCCTCTACGGCAAGTTCGGATGGTCGCAGGATATCTATTACAACTGCATGTGCGGCGATACTCACTATAACGCATTGCAGATCACGGTCGATAAGCGTCTTTCGCATGGGCTTTCGATCACCGGCAACTATGCATACCAGCTTGCGCGCAACTACGATTCCGGCGGCTTTTATCCCAATAAAAAAGCTACGTACGGACCGACCGATCTGAACTTTGACCAGGTCGCCACGATCTTCGGTTTCTACAAGCTGCCGTTTGGACGTCAAGGGGACTATTTCAAAAATGTTCCCCGGTGGGCAGACGCTCTGATCGGTGGATACCAACTGAGTCCTTCAATCAACCTCTCGAGCGGGCAGCATTTCTCGGGCGCCTACACCCTCTGCAGTTCGATTCTGCCGCAAATCGCGGGCATCAGGGCGGAAAACTCTTCGCAGCCCTGCGACCCGATTCAGAGCGGGGCGTTCCCGATGAAGCTGGGTCCGTACAATCCCGCGAGTCACACACGAAGCTACTTCACTCCGGTTTCTTTGTTGATACCCTTTGTCAACCCATCATCGGGGCCGTTCTCATTGCCGGCTCTGGATGCCATCGGCAACATGAAGCGCAACAGCTTTACGGGTCCCTCGACCTGGAATGTCGATCTATCCGCTACGAAGACCGTCACGATTCATGAAAACCTGAGCGCTCAATTCCGTGTGGATGCGTTCAATGCGTTCAACCACATCAATGCGAGCGAGCCCACATTCTTCTACTCTCAGTTCGGTCTGGCGGCGAACCTCGACCTCCCCGGCGCCGGTGGGCAGATCTACAACAGGGCCCTTGGCACAACACCGCGTCAGCTTGAATTCGCAGCGAAGATTCAATTCTGAACAAATCAACCCGGCCGGGCCTTTTCTTCGATGACGGAGAAGAGGCCCGATTCGATTCCATGTGCGGCCATTCCGTATCAGCCGCTTTAGTGAAAGATTTCCGGGGCGCTCTGAGAGCGATATCTGCAAACTGAGTGGTTCGTAGAATTGGAGCCTCAATGCGCGGCGGAGCGTTTACCTTGTTTAAGCTCGGCCTTTCGCAGATTCGCGATGCATAGGTCGACATGCTCGTAAAAAGATTAGAATCCCACCAATCCGCCGAAATCGAGCGGGCTAGGCGTCGAGAATCAGCAGGTCCAGCTAATGCTTTGCCTTGAACCAGGATTCTCCAAATCCACTCATCGTAAAGACAACGTTGGCGCGGTCACATCACTGCCGGGAACCTGCGGATCGATTTTGCAGTAAGTATCCGGAGGAGAAATGCAGAAGGCCAGTAAGTACGAAATTGTGCGTCGGTCGAGCGCAGATTCGGGATTAACGAACACGTCACGGCGCGATGTAATGAAAGGCCTGGCATTGGCGGCAGTTGCACGAGGCCTCACGAGCACCGCGCTTGGCGAAACCGCTGCAGCACCAGCCGCGAACGCGTACCCAAAGATCAATTCGGCAACCGGCGACCCGGTCCGCGCCTCGAGTTCCAGCCCAGTTGTCGAGACCGAATACGGAAGGGTTCGGGGCTATATACGGAACAGTATTTACACTTTCAAGGGTATCCCTTACGCCGCCGACACTGCGGGGGCAAACCGGTTCGTGCCCGCGCAAAAGCCTGCGCCGTGGAAGGGCATTCGCAGCAGCATGTATCCGGGACATGTTTGTCCGCAGCCTTCATTCACGACGAATTCGGGCGACGAATATCTATGGCTCTTCAAGTGGGAAGACGGAGTCCGAAAAGAAGACTGCCTTAGCCTGAACGTGTGGACTCCCGGATTGGACAACGGCAAGCGGCCGGTCATGGTCTGGCTCCACGGGGGCGCCTATACCATGGGCTCAAGCACAGAATCGCCCTCCTACGATGGTGAAAATCTGGCTCGCTACGGCGATGTCGTCATGGTCAGCCTCAATCATCGCCTCGGCGTATTTGGCTTCCTCAATCTTGCCGACTACGGCGAGCAATACGCGAACTCCGGCGCTGTCGGGATGCTCGACATTGTTACCGGCCTGGAGTGGGTGCGCGATAACATCGCCAATTTTGGCGGCGATCCCAACCGCGTGATGATCTTCGGCCAGTCGGGCGGCGGCATGAAGGTCACCGTGCTGATGGCCATGCCCCCAGCCAAAGGCCTTTTTCATCGCGCCGCTGTCCACAGCGGATCGGTGTTGGGCGCAGTTAGGCCGGAAGACTCGCAGGAAATGACGCAAAAACTGCTGAAGAAGCTCGATATCTCGGGGAAGGATCTCACGAAGCTGCAGCAGATTCCCGCGGACCAATTGTTAGAGGCGGCGATGGGGGTGAATTCCATGAGCGGCCCCGTGGGTCGGCCAGGCATCATCGACTTTCGTCATACGGGGTTGCTGCAAAGCTGGGCGCCGGTTGCAGGCAATGCGGCGATTCCCGATCAGCCTTTCAACCCCAGAGCCCCCGAGTGCTCGGCCAAAGTGCCTTTGCTGGTGGGCACCACGCTCAACGAGTTTACCAACGGCGTCGATAATCCTGATTGCTTCAAGATGACCGAGGAGGAGCTGAAAGCGAAGGTGCAAACTGCGTGGCCAGGAAAGGTCGACGCCATATTGCAGGCCTACCGCAAGAATCTACGGGGCGCAAACAATTTCGAGCTCTGGTCTGTTATTGCTGCCAGCTCTCCCCGCGCTATGTCTCGCGAGCAGGCCCGCCTCAAGGCCGAGCAAAAGGACGCTCCGGCGTACTGCTTCCGTTTTGATTGGCATACGCCTGTCCTGGACGGCCGTCCTCTTGCCCAGCACGGCTCGGACATGGCCTTTGCTTTCGACAACACCGCGAAATTTGAGAACATGACCGGCGACGGTCCGGAAGCGCGTGCTCTTGCCAATCGTATGAGCCAGGCGTGGATTCATTTTGCGCGCACAGGCGATCCCAATCATTCCGGCATTCCACATTGGGAGCCATTCCATCCATCGACCAATGGGACGATGGTTTTTGACAACGAGTGTGCCTTCTGCGAGCACCTCGACGATGAGTGCCTGAAAGTAACCGAGGAATAGCCAAACATTGAAAGGGAAGTTATGAGTCGCTCAGAAGCGATTGCCGAGAAGAGAGGCTGCAAAGCCGCCCAACGTCATGCCATGACGTGTTGCATGCTGGCGATTTTGCTATTGCTCGGCGGAGGGATGCGCGCGTACTCACAGGCGCAGAGTGGCGATGCCAACAAGAATCCAGTCACGGTTGCGCCAGACGGAACAGTGAGCGTTCAGGAGGAAGTGATACCGATTTCGAACCTGCTGAGTCCGGAGGCAAAGGCCTACATGGTCGAACATCTAAAAGCCATGCAGACGCCTGCAATCAGCCGCCAGGAAAACGGAATCCCTATCTATATGAAGCCGTATCTGGAACAGGCGAGAGCCATGTTTCCAGTCGACCAGCAGGACACGAAAATCGCAGGGGTCCACGTGTACGTGTTTACGCCGAAGGAGGGCATTGCGGCGGGAAATTCGCACAGAGTGTTGATCAATCTGCACGGCGGCGGCTTTTCCGGGTGCTGGCCGGGGTGCGCACTGCTGGAGTCCATACCCATTGCGGGCGCGGGCAAATATAAAGTGATCACGGTCGATTACCGGGAAGGCCCGGAGTACAAATTCCCCGCCGCAAGTGAGGATGTGGCGACAGTTTATTCCGAGTTGTTGAAGGAATATAAGCCTCAAGATATAGGCATCTACGGATGCTCCGCCGGCGGTATGCTGACTTCAATGTCGATGGCCTGGTTTGAAAAGCACGATTTGCCGATGCCCGGCGCGATCGGCATTTTCTGTGCCGGGGGTGGAGGAGTCGCCGACGGCGATTCCATGTATTTGTCGATGCCTGCAGGAGAGGCAAGGACGCCCCAGTCGTTCATGGGCATGGTTCCTCGCGGTTATCTGGAGGGAACAGACCCGAACGACCCGCTGGTGCAGCAGGCAAATCACCTGGATATATTGGCCAAGTTTCCGCCAACGCTGATCATCTCTGGCACCAGGGATATGGCGTTGAGCAACGCCCTTTACACCAATGAGCAACTGGACAAGGCTGGAGTGGAAACGAAGCTGATGGTTTGGGAAGGGCTGTTCCACGGCTTCTTCTATAATCCGGGCATTCCCGAGTCGCAGCACGCATACCGAGTGATTACCGGATTCTTTGACAAGAAGCTCGGCAAGTGAGTAGTGAATTAGGCGCCATGCTCGAGAGAGATTATTCCCCAGGTCTACGCCTCGACGATTCCGTAATCGGTTGCATCGGATTGCTGAAGGACTGCGCGCGTGGGATTCGCAGCCCAGTTGTAAATCAAGCCCAGAAAGAGCAATGCGGCGAAGGATGTGGCCAGGACGAATCCGGAACGCAGTCCTCCGAATAGGTCACTCACAGCGCCCATAGCCAGTGGTCCAAGGACGGCGCCTGCGCAGGTGAAAAAGAGGATCACGCCCGCAGCCGCGCCATGTTCGGACTTGGGAAAGCAACTGATGCCTTTAGAGTTCAAGGTGGGATAAATGACCGACATGAAGATGCCGGACAGTGCCAACAAGTAGGCCGTGGCATTGATTCCGCCGAACATGGCGCCCAGGAAACATACCAAAATGGCGCCGCTGAAGAGCACAAGAACGATGGTCCAGTTCCAGCGCGCCAGCACCCACGCTCCGATGAACCTGCCGACAACCCGGAGTGCAAAGAAAATCGACACTGCATATGCCGCAATCAATGCAGACGAAGGCTTATTGACAGTCAGATAGGTCGGCAGCCAAACATAGACAGCACACTCGACCGTTACATAAAGAAAGCAGGCCATTGAAAACCCCAGCGCATAGGGATTCTTGAACATATGCGCGGTCCGTTTCAGGTCGACGGGCTCGGCCGAGGGCTTCATGGTCGTGGGATAGCGGACCAGCGCCGCTACTACGATCAGCACAGCGCAAATTGTCCCGGCAATCAGGTATATCCACTTCCAGGACACACCGACCGCAAGCAGCCAGACAATGATCGCCGGCCCGGTAATGGAGCCTATTCCATAGAAACCCTCAACCTTATTCATGGTCGAAGTGTGCTCCACAGTGGAACCGGAGATATCCCCGATTAGAGCGAGTGCGCCGGTTTTAAAGACACCGATCGAAACGCCGGAACCCATAAACAGCACCAGGAAGACAGCATAAGAACTGGAAATTGCGAAGAGGTAGGAGTTGAGGGCAAACAGGGTGAGGCCGAGAATGATGGTCTTCTTTCGCCCCAACCTGTCCGCCAGGAATCCGAGGAAGATGGCCGCAAGCGCAATACCGGACATGGTGGCGTATTGCGGCGCGCCGCCCGCGGTCATGCTCAGGTGATAAGCCTTGATGATTTCCGGAATGATTTTGCCGACCGAGTCCGTGGTCAAAGCAAACATCAGGAACATCATGTAGGTGAGCCATTTGATAGATGTGTTGTGCCTTGCCGGCGCCGTGGCGATCATCTTTAGATCTCCTTGTCAGGATCTGTTCACACCGCAGAGTGAAACGGCCCGCGGAGCGTGAACTGGTCCTCATTCGAGCTGCGGTCAGCCAATGTTGATGGCGCTCCTGCCGGCGCCTTCGGTGGAGTACTCGATGACTGAACTGGGTCTGGAAAGATCGACTTCAAGACGGGCCCAGTCTTCGCCGAGCCTCCAGGTAATCGCGATCGCATGGGCGGCGGTGGATTCCACCTTGGGTTCGCCATCGAAGGCGGGATGGGCGTTACGCAAACGGATGATCTCAATGAGGCGTTGGACGAGGGGTTTCTCGAGCGCAGCGCGAACCTCCGCCGGCGTGTAGTAATGGCGGTTGATGTCGCGCCCAACGCCGGAGCGAACCAGCAGTTCCATGTCGTTGGTTCCTCCCAGCAGTCCGACATAGTAGACCTGAGGGATGCCGGGAACGAAGAGTTGAATGGCGCGCGCAATCAGATATTCCGTGTCGTTCTTCCCCAGCGCGTCATAATACGTGCAATTCACCTGATAGAGATCCAGATTGTTTGCCGCCGCGCCGGTGGCTTGCCGGCTTTCTCCGTTGCTGCGCATGTGAATGGTCTCCACAAGATCGTTGATCGCGGCGGGCTCCAGCAATCCGGAGTTTCCTGCGCTATCGGCGCCGACGTCGATTACCCCGATGCCGTCGTGTGTGTCGAGCACAGTAATCGAGTTGCGCGGGCGCACCGCGAGCCACTCCAACAGGGGCTTTGCATCCGCCTTGTACAGTGCATGGAGAACCAAGGGCGGCAGCGCGAAGTCATACACCCAGTCCACGCGGCGTGCGATTTGTATCTGCTGCTCGTAATAGCTGTGAACCTCCACCAGGACTTCAATGTCCAGGGCGCGGGCCTGCGCCGTCAACTCAGCAATGAAGGCGTCCGTTTCCGGGATCATGAAACAACTGGTACCCGCTTTCTTGATCGCATACCCTACTGCATCAAGCCGGATGGAACGGATGTGCGCCGCATGGAATCGCTCCAGAATGGCGTCCAGGTAGGCTTTGCCACGCGGGTGAGTGACATCGATATCGATCTGTTGAGGAGTGAATGTGGTCCAGAGCAGGCGCTTTTCGCCTGTTGCCAGCGTCGTATAGAAGAACGGCAGACCCGGGCGTGGACGGTAAATGCGCAACAAGTCTTCTTCCGTGGCGCCCTGGGGAAATACCCGGCCAAGGCTGAGGAACATTCCCGCATAGGGCGATCCCGATCCCCGTTGCGAATAGTCCTGAAACTGAGGCGACTGGCTGGAGACGTGGTTGACAATCAAATCTGCCATCAACTCGACTGTTAACCCGAGTGACCGTAGATCGTCCCATGAGCCAAGTTGAGGGTCGACTTGCGTATGGTCTATCGGATCGAACCCCGCATCAGCACCGTCGATCGGATAAAAGAACGGCAGCAGATGCGCACCCCCAAAGACCCCGGCTAATGGCCCTTCCAGAAGGTTCTTGAGATCCTTGAGTCCGCCGCCAGCCAGGCGATCGACATAAGTCATGAGCTGAACTTCATTCTTCATTAACGTTCTCCCCGGGAGCCCAAATTGAGGTCGAATCCATACTGCGAATAAGTGATGGAGCCGCTTTGGCCTGACTCGATGAACTGCGGCTGCTCGGACGTTGCACAAATGAAAGACAGGGAAACGCAAATGAACGCAGAATCGGAGATGCGAAGAATAAGTACGTGCATATTCAGCTTCCGTTCGGACCAACTTGAGTCTACGCTCGCCGCAGAATTCGTTGGTACTTAACCGTTCGAGCCGAAACGCAATCTTCGGGCAGCCATTGGAATCCCTGTGAACTCATCAAGCAGCGTCTGCAAGGACCAAGCAATTCTACCGAATGCTGTCCATTTAAATCCCAGCCTGTCCGAGAAAGTTGTATATGGTTGTGAGGCCGCACATCGGTTTGCATTAACAGTGCGGTCGGCTTCCCGCAATTGGGCGATCTTTCTATCGGCGGTTGGGTGCTCGCTGCCTACGGCTCTGCCTGCCAGAAGTTGTCGAGCCGAGAAGACTTCACAAATTCATACCCCAATTCACCCGCCGAAAGGTCACGCGGTCACTGCCGGCTGGCCAAGGGTTACATATGCAGCTTTTTACACAAAACCCAGAAACTGCATTCACAGTTGCCCGCATATTCACTATCATTCACATCGGATTGCGTGGAAGAAAATCGTGTTGGGGTAATTTTGCGGTCCATTTTGTCGGCGGCCGATCGTTGACGTCGGACGCTAATAATTTGAGGCGTGCTCCGAAAAACGAACGCCGCAGTGCGGCAAGGCGCGTTTCCGCAGCAATGGCTACAGAGCCAGAATCGAGGAAATGAAATATGCAACTGAAGTCGAGTGTGTTGACCTTCGTTTTAATTCTTGCCGCTCCGCTCGGTACCGTTTGCCAGACAGTGCCTGCAGGAGCATTTCGAGTTGGGGCCGCGAAAGTCGACGTCACCCCGGCTAAAGATGAACTTTCATCGGGCTACCTGGGTATCCTGGACGAAGTCTATTCGAGAGCCATTGTCATCGATAACGGCCATACAAGCGCGGCATTGATCTCGCTTGACGCGGGCGCGGTTCCAAACGATCTATGGAAGACCGTCAGCGATCGAATCCATAAAGAACTCGGTATCCCATCGGTGAATGTCTTGATTACTGCCACGCACACCCACAGTGTGCCTGGGGCATTCCCGATGTTCGCCAGACCAGGCGCCAGCCTGGACGCCGCGACCTTAGCTCGGGTTGCAGCGTATGAAGACAAGGTCTTCGAGTCGGCGAAGTTGGCGAAGGACAAACTTCAGCCGGCGCGAATCAGTTATGGCACCGGTGTCTCATATATGAATGTCCAGCGAGACATCATCGATCCTGTGACCCATCGCTGGTGGGAGGGCGCAAACTACGGAGGCGTCTCCGATAAGACTGTGGCTGTGATCAAGTTCGAGGCTTTGAATGGCGATCCGATCGCCGTGTACTACAACTACGCGATGCATGCCGTGATCACAGGAACGCTGGACCTGGTAAGCGGCGACGCGCCGGGAGCTGCATCGAGATATATTGAAAGCCATTTCAATGACAAGGTGGTTGCTCTGTGGTCAGAGGGTGCAGCCGGCGATCAGAATCCGATCTACTTCCAACAGACATACGATTTGCGCAAGATCCGAATCGATGATTTCGCAAAACAGGGAAAAGACATCAGCAATGCGATGCCGCCAGGCGGACAGGGATTGGACCGAAACAATCCTGAAGTACTTCACCTCATGAATGAGCAAAAAGAGATGATTACCTCAGTGGGGCAAATCATTGGGGAAGAAGTTCTTCGAGTCGTACGACAAGCCAGGAAGGGTGAGGCGGACGGCCGAATTTTCGGAAATGTGCAAACGCTCACCTGCCCCGGCCGCGAACGAACCAACGAAGGGCGTGGCGGGTTTGCCGGTACATATAAAGACGGGGCCCCGGTTGAAATCAAGCTCGGACTGTTGATGATCGATGATATTGCGATCGGCGCCGTCAACGCGGAAGTGTATGACCCCATCGCGCTGCGGCTGAAAGCGGAATCACCGTACGCCAAGACGATGATGGCCACTCTGACAAATGGAATGGCAAACTCTGGTTATATTCCGGACGACGCATCGTTTGGGCACTATACATTTGAGGTACTTTCATCGCGGCTACAGCCCGGCTGCGCCGAAACAGGAATCGTGGACGGGATCATTGGGTTGATGCCAAGAGTGATGTACTGACGCCTGGGCGAGTCTGCCGCCTGCGTTGAGGGGCGGCAGATTTCCGGGCATTCACTTGGCCTGATGTTTCGAGATGGTTTGCACGAAGTCGGCACGTCGAGAGCGTTCGACTGAAAGCGCCCTTGGCCCATCTGGCGAATCTCTTCCTGGGATTTGCAATGAATGTCGCGCGACATTATAAGGTTGATTCGCCCAGGAGCTGCTTAAGGTATTGTGCTCCACCGGCCGCGAGACCTTCCGGGGAGACATCCTTATGCGCCCAGAGTTTGCCTGGCGCGACCTTTTCTTTTGCGCTATATCCAAAGCCCTCGATCATCAAGTACCCGGTGTAGCCCATTTCTTTTAGTGTTAAGACAATCTCCTTAAAAGGTACGTGCCCTCTCCCCAGCGGACCGCGATCGTTCTCGCTGGCGTGAACATGTTTAAGATGCGAGCCCAAAGAGCGAATTGCTTCGGGAATACTGCGCTCCTCGATATTTGCGTGAAACGTGTCAACTGTCACTCCAATGCGAGGATTCCCTATCGACTCGCACAGTTGCTTCGCTTCATCCGCAGTCCTGAGAAAGAAGGTTTCTGACCGGTTTACTGGCTCGATGGAAAGTGTCATGTCATTCGCATCGAGAACGTCTTCTAGCTTCTGGAACGCTTCAACCGCCCAGGACCATTCCGCTTTTGACGGACGGTGTTTGGGGAGATAACCTATCGGCGCGAAGAGAGGCCCACCAAGGATCCTGGCCCCCATCCCGGCCGCAGCTTTAACGCAGCAAACAAGATGCTCGATTGACTTTTTTCGCGTGTCCAGGTGTGAGCTAATAGGGTTGAAGGGCTTGGGCAGGATGGCACATACCGTGCACTCCAAACCAAGAGTGATGAATGATTCCCTGATACTTGCTATCGGAAGCATGGCCGGATCGAACATCGGAATCTCGACGCCCTTCACGCCCATCTTCTTAATTGCTGGCAAGAGGCTGAGGTGGTGTTGTTCGAAGCGTGCAGTCCACGCGAACGCGCTAATTCCAATCTTCATCTGGTTCCTCGCGCGATATTGCGCAGTTTCTTTTATCCGCAAATCAACCAGCATCTCTAAATATACTGATTTTAATCGTTTGACTCCGTACATAAGTGAGGGCTCAGGACTACCCCTCAGTGAACCCTTCAACAGCTTCGCCGGCAATACTTCGCCAACGGGTGCTTCTCCTTGACGGGAATCCGTCGGGTTGAATTCATTCAACAGGCCGAGTGCATGTGGTCTGGTCATCTAGAAGCTGTATAGGATACTATATCGATGACTAGCCGGGGCTATCTCATATCAATTCGCGCCCACGACCCAGCGCCGAGGGCAGGAAGGAACGCGGAAAATGGCAATTCATAAGTATAGGGAAATACTTGAAAAGATTCAGGAGGACATTTCGTCGGGTAAATACAAGCCGGGCCAGCGGTTGCCCAGCGAAACAGAACTCGTGCGGCGGTATGGCGCTTCGAGAATGACAGTCTTTCGGGCCATGCACGAATTGCAGTCGCTTGGGGTCGTGATTCGCCGTGTTGGTTCGGGAACGTTCGTTTCTCAGATGGCGAGCTCCGGGAGCCATGTTTTTGGACTCCTGATTCCGGAACTCGGCCAAACTGAGATCTTTGAAGTGATCTGCAAGGGCATGATGGAAGCGCCACAGGCCACTCATCACTCTCTTCTGTGGGGAAACACTGCACCGCAGGAAAATGAAAAAGAAGAAATAGCGGAGCAGTTGTGCCGGCATTATATTTCGCGAAGAGTGTCAGGGGTGTTTTTTGCCCCGGTTGAATTCACGCCGGGTAGACATGAGGCAAATCATCGGATCGCGACCGCACTGAGCAAGGCGAACATCCCTGTTGTGCTGTTAGACAGGTGCATCGAACGATATCCGCGGCGCAGCAATTACGATCTGGTGGGGATTGACAATCGGAGGACGGCGTATCTGCTCGCCGAGCATCTGATTAAAGCCGGGGCGAAACGAATCGCATTTTTTTCGCGGCTTAACTCGGCGCCGACAGTCGACGCGCGTATTTCCGGATACCGTGAAGCGCTGCAGTCTTTATCGAACCAGCCCGACTCGGGCCTGGTGAGTTTTGGAGATGCGTCTGATGCAAAGTTCGTCAAGGCTGTATTGAAGAAAGACCGCCCTGACGCATTCATTTGCTCTAATGACCATACCGCCGGCAACCTGATGCACACTCTGCTTTCTATCGGGGAGAAAATACCGGAAGATATTCGGATTGTCGGATTCGACGATGTGAAATATGCGCGCCTCTTGCCTGTGCCGCTAACGACCCAGCATCAACCCGCAAGAGATATTGGCCGAATTGCGCTTGGAGTCATGCTCGAGCGAATCTCCAATCCCGATTTGCCTGCACGAGATGTGCTGCTTGGGTGCAAGCTTATCGTCCGCCAATCGTGCGGCGCGCAGCCTGACAAGGCGACAGATTGAGTGGCAGCACTATTCGGAACTTTATTTGATTAAGGCGACGCGCGTTCTGGAATTCCTCTCCGAGATTCATCGCCTGATCGGGCTGTCGAGGAATTGCGAGTTTGGTCAGTGGGTGTGCAATTGGGGAATTGCTAGAGCGTGTTTCATAAATAGGTTCGGCCTCAGATCAGGCACTTACGTGTGAGGCGGGAGAACTGTTGGGCTTCTGTCATGAAGAAGCGGCAGAAGCTGTTGACGGATGAGCAGTGGGAGTTGGTCGGACCGTTGTTTCCAGAGCCGCGGCGCAGGAGAGACAATCGTGGCCGTCCCTGTGCGTCGAACCGGGGATGTTTGGAAGGCATCCTTTGGGTTCTGCAAACCGGGGCGGCATGGCGGTTCTTGCCCGGTGAGTATCCGTCGCCGTCCACCTGCTGGCGGCGGCTGAAACAGTGGGAAGACGAGGGCGTTTGGCTCAACGCCTGGCGAACATTGCTTGGTGCCCTGGATGCGGAGGGCCTGCTGAAAATGGGACGAAGCCTTTCTGGATGGCAGCTTTGCCCCGGCGAAAAAGGGGGCTCGGCAGCCAGAGGGCAACAAGACAGGCGGCGGTCCCACCGGAAACTATACGCAGGAAGGAGTGTTCGGCGATAACCACGTTTTCAACCCGACCACCATCGCAGAACTGCGCCTGTCCTATCTTGAAAACTACAACTTCCAAAATCTCCTGAGCGCCGGGTACGACTTGGGCTCACTCAATTCGGCGTATACCACAATTCAGTCGGAAGGTCCGGGAGGGGTGGGTGTGTATCCCAATCTGGCCATCCAGGGCTATAGCGTTACGGCTCAATCCTCAACCCTGTTTTGGAATAACAATGTCTGGGCGATCAACGGCAGCATAACCAAAATCCTCGGCAAGCACACGATCAAGGCTGGCGGTAACTGGCGGCAAACGTTGGGGGAAGCTTACGGAGGACCGATACAAGTGACCCCTAACTCGACACCGTACTTTACGGCGTCTTGAGCTTCAGATGCGACTACCGGCAACGCCCTCGCCTCATTCTTGCTGGGAATTCCCTCGAGCACCAGTACCACTTACGGATCAAACACGCATACCTTCGCGCACAGCCACGGGTTCTATGTTACGGATACGTTCCAGCTAACGCCAAAGCTGAGCGTAATTGCCGGTATACGTTGGGAACAGCCGGGCGCCTACTCTGAAGAACAAAACCTGAGTGTGGTTCTCCAACCCAATGCCCCGGTTTCCGTCTGCAGCCTGAACTCTATCACCAATCCCGTGACCGGTAGCTCAGTGCCGTTAACCGGACAGTTGGCTTTTGTAGATTCTCCGCATTATTCCTCGCGGAGGCAGGAAGAGCTTCATTGGGAGCTCTATTCGCCCCGTCTTGGTCTTGCGTATCGAATCGATCCCAAGACCGTTGTCCGCTCCGGCTACGGGATATCCTTCTTACCGGCCGATATGGACCAGGCGGGACCACAGCTCAGCCAGGTGGTCAGGGCCGCTACCAGCAACACCAACACTTTTGGACAGCCCCTGCAGGCGTCGATAGCAAATCCTCTACCGAATGGAGTCAACAAGCCCCTTGGCCGTTCGCAGCCTGTTCTCAATAGTCTGCTCGGCGTGGGTCTCTGGGCGCGCGAATCCAATGTCCCCTATGGCTATACGCAGCAATGGAACCTGGCGGTGGAGCGCCAGCTCAATCAGAATTCGACTCTTACTGTTGCCTACGCTGGCGCAAAAGGAACACATCTCCTCATCGCAACGCCATACACCGGTTCCAGCTTAATCAGCTTCCCGACAGCTACGATTCTCTGGGAGCTGCGCTGCAAACCCAAGTTCCGAACCCTTTCTTCGGTGTCCTTCCTGCAACGAACTTTCTCGGTACACCCACAATCGCGGAGGGCTACCTGCTTCTGCCCCACCCGCAATACCCGTTGGGACTTCTGCAGCAGTCTCCGCGTTATGGAAGTTTCACCTACCACGCTCTTCAAGTTGGTTACGTTCAACGATTTGGTCATGCCGGCACGCTTCAAGGCGCTTATACATGGGGAAAAGTGTTGAGCGATACCGACAATACGAGCGAGTTTCAAGACGGGCAAGGGGATACCGGCGAAAGACAGGACGAGTACAACCCGAGAGTTGAGAAATCCATCAGCCTGCAGGACATTGCCAACAACCTGGTTATCAACTACGGAGTCGATCTGCCATTGGGACATGGACAGCCATATCTCTCTAGGATCAGTGGCATGGGCAATGCAGTGATTGGCGGCTGGCGCGTCAACGGCATTACAACTTTGCGCAGCGGCGTCCCCATCGCGCTCACCGCGCCCGCAAACGGACTCAGCCAGTTTGACGGCGGTACTCCGGGCTTTGGCCCCGGCTTAGGAAACATGCGACCGGATTACGTCTCGGGATGCCACAAGAGCGAACCTGGATCCCCGCACAGCAATGCCAGAGTCAACGAGTGGTTAAACACAACGTGCTTCACTCCACCCGGCAACTATTCCTTTGGCAATGAGCCGCGCGTCGATCCAACTATGAAGTCCGAGGGGTTGGACAATTGGGATTTTTCGGTCAACAAGGCGTTTGACATCACAGAACAAATGAAGCTCAGGTTCGCCGCTGACTTTTTCGACCTCTTCAACCACGCCCAGTTTGGGCTCCCCGGTGAGGGGGTGCCTCGGGTTGCGAACACAGGTAACTTGGGTCAGATTAATAGTCAAACGAATCTTCCGCGCACGGTTCAACTTTCACTGCGGATTAGCTTCTAAGAGGGAGCCAGAATTCACCCATTGCCCGTTCCTTCGGTCTCAACATCGCGAGGTCGACGCCACACATGGCTAGGCCTCGCGATGAAGTTTTAGCAATGCTCCCTAAAAGCCAATTTGTCTCATACGATCTGGCGAAGATTATGCGGGCAGGCCATTTGCCCCGAAGTAATTCATATATACCAATTCGAACGAAAATAGTTGAATTCAACGACAGCCGACAACGACTTTGGAAGTGGAATGTGAGCGCGTTTACCGGCGCAAACATGTCAGATGACCGTAGTTGACACCGTCCTGCCGCTCCCCATCAAGAGGCCGAATCGTTCAAGAGACATTGCGCCGCGATTGACACGCCGCATTGTTGCGCCAAAACTACAGCTCTTTCGAGCGGTGCAGGTTGATCATAGCGCGAGTTGACGGTGCTGATTCGCCTTGAAATCTTCCAGCGCCGTGCGTCCAGTTAAACAGTATAGGCAACTATTATGCCAAACTATATTGACAACGATACTTTTGGACTATAACAATGCTGGACGGCGTGATCTGCGCACCCGGAGTGCGCTCTATTTCTGCAGATGTATATGGCACTTCGTACAAGGCACCGGAGGACATTTCAGAGGGAGGCAACATGCAGAATCTTAGTAATCGTGGGATGTGGCAACATACAGGCGCGGGAATGCGCCCGTGGCAGCACCCATCCGTCGTCATCAACGGTGCCCTTCGCGAAGGCGCCCGGATTAAGTTAAGCGGAGAAATCTACAAGCCCATCTTCAGGCTTTTGGGACTTCTGATCATGGTCGTTTGCTGGGCGTGCCTCGGGACTGGGAGGCTTTCCGCCCAGATCGACCGAGGCACAATTGAAGGCCTGGTGACAGACTTAACCGGCGCAATCGTACCTGGTGCGAAGGTCCAGGTCACGAACGTCAACACCAATAGCTCAATAGCTTTAGAAACTAACGATCAGGGCCTTTACACGGCATCGAACTTACCCGCGGGTACCTACCGTGTTGTGGTTTCGAAGGAAGGGTTTAAGACGGTAACCAGCGCGGCGGCAGAGTTGGGTTCTTCGATTACTCTCCGTGTTGACGTCAAGCTTCAACCTGGCGAAGTCACGCAGTCTGTCACCGTCACGGGTGAGGCGCCGATCCTGGATGTTGGCACGACCAACAACTCCACAGGCATGCAGGACAACCTTATTGAGCAAATGCCTGTAATCGTCGCAGGGACACAGCGTGCGCTTGGAGATTACCTTCAGGAACTGCCTGGCTACGTAGGCGGCTCAGGATTTACGCCAGAAGCGAGCGGGTCGCCAGAGGGTGACACCGAGACCTACATCGACGGAGGCCCAGCGAGCGAGTGGGGCATCGCTCGCGGCGGGATCGAGGAAGTCTCGCCGGAGATCGAGCAAGTGGGGGAGATGAGCGTCGTCCAAAATGCGTTCAACGCTGAGTACGGCGGCTTCGGAAACTGGTTTATGAACGTGGTGCTGAAGTCTGGAACGAATGAGCTGCACGGGAGTGTGTACGACCACCTGGGGAATTCCGCGCTGGACGCCAAGTCATATTTCGCGACCGGAGTCACCCCGTATCGGCAAAACGAGGGCGGCTTTACTATCGGCGGCCCAATAGTGTTGCCGAAGATCTATAACGGGCGGAACAAGACCTTCTTCTTCGCCAGTCTTGGCCTGTTCTATTCTCGCGTGGGCGCCAGCGGCGCACTCATGACGCTTCCCACGACAGATGAATGCAGTGGCAATTTCAGTGGACTGGGAGTGAACATTTACGATCCTCTCACCCGTCAGCAGTTTTCGTACAACGGTCAGCTCAATGTAATTCCTCCGGGTCGAATAAGTCAGGCTGGAAAGGTTATCTGTTCCTATGTGCCCCCAGTGGCTCCCACGGCCGGAATTAACAACAATTACCACAGTCTCAGCGCACCCACTTGGCCTTACTTCAACACCTATACGCCGCTGATCAAGGTGGATCACAGTTTCTCTGATAAGGAGAAGCTTTCGGTCTCCTACACGAATGAGATTCGCCATCGGCTGCTCTCAGGAAACACAGTCGGGTTCGCCGCGCCACCCGCCTGGGGAGCACAGCAGAAGAACCCGCTCGATGATTATTTCGATCAGCTTGCCAATAGCTGGAAGGTCCGCATCAATCTTGATTCCGTCATCACCCCGGCTCTCCTTAACCACGTCACGCTTTCTGCCGATCGTTACATCAATTGGGGCCCGAATGGAACCGACGGGCAAGGCTGGGACCAGAAATTGGGGATCACAGGAATGCCGGCCGACAACGGATCTTTTCCGGCGATTACGTTCAGTGGCGGGAATCAATCGCCTAACGGTTTCGGGCGAGCGTATGAGGAAAACTGGCATGAGATGCGCTACACTCTCGACGAGAATCTGAGCTGGACCAAAGGCAAGCACGCTTTCAAGTTCGGGGCAGAGATCGGCAGGAACCAGGAAATCCGGTTCATCAAGCCTGGCGTAGCCGGCTCGTTTACTTTCAACAGCCTGTCTACAAGCTCGAGTGCAAGTGACAACGTGAATGGGAGCTCGATTGCCAGCATGCTGCTGGGGGCCGTGGATCAGGCCAGTTCCTATATCCCGCTGGAAGAGGATTTCCTGTACTATCACACCGGGATCTTCGCGCAGGACGATTGGCACATTACGCCACAATTGACTGTTTCGTATGGGATCAGGTGGGATTTCATGCCGCCGTACTCCGAAGCCCACAACTATGAGACTGCCTTCGAATCGGATATTACGAATCCGGGAGCAGGCAATTTGCCCGGAGCGCTGGCCTATGCCGGAAGCGGAACGGGTAAATATGGAAAGTCGTTCCAGGATACCTGGTATCACGGATTTGCCCCGCGTTTAGGCCTCGCATACCAGTTAAACAAGAAGACGATGGTGCGCGCCTCTTCCGGCATCTACTACGCCAACAGCGGTAACGTGCCGCCGTTCCTTGACACTGCCGCGGCGGGCTACAGTGCAAATCCCTCCTTCCTGTCCGGAGACGGCGGATTCACTCCGTTGTACTACTGGAACCAGCAAAGCTTCCCGCAGAACTTTGAGAAGCCGCCGGCGATCGATCCGTCGTTCCTGAACGGGCAAAACATCGGCTATATCCCGCGGAATGGCGACCGGCTGCCGCAAACAATCAATTGGGTTCTGGATATTGAACGGGAAGTGGCTCCCAACCTTGCTCTCGATGTGATGTACATCGGCAGCCACTCGACTCATCTCGGCCTGTCGGGGTCGGCTTCACTACGCAACTACGTTCCTCAGAGCGACCTGAGCATGTCATTTGGGCTTCTGGCACCGTGCGTGTCCGTGGCCACTTGCCCACAATATCCTTACGCAGGATTCGCGAGTCAGCTGGGATCAAGTGCTACGGTCGCACAGGCCCTAAGGCCATATCCGCAGTACCTACTTATAGAGACGGATGCGGCGCTCTTGCCGGAAGGCAAGGCTCACTACGACTCGATGCAGATCAAGTTGACGAAGCGTATGTCCTACGGGCTCAGCGGTCTCGCATTCTTTACATGGTCGAAGAACCTTACGGACAGTGCGGGTACACCGGGGAGTACGACATATTCAAGTTCCTTTGGCTCAATCCTCCAGTATCCGGGGCAGAATCCGGTCACAGTTGATCCACTAAACCCGGCGGCAATTTTTGGCACAAGCCTCTCCTACGAATTGCCGTTCGGCAAAAGACGGACGTTCATGAGCAGCGCTCCGGCTGCAGTTGATGCAGTGCTGGGAGGATGGACAGTTAGCGGCTCGTTACGCTACACCTCCGGTGCGGCAATGCAAATTGAAGCGTTCAATTTCTTCGCAGGGAACTTGGGATACAACGTCTTTGGCGCACCAATCGAGTACGCGAATTACGTCGGCGGGAACCCTCACGCGACCTGGTCTGGCAAGTTCGATCCGAGTAAGGATGTTTACCTAAATTCAAAGGCCTTTGCCTCTCCGGCGCCCTTTGCATTCGGGAACACCTCAGAGTACAACAGCTGGATTCGCGGCTTTTCTCAAGGGTCGGAAGCGCTTGAAGTCGGAAAAACCATATCCATCCACGAACGGCTCAAGTTCGATCTGGGCGCGGATTTCGTGAATCCCTTCAACATCGTTCGCTGGGCTGATCCAGCAAATCTCTTCGGAATCCCGACCTTTGGCGTTGTCACGGGCACGCAGGGTACCCCGCGCGAGATCCAGATGAACGCCAAAATTCACTTCTAACCGTAGTCTCTCAGAAACCCTCATACGAAACCGCTGATGCGGGCTTAGCGGCCCGCATCACTGGTTCCTCAAATAAGACGGAGTACACGACAAATGCAACGGCGAATTGCTTTCTGTTTGCTGATCGCCACCGGCGCAATCTTTGCGGCCGGTCTTACCGCCACTTTATCAGCCCAAACTTCCGGGGACATCAGCCCGGACGGCACGGTGCTCGTCAAGAATCTTTCTGTTCCACTCTCCAGCTTCTTGAGTCCTGAGGCCCGGGCTTATATGGTCCATCTTCTTAGAGATCAACCTTTCTCCGGGGGCCCGAGCGCGGCCGAAGACCTCAAGGGATATCGCGCGCACCAGGACGACATCATGAACGTGTTCCTGAGGCCGATCCGCCAGCGCTACGCGGTCAACGTGGAAGAGAGGACGATCGGTGGAATCTTTACCCAGATTGTTACGCCCAAGGACGGAATCCCCGCGAGGAATCGGGACCGGGTTCTATTGAACGTTCATGGCGGCGGATTCGTCTCCGGCGGGCGGACAGCATCCCTGGTCGAGTCGATTCCCTTAGCGTCAATCGAGAAGATCAAGGTCATCAGCATCGACTACCGAATGGGCCCGGAGTACAAGTTTCCCGCGGCGAGCGAGGATGTTGCGACCGTCTACAAAGAAATCCTCAAGGAATATAAACCGCAGCACATCGGCCTGTACGGTTGCTCGGCCGGCGGAATGCTGACGGGAATGTCGGTTGCGTGGTTTGAAAAGCACGATCTTCCCAACCCGGCCGCGATCGGAATTCTCTGCGCCTCAATCGGGAATATGTTTGGCGGCGATGCTGCTTACACAGTCGGTCCGCTTATGGGGATGACAATGCCATCGGCTTCGGGCACACGGACATCGGGTCCACCGCGCAACGGTCCAGGATACCTTAACGACGCGGATCCCAAGGATCCCCTGGTGTACCCAATTAATTCAGCGGAGCTCATCGCGAAGTTTCCGCCCACCCTTTTCATAACGAGCACTCGCGCATTCGAGTGTGCTTCGGCAACCAACTCAGAGAATGTTTTGGTCAAGGCAGGCGTGGATGCAGAGCTTCACGTCTGGGACGGACTGCCACATGCATTCTGGTATAACTCAGATCTTCCAGAATCCCGGGAAGTCTACAATGTGATCGCGCGATTCTTCGACCGGCATCTGGGGCATTAACTCGGTCTTCTAAGCCGTAAAAAACTGAGCATAGGTGCATATTCGCACAGGGGCAGAGCAGATCAACAACTGGACATTGAAAGCGAGATGAGTGCCGCGCTGAAATAGCTGCGGGTTTAGTCTCATGGCGGGAGCCTCTCGCCGGCAAGAACAGGGGTAGAGACGCGTGCCTGCTTTAAGCCAACGAAGACGAGATCGCGATAGGAGATTTTCCATGAAGTTTTGCGAGGCTGTATTATTGCCGATTTTTCTGTCAGGTGTGGCGATTGCCGGCCAAGCCCAGATAGCTAACCCTGGCCCGCTCCGCGTGGGTGCGGCCAAAGTAGATATCACACCGGCAGCGAGCGAATTACCGAAGCAATACCTGGGCGTCCTCGATCATGTCTACTCGCGAGCCATCTTTATCGAAAATGGCACAACGACTGCAGCGCTCATAACAGTGGACGTTATATTGATGCCCGATTCAATGTGGAAGCGCTTGAGCGAGCGAATTCAGAAGGAGCTTGGAATACCTGTGAAGAACATTGTGCTGGCAGGAACAGGTACGCACAGTGTTCCGATAGGTGCGTTGATGCCAGGGCCCGGCGCCGCGAATGAGCCGGCAGGCCCTTTCGAAGATAAAATTGTCAATTCCGTAAAAGTGGCTAAGGAGAATTCCCAGCCCGCGCGTATGAACTACGGGACTGGCGTTTCTTACATCAATGTAAACCGAGACATTATCGATCCCAAGACGCATAACTGGTGGGAAGGGCCGAATTATGACGGAGTGTCCGATAAGGCCGTTGAGGTCTTGAAGTTCGAGTCCCTGAGCGGCGAGCCAATTGCCGTGTACTATAACTACGCCGTATTCAATGTAATTACCGGCACGCTCGACCTTGTGAGCGGCGACATAACAGGGGCAGCCTCCCGGTACATAGAGGAGTCATTCGATAACAAGGTGGTCGCGGCTTTCTCGCTCGGTGCGCACGGTGATCAGAACCCCATTTACTTCCAGCAGACTTACGATCTGCGAGAAATCAGGATTAAGGATTACGCGAAGCGGGGACAAGACATCAGCAACGCAATGCCTCCGCCCGGAGGCGTAGGACTGGATAGAAATAATCCAGCCGTTGCCAAGCTGATGAACCAGCAGAAGCAGATGATCCTTTCGATGGGGCAGATGCTTGGTGAGGAAGTGCTCCACGCAATGAGGAGCAGCACGGGCCGTGAGCAATCGACGGTACAGATCTACGGAGATCAGAAAAGTGTTACCTGCCCAGGGCGCGAAAGAACCAACGAAGGACGCGGGGGCGTGGCGGGAGCTTACAAGGATGCCGATCCCGTAGAAATCCGACTGGGTGTTTTGATGATTGGGGACGTAGCAGTCGGATCGGTAGACGGAAATCCGTACAGCGCGATTGGCCTGCGGCTCAAGAAGGAATCTCCCTACGCCAAAACGATGCTGACGACCAAGGCAAACGGAATGTCGGCTGGCGGATATATGCCGGACGACGCCTCCTACGGGCATGAAACGTTCGAAGTTCTTAACACGAGTTTAAAGCCAGGGTGCGCTGAAGCTGCGATCGTCAACGGCATCATCGACATGATGCCGCCGATTGTCTATTGAAAAGGCGCCGGATCGTGCGAGTGAGAAACTCGGCGTGATCTGTTTCCGGAAATTCGCGCGGTAGCGAAAACGCTTCCTTTTGGAAGAGGGTGCGGACAAATGGAAAAACAGGTACGCGGACTCGCGTGATTGCTGCGGCTGAAGGACCTGGTTGGTCAAGATTCCGGGTCTTGCACTATCGCAGGTATCAATCTACTCGTACGCCAGTCATACGCACTGGCTAATCAAGCCTTATTGTCTTGTTGCCTTCAGATCGGACACAACAATTGAGTCGGCCATCGCTTTATATCCGGCTGGATTGGGGTGAATGTGGTCGCCGGAATCAAACCCTGCGCGCAACCTTGCCGGATGCTCAGGGTCGCGGACCACCGCATCAAAATCGATGACGTGATCGAAGGCATTTGCGGCGCGGATCCATTTGTTGACAGCTTGACGGATTGCTTCGCCGTCAGCGTCGTATGCAACCGCTCCGTCATAGGGTGTCATTGTCGCTCCAAGAACACTGATTCCGTGTTCATGTGCGCGCACGATCATCTGTTCAAGACCTGCAATGATCTCATCTGCGGAGACCAGTTCCGGCGAAAAGTCGGTCATTTTGAAGTTGGGTATCTTTAACCTATCCGCTTTTACCCGTGGGAAGCCGATGTCGTTGATGCCTTCAAGAACGATCAGGTCGGTTACGCCCGGATGGGAGAGGACGTCCTTATCGAAACGCGCGAGGGCGCTATCCCCAGCCGCATTGTGCAGGATACGGTTTCCACCAATGCCTTCATTGATAACGGCGATCGGAGGATCAATCTTATCCCTGACCAGTCGCTCAGAAAGCTGATCAGGATAATCCGTATAGGCCACTCCCGTATTGGAGCCTTCCGTGATGGAATCGCCGAATGCAACTGCTGTTGTCGTGGTGTTTGACTCCCACATCTCAACGCTCGAAAGAAAATACCAGGCAGATTTGGTCTTAGAATCCGGAAGATCTATTTGAGAGGTTCGGTCGCCCGGCCCTGCAATATACGTGTCACGATTCGAGCCTCTGTGCCAGGTGGACACAGGCGTGTTTGACGGTAGATAAATGCTGATCGAGATCTCGGTCAAGGGCTTTACCGGAAGATCGATTGGATCGCTGACGATAGGAGCGCCCGCGGGAATACTGACCTTTGAGTTTCCACCGAACTTCAATGTGCGATCGGTCTCAGGCACGATCTTGGATCCTGCGTCAGTCAAGGCAATGTGGGCGGCGCCTATCGTTAAAGGTGAGGTGCCATATTCGTTTGAGAGCCGAATTCGCAGACGATGGCTGCCTATGGAAGGCCGAACAATCATTCGAATTGTCACATCCGAGAAGTCAGGCTCCGGCGGCATAGGGATGAATTTAAAGGGAGCATATTCGGCGATGCCCCAGACACTCACCCAGTGGCCATTCGTCTCGGCGTTTTGAGCTGAGGAGCTCGTGTTCAGAGCAAAACAGAAGAACAGAAGACTAAGAAAAAAGGTCGCAGATTTCTTCATTGTTATTCAAAATAACCGCTTCACACTATAAATGTAAAGGGCACTCTTGATCCTCCACGAACAAATATGCATATACAGGTGTTCGCGATAATTGTCTACGCTCTGCCTTAATCGCGAAATGTCCCTCGATTTCCGATATAGGCCCGATCCGGAAAGCAGGGTCGCCGGGGCAAGTGCTTAATTTTAATCGGCATTGCGCTCCGCCTAGACGCATTCGAACTTGATCGGGGCCACTAGGCCGCAGCATTTCTCGAAGCCCCTTTTGAGACGTCGCATGGCAAAACCTATGGCTTCGGGTGAAAGGTAGCGCGTGCAATCGCTGGATTAGCGCCAACATGTGTAAACTCAGTGTTCACTCCTGTCCACTTCTCAGGGCGGCCATTACGAATCATGAGCATATTGATGAGAGTGTGTTGCCTAGGCAACTCTCTGACCAAATGTATTGACAATTACCGTAGTCATGAATAACAATCCGATGCTGAGCTTGTTGTCCAATCGTTGATGTCTGTGGGGAAGATAGCTGATGCGCGGGATCCTCCTCGCACTTTACGCGACAATTGGTTGCGAGCATATCTTCAAACGGCAATTGGAAAGGTTCCCACAAACACTCTTGGTGACGCGCAGGCGCCCGATGGAGATGAGGCACTTGACGTCAAGGTAATAGGGACGACCGTCGAGCCGGATCATGAGGTTGTCAAATATCCCGGACACCGGGATCGAGAGTCCGCTCCAGCTCGAACCGGGGGACGGTAATCCAGAGAGAGCGAAGTGAATAGGCGAGGATTCCTTCACATGGCATTGGGCACGGTCGTAGCAAACCCTCTGCTCAAGTTTGAATCTGGATTAAGCGCGGACGCCGCGAGCAGACGTTCCGGAGAGGAAAAGTCTTCGCAGCAGCCTGACCCTGCATTTGTGCGAGCAATGCAGGGCGTCCTTGCGGCAATTCCAATCGCCGAGGCTGATCCAGACCGTCCGGTCTATCACTTCAGGCCGCCAGCTAATTGGACAAACGACCCGAATGGCCCCATTTACTATCGCGGGTGGCATCATCTTTTTTATCAGTTGAATCCCTTTGAACCGCGCCTGAGCAATCAACACTGGGGCCATGCGCGAAGCCGCGATCTGGTGAACTGGGAACATCTCCCCATCGCGATTTGGCCCTCTTCGGATCTAGGTGAAACGGCGATTTTTTCCGGCGGGTCGGCGTTTGCCGCCGATGGCCACCCCAGGCTCATCTACACGAGCATTGGTCATCGAGATCCCGAACAGTGGCTGGTTCTGCCTAAGGACGAAGATCTGTTTACGTGGGAGAAATTTTCCGGGAACCCCATTCTGTCGCAATCCATTCACCTTTCTGGACCAATCGCTCAATGGCGAGATCCCTTCCTGTTTCGAAAGGGCAGTTCCACCTATATGGTGTGTGGCGGCGGAACGGCCAAGGGGAGGGCCCAGGTGCAGCTCTACCGCGCCACGAATGACGATCTCACGGAATGGGTCCATTTAGGTCCCATCTTTCAATCCCTGGATCGAGAGATCCGGAATTTTGAGTGTCCAAATCTGTTTCCGCTGGACGACAAATGGGTCATGATCGTTTCTCCGAACAGGGCGTGCGAATACTGGGTCGGAGACTTGGACATTGCGGCCATGAAGTTCGTGCCCTCCGCACATGGCGTTCTTGACCCAGGAAGCGCATACGCGAGCAATATCTCAGTTGACAGCAAGGGACGGACACTTTTGTGGCTTTGGGGGCGCACCAACACGCCGCCGGGAAAAGGATGGGCGGGCGTTCTCACTCTTCCTCGGATCCTTTCGGTTGGGGCCGACGGGTACATTCGCCAGCAGCCGCTTCCAGAGATCGAAATGCTGCGTGACACCGAACTGACATTTCCCGAACTAATTCTCGATAAGCCCTCGCAGATCCAGGGTGGAGATGCTGACTGCGCAGAAATTGAAGCAACTTTTTCTGGGAATGGCACGTTTGGGCTTGAGCTGCGGCGGTCCGCGGATGGCAAGCCAGGCATCGTGGTATCGGTGCAGACCGGTTTTAGTGGTGCCTATTTGACTGTCGGAAACAGTCGCTCCTTCATCGGCGCTGCCGATCGTTACAACCTACGAGTGTTCCTTGACAAACGATGTGTGGAAGTTTTCGTGAATGGTGGAGTAACCGCCGTGTACGACTGGATTCATGCTGAGACATCTGCTAAAGGAGTCGCAGCGTTCGGACAAATCGCAAGCAGAGCGGAGTTTCCAGGTGGCAAGCCGCCGGCAGGTTTACCGAGCTTTCCTGCGCCTCTTCCGCCTCGCCTGGAGTCGCTCAAGATCTGGCCAATGAAGAATGCGAGCTTCAGCCTCGAGCACTTTCACGTTTGATAACGAACGACCAGTCGGTGAAATCGCTTGAAAATGAGAATCTTGAGAGAGTTCGCTCGTTGAAGATTGAAAATAACCACGTCGTCATAGGAGAAATCCCATGAAGCATTTCCGCCCGCACATTGTTTTTCTAGCAGCTCTGATGCTCCTTCCCTTGCCCCGATTAATTGCGCAATCAAGCTTGCCTGCCTTGTCGGACGATGGCATGAAGTCTGACGAGTATCTTTTGCTCGGCGATGCCGACCGCGGCGCGGGAGAGCCCTGGGTTTTCATCAACCCCAAAGATCCGCAGAACATTATTGTCACCGCCATGGCGACGCTCAATGTGCTTCCCGACGGCGAGACGCCGGTGCCACACGACAACTCGGTACAGGCGACGCTCAATCGCGTGCATGAACTTTCGGTCCCGGATGGCTCGCGGACGGACATTGCAGTAACGCGCGACGGTGGAAAGACTTGGTCTTTCTCTGAAGACAACTTCCGCAAGTTCTTCAACAAGAACCGGTGTAGCGATTCCTTTGCGGGTTCGGGTCCCGATGGTGCGCTCTATATCGGTTGCCTGACTTATCTCGATCGCGGCGACGCGGGTTTCAAGGACGGATATTTTCGGGGCGGAGAAGCGGTAAACCCCGGCGGTGGAAGCGCGATTGCCCGGTCCGACGATGAGGGAAGGACCTGGAGTGACCCCGTCTGGGTACATCCGCTCAAGTCGCCTCAACTCTATGCGCCCTGGCTCAAGCCGCTGTTCGAGCAGGTAGGTCCCGTCGACCGGCCGAATTTTACCGTGGACGCTTCAAACGGGACGATCTACCTGACAGGATCCGGAGGCGCTCTCGGGAAGGATTCCGCATTGGGGCCGCTGGAGCCGGACCCGGAGCTCCCGGGCAAGGGCTTTAAACGGCGCCCATTCGGGCAAGGGGGCGGGTTCCACACCTATATCCGTGCATCGCATGACGGCGGGAAGACTTGGGGCGTCATTTATTCGACGGATTCAGAAGGAGTTCCCGGCGGAGGTTTCGGCGGAGGGGTCAGTGCGGCATTCGGGCACCTTGTTGTTGCCTATTCGACCCAGAAAACGCCACCCTCATCGAATGCAACCTGTCCATGCATGGTGCTCGGCGTCAGCGAGAACGACGGCAAGAGTTATTCCTATAAGGTCGTGCCGCCGCTTCCTGCGAATCTTATGCCGCCTCAGGCCGCCGCAGGTCAGGGACCCCGCGGAGGAGGAGGCTTTTCAGGGGGGGCGCTGCTTGCCGCCGATCCAACCAAGGAAGGACGTTATGCCATCGCGAGGATCGCGGGCAGGCGGCAGTACGTCAGCATAACGGAAGATGGCGGAAATACCTGGTCAGAGCCCGTACTCGCTACAGAAGCCCCGGAGAACGCGATGTTTACGCATCGGGGAATGAAATATTCGCCGACGGGAGTGCTTGGCATGATTTATAAGGCCCAATACCCTGATCGGACCTTCGATATGTGGTCGGCGGCTTCAAAGGATGGCGGACACACATTCAGCACGGTTCGTGTGAGCCACGCCGTCTCGCCGGCATACAACCCCATGCGCGGAAACTTCATGTACGGCGACGATCTTTCATCCCTGGACATTGATGGAACATTCCTATATGTAGTATGGGGCGATAATCGCTCCGGGTTTGAAGCTACTTGGTTCGGAAAAGTTCCCTTGACTGCATACTGACCTCACGCCGTCTTTTGGAGTCACTTCGAAACTATCCATCAGCGCCTCAGATTTTCGGACAATCGCAAAATGAGGCCAAAGCATGCAACAAGACACGCCATTCAGGCGCCAGGAGCTAACGATGAAAAGACAGTTAAGAACCATCGCCCGATGGGTTGTGCCCAGCCTACTTTTGCTTGTTCCACTAAGTTGTTTGGGTCAGACCAAAGCTTCAGACAGCGAGCATTGGGTAGCAAGCTGGGCCACTTCGCAAGATTTGACGCCCCAGGCGCCGCCAGAGAGGCCGGTCCTGCCGCCCGGCGTCAAAATGCCTGACTTTTCCAAAATGAAAGGACCGATTAGTAGGCCTTACATTCCGCCGAGTTTTGAGAACCAGACAGTGCGTATGATTGTTCATACGACGATCGGCGGTCGAGAAATCCGATTGGAGCTCTCGAATGCTTTTGGGAAGGGAATCCTATCCATTGCAGACGTTCATATTGCCATCCGCCAGTTAGGATCGACGATTGAACCAGGGACCGACCGTCGAGTTAAATTCAGCGGGAACGCAACCGTGACGGTTGGGCCGGGGGTACTCATCGTAAGTGATCCGATCGACCTGGAGATTAAGCCGGAGTCCGACTTAGCGGTTTCGCTCTTCATCTCAAGTAGTGGTGAAGCAGCGACGAGTCACCCGCTGGGACTCCATACGTCATATATTGCGCCTGGTGATTCCGCATCGGCCGCATCAATGCCGGCAGATTTCAAGACAATCACCTCCTACTTTTGGCTGAGAACGGTAGACGTCCTCGCCCCCGCAGGCGACTTCGCGATTGTGTGCCTGGGCGATTCAATCACCGACGGCTACGGGACAACTGTCGATGCGGACAAAGCGTGGCCCACTCAGCTTGCGAATCGACTCAATGATTTGCCGAAAGGGCCCAGGGTTGCGGTTCTAAATCAAGGAATATCCGGCAACCAGGTACTCCGGGATGGAGCGGGTGTGAGCGCGTTGGCACGCTTCGATCGCGACGTGCTTAGTGTTCCGGGAGTGCGGTGGATGGTTCTGCTCGAGGGCATCAACGATATCAATCTTCATGGTCAGGTCACAGATCCCGGCGCGCTCGTACCAGATGACCTCATTCAAGGTTATCGGCAACTCATCGCTCGCGCACACATGTACGGAATCAAGGTCGTTGGGGCCACGCTCACGCCCGACGAGGGTGTATGGCTTGCCGGGCCCGTGGGTGAAGCAACCAGGCAGGCTGTGAATCAATGGATTCGAACGAGCAAGGAATTTGACGCTGTCGTTGATTTCGATTTGGCGGTTCAGGATCCCTCTCATCCTGCGAGATTGCTGCCTTCGTTCAATCCTGGTGACAACATCCATCCCAATGACATTGGAAATCGAGCGATGGCAGATGCATTCCGATTGGAGGATTTTCAACATTGAGCAACCCAGGAACGCTCCTTACCTTGCGGGAGCCCGCGGTGGGAGGGAACCCCTGAAGTGCTTCGCGAGGAGTCATTAGATGGACGCATTCGGTACTGCAGAAATAGATCGCACAAAAAGATCTAAAAACCTGCTCAAGTTGGTGACTGCGATTGCCTTCCTCGCAGGTTTCTTTTCCACCTTCACGTGCAGTGCTCCGATAGACGCGCAAACTTCCAACGGCAACATGCGATTGGCGGTTCAAGATCAATCCGGCGCGAGTGTGCCGAACGCGACCGTTGCACTTCGATCTGAAGCAACCTCGATTACCAGTACGGTGAGCTGCGGACCTCGCGGCGAGTGTGAAATCGACGAACTGGCGCCCGGCGATTATCTGCTGACGATTTCGGCAGATGGGTTCGCAAATGCGGTTTCTACCGAAAGAATTGCCACCAGTTCGGTGTGCAATCTGATCGTGACACTGAGGCCGGCAGAGGTTACCCAGACAGTTGCAGTACAGGCAGCGGCCTCCTCCATCACAGCGCAGCCCGCCGATGCGGGAAGTCAGGTCCATCAGGGAGTTGTCACAACTTATGACCTGCAGACCTTGCCGCTCCCAGCGCGCAGCTTTGCCAACATTGCTTATCTGGTTCCAGGAACCGAGCCGGTGGAACCTTCCGATCCCACCAAGGCGCGCATCACCGCTGTCTCCACCGGGGGAAGCTCGGGCTTGAACAACGAGTTGTCGGTCGACGGCGCCGAAAACTCCGACGACTGGATCGGCGGCTTTCTGCAAAATTTCTCACCCGATGGCATTCAGGAATTTGCCGTGCGTACATCGAATGAAGACGCCGATACCGGCTGGACCACCGCTGGATCCGTGGTGATCACCACCAAACGCGGCACCAACGACTGGCATGGCGATGCGGCTTTCTACGAGCGGGCGGCGGCGCTGAACGCTCGATTCCCAATTGAGAATCCGGCAGAAACCTGCACCGACGGCGTCTGCAGGCATAACCCGAAGCAGCCATTCTCCCGCCAGAACTACGTTGGCACTCTTGGCGGCCCTATTGTAAAAAGCAAGCTGTGGCTTTTCACCTCATTCGAGCAGGTACATGAAAATGCCAGCATTGCTTACAGCCCCGCCAGTATCGAACAATTCAATGCGCTCAATGCGATCGCGTCTCAAGGCTTGATTACCGGCATACCTTCCATTGCGACTCCCGCTGCTGTTCCGATCCCTTTCCGCGACTATCTCGGCACGGCGCGTTTCGACTGGGCCGAGTCTCCAAAGTCGCAGTGGTTTCTGCGCACATCTGAAGACACATATCTCACCCACAATGCGCTGGTGGAGCAAGGTACGCTCCCCTCAACCGGATTGATCACCCACAACAACTACTGGAACGCGGTGATCAGCAATGCTTATGCTTTCAGCCCAACATGGGTCGGCAATCTGGTCTTAGGCGCCAGCCTGCTGCACCTTACGCAGACGCGCAACTCGAATATGGGTTTCGCCCTGGCCTTTCCCTTCAGTTCGACAGCGCTGACAATCTCCGGATTCGAAACCTTCGGTGACAATCAGTTTGCTACTCCCATCACTCTTTTCCCCGACCTGCGCAATCAGGAAAAATACCAGTTGCGTTACGACCTGAGCCGTGTTGTGGGAGATCACGCATTCAAGTTAGGTATCGATTTTATTCATGAACCGGTGCTCAGCGGCGCGTTTGCTTCCACTGCGGAGCAGATCATCAACTATTCGGCCAACCCCGATTGCTACATCAATCCACCCGGATCCGACTGCGGCGGCATTACGAGTGCACTGCCGTTTTATTATGTTTCGCCGGCCTCGCAATGCAATCCGGCGCCCAGCGCTGCATCCGGCATCACCTGCACTTACACTCCCGCGGGCGACGGCAGCTTTTCGCAGAATGTTCAACGACTCGCCCTCTATGCAGAGGATTCCTGGCGCGTTTCGCATCACCTCACGGTTAACTACGGCCTGCGGTACCAAACTACGTATGGGCTTTTCGAAGGTTCGGGCCGAAGCCAGCTTGAAAATAGTGCATACATTACATTGCAGGCTTTGCAGATCCCAATTGTGCCGGGTGGGCCGCACGACTATCGGAAGCAGATCGCTCCACGCTTGGGAATCGCATATTCTCCCGTTTGGAGCGAGAAGGCCGTCTTTCGCGCGGGATTTGGCTTGTTCTATGAAGACCTGGCTCAGAATGGGTGGGCAACTGCCTTCGAAGGAGTCAACAATACCAATGCGGTCACGGGTACATGTAGCCTTACCGGCGGCGCAGGGTCTTATACGCTCACGGGCTCGGGTTGCCTGCAAGGTGGCGCCGGCAGCACAGGCAATCTGATCGGTTCCGGCTACAAGACTCCCTACGCCATTCAAATTTCCGGCGGAATGGAGCGCGCCTTCAACGAACATTGGCTTGCCAGCGCCGACTATACGCATGAGCAAGGGAATCATGGCTACCGCGCCTTCCCCTATACCAGCGGTACGAATCTTCTCACTCCACTTATTTCCGCAGCGGACCCAAATTATGTCACCGATCAGACAGATGTGGTGCCCAATGTAAATGTGTTCGAATCCGACAACCGCTCCAGTTATAACGCCCTGATGGTCCATTTACAGGGCAATATGCGCCACTTTAGCCTGGTCGCGAATTATCTGCTCTCCAAGGCTCAGACGTGGGGTTGCCTGCTCGGCGAGCTTTTTGACTACGTGAACGGTGTCTGTGAATTGCAAAGCGGACCGCAAGCCGGGCAACTGGATGCATTCGGCCCGGGTGATTACGGTCCTTCCGGCGAAGATGTACGTCATCGATTTGTGCTCGCGGGTACGATGCATATCCCTGGCGGATTCGAATTGAGCGGCGTCTCCCAGGTTGAGAGCGCTCGCCCAATCACCATCACCAATGCAGACAATACGGGCCGCATCTGGGTAAATGGGGTGTATACCAGCCTCGACGAATTTCGTGGAACACCATATATCCAGACGGATCTGCGCGTCACCCGTCCCTTCAAGCTCGGCGAGCGCTGGGAGATCAACCCCTTCGCGGAGTTCTTCAATGTGTTCAACCGCAACAATCCGGGCGCGAATTACGCCGTGAACGTCGCGCAGCTTCCGGTGCCCGCGTCCCAGATGCAGCCGGATCAAAACGGCATCACGAACGTCAGCCTCATTTGCATGAACGCCGACTGCTCCCAAACCGCACCCATCAACAGCCTGAAGCAGCTCGAGATACCCGAAGGCGCGCTGGGAGATTTCTTTGGGCCCGGCACGACTGTAGGTATCCCTTTTGCTGCGCAGGTGGGCTTTAGGGTTTCGTTTCAATGATTGAGTTCTCAAGATGCCCGTACATCAGGAGCGTGAAGCGACAACTTGAAAGCGATTTGCGTATATGCTCGCTTCCGGCTGCCGATCAGACCGTGACTGTTGACCTTCGCAATCTTCCCGAAGACACGTACTACCTCGCGACAACCCACGAAGGAGACCGAGCCTCGTACTACTACCTGTTGACGGTGCGGTAGTTCGAAGCAAAATACACTCGGGTTGGCTATAGCGCCGCGTTGGCTACGGAGAAACGCAGACGCTCTCAACAGCGCTGGACGTTGGATTTACCGGCGCGGAGGCACTCGTCGTCGGGTCTACTTGGCATGACTATCTACCAAGCGAATTGAGCTTGAGATATGATGTCGACAATCAGCCATGTATCGGGCCGAAGGTGGAGGGTTGAGTCCGGCGTTGCTAAGCCACTCATAGAGGAGCAGGGATGAACAAGAAGTCAGCAATTCTCGCGGCCACCGTTGCAATGTGTCTGTTGGTTTGCCTCAATGCTGTCGCCCAGGACCCATCTTCACAGCCTGCGAAATCCCAGATCACAAGCGAAAGTGCACCGCCAGGAACCTCAACCAAGGGTGATGCCGTTGACGGTTTATCCGATCAAGACTTGCAGCTCCTGCGAAAGGATGTCAGGTCACTGAAAAAACAGATCGTCGCTATTAACATGGATCTCCCTGACACTGAAGCAGAGAAGTTCTGGCCAATCTACGATCAGTACACGGCGGAGATGACGCGGATTTACGATTCGGAGCTCGCGCTTATGCAGGAGTACTCTCAGACCTACGAAACGATGACTGGCGATCAGGCCGAGACGTACTTGAGGAAACGTGCAGCAGTCGAAGAATCAATCACGCAGTTGAGACTCGGCTACATCCCCGTCTTTCGCAAAATAGTGACCGGAAGAGAAACGACTTTGTTTTTTCAAAGAGACTGGCGGCTCGGCCTCATGATCGACCTGCAACTCGCAAAAGTGCCACTTATCAACCAATAGCCAGTTGGAATGCCCGGCTTGAATTGTGTCAGCCGCTTGCGGCAATCATTGCAGAGGCTACCCGGATTCATGCTACCTAGGAAGACTGGATGATCTGTGCAACCATCCTGGCGCAGGTGTCGACACCCAGGGTGCTGTTTATGGTGAGGTGGTAGAGCCTGGGGTCAGCAGAGTCGCAGTCGTAATAGTACCGTGCGTAGTGGAGGCGCTCGGAGTCTATGCGACGCAGTAGAGCCGGCAGGTCGCGATCATGCGGATGACGCAGTTTCATCCGTACGAGTTTCTCCTTAAGTGGTGCGTAAACGAGCATGCGAAGAACATGCGGATAGCGTTGTAAGATGCACTGTGCGCTGCGTCCGATGATGACGCAGTTGCCGATCTTTGCGGCCTCTTGAATGATGCTTGCTGTGAAAACCTGGACAGTATCGCGGTCCACTTCAAGATCGGTCCCTTCTCCGACATACGACTCGGGACCTCCCTGGCGGAAGCTCTTCAGCAAGCGCTCCCACTATGCAATGGCGTGTTCGTCCGCCTCTGCGGCCCAGGCAGAGTCGAACTTTCCTTTCGCTGCGACGCGCTCGATAATCTACTTGCCCAGGCATTCCCAGCCGAGAAGATCAGCAACTTTGTGCCCGATCTCGGAGCCCCCGCTTCCGTACTCTCTCGCAATCGTTAACACGTTGAACATTTTCTGACTTCCTTGTCCATCCCGATCCATCTCAATGATGGGATTTGTACTTTACTTTGTCCTCTCATGGCTCGAGAGTTGTAATCGGCCACGGCTCGAGCAGTTCCCGCAGCCGGTCGAAAGCAGAAGCGGGATGGGTTGACGAGCCGAGTAGGGCCCGCGCGGTGTTTATGCGACCGGTTGCCCACGTCTGCGGAAAAAACTAAGAGGGCGACTCCACCAGGTGGCCTGCCCGGCAAATCTTGTACCAGAGTCAATGAGACAACCCGGTATTCGTTTCGGCCATGGGCGTGCCGATTCTTGTGCCCACCCTCCTCCGGCAGAAACCCGCTACTTAACCTAGAATTTCACTGGCAGTTTTGATGGCACTTGGTACCTTGATAATCTGCGATCTATTGCGACACCCTGCGGCAGTTGTATTGATTCAATCTATTGAAACTAAATGGAATATTCAACTCAATGCGACCTATTGCAAATCGCTGCAAAGTGGATAAGAACGGATTTCGAGTCAGGTGCAAGTCGGGAAAATGCAGTCAAACCGTTTGGGAATTTTGTACTACTTTGTACTACATTTCGCCAAAAACCACCTAGAAATTTCCCATCGATACAGGGATTTCGAGAATCGCGCATCCGGCCGCAAACTCTTGACGGAGCGCAATTTTGCCACTAATAATGAGAAATCCGGGGCGGGCGAGAAACGATTCCCGGTAGCGCCACCAGATTTTCCTGTCCTGTTGATTCCTCAAAGCTTAACGTGCCGACCACGCGCTTTGTACTACATTGGCACTACATTTCACGATCTCTGTGCAGGCAAATGCTAAGTCCGCTTGGAATTCAGGTGTTGGAGTTTTTCGGGCGGGTCAGTCTCTCGTCTTGCTCCTGAGAAACGCCAACAGATTCTTGCCGCTAATGCGCAGCTTCTTCTTACCCCGTTTGAATCGGCGCGTCGGTGTCCCCAAGTCGACCACGCCCTTCATCTTCTGCATGAGCCGCGACGCAGCGTCGTAGCTCACGTTTAGGATCGCTGCGACCTCGCTGGGCGCGTAGTTTCGCTCTGACTCAATCTTGATCGTCCGCTTGCGCATCCGCTGCTTGTAGCCATGGCGTCCAGTGTTCGTGAGCACTTCGTAGATGTCTCTGCCCACCTTGCGGAGGTCGGGCTTGCGACCTTGATGGTAATCGATGCTCAGGGGCATCGAATGCAGGTTAAGAATCTTGTCCGGGCTGATGATGTTCATGTTGTCTAATACCCGCTGTCCCTAAAACTGTCCCAAGAAAATGCGAAACAGGTGAAACCTGCGAAATGGGCGAAATCTTCCTGTCTGTATTTTCAACTACTTGCGTGTTTTCAACATGTTACGAAAGTGCTGCGGGGAACGAGTCCTACCTGAGGAGCCAATCTTTCCCCGGCATAAATCCTGCACAATCTTGACTTCGCCTCCGAACTGTCCCTAGAACCCATCTCATAAATGTCTGAGCAGCATGAGCAGGCACGCGAGTTGAACGAAGCCGAGGAAGTTTTCGATGTGATATTCCCATCGGGTGACCAGGCGGCGGTAGTTCTGCATCCAGGCAAAGAGCCGTTCGACCTTCCAGCGACGGCGGTAGCGACGCAATGGCCTTCTGTCCTGCGTCTTATTTCTGCGGCCGGCTCGGTGGGGTGAGATCATCTCGATTCCATACTCAGGCATCTGCTCGTCTAGCGCATCCGAGTCGTAGGCCTTGTCGCCGATTAGCCTTTCCGGGATCTCGTCGAGGAAGCATCCGGCCAGAACAGCTTCCACAAGTCGGCACTCGGCAGGCGAAGCGCTTTCGACAGTGACGGCGAGAG